>Ga0209810_1000470_pt1 | contig 88863 bp, 65 predicted proteins | sample Coa_R1_7_FD_187159 | JGI IMG/M metagenome (GOLD analysis project Ga0209810, IMG submission 187159) | Surface soil microbial communities from Centralia Pennsylvania, which are recovering from an underground coalmine fire - Coalmine... | ecosystem: Environmental > Terrestrial > Soil > Unclassified... | reverse complement strand
GCCACCAGATCTCACGGGTAAAAACGATGGAACCGCGCCGGAAACTAATCATCAGGTATTGCGCCAACAGTATCAGTGAGGTGCAGATGCCGCTCAGGATGCAATGCACTTCCCAGCGGCCACGGGCAAAGAGCGGTCTAAGGCCGTGCATCAATCCTGCCAGCACGCCGTAAATCAGTATCGACGATCCGGCTGAGATTTCAACCTTGCCACCGATCACCTGAACGGTGAGCGCGTCCAGCAAAACGCCGGCAAACAGCGCCAGCGCCAGCATCAGGGGGAATGGCAGAGCCATCGCACCGTAAAAAACAATCACCGGCACGATGTAAACATGCGCGTCGCACATCCATGGCAGAGCCGGCAAGAAAAACTCCGCCACCTGTGCCGCCACCACCAGAGCAATCAGAAGAAGGAAGAAAATCATCTGCGCCCCGTAACCACAAACACGTCCTCCAGATGAGACAGATCCACAGCCGGCGCCAATTGCGCCTGGCCGTCCAGCTCACGCACCCGGAAACTTTTTACAATCCCGATTAAAATGCCCGAGGGAAAGACGCCGCCTACTCCGGAGGTGTAAACTTTCTGGCCAGGCCTCAGATCGGCTTGCTTGGACAAAAAGTTCAGGTTCAAAATGGGAGTCAATCCCGATTTTACTCGCTCACCAGATACGATGCCTTGTTCCCGGCTGCCTTCTACCTTGGCTGCAACGCGACAGTTTTCGTCCGAAATTAATAGCACAACCGAGACCGTGTCACTGACGGTTGTGATTTTACCCACGAGCCCTTCGTCGGTGACCACCGGCATATCCACTTCGATGCCGTCTCGCCTGCCGCGATTGATGGTGACCGTGTGCCACCAGGTGGAGGAATCGCGCGCCACGACTTCCGCCGCGACCAGCTTGAAGACCGAGCGCTCCCGGTAATTGAGCGCATGCCGCAGTCGGTTCACTTCCTCTTCGGCGTCGCGCAAACCCTGGTTGGTCGCGCGCAGCTCGCGATTCTCCACCTTGAGCGCGGCGTTCTCGCGTTCCAATTGCTCCAGCGACTTCAACCCTGTGCGAACGGATGTAATCTGCTTCTTCAAACCCGAACCGCCGGACAAAAATGGCGACAGCAACTGATACACGCCAGCCTTAAACTTCTGCGTCGTTTCGGGACCGAAACTGAGAAAATAACCCAGAATGGCGCCGAAGATCAGCAGCGCGATGAGGTTGGTGCGACTCATTCCCATTGCAACTGGGAGACACAAAAATTCTTCAGGCGTTCGCGAGCTTGTCTGGCGGGGGCGATTTGCCCACGGCCCGGCCGATTAATCACGCTCTTACCTGATGCGCCAGCCGCATTCCGCAGGGCACAATTCCCTTTAGCGCCACTGGCGGTCTGCAGATGCGACCTGGCGCAAAAACTTGAGTTCATTGAGGCATTTGCCCGTCCCTTCGGCCACCGCGCTCAGTGGGTCTTCAGCAACATGGACAGGCAAACCTGTTTCCTCGCTCAAAAGCTTGTCGAAACCCCGCAGCAACGCGCCACCGCCTGCCAGCACCAGCCCGCGATCAACCAGATCCGCGGAAAGTTCCGGCGGACATCGCTCCAGCGTGATACGCACCGAATCGACAATCGTCGAGATCGGTTCCAACAGCGCTTCGCGCACCTCCTGAGAAGTGATCATCAGGGTTTTTGGCAGGCCCGCCACCAAGTCGCGGCCTTTCACCTCCACGCTCGTCTCCTTCTCGCTCGGATAAGCCGAGCCAATCTTGATTTTGATTTCCTCGGCCGTGCGCTCGCCCACCATCAGATTATAGGCGCGCTTCATATATTGGACGATCGCCTCGTCTAACTCGTCGCCCGCCACGCGCACGCTGCGGCTGAACACAATGCCGGAAAGCGAAATCAATGCCACTTCGGTGGTGCCGCCGCCGATGTCAATGATCATATTCCCAGCGGGATCCTGCACGGGAAGTCCCACACCGATTGCCGCCGCCATCGGTTCTTCGATTAAATAGACTTCGCGCGCCCCTGCATGAGTCGCTGATTCGCGCACCGCCCGTTTTTCCACTTCGGTGATTCCCGAGGGCACGGCAATCACCACGCGCGGGCGCGCCCGCATCCGGCGATTGTGTACCTTGTTGATGAAATGGCGCAACATTGCCTCGGTCACCTCGAAATCGGCAATGACGCCGTCTTTGAGCGGACGAACAGCCACGATGTTTGCTGGCGTGCGTCCCAGCATGCGCTTGGCTTCGTCGCCCACGGCGAGCACTCTGTTGGTGCCCGCCTGCACCGCCACAACCGATGGCTCGCGCAACACGATTCCCTGGTCCTTGACGTAGACGAGAGTGTTCGCCGTGCCCAGGTCGATCCCAATATCGTTGGAGAACCAGCCGAAAAGTCCGTTGAACATGAATTATTTTTTAGCAGCACTTTCCAGTCCGAATGAAGCGCTTCCAACCCTCAGCGGGACCCATTCTTCGCAGGATCCTTCCGCGAGCGCGATTCGGCCGGCTGAAACGCCGTAACATGAAACAGGGTGGCACGCCGTCAAGCGCATTCTATCAGGCGCGCGAAAGCTTCAGTCCTGCGCGTCAGAGCGCTTGCCATCGCTGCGTTGCTCCGTTACTGCATCTTCTGTGGGAAATGTGATCGTCGCGCCATCCATTCTCGCTGCTGATTTTTCGCGGCTGGGCGAAGAAATCCGGCGAGCCGAAACCGCGGGCGCCGACTGGATTCATTGCGACATTATGGACGGACACTTTGTCGATAACATCTCCTTCGGCCCTGAAATTGTCGGGACGGTGCGCCGCCTCACGAACCTGCCCCTGGACGTTCATCTCATGATTGAGCATGCCGACCATTATGTGCCGCGCTTTGTCAAAGCCGGCGCAAATTCCATTACCGTGCACGTCGAAGCGGAAGCAAAACATGACATCCCGCAGACGCTGCAAATCATTCGCGATTCCGGCTGCCGCGTCGGTCTTGCGCTCAACCCGGAAACCGCGTTTGATCTCGTGGAACCGTTCCTTGACCAGATCGACCTGTTGCTGGTAATGACTGTGCATCCCGGTTTTGGGGGACAGGCCTTTCGCGCTGATCAAATGGAAAAGGTAAAACGCGCCGCGGCATGGAACCGCGTCCCCAAGCGGGCGGGCTCTCCGTCCCAGAGCGGCAGGATCGACATCGAAGTGGACGGCGGCGTCAATGCGCAAACGGCGCATTTATCGATCGAAAGCGGCGCAAACGTCCTGGTGGCCGGCACGTCAATTTTCCACGCGCAAGATTACGCTCAGGTGATTCGCGATCTGCGCGGCAGCTGAGGCCCGTCAGGGTTCCTCGGTGGTTTCGGCCATCACTTCGTCAGTCTGGGTGACGCGAACGACTTCCTCTATGGTTGTCCTGCCCTGGGCCACGCGGCGCCAGCCGTCCTGGCGCAACGTTTCCATCCCTTCGGAAATGGCGCACTGCTTGAGCTCGCTGCCGTCGCGCTTTCGCATGATGAGTTTCCTGAGCGATTCCGTGACAACACAAATTTCGTAGATCGCCGCGCGCCCCTGATAACCGGTCTGCCGGCAGTGCTCGCATCCGGTGCCGCGCAGAAACTGGGTGCCGAGTTCTTTCACAGGGAAACCGATCTCGGCCAAATATTCCCTGGGATATTCCACCATTTGGGCGCATTCGGGGCAAATGGTGCGCACTAGCCGTTGCGCGATAAAGGATTTCACAACGGAAGCGAGCAGAAACGGCTCCACATCCATGTCGATCAACCGGGTGATGCCGCCCACTGCATCGTTGGTATGCAGTGTGCTGAAAACAAGGTGTCCGGTCATGGCCGCGCGAATGGCGATATCCGCGGTTTCAATGTCGCGAATCTCGCCGACCATGACGACATTGGGGTCCTGCCGCAGAATGTGGCGCAGGCCCTTGGCGAAGGTGAAATCGATCTCGGGCTTCACGTCCATCTGCATAACGCCGGGAATCTTGTATTCCACCGGTTCTTCGATGGTGATGATGCGCCGCTGCACCGAGTTAATCGTGCTCAGAAAACAATAGAGTGAAGTCGATTTGCCGCAGCCAGTGGGACCGGTGAGAAGAATGATGCCGTTGGGTTGAGCCAAAAGATGACGAATGATCTTCTCCTGTTTTTTGCTCAGATCCAGCCGTTCGAAATTAAATTGCTGCTCGCCGCGGCTGAGCAACCGCAGGCTGATGGACTCGCCGTTGACCGTGGGGATGGTGGAAACGCGCACGTCGATCTCCTGATTGCCGGCGTGCAGGTTCATGCGACCGTCCTGCGGCAGACGTCGCTCGGCAATGTCCATATGCGCCATCACTTTCAGTCGCGAAATGATGGCCGATTGCAGCAAACGCAACTGCGGCGGCACCGCCACTTCGTGCAGGATTCCGTCGATGCGGTAGCGAATGCGGATGTCGTTCTCCAGCGGTTCGACGTGGATATCCGTGGCTCGCTCCATGATGGCTTCGCGAATGATCTGGTTGACGAATTTCACCACAGAGGCTTCGGGATCGTCGGCGCTGATGTCGGTAGCCGTTTCGCCCTCCTGCAAAATCTCGAAATCGCGTTTGCTCTGGAGAATCTCCTCGAATGTTTCCGCGCCAATGCCGTAGAGCGTTTTCATGGCTCGCAGAAGCTGGGCGCGCGGCACTAGAACCCATTGCGGCGGCTTCTTCAAGAGCTGCGTGGCCAGCTGGCGGCCGATGGAGTTGAAAAGATCGTACGTGGCCAGCACCACCGAGTTTTCCTTCACTTCGATGGGCAAAATATGGTGCTGAAACACAAAACGACTCGGCAGCACGGATAAGGTGCTGCGCTCGATTTTCTTCGCATCGATAGATGTGACTGGCACGCGGAAAAAACTGCCGATGGCGTTCAAAAACCGTTGCTCGTCCACTTTGCCGGAATCGAGCACATGCGCCACCCAGGAGCCGCCATTGGGATTCGTGGCCAGTTGGGCGGCTTCTTCGGGCGACGGCACGCCGCTCTCCAAAAGCAGGTTCACCAGCGAGTGATTGGCCGTTGTGCTCATTCAGCGCAGGCTAGTAGCATCGACAACGCAGAGTCGGAAGCGTTCGAATGAAACCTATTTGGGTGATTTGGCAAGGAGTTTCCAACCACTCGAACTCCCGCGAGACCGCTTTGGGCACTGAGCCGTTTGTTGCCAGGCGTCGCGGAGCTCCGCCCTCCATCATCATCAAGGCAGATGCAGTGCCCGTCGCACCGGTTCGGTAAGCGTCCCGGTAACACGCATGGAATAATTCTTTTGCAACCGGGCGATGGCATCGCTCGTTTGCTGAGTAAAAACGCCATTGATCGGGCCGCAATAATAGCCCAGCCGGCGCAAGGCGCTTTGCATTGAACCCACATACGCCGGCTGCAAAACTAACTGGTCGCCTGCCTTGAAATAGTAGCACCACCGCCAGCGGTAGCGCGGAGCAAAGTCCGTTTCGTACACGCCCTTTCCCTGGTGGAGCAAACCCCATTCGTCTCTTTGAGCCAACGGGTCAGCCGCCCGCCAAAGGTCGTCAATGATCGCGTAATCGTCAGCCCAGGCGCCAGTCGCGCCCAGACCGAGGATTAAGACAATAAGGATCGACCTCATACTACAATCTCACACGTCGTTCTTAAGGCATTGAAAGACCTCTATCCAGTTGTTTCGCTGCTATAAAAACTTGAGGGCCAAAAGTGTTTCACTTGATATCTTTCGCGGCAGGAATATCAGGTGGCGGCAAGGCTAGTTGTTTGCCCTGGCCCGGTTTGGGACATTCCGGGCAGTCATCCTGTTCCAGTTCGGGACCAAAGTGTGTTCTGTCTTCCTGTTTTTGCCGGAGCCGATAAGCATCCAGCTTCGTCAGCGTCACCTCCGGGCGCATCAAAATAATCAATTCCGTGCGGGTCCGATTGTCCTTGGTGCTGCGGAAAACAGCGCCGAGATAAGGGATTCGAGAAAGATAGGGTATGCCGTTGGAATTCCTCTGCTTTTGCTCTTCAATCAACCCGCCCAAGACGATGGTTGATTTGTTGGGGGCGGAGACGTTGGTGCGGATGTACCGCGTCTGAATTACCGGAACGACGTTTCCGCTGATCACTCGGTTGTCCCCAAGGGCGTCGATTTTTTGAAGGATATCAAGCGACACTTCTTTTTCGGAATTTATCAGGGGCACTACCTCCAGCTGCAGCGCAACTTTTTTGTATTCGATGCTTGCCTGGACAGCAGCCGTGGTGTTCGTCAGGTTTGTCACGTTCGTGAGCGTGCTCACAGGGACAGGCACTTCCTGGCCTGATGCGATGATAGCTTTCTTGTTGTTGCTGGTGAATACGGTGGGCCGCGAAATGATCTTGAATTTACCCGTGGACTCCAGCAGATGCACGATGGCCGCGAAAGCATCGCCGGCTGCGACGTAGATGTTGGTCCCCGTGCCAACATTCTTTAGGATTTTACTGAAGTTGATGATCTTAGATGGATCCATCACAGCGGTGGCGGGAATTCCAGGAGCGTTCTCGCCAAAGACCCCGTTGTTGGTAGAGGTGCCGACGAGTCTGTTGTGGTATTTCGCGAAGTAGTCAGCACCAAACTCCTCGTTATTACTGAGGGTCAACTGGCCCACAACCGTGCTCAGGGCCACCTGAGGCGCCTGGACGTCCATTTCATCCAGAATCTTGTCCACTTTGGTTACCACTTCGCGGTTGCCCAACACGATGATGGAATTGGCGCGTTGATCGGCAATCAGCTTGGCGTTGCCCACCGTGACCGATTGCGGCGCGGTGTTGACCGGCTGAGTGGATAGCTCTTCCGAAATATTTAATGTGCTCCCGGTGGATGCGCCCGAAGTGCCCATCCCTCCAGTCAAATCGGAAAAGCTGCCGCCTCTGCCGTAGGAAGGAGCGGTGGTGCGCTGCGGTTGCGGGCTGGCGCCGGGGAGGCCACCGCCGCCAGGCACCGATGGTGCCTCGGTGCCGGGCTCAGTCAGGGCTTGCACCAGCACCGGCAACACGTCGCCAGCCGAAATGTATTTCAGGTAGCGAGTGACCGGCTTTGCAAACTCCACGTTGGCGTCAAATTCATGGATCAGTTGTCGCACAAACGGCATGTTGATGGGACGCGTGACCACGTGAATTCGGTTGGTGCGCACGTCTGGAGTCAGTTTGATCTTGCCAACGATGATGGCTTCCTCCGAAAGAGGCAGCCCGCCGGCCTCCGCCGCTTGCGGTTGGGGAACCGCTCCGGGCACTCTCACGTTGCGCACGCCCGGCTGGGTGGGCGATTCGGTGCTTTTCTCAAAAATATCCTTGAGCATGTCGCAGACTTTGGTGGCGTCCGCACGCTCTAGTTTAATGAATTCGCTCACCACTTCGGCCGGCGCGACGTCAATCTGACTGATCACGCCGGCCAGTTGCCGAATGATATCAGCGTTTTGCGTGACCAAAAGCGCGGACGACTTTGGGAGGGCCAAGATGTTAATGGTGCCCGAGCTGCCCTGAAAATAGGCCATTAACACCTGTTGCAACTCCTGCGGGTCTGCATACTGCAATCGGAACAGAAAAGTCACGACAGGGTTGCCAGGCGGAATATCGGCAAGGTCCGAAATAATTGGCACTGGCGCCTTGCGCGGGTTCTGGCCGGCTCCCACCACGTCAATAAGATCCTTGCCCGCGGGAACAAGGGAGATCCCGTTCAAAGCCATGCTCATTTCAATGATTTTGATGGCTTCGTCGCGGGAAACATCTTTGGAAATGAAGATGTTGACCTTGCCCTGCACAAAATTATCCATGACCAGCTTCTTGCCGGTCAGTTGTTCGTACAGATGCAGCACATCCACCACATCGCTGTTCGGGAACTGAAGTCTCACCGTCGGTTGCGCGCCCGGCTGGGCCCGGGTTTCCTCCGGCGCCGCATTCTCGTCTTCGGCGGCTGGAGACACCTGGGGCCGCGCCGGTTTGCCTTGAGCGAAAACTGCGCTGGCCCCGGCAAGCACGAGCATTGCGATACAGGAAAAACGGCGCACAGCTCTACCTTTGCCGATGGGCGACGCTAGTGCATTTATGGGACCCGTCAAAGTATTTCCCCGGTTAAACCAACTAAACCCGCTTCATAAGCTGGACCTCGGCAGAAGGGGTGGCGCAAAGCTTATAAGGGATTGACGGGATTGCAACCGCCGGGATCACCCCACCCGCTCAGCCCGGCCCGAGGGCATTCGCTCCAATCGCCGGAGCAGCTTCTCGTGAATATTATCGAACCCGCCGTTACTGAGCACGGCCACAACGTCATCCGGTTTGAGCAGCGGCGCGATGCGCTCCACAATGGCGTCGGCGTTCGGCTCGTAAAACGCGGGGCGCCCGGTCTTTGAAATCGCAGCCACCACCTCTTGGGGATTGAGCCGCTGCTCTTCCGGTATCTGTTCCAGTCGCGCCACTTGGGAGATGAACACTCCATCCGCAACTTTCAAAGCTTCCGGCAGGTCTTTTTGAAAAACTGCGCGCCGCGTCGTGTTTGAGCGCGGCTCGAAAACGGCCCAGAGCCGCCGCCCAGGATACCGGTGGCGCAGCGCTTCCAGCGTACGGGCAACCGCTGTGGGATGATGCGCGAAATCATCGATCACCGTAACACCGCCCGCCTGGCCGCGCACTTCCTGGCGCCGCGCGATTCCGGAAAAACTTTTGAAGGCGCTATCGATTTTGGCCTTGGGCACATCGTAAAAGCGCGCCGCGACCGCCGCCATCGCCGCGTTGCGCACGTTGAATTCTCCGATCAGCGGGATCTCGAAGGTATCCTGGCCGAGTTTAAACCTGGAGCAAGCGGGCGAATAAGCTACGTCCCGGATTCGCTGGGCGCAGTTCTTTGAAAAGCCCACCTCGATCATCTGTGCCAGGCAATCCCTTGCCACTGCGACGCAATTCGGATCGTCGCCGTTGAGCACGACCATCCCGTTTTGCGGCACGATATGGAGCAAGCGCTGGAAGCTCAGCTTGATCTCATCCAAATTGTTAAAGATGTCCGCGTGATCAAACTCGATGTTGTTGACGATCACCAGCTCCGGCAAGTAGTGAATGAACTTCGAGCGCTTGTCGAAAAACGCCGTGTCATATTCGTCGCCCTCGATCACGAAATATTTCGAATCGTTGAGGCGCGCCCCTTGGGCGAAATTTTTCGGCAAACCGCCGATGAGAAAACCGGGCCGTTTGCCGGCTGTTTCCATGATCCACGCCAGCAGCGCCGTAGTGGTGGTCTTGCCATGAGTGCCGGTTACCACCAGATTGTGGCGTCCCCGCAGGAAATAAGTTCTGAGAACTTCCGGCAACGACAGATAAAGAAGCTTCCGGTTCAGGACCGCTTCCACCTCTGGGTTGCCGCGCCTCATGGCATTGCCAATCACCACGACCTCCGTGTCGGCTGGAATATTTTCCGCCCGATAACCCTCCTTGATCACAACACCTTTCTCCCGGAGAAAACGGGACATCGGTGGATAGACATTTTCGTCGGATCCGCTGATCTCGAAGCCGCGTTCCCGCAAAGCCGCGGCCACCGAGCCCATGGCAGTGCCGCAAATTCCCAAAAAATGAAACTTCCTCGGCACGCCTCTCACGGCCGAGAACAAAACACGGATTGCGCCGATTTCACGGATAAGATGGAGGACAGCCATTCCCCGTCGTGACGACAGGTCATTTTTTGTCGAACACTTCCACCGCTTCCCATGCTTCGCTGGGCGGCGCCTTTTCGTACTCCAATGAGCGATTCAGATAAATCTTCGCCAGGTGATCTTCCGGATAAAATTCCAGAAAACGCGAGAAGAGAATTTTCGCTTTGGTAAAGTGTCGGGCGCGAAATTTCTCCAGCCCTTCTTCGTAGGTCTCGAGCCATTTGAGAAGTTCCGGATCGAGATTCTCATGGCGCGCGCCGACAAATGTAAAAACGTCCACCGGCCGGGTTTTGCCTTTCACTCGCGCGCGGGCCACCGAACGAAGATAAACTTCGTCGCGCACCAGTTCTGCGGCGCTGGCGCCGGCGAGAATATCGACTCCATAGACTCGAGACAATCCCTCCAGGCGCGACGCCAGGTTCACCGCGTCCCCAATCACTGTGGGATCCATGCGCTCCTGTGAACCGATGTTGCCCACCACCACTTCCCCCTGGTTAATGCCAATTCCCATTCCCAGAGCCATGCGTCCTTCGCCGCGCCATTTTAAATTCAATTCACGCAGCGCCCCGCGCATGGCCAGCGCCGCGCGCGCGCAATTTCTGGCGTCCTCGGCAATGCCCAGGCTGCGCACATTGCCCCACACCGCCATGATGGCATCGCCGATAAACTTATCCAGTGTGCCGCCATGATTGAACACGACCGAAGTCATGCGACTAAGGTATTCATTTAACTGGGTAACCAGCGTCTCAGGATCCGCTTCCTCGGACAACGTCGTAAAACCAATCAAATCGGAAAACAAAATGGTCACCGGCACCCGCGCGCCCCGGAGCGAGCTGTAATAGCTGTCCGGGTTTTCCAGCACTTCCTTCACCAGATTTTTCGACACATAGCGTTCCAGCGTGCGTCGCGTCCGTAATTTTTCCAGACGCTCGAGCGAATACTCGAAACCCAGCGAAAAAACGCCGCTCAACACGAAAGCGGAAAGGACGGGGACTGTCAGCAGAAGCAAACCATTCTGATCATAAAGCAAGCGCGCCACTGCCAGATAAGTGCCGGTTCCCAGAACCAGAGCGCCCAGGCACAAGGCGGGACGTCGCAGGAAGACGATCAGAGACCACGCCGCCAGTCCCGCAGCGGCAACCAGCGCGAAACCAACCACAGGAGGCGTCGGCGTTAAAAATTCACCGCCCATTGCTGCGGCCATCGCCTGCAGATGCAGCGCTGCCCCCAGGGTGGTCGGGCTCATCGGCGTCTCAAATACGTCGTGCAACACCTGGGCAGATGGGCCCACAATGACGATCTTGTTTCGAAAAAACTCGCCCCCGGCGTAGTTCGCGAGCCAGAGTTTTGGGTCAAATACTTCGTAAAGCGGCCGTGGTTTGAAGGCATCCACCGCCGTAAAGCGGATCAAATGGCCGTGAAAATCCTTCGGGACGTCGCCAGATCTACCAATCTTTCTCAGCGCCCGGGCACTGAGCGATTCGTAAATTTCCTCGCTGGGGCCGGGCGGCAAACCCGCCAGCTCTCGATCGGTCACCCGGTATGTTGCCGAGCGGATTTTCCCATCCAGCGGATCGGCCCAGAAATTGGCGAAGCCCACCCGGTCATCGAGCAGTTGCGGCGGAGAAATGAGTGTTTCGTTAGGCGCCACCGCCTGCGCGTTGTGTTGCATGTCGAAATTGGCCGCCACCACAACTCTGTCGCGGTAACGGTCCAACGCCGCATGAAAGGCCGCGTCGCCTTCATTGGGTGGACTGAAAATCAGATCGAACAACACCAGCCGGGCGCCGCCTCCGCATAACCTCTCCAACAGAATTGCCCACAGCTCGCGCGACCATGGGAACGGCCGCTCCGTCATCAACTGGAACGCCCGGTTGTTGGCCAGCTCCTCCGCCGTTGGCGGCGGAAGTTGCAAGCTGCTCTGGTCGATCCCGAGAAACACGAAATCCGCCGGCGCCGGCGTCTTTCGCCCCTCGCGCCGCAGCAGATCCTCAAAACTTTCTTCGCCGTGCCACGGCACCGAGAGAAACGGCGACGCGGGGAAAAAATGCCCAAGCAAAATCAGCCCCGTCCAAAAGGCACAGATTCCCGCCAAAATAAAGGATCGCGACCGCCCCAGCCAGTGCACGGCGGCAGTATACAGAGAGAATGATCGATGACGAACGCCGAATGACCGGTGTCTTCCGGACACGCTTGCCAATCGCAAAATCGTCTCCCAGACGCCGGAGAATCCTCATCAAATTCCGCATTTGTCATTGGACATTTTCAGTCTAGTTTTCGCGTCCACCAGACTGAGTCGTCTTTTCGCCTGTTCCGCCACGGCGGGACAAATCGGCGAACGAGGCCGGAAAGATCGATAACGAAACCAACAGTTCGCTGCCAGAGGCGCTTCCGCCGCGGCGGAAGCGAAAACAAAATGCCAAGAGCCACTAACGCGCCCGCCAGCCGGGCACGACGCAAACGAGTTATTAAAGAAGCGAAAGGTTATCGCGGACGGCGCTCCAAGCTCTTCCGCTACGCCAAGGACGCTCGGATGAAGGCCAAATACTGGGCGTACCGCGATCGGAAGACGCGTAAACGCACTTTCCGTTATCTCTGGATCCAGCGCCTGAACGCCGCTGCGCGGGCTAACGGCCTCACCTACTCACGATTCCTCGAGGGACTGCGCGCCGCCGGCATTGGTTTGGACCGCAAAATCCTCGCAGACGTCGCGGTGACCGACGAGGCGACCTTCAAGTCGATCGTCGATCAGGTAAAAAACGCCCTGGAGCAGAAAAGGGAAAAGGCGGCGTGACGCGACAGCTAAAAGGTTAAAAAGTTGAAAAGCTGACAGGCAAAAAGCGTTCCTTTTTTAACTTTTTAACTCACATGACTTTTTTAGCCTTGTTCAATGCACCCACTCGAGCAACTGCGCGATGACGCCTTGCGCGAAATAGAAAGCGCGCTGGATGAAAAGGCGTTGGAAACGCTTCGAGTGAAGTACCTCGGCAAGAACGGCAGCATTTCGGCCTGGGGCGAGCGCATGAAAACGCTCCCGAAAGAGCAGCGCCCCCTCGCGGGCCGCTTGCTCAACGAAGCGCGCGGCGCCGTGAGCGCTGCGCTCCAGCGGCGCGCTGAGAAATTCCGCGCGCAAAAAGAAACCGAAAAACTCGCCAGGCTTGATGTTTCGTTGCCGGGCACACCGCGCGAAACCGGATCGCTGCACCCGCTCACACAAATTCTTGATCGCTCCATCGCCATTTTTCGCCGAATGGGTTTTGCCCTGGCGGACGGGCCAGACATCGAAGACGAATGGCATTGTTTCGACGCGCTGAACACGCCGCCAGATCATCCTGCGCGCAACGAGCAGGACACATTTTATCTGCCCGATGGACGCCTGCTGCGCACGCATACTTCCACGGTCCAGATTCGCGCCATGGAATCTGCGCCGCCGCCGATCCGCGTGATCGCGCCGGGCGCAGCGTATCGCCGCGACGAAATCGACGCCACTCACAGCGCCCAGTTTCATCAAATCGAAGGATTGTGCGTGGACGCAGACGTCAGCGTCGCCGATTTGAAAGGGGCGCTGGAATTTTTCTTTCGCGAACTTTTGGGGCCGGAGACGGCGGTTCGATTTCGCCCACACTATTTTCCATTCACCGAGCCGAGCTTTGAAATTGACGTTCGCTCAAAAGCGCTAAAAGGCGGCGAGCGCTGGGTGGAAATCGCCGGTTCTGGCATGGTGCATCCCGCCGTGTTTGAGGAAGTCAACACGGCCCGCGGCGATCAGGCCTATGATCCAGAGAAATGGACCGGCTACGCCTTTGGCCTGGGGATGGATCGGCTCGCAATGATCTTGTTCGATATCCCCGATATCCGCCTGTTTGCGCAGAACGATCTGCGGTTCTTGAAACAGTTTGCATGAAAACGTTGCCGCGGATGGAAGGTAGGCGACAGGCCGGCAGCTTGTCGGCGGCAACAGACAAGCTGCCCGTCCTCCACGCCCCCATTCTTTATTTACTATGAAGTTTTCCGTTAACTGGCTGGGCGAATTTGTCGAATTGCCGCCGGGCATCGAGCGCCTGACAGAACTTCTCACCCTGGCCGGCGTGGAGATCGAAAAGGTCGAACAGCGCGGCGCAGACATCGCCAATGTGGTCGTGGCGCAGATCACCGCTGCGTCACCGCATCCCAACGCGGATCGGCTCAGCGTTTGCGAGGTGGATGACGGCAGCGGGGCAAAGCACCAGATCGTGTGCGGCGCCACCAATTACAAAGTCGGCGACAAAGTTCCGCTGGCATTGCCGGGAGCGAAATTGCCCAACGGAAAAGAGATCCGAAAAAGCAAACTGCGCGGGGTCGAGTCGCAGGGCATGCTTTGCAGCCCGATCGAACTCGGCCTGGGCGACGACGCATCCGGGCTTTTGATTCTGGCGCCAGACGCAAAAGTCGGCGCGCCTATCGGCGAACTCTTCCCGGGCGACACGATTCTCGACGTGGAGATTACGCCAAACCGCGGCGATCTGCTGAGCCATTTCGGACTGGCGCGTGAAATCGCGGCGCTGACAAACCAGAAAATTGCAACGACCGTTACTGAATCGACGAGACGCACAACCCGCCTCCTGGAGGACGCATCGCGCGTTAAAATCTCAGCGTTGCGCGACTGCCCGTTCTATTCAGCGCGCAGGATCAGCAACGTAAGAGTCGGGCCCAGCCCAGGCTGGCTGCGAGCCCGAATTGAAAGCGTCGGGGTTCGTTCCATCAACAACATTGTCGATGTCTCCAACTTCGTGATGCTCGAGCTCGGCCAGCCGACGCACGCGTTTGACGCGGAGAAACTCCACGGAGGAATCGATGTTCGCCCCGCTCGTCCGGACGAGAAATTCCTCGCGCTCGACGGGCGCACTTACTTGCTGTCGCCGGAAAACCTGGTGATTGCCGACGCGCAGCGCGCGGTCGCCATTGGTGGAGTGATGGGCGGCGAAGAAACCGGAGTCACTGAGTCCACGCGATACATTTTGCTCGAGAGCGCCTGGTTTTTGCCAGCCAGCATCCGCCGCACGGCCCGCAATCTGAATCTGTCAAGCGACGCCAGCTACCGGTTTGAGCGCGGCGTCGATCCGCAAATGGTCCTGCGCGCGTCGCAGCGGGCAACCGACCTCATTCGGGAAATCGCCGGGGGAGAACCGGCAGCCGAGGCTTTGGTTGCCGGCGAACTGCCCGCCAGCCCGCCCGACGTGACGTTGCGCTATGGAAAATTGAATCGCGTGTTGGGACTCGCCATCGAGCCGAAAACTGCTGACGAAATTTTAAAGCGGTTCGGGCTGAACAAGCGCGGCGACACAAAAGCGGAGGCCACGTGGAGCATTCCGAGTTATCGACGCGATTTGCAGCGCGACGTCGATCTGATCGAGGAAGTCGTGCGCGCTTATGGCGTGGACAAAATCCGCGGCACAGACCGCAGCCGGTTTACACCGGCAAGCGCAACTGACAAGTCGCACGATTTGGAATCGGCGTTGCGCGGCTTTTTGATTGCGCGCGGGCTGAGCGAAGTGCGCACCTCCAAGCTGATTTCGCGGCGCGCTACAGATTGGCTTGAAGGCGCAATCAAACTGCGAAATCCGCTCAGTGAAGATCACGTCGCGTTGCGCCCGGGCTTGCTTCCCGGGCTACTGAACGTTCTCGATCTCAACGCGCGCGCGGGTGCCGAGCGCGTCGCCGTCTTTGAACTGGGTCGCGTTTTCATTCCGCCCGCCGCAAGAGAACAACGCCGCCTCGGCATTCTCCTCTGGGGAAACGCCACCGGTTCGGTTCACTGGCGCGAGCAGCTGAAGCGCGACATTGATTTCTTCGATTTGAAAGGCGTGATCGAATCGCTGCCCATTGGGAATTTGTCGTTTCGGCCCACTCAGCGTCGCCACTTTGCACTCGCCGTGGACATCCTGCGCGGCGACGCGGCGATTGGGTTTGCCGGTCAAATCGCCGTTGCCCTGGGAGGGGAAATAGAGGCGTCGGGCGCGATTCTCTTTGCCGAACTGGAAGCAGACGCAGTGCTGGAGGGGCTTCGAACCGCGAAGCGTTTTCGCGAGGTGGAACGCTTTCCCGCGGTCACTCGCGACATCGCCATGATCATCCCCGGGAATCTCACGCATGCGCAGATTTTGCGAGCCATCCAGGAGCCGGCCGAGCCGTTGCTGGAGAGCGTGCGATTGTTTGACCTGTTCGAAGCGCCACAGGAGAACGCTCCCGGCGGAGGGGGAAAATCACTTGCCTACCGATTGACATACCGCGCCAAAAATCGCACACTGACAAGTGAAGAAGTGACTGCGGTACACGCGAAAATTCGCGAGCGACTGAAACGCGAACTGGGCGTGACGCTGCGGGAATAGTTCTTTGAAAGCAAAGAGCCGTTTGTTGAGGGTTGGGAAGAAAACCAGCGCTTTTCTCTCAACTCTCAACTGACGGCTCTCGCGCCGCTCCCGAAAGAATCGTGTTTTCGGGAGGCAGCATTTACCCTGCGGTGTTCGAGATTACAGGTGGGATCCCGAACCGCTATGGATCAAGCAAGGAGGCTGAGTCGCTCCGCGGAAGATGACAGGCCTTGATTGGAAGTCAGACGCTGCGGCGACGGTCATCCACCCCGTTACGAAAAGGGAACGGGAGATCCGCCTAAACGGCATCGGCGGGGTAAACTTTAGAAACCCGGATCGTGTCCTCGATTCGGGTTTTCTTTTTTCGCTTTCGAGTCGCCGGTTTTTCCGAACGAATGATTTTCCAGTCCGGCAATCCAAGCGTGGGCGAACCGGCGCAGGCGGGGGATTCGCTTCGGCAAAAAAATATTGTTTCACTCGAAGCATTTGAAAATCGACCAATACGATCGCATGCTACTCGGTGAGATGCGCGCGCTTTTAGCCCTCGAAGACGGACGATTTTTCGAGGGCGAATCCTTTGGCGCAACCGGCACCTGCGTCGGTGAAATGTGTTTCAACACCGCCATGACCGGTTACCAGGAAGTGCTGACAGATCCCTCCTACCGCGGCCAGATCGTGGCGATGACTTATCCGCTCATCGGCAACTACGGGATTAATTCGCTCGATCAGGAAAGTCGCTCGCCACATGTGCGCGGATTTGTCATCGAGGAATTGACCGAGACGCCGAGCAACTGGCGCGCGGAAATGTCGCTCGATGAATATTTGCGAAAGTGGAATATTCCCGGCGCAAAAGGCATCGACACTCGCGCGCTTACGCGTCATTTGCGCACGCGCGGCGCGATGAAAGCCTGTCTCACCACGGAAGAGATTTCGCCTCAAGAAGCGACGCAAAGAGCGATCGAGGGTCAAGGCGTGATTGGCATGGATTACGTGCGCGAAGTTTCAACAAAAGAAATTTATCGCTGGGATCCTGAAGACAAACTCAGCGCGCCCTGGTCAAACGCCGCGGCGCAGAACGGCGAGAGCAGACGCGCGCTGCCACCCATCCGGTTTCGCATCGCCGCATACGACTATGGAATCAAGCAAAACATCCTGCGCCTGCTGCGCCAAAAAGGGTTTCAGGTCACCGTCGTGCCGGCCGCCACTTCGGCGGATGAGGTCCTCGCGCTCGAGCCTGATGGAATTTTTCTCTCCAACGGGCCCGGCGATCCCGCGGCGCTGGCTTATGCCCACAAAACGGTGCACGATTTGATGGATAAGAAACCGATCTTTGGCATCTGCCTCGGCCATCAGATTCTTGGCTTCGCCTTCGGCGGCTCTACCTTTAAACTGAAATTTGGCCATCGCGGCGCCAACCAGCCGGTCAAGGATTTGCGCACGGGCAAGGTAGCCATCACCGCGCAAAATCACGGCTTCGCCGTGAATGCGGAGTCGCTACCCCGCGAAGTAGAAATTACTCACGTTAACTTGAATGACGGCACCGTGGAGGGAATGCGACACAAGGAATTGCCCATCTTCAGCGTGCAATATCACCCGGAAGCCGCCCCGGGCCCGCACGATGCCACCTATTTTTTTGATCAATTCGCAGATTTGATCGAACAAGGCACACCGTAAAACAAATGCCGCCGAGACCGGTTTTTGTTTCAGCCAAGCTTGTGTGAATTCAAAGGCCGGGATTGACCTGCGAGCCGAGGTATTCACATTCTCTTCATGTTCAACTCAACAACCAACCAACCTGCAATTGCCAGGGTCGTCGTTACCGCGGCCTTTATCGCGGCGCTGGCGGTAGCGCCTTTGACGGTGGCCCAGGAACACCAGCACGGCGGCGGAAGCACAACCAAAGAGATCACCGGCGAAGTGGTCGACCTGATGTGCTACCTCGATCACGGCGCCAGCGGCGAAAAGCACGCCAGTTGCGCGGCCAAGTGCATCAAAGACGGGGGACCGGTGGGGCTCAAAAGCGGTGAGACCACCTATCTCATCGTCGGCGAACACAAGCCGATTAACGACCAACTTGCCGACGAAGCCGGAAAAGAAATCACCGTCAAGGGGAAAGTGGTCGAGCGCGGCGGCCTCAGCATGATCGAGAACGCCGAGATCGTTAAGAAATAATCCGCTCGTTTACGCCCGTAAAATTCCGATCGAAGCCGAAGAACTACCGCGGGTTTAATCCAAAGCGGGTGCGTGGGATCCTTCGGCTCCACCGGTGTTCTGCCCCCGGGGGGGTGGTCGAGTTACTTGTAATACGGCCGAAGCGTCGGGGGTAGTTTCCCAAGGCGCAGGCGCCTCTGAATTTCGAAATCCGAAGCGGGCGCGTCAGCGAGTTTGCGAATGTCGCCCGCCTCCAGCGTTGCGATCGCCAATCCATCACGGAACAAAATGCGATTCGCGGTGAGCGCGGCGATTCGCGGGCCTGGTGTCAGGATCCCCTGCAAATTCAGCGGGTCGGCGGCGCTGAGCGTGATCAGCTCGCTGTTCGGCTGCGCCTTGCGAATGGATCGCAACAAACCAATCGCCTCGGGCAACGCAAATTGTTCGCCGCCCACGCCCGCGATAAAGTAACCGCCGCGAATCTCGCCGCGCGCCTCCCAGCGGCGATAAATTCGACTCAGTTCATACCAACTGACTTGGAGGCTCTCCCGCTCAAGCAGCCGGCGACAGACGACTCCATACCGATGGAGCAACAGGCGCGCAAATTTTTCCAGGGCCACGTCGTGCGACGGGAGAGAGGCATCCTGCCTGTGATTGCAGCCAAAATTCTGGCCCGGTTTGCCATCCGACAAACGGGAGGAGGAGGAACGCCCGTTTGGCGTCGCAGCATCGGAAGGCTGTCTTCGATGCAGCAACGACCAGCGCCCGGCGTACTCGATGCTGGCCAGATTTGTTTTGCGACGGCGGTTCCCAATGTTGCGGCCAAACGTCGGCCGTTTATTCGACGGAACCAGCAGCGCCCGCAATCCATCGAAACTGTCCGAGGTGACCAGACCGAGCGCGGCAAGTTGCGCCAGCGCCTCTTCAACTTGTGACGGTAGCAGCCCCGTGCGCCGCACAAGCTCGGTGAAAAAGAGCGCTCCGCCGCTCTGCAGTGCGCCCAGCGCCACATGGTTTGGAACCGAAACTCCGATCGCCGCTGAATCCGCGCGAGCCAGCGACAGCCAGTCGTGAAGGTTTTCACGCTGGCAAAGCGCAATGGGACTGCTCCTCAGCGGTCCCGATGCGGATCTTGAGGAGCAGCGGTTTCCCAAACGCCGATCCTCGCCGGGCGTTTTCGCCAGCGCCCCTCCCCGCGGCGCGCTCAATCGTCCCCAGCCAACGCGTCCGCAAAAGCAAAGCCGGTCAAGCCATTCCGGGTGGTAATCGTTGACGCGCGCGGGCAGGACTGCCGATTCCCAAGCGGCCAGCGGCAATTCGCAGCCATCCAACTGCTCAAGAACCGACGCTAGACCCTCTGGTCCATCGGCCCGATGCTCGGCATCAACCCGCTGCCAGGCAAAAAGGAAACGGCAAAACTCCTGGACCGAGACCGGCTGAATTTCCGCGCGCAACCGGTCGATGGTGAGCCGATGAATGCGCGCCAACAAGCGTCGCTCGCACCATTCGCGGCGAGCGCCCGCATCTTCGAGGCAGCGTTCCGCATCCTGCGGGCCGCCACCGGCGCGAAATTTTCCGCGCAAGACAAATCCTTCCGCTTCCAGAGCCAGCAATGCGGCATCGATTTGCGGACGCGGAAGCAACAGAACTCCAGCCAGCTCATCGGCGGTAATTGGACCGCAAATCTCCAACCGTCCTCGAACCAGTTCGCGGATCGCATCAGCCTGCTCCCAGTTTGCGCGGAACGGATCGGTCATCGCCAATTCCGGATCAAGCGCGCCGTGCGGATAAACGGCTCGCAACATCGGCAATCGCTCAGCCGCAACCCAGAACATTGGGGCGGATTCGGCGCGGCATCGGTTGCCATCGCCGTTGCAATTCGGTCCAGATAGAAGCAGCCGCGTTACCCGGCGTTCACCAACGAGCATGGAGATGAAGTCGGCTGCGCGATCGGAGCCCACTGTGCATTCTGTCTCCTCTGGCCTCATCACGCACGCCAGCACGAGCGCGTCATGCAACTCATCGGCGCTGGTCGCCTTTGGCCACGCGTCGGCAGTCACTTTTTCGATCACCGCGGCGTCGAGAATTCCCAGGCCATCGCTCCCATTTTTCTCAGAAGCGCGCCGGGTGTAAACCGCCTGAGTGCGGCGTTCCTCCAGTGGCGCGTTATCGAGAAATGCGTACGGCCGCGCGTTGAGAATCTCGGCAGAGAACGGCGAAGGCTCCGGCAAATCGCGAGCGATGCAGCGGATCTCGTTGCGTTCGATTTTGCGCAGCACTTCTTGGAGGCCATCGATGTCCATCGCTTCGGTGAGACAATCGTTGATGGTCTGATTCACCAGAGGATGATCCGGGATTTCGCGATCGCCCACGATGTGCTCGAGACAGGCGAGCTGGTCGGGAAAAACTGCGGCCAAAAGGTTCTCCGATTCCATTCGCTGCAGCGGCGCCGCGATTTTTCTGCCGCCGCGGAATCGGGGCACTGCCAGCGAGCGGGTTGCATTCCAGCGCCAGCGGATGGTGAACATCGGAGCGTCGAGCAAAGCCTGCACGAGCAGGTCACGCACTGTCTTGGAATTCAGATAGCGAAAAACTTCATCGAGCGGAAACGAATGCTGTGTGCCGAGCGAAAGCACGATGGCGTCGTCGGTGGCGGCTGCTTGAAGCTCAAAATTGAATGAACGACAAAAACGTTTGCGCAACGCCAGGCCCCAGGCGCGATTGATGCGGCCGCCAAAAGGGGCGTGCAACACTAGCTGCATTCCGCCCGACTCGTCGAAGAATCGCTCCATCACCAGCGTTTGCTGCGAGGGAATTGCGCCCAGCGCGCGATAAGCGCCGGCGAAATAATCCGCCATTTGTGCCGCTGCATCAGCGGGCAGGCGCATTTCGCGGGCAAGCCAATCCCCAACATGCCTGATGGCGTCGCCGCGTTGCGCGGTTTCGTCGTTGGAGCGCAGGGCCTCCATCAACAATCGCTCCATTTCCCGTCGCAAATCCGAAACTGCCTGCGACACCTCCGCGGTGCGCGCCGGAGCTTCACCCAGCCAAAACGGAATGCCCGGTGGCTGACCTTTTGCATCTTCGACGCGAACGACTCCTGAATTGACCCGCAAAATTCGCCACGAAGCGTTGCCCAGTTGGAAAACGTCGCCGGCCAGACTTTCCACCGCGAAATCTTCGTTGACCGTGCCAAGGAACGTCTCCGACGGCTCAAGCACGACGCGATAGTCGGCATTGTCAGGAATTGCGCCACCGGAGGTGAGCGCTACCAGCCGCGCGCCGCGCCGGGCGCGCAAGCGATGGTTGACCGCGTCGCGATGGATCAACGCCGACCGGCGGCCGCGTTTCGTGCTAAACCCTTCGGACAACATTCGGACAACGGCACCGAATTCTTCGCGCCTCAAATTTCGGTACGGCCAGGCCGAGCGAACGAGTTCGAATAATTCGCCCTCGCGCCAGCCTGCCGATTGGGCGGAATGATGGGCCGCAACCTCGGCCACAATTTGCTGCCCCAGAACGTCGAGCGGCTTTTCCGGAATGGTAAGTTCATCCAGGTCGCCCCGCCGAACGCAACGCAGCAAGGCAACACATTCCACCAGTTCATCACGACTAAGCGGAAAGATACGGCCCTTCGGCAAACCACCGCGCTGATGCCCGGCGCGTCCCACGCGCTGCAAAAGCGTGGCGATCGACCGCGGGCTGCCGACCTGGCAAACCAGATCGACCGCGCCGATATCGATGCCCAACTCCAGCGACGCCGTGGCCACCAGCGCTTTCAACTCTCCGCGTTTCAACCGCTCTTCAGCTTCCAGCCGCAGTTTCGCGGAGAGACTCCCATGATGAGAAGTAACCGCGTCCGCTCCCAGCAACTCGCTCAGATGATGCGTTACGCGCTCGGCCATCCGGCGCGTGTTGACGAACAAGAGGGTGGTGTGATGCGCCTGAATCAACTCGGCCAAACGCCGATAGATTTCTTCCCAGACTTCATTCGACATGACCGCTTCCAGCGGCGAACTCGGAAGTTCGAGCGCCAGATCCCATTCTCGCTGGTGACCGATGTCGATGATCGCACACTCTGGATGGCAATCGGTATCCACTGCGCGCGTGCCGACCAAAAATCGCGCCACCTCTTCGATTGGTTTTTGCGTCGCGGATAATCCGATGCGCTGCAGCGGGCGCGTGACCAGCGCAGCCAATCGTTCTACGCTCAGGGCCAGATGCGCGCCGCGGCGATCGTCCGCAACCGCGTGAATTTCATCGAGGATCAATGTGCGGGCCGTTTGCAACAGGCCCCTGCCCGATTCCGACGTGAGCAGCAGATACAGCGATTCCGGAGTGGTCACCAGAATGTGCGGCGGTTTTTTGATCAATGCCTGCCGCTGGGAGGGCGGCGTGTCACCGGTGCGCACCTCCGCGCGCACATCGATTTCGTGCCCATTGGATGCGGCCAGCAACGCCCGAATCCCCGCGAGTGGTTGTTGCAAGTTCTTCCGAATGTCGTTGCTCAACGCCCTGAGCGGCGAGACGTAAATGACCTGCGTTTCATCCGGCAAAGCACCGGCTGCGCCCCGGCGAAACAGCCCATCAAGCGAGGCCAGAAATGCCGCGAGCGTTTTGCCTGAACCCGTTGGCGCCGAGATCAGCGCATGGCGGCCGGATTGAATCGCGGGCCAACCGCGCCTTTGCGGTTCGGTAGGCGAACCGAACGTCTGCTCGAACCAGCGCGCCACCGCAGGATGAAAGTCGAAGGAGCGCATGAATTAATGTAACGAACCAACTTAAACGCCAACGTCGCCAAGGAAAGTGGAGCGCGCTTCACGCCCGCGCGCCCCCATCTACGAGCGCGCGCGCAGCGCGATCACTTCGCGCAGCATTCGCAGGCTATCGTGAAAGAAACGGACTTTGCTTCCCTCGGCATGGTTCCAGCGCACCGGCACCTCGCGAATGCGCAGGCCGGCGCGATGAGCCAGGTAAAGAAGCTCCACGTCGAAAGCGAATCCATCGATGCGCGCCGCTTCCAGGATTGCGCGGCACGCCTCCAGGCGAAACGCTTTGAACCCGCATTGTGTGTCCCAGAACGGCAGGCCGGTTGCCAGTCGCACCAGCAGATTGAAAAGGCGGCCGGCCTGTTCCCGCCGCCATGGTTGATGAACCCCGATCAGACGACGGTCGAGCGCCCGGGAACCAAACGCGATATCCACTTCCTGGTTCGCAATCGGCACAACCAGCTTCGGTATTTCATCAAGCGGTGTGGACAGATCGGCGTCGAAAAACAGCCCGATCGGTTTCTTCGCCGCCAACAAGCCGGAACGCACCGCTGCGCCCTTGCCGCGATTGGGGAAATTTTCGAGCAGCCGGTTTTCAATTCCGGCCTGTTGCAAACGTTGGCGGGCAATTGCAGCGGTTGCGTCAGTGGATCCATCGTTGACCACGATCAGCTCGCTCTGGGGGGCGTTGGCCGCGAGATATTCGAGCGTCAACCGCAGGGTGTCGCCGATGCGCGCCTGTTCGTTAAAACAGGGAATAACGACGGAGAAGGGCGGGAGCATCAAAGGGTTAAAAAGGTTAAAAGGCGTAAAGCGGCAGACAGATGTCAGTCACATTTCAGCGGGTGTGAAGCATCTTTGATTCTGTGGCGCGCGCTGCTCGAGAGCTTCCAATGTTTCGCTTTGCTCAGATGACCATGCAGCCTCCGCTTCAACGCTTCGACGCTTCAACGGTAGATCTCGATGACGAATTTCCTGTCGGGTTCCACGTAGCCACGGTACATTCCAGCGGTGTTGAACGGCAGCGCCACGTTGCCCTCCCGATCGATGGCGATTAAACCGCCCGTGCCGCCGAGCTGTTTCACGGCGTCCAGCGCGGCTTGCGCTGCGTCTCGCACGCTCATGCCGCCGTATTCCATCAAGGCGGAGACGGAATGCGCTGCGGCGGCGCGGATAAAATATTCGCCGTCACCGGTGCAGGAGACGGCGCAGGTTTGGTTATTCGCGTAGGTGCCTGCGCCGATCACCGGAGTATCCCCGATGCGGCCCGGCAACTTGTTGGTGGTGCCGCCTGTGGAAGTGGCGGCCGCGAGATTTCCCGCACTATCCAGAGCCACAGCGCCCACAGTGCCGTGTCGATCCTGATCCGAGATCAGATATTTCTTTTCTCCTGTGGCGCCCTGCTTTTCGGCTTTCTTGATCTTTTGCAACGCATCCCAGCGTTCCTGGGTGAAAAAATATTTCTCATCGACCAGTTCCATCCCGTTCTCTTTGGCGAACGCTTCGGCACCGGCGCAATCGAGCATCACGTGCGGGGATTTCTCCATCACCAGGCGGGCCAGACTGATCGGATTTTTCACGTGTTTCACACTGGCGACCGCGCCCGCCTTGAGTGTTTTCCCGTCCATGATGGAAGCGTCCAGCTCGTTGGTGCCGGCACTGGTAAAGACCGCACCTTTTCCCGCGTTAAAAAGCGGGTCGTCTTCCAGGACGCGCACCGCCGCCTCTGTGGCGTCCAGACTTGATCCGCCGCGTTTCAAGATTTCGTATCCGGCTTTGAGCGCGCGCTCGAGTCCCGCCCGGTATTCGCACTCTTTCTCAGGGGTCATGTTCCTGCGTTCAATGGTTCCGGCGCCGCCGTGAATGACCAGTCCAATCTTTTTGGTTTCCATGTTTGAGTGAAAATCGGAGGCTTTTTCTGCCGCTACGGAGGGACGGGCCGATTGAATCGCCGGCGCCCCGAAAACTTTCAGTCCTGCACTAAAGAACAGGAATGCAAAGACGCAATTGATCGAAAACAGAGCGGCTGCCTGCACCAGAACCAAATCTAAAATGCCGATTTGCGAATTGTCGAAAGGTTTCAGGTGAAACCGGCTGCGAACCCGGGCCAAATCACCTGATTCGACCATGAACGGGCGGCGATGTTGCGGTCCAATTTTGCGCTTTTCCCAATCGCGAACTCAGGCAACTTCTTGCTCATGCCGAACGCTCATCGAACCTCCGCCTCCGTGCCCGGCCCGTTTGGAGTGGCGGAGATGGAGCGCAAATTTTTCCGCGAAGTCGGCAGCATCTTTTGGTTTATCGCCGATACATTCCAGGAAACGTTCGAGCGTCTGCACGAGCGGCGGGCGCCCTTTCGCGCGGCCAGTTTTTTCCGTCACAGCGAGCGGGCTGGCGTTGATTCGGTGCCGCTGGTTGGGCTGGTCTCGTTTTTTCTGGGCCTCACCATGGCGTTGTTGACCGGTTACCAGTTGCAACGTTTTGGGACGGAACGGTTGATTCCCGGTCTAGTGTCCATCGCTTTTACCCGCGAGTTGGGGCCGCTCATCACCGGCATCATGCTCGCGGCGCGCATTGGTGCGGCCTTCACTGCGGAACTGGGGACGATGAAGGTGAACGAAGAAGTCGAAGCGATCGAAGCCATGGGGATCGGACCGCTGCGGTTTCTCGTAGCGCCGCGGATGCTTGCTCTCTTTCTGTTGATGCCTTGTTTGTCCACGGTTTCCAATATCGCCGCCGTATTTGCCAGCAGCCTGATTTGCAAGGCCTATTTTAGCATTTCCTTTCCCTATTTTCTCGACCTGGTAAAGGACGCGCTGCTGATTCGCGATATCATCACCGGCGTTTTGAAAAGTTTCATGTTCGGTTTGCTCATTGGCGCCATTGCCTGCTACCGGGGTTTGACGGTGAGAGGGGGCGCTGCGGGAGTAGGCACCAACACGACCTCCAGCGTGGTCACGGCCATCACGACGGTAATCGGCTTCGATACGCTTTATAACATCGTTTACACCACTTTTTACCCCACGTGACCACTCCACCACTGATGGTCGAACTGCGAAACGTCCACATGCAGTTCGAAGAGAAAAAAGTGCTCGATGGTGTTTCGCTCCAGGTTGCGCCCCAGGAGCGTCTGGTAATCATGGGGCAGACCGGCAGCGGTAAAAGCACCATTCTGCGCCTGATCCTGGGGATACTTCGACCGGATTCGGGTTCGGTTTTTTTCAAGCGTTTTGAAATCAACCGACTCTCCCGCCGCCGCCTGCAACAGGTGCGTCAGCACATCGGCATGGTTTACCAGTACTCGGCCCTGCTTAGCTCTCGTACGGTTCGCGATAACGTCGCGCTGCCCTTGGAAGAACTCAGCACCAAGTCGCACGCCGAGATTGAAAAAATCGTTGACGAAAAACTGGATCTGGTGGGAATGCGCGACACAAAAGATCTTCTGCCGGAGGAATTGAGCGGCGGAATGCGAAAGCGCGTGGCCCTGGCGCGGGCGCTGGTGCTCGAACCGGAGCTGATCCTCTTGGACGAACCCTCGGCTGGACTCGACCCGGTCACCGCTTCGGTGATCGACGAATTGATCATCGGCCTCACTGAAAAATCGAAAGTCACCTCCATCACCGTCACCCACGAGATGGACAGCGCCTTTCGCATCGCTACCCGCATGGCTATGCTGTACCACGGAAAAATCATCGAAGAAGCTGAGACGGAGCAATTCAAGCACTCCAAAAACCCGGTGGTCGTTCAGTTCTTGAGCGGAAGCACCAAAGGCCCCATTCTGGAAGGCACTCGTGATGCAATTGCGAAGAAATGAAGTCATGACCGGCGTGCTCGTGATCGGAACGATCGCGGTGCTCGCGTTCCTGTTGGTTTTACTTGGCGCGCCCGGCCTGTTTCGGCCGCTGGTGACTTACCGGGTTTATTTTGATAACGCGGCTGGAATTAAACCGGGCGCAACCGTGATGCTGGCGGGTCGCAAGATTGGGCAGGTCCAGAGATTGTATTCGCCCGTGCCGCCAGCCGAAGAAAAGCAGGCACAGGAAGCTGCCGCCGCCGTTCATCCCGCCCCACCCGGACCCAGCCCCGGCCCTGCCGGGGCCGCCGCGCCTCGATTCGAAGCGCGGGTTGACGTTCTGGTGGACAAAAACGCCAGGGTCTATCGCGATGCAAGGGCGGTGTTGATGCAACTGGGGTTGCTCGGCGACATGGCCATTGATTTCACACAGGGCACAAGAGAATCCGGCCGAGCCAAAGATGGCGAGATGTTCGCCGGCGAGCGCACACCCGACCTAGGCGAAGCCGCCGCCCGCATGTTGGAAGTAATCAAGCCAGTCGCGGCCGAAGCCACCAGCACCATGAAAGACCTGCAACAGACTGCCCAAAATATTAATCGCCTTACGGATGAAAACTCCGAGCTGAACCTGGCTCTCGCCCAATTCAAGCAATTCGGCGAACATCTGGCCGAACTGACGGCGCCCGAGAGCGCCCTGTCGCGGTCATTGACCAATATCGAGAGAATCAGCACGAGCCTCACGGAAAACAACAACATCGAGGTTACGCTTCAAAACCTGCGGACTTCCTCCGACAAACTGAAAACCGCTCTGGCCGGACTGGAGCCAACCGGAGAAAATCTCAAGCAATTCAGCGAAACGATTAAAACGCAACCGTGGCGGTTGATCTGGCCGACAACGAAAAAATATCCCGAACCTTCGCCCGCGCCGGCCGTCGCGGCGACAAGCGAACGAACAATCACGGTGCGCAAAACCGCCAGGGAAAAACCGCGCGTGCGCCCAACTCCTGCCGGGCGCACGAGCAGCCGTTAGCCATGCAACGTTCACGAAGCGGCGCGTGACGCGGCCTACGGCCCGTAACTTTTCGTGAATTTCTTTCGCGATTCCGGTTCGGGCTGGGGCACTGCCTCTGGCTTCGCTGATTCGGGCGAGGAAACTGACTCTCCCTGCGGCTGGGCAGCCGGCCCCGGCGCCGTCGGCTGGGCGGCGCGTTCCGTTTTCCCCGAGGCCGCTTCCACGTAAGCCATTTGCAAATTGGCAAGCGTGTTACGCAGAACTGCCGTTTCGTCGCTGCTGAGGTTGCCGCGCGTTTTCTCCTGAATCATTTCCAATTGATCAATGAACAGCCGCGCCAGATCCAGGTTTACCTCCGGCTGGCCGGTTCCAGGGTTTGGGATTTGGCCGAGACAAAGCGCGGCGTGTTGCGCGTGCATCAGCACGAACTCGATAAAGCGCTGCGACATCTCACCGCTTTGGGTTGTTTTTTGAACTTCAGGCATTGGTCACTTCCTTTCGGGCGGCCGCACGATCGCCAAAACGTACGGTTGATCGCGAAAATATTTTGCCGCGACCCGCTTGATATCCTCGAGCGTCACCGCGTTTACGTCGCGCTCCAGTTGCTTGTAGTAATCGAAGCCCAGGCCATACAGCTCATCCAGGGCGCAATGATAACCGAATGCTTCATTGCTTTGGTTGGCGATCTCCTGCTGCCCAATGAGTTTCTTTTTCGCCCGGGCCAACTCCTCGGCGCTCAGCCCGTCATTTGCGAGCTTGCGAATTTCATCCAGGAACGCGCTCTTCACCTGCTCGATCTTTTGCGGATCCGTGCCGAGATAAAATGAAAACAGGCCGGGAACCAGACCCTGCATCTGACTGGCGCCGACATAATAGGCCAATCCCATTTTCTCGCGAATGCGAATAAAGAAACGCGACCCGAGATCGCTGCTGGCCTCGTCGATTAATTCCAAGGCATACCGATCCGGGCTGGACAGGCTCGCGCCGCGAAAACCCACCATGATAACTCCCTGCGCTTTGTCCTTGCGGCTTTCGACAGTTTCCGGTCTGGCCAGGGGAATGGACGGCTTGGCATCGGTCAGCGCCAGTGTGCCGCTCTTCATTTTGCCAAGCGCCTGCTCCACCAGTTGCTTTACCTCGGCGGCCTTCACATCGCCAAAGACGTAAACCACGCCGTTCTTCGCGACGACATAACGATCGCGAAAGTCGAGCAGATCCTTCTGGGTAATCCGGCGAACAGATTCCACCGAGCCATTGGAACGCAGGGCGTAGGGATGCTGCGGGAAAAGGGCCTGTCGCATAATGTTGCGGGCCACCGCCGTCAACTGTTCCTCCTCCTCCTGAATGGCCGCGATTTGAATTTCCTTTTCACGCGCGACTGCTTTTTCCGGCATGGTGGCGTTGAGCAACACGTCCGCCAGCAGGTCAACGCCGAGTTTCACATCGGGTTTCATCACGTCCACAGAGACGCTGAAACTGTTGTTGCCGGCGTCGCTCGAGATAAAGCCTCCCACTGCTTCGATCTCGTTCGCGATCTGCTCGGCTGTGCGCGTTTTCGTTCCCTTCAGCAGCACTTTGGCCATGAGCCGGGTGATGCCGTTCGTCTGTGGCGTCTCGGCCAGGAGCCCGCCGCGAAAAACCGCGCCCATCGCCACGAGCGGCAGCCGGGGATCTTCACGCACCAGCAGCCGCAACCCATTTGGCAGCTCGAATTTTTGAATTTCACTCGCTGCGAGCGCTTTTCCGCTGTCGGTTTTTTCGGTCAGCGAACCTTTGGGATTTAAGGAGACGACCGTCAGATTATTCTCCGTGAGATAGGTTGTCGCCACCCGCCTGACGTCATCCAGCGTCACTCTCTGGATCGCATTAATGTAGTCGCGGCTGAAATTCAAATCCCGGGTGAGCAACCAGTTTGAGCCGATGTCCGAAGCCTGGCCGCGCACGGTAGTCAACACCCCGAGGTGATGGCTTAAGGTGACCTTTTTGGCCTTTTCCAGTTCACCGGCGGTAATGCCGTCCTGTTTCACTTCATCTACGATGCGCAGAACCATCTGCTGCGCCGCTTCGCGTTTGGCTGGATCAAGCGTGGCGTCCACTCCGAACAAGCCTGGATCGCCCGGCGTGTAAGAAAACGCCGATATCTGGAATGCCAGGCCGGCCTCTTCGCGTACCCGCCGGTACAATCGTGAGCTGCGGCCTTCACCAAGAACGGTGGAGAGCAGATCGAGCGCCGGCACGTCGGGGTTGGTAACTTCGGGGATGTGCCACGCCATGGAGAGATGGGTTAGCTCAGTGGGGAATTCCTGATGCGCTTCGCGTCGGCCAAGCTGCGGAGGCTCGGCCGGAACAAACACCGGCTTGAGCGATTTCTCCGGATAAGGTTTGAACAGGTCGGCAACCTTGTGGTGAACCTGTTCAGCATCCACATCTCCAACCACAATGAAGATGAGATTGTTGGGCACATAGCGCGTTTTGTAGTACTGGAAGACCTCTTCCCGGGTCAGCTGGTTATAAATCTCCAGCTCGCCGATCACTGGAAACCGATATGGGTGACGCTGGTAAGCCGTGGCAAAAAGCAGAAGCCCGACCATGCGATCCGGGTCATCCATGCCCATGGCAAATTCACGCCGGATCACTTCCTGTTCCTTTTTGTATTCTTCCGGCGGGAGAGTGGAGTTCATCATCGCGTCGGTCAAAATATCCAGCGCCACGGGAACGCCCGCTTTGGGCACGTCAATCCAATAAACGGTGCGATCAAATGATGTGTAAGCGTTGATGTAGCCGCCCACGTCCTGAATCTGCTGCGCGATCTGGTTGGTGGAGCGGGTTGTTGTCCCTTTAAAGAGCATATGCTCGAGAATGTGTGACAACCCCGCGCCCAAGTGCTGGTCCTCATAGATGCTGCCGGTAGCGCACCAAGCCTGTACGCTGGCCACCGGAGCGCTGTGATCCTCCTGCACAATGAGCGTGAGCCCGTTTGGCAAAATCCATTTGCGCGCCGTGCTCGGCGGAAAGCTGATAACGGAGGAGGGTTGAGTCGGCGCAGCCTTCAAGTTAACCATCGCAAATAATAGAACCGCTGAGCAAAACTTTGCCAGTGTCGGGCGACACATTGCTGAGATTGTTGGCCAGTTGGCGGAAAGTGCAAACGCCGGCGAACATTTCGCGACCGAGTCCGAACGAGAGCGCCGCCGGGGCCGCGGCCGTCCTTTAAGCATTTGAGCTTCGCCACTGAATTGTTATCCGCCCCATGTCGGTCGCGCGAGCGCGCGTCTCACCTGTTGGAGGGGGCCGGCTTGCGCGCGGGGAGTTGCGGCGACGCTCTTTTGCCGGCCGGTTTTTCCGGGGCAAATGGTTTCACAAACGCCTCCTCGAAATCGTAAACATTCTTGAAATCCTCGATTGAATCCTCCGCGGTTTTCCCAAACACGCCCGCGTGGATCAGGTTAAACACCATGTTCCCGATGTCCTCGCATGAGCGAATCCCCCAGTTTTCAAACACGGTCATGACCATGGGACCAAATTCTTTCAACGCATACTGGCGCAAACCCTCCAGCAATTCCGGGCCGGTCACATGGCGCACCGTGGTTCCCTTGAGCTTCTTCTGCTGTTTGGTCGTAAAATCGAGCGCATCACGCAGAAAGACGTAAGCGTCCCGCTCATAGCGCGGATCACTCGCCACGATGGCATCGAGCGCTTCGGCAAATCCGATCTTTTGCATCTGAACGAAAAAGCGCGCTGAACGCGTCCAATAGCATAATCGGCAAACACGACAGCGGCAAATGCCCGCTGCCCTTTGGGCAGCCCGCGAAATCTGCCCCGGAGGGCTGGTGCTGTTGCTTTGCGCAGCGTTAACGCTCGACCTGCGCGGCCATCGAGTCCATATATAGTGAAAGCGGATCGTGTCGGGAAGGAAGCGAAAGCTGCATCTGATCGGCGGCCTTGAGATAATCGAGGAAATTGCCGCTGCGACCCGGCATTTGCGTGGCCTCGAACCAGTTCATGTAATCTTCTAGCTCGCTCATCCGCGTCCTGAGCTGTTGGCGAACCACTTTTAAATTCGCCAGGCGCCTGGCTAATCCGCGCCGCTTGCCGCCGGCGAGAAACGCCGTGATTTCCTGATAGTCGCGCGCGATTGGCCGCAAAACGGGGTGCGCCTTTAGCGACAGCAACAGCAGATCATGGTTCAATTGATTGAGCGCCACTTTTTCGACGGGAGAACTTTTGCGCGCGGCAAGCTCTTCCAAGTCGAGCGACCGTAGCGGCTTGTTCGGCTCCGATATCTTCCGGCCCAGTAATGCGTCAAGACGCCGGTCGCTTTCTTCGAAGCCAAGCAAATGGAATGCTTGCAGGTTTCTGATCTGCGCCAGCGCCAGTTGCCATTGCTGCTCGGGATTGGCGTTAAACGGTGGAAACTGCAATTTCAGATCTTCCAGCGGGTCATGGGAAGCTTGCGACAGACTGCCAATGTAGCGCGTCAGACTGGCCGGGCCCTCCTTTGCTTCAACGAGCAGATGAACCAGCGCCAAAGAATAAGCCCGGTAAAGGGTGCGCCCGGCGGAATCGAGCTGGGCCGGATGTTGCCGAAGAAATTCGGCCAGCGACGCCGGCTCGTCGATTGTTGCCAGAGCTTCCGCCAAAGGCGCGCGCTCTTCTCCCAGCGCGAGCAGACCCTCCAGCAACCAATCCGGCGGCTCGACAATTGCGCTTCCTGGAATGAGAGCCGACTCTTTCCGGTAAATCATCTCCACCAGAATTGCGCGCAGTAGCTCGCGCTCCGCGAAGTGGGCGTCGAGATTTGGGCAAAGGCACAGGTCGAGCTGAAGCTTCACGCCGAAGCCCGTCTGAGCGACGCGCAACGCGGCAAGTGGAAATTCCGGCAGGTTCGCCTGCTGCGGCTGCAAACTCACTGTAATTGGCCTCTGCCAGGCGTCGCGCTGATGCAAGACCTGCAAAAGATTGGCTTTGATCTGTTCTGCCAGATTGGAGACGGCACCGCGCGTCGCCGCACTCTCGCCATAGATGATGAACTGTCGCGACGGGCTCACACTGTGCTCCAGCGGCGTCGCATGCGCCGCCTCCCACGCGACAAGCGACAGAAAGAGAATCGCAGTCCGCTTCACGATGTTTGAACCTGCAGCATAAGGGCCTCGACCTCCGGCGCCCAGAGCAAATTCTGGCCGCACTCTGCGCGCACTTCATTTCCAGCGAGACTTCTGCGCCGACCCGGGGTTAGTGTTGTTGGAGGATCGAAACTTATGACTCCAAAACGTGCAGCGGTTTCACCGGGGCGAGCAGTTTTAGTGGGGAGCGTTCTCGCGATGTTTGCGGGCGCGTCCCTCGCGATGGCGGCTCCGCGCGGGGGCGGCCATTTCAGCCCTGGAGCGATGCGCGCAGGGCCTGGCATCAACCGTCCCGGCATTGTTTCGCGCCCCGGGATGATGCATCGGCCAGGTTCATCAACATGGAACGGCCAACGCTGGAGCGGAAACTGGCGCGGCCGCAATTGGAATGGCCGCAATTGGAACGGTTGGAAGGGCGACTGGCGTTTCCATCGTCATTTTAACAAAATCGTCTTCATCGGCGATTTCGGCTTTCCTTGGTGGTGGGGCTGGGGCTGGGGCCCCTGGTGGTGGGATTGGGGTTACCCATATTACTACCCATACTACTATCCATACGGCGGTTATCCCTATTATGGTTACTACGGCTACGGCTATGGCTATTATGGGGATGACCCGCCCTACCAGAGCCCGACCCGGTCAAAAGTTGCTGAATTACAGCGGCGACTGGCGCGGGCTGGTTATTACCATGGGGCCATTGACGGCATTTTGGGACCTCAAACGCGCCGCGCAATTCGCGCTTACGAACGCGACCGCGGATACGGTTGAGCGTCTTTTCCAGCTAAAGCGTGCCTGGCCATCGTGGATTTTAGTCAGTGACCGGCGGACGCCAACAGGGTGCACAAGGGCAGGGGCGATTCGCCGGTCGCCTCTTTTTCAGTCGCGGTGGTCCGGGCGGGCGCTTTTCGTCAACCGGCAACGCAAAACGGATGGCAACGCTAAGCCAGGCCGCTGCTAACCTTCGCCAACGTCCAGTAACGGTGTCAGCCAATCGGGGGCTTCGGTTTGAAGGTGGCGCTGGAGAATCTCGCCGACGAAGCGCCTGAAATCGCCCCGAACGTTTTCGGGGTTGCAAAGCTTTTCCATCGTGTACGCGCCAAGCATCCGATAGCTTTCGAACTGCGATTCTGAGAAGAACTGATCGCTCGTGCTCTCGTTTGGAAAGGCGGGATTCCGCGCGGAGTATTCGCAAATGTCACGCGGCTCGTCCCCGTAACAAACCGGTTTAATGTACACGATGACGCCGTCGGGCGCGCCTTTGCCATCCACAACCGAATAGCGGATTTGCCCAATCGCACAATGGTGGCCGGCGGCCACCTTGAGAGTCTCGATGGCGTTGCGCGAATAGATGGTCATCATTTCAAACTCGATCGGAATACCAAAATCAATTCGGATTTTGCGCACCGCTTCGCCCAGGTCAGCAAACGCATAGTCGGGATCGCCGCCACCATCGCTGACGACAATGTAATGGCATCGCCGCAGCACCATTTCGTAAAGGCCGAGATTTTCGAAATGGCCGCCGTCGGAAAGATTCACATATTTATAGCGATCCGTGGTGTGACCGGCCGCCTCGGAAAACAGTGGGCCAACGGAATAACGCGGTCCCGCGTGCTGCCACGTCTTGTTGCCCGCAGGACCCGGGTTGCCCAGCCACCATCCCAACCGCACATTGAAAAGCGTCATCAGCAGCCCGAGCAGGGGCGAAGAATGATAACCCATGTTCGGATTGGCAGCGGCTCCGGATATGGCCAGGGCGGTGCCCAGCGTGATCCCGTTGCCATATTTCTCAGATGGCCGGTACCCGACTCTGAACGAACCACAGTGCAGGCGGCTCATGGTAAACGATTCCGCTCGCCGCTCCTGCCATGCCAGTTGCTCGCCCTTAACCAGATTGAGCGTGCCGTTGAGCACATGGAGCGGTTTCTCACGGGACAATTCGTGCAGCGGGATGTTGTCGCCCGGATCGAACCCCGTGAAAAGGTGCGGTCTGCGCAACGTGCGTGACGCCGCAAGGAACGCGCGGATCAACCGGTTCCGGTAACTGGCGTGCAAGGAGAATTTATTCGCGTTGATAAAAAATCCCATTACCAGGCCGAAAAACAACATTGCCCCCGTAACCACACAGACAGCGATAAGCTGGCCCAGCCAGTCGTTTGGATTTTGCACCCACGGCAGCAGCCCCGCAAGGAGCAAAAGCCACGAGAGCACGATCGAGAGCAACACGAAAAAGACGAGCGCAACAGACAGAAGAACCCATTGAAACCCGCTTCTCCCGGCGACTTTGCTGCTTAACTTCGAGCGAATCGCCAGCAACGCTCCGGCGATTCCGGTCACACCCCCAAACGCGCCGAGAACGGCTTTGGCCGCGGTTCCGGCTCTCATCTGGCCAAGAAAAACCTCCAGCCGATTGCCCGTTCTGGTCGCCGTCACCGCCTGAGCGCCCCAGAGAACGATCAGGGTTATTGCGATCCAGCCGGCAATGGTAATTAGCAGCCAGGCAGCCGAACGCCCCCACCACTCGCGGTCTTCATCTTCGGTCACCCAGCTCGCCAGCCCGGTGAAGAGAAAATTCACCAGCAACAGGATCCCCAAAATCAATGCCGGCGCGAAACAAACGTAATTGAGCGCATTTTCTGCGGGAGCAAAAAACAATCGGGTCGCCGCGACCCAAAAACAGAACCCGGCAAAACCGGCGGCCAGAAGAATTGCGGCGAGCCGCAGGATTGACCTGACAACGCGCCGCTTGGGCCTTTCCTTGCGAAGCGCAAGAATCACTGCGCCGAGAGCGCCGCCCGCCAGGTAACCGGCGACCGAAAAGGCCACGAACCTCAGCAACCACGTTGCGGGGTCAAACGGTTCGCTGCCATGAACGTTGCGGAAAATTGCCCACCACGCGGCTAACGCGAGCGAGGCGAGCAGAAGCGGCAATTGCCTGTACTTTAGAAATGCGCGCTGCGACAATCTCGCGTTGCCGGTGGATGGGACATCGATCAGTGAATATGCCATTGCCACGGCAACAAGCGCCAGAGCCACCCCAAGCAGAATGCTCAGCCCGATGTCATATGCGCGAACCATTTGCAGATAATTCGGCGCAGCCTGCCAGCCGTTGGGCGGCAGGAGAATTGCGCTCAAATAAAGTCGCGGTGCCATCATCGCCGCTGCCAGCCACGAGATCAGCACCATCCAGTTCAAAAACATGTTGCGCACGAACGTGGTCATCAGCGTCCAGAAATCCACCGAAGTGAGCCCCGCGCGAGGCGACAGATAGTTGCTAAATTCCCGAAGATGGCGGATCGGTCGAGGCTCGGGATCCAGAGTGGAATCGGGCCGCCGCTTCAGTTCCTCCACTACGCCAGGAAGGCCCAGGGGATGATTTTTGATCCACGCGCTCAGCCAACTCCCGATATAGCCTCCGCCCGAGACGGTGGAAAGATAATGGAATTGATTGAGCAAACCGCAGCGCGCAAGGCCTTGCAAAACGCCCAGCCCAAAGGTGGCGCTGCGAATCCCGCCTCCCGACAAGCAAAGCGCCGCCCGTTTTATCTTTAGTTGGTGAACGGCAGCCCAAAGCGATCTTAAGCGGCTTTCAGGGTCCGCCGCGGCGCGATGGTCTGCCGGCAGTTCCCCGTGCAGAGCCGTAAACTCAGCCTCTAATACCTCAGGCAAAGAAAGCGAGGTGTCGCCCAGTGAGGCTGGCTTTGGCATGACGCGCAAACGCAACGGTCTGCGAGTCAGCGTTTATCAAGCCCGCGACGATCCGTCAATCTTCAGCAACGAAAAGTCTCGCTCGGATCCGCGTGAGTCGGCAGAGCTACGGGCTTTTCGCTCGACCAATGACGCCGCAGGCAATCCGCGCGCCCGAATCGCCAGCCGGTTGCGATTTCAGGTCATCGGCCTTCGCGTGAACGACGACCGAGCGTCCGATTACCGAGCGCTGGTCGTCCGCAAGCGAGATTTGATGATCCACGTATTCCAGCTTTGCCCTACCCGAGGCGTCCGCATTCACATTTCCCATGTCGCCCACGTGTCGCTCGGCGGCGTCCGGTCCAGCATGCGGTTGATGGGTGGGATTAAAGTGCGCGCCCGCCGAACTCGCATCCGCCGCGCTGCAATCGCCGAACTCATGAACATGAAACCCGTGCGTCCCAGGAGTGAGGCCCGTGATTTCTGCATCCACCCGAACGCCGTCGGCGACTTCGGTAAAGGTAACGGTTCCGCCGACTTTACTGCCTGCCGTAGGATGAAGCACTGCGATCGCTTTCGATGTCGCCGACGATTTCTCGGCCGGAGTTTGCGCCAAACCTATAAAGGCCGCCAACAACGACATGAGGACAATTAATAAATTTTGTAAACAACTCGTATTCATATCAGACCTTTTCCATATTATTTAATTTGGCGCAGCCCAAAACGCGCAAAAAACCCCGCCACCCCCCCGCACACCACAACCGCCCGCGCGCCATTCGATGCGCAAAATCAGGCGCGGTCTTTCAGCTGCGTTTTGCCTGAGGAGCGTGCGCAATGAACGCAGCAAAAAATTTGCCCGTCCGCTTCCACTCCGTGCCCAACGATTCTGCACTTGCAGTGCGGACATACGGGCGCCAGAGCGTGGATGGCACACTCGAAGCTGTCGAAGACGTGGCGGCGGCCGCCGACAACGACTTCGAACGTCTTGTCATACTCATTTTCGCAAACTTCACAGACTGCCATACACCACTCTTTTCGCGCACCGCGTGCTTCCCGGCGGTGCCGGCTCGCTTCAAACCTAAAAAAATTTCAGTTACCGCCGCGGACAGCAAACAAGAATGTCGCGCAGTTCCAGGCGGCAAACATTCTCCCGCTTTAGGAGCGAGGAGGTAGAGATACCGCCAAGAAAGTGATATCTTTTGCCATTAGGAGGCGGCTGTGGAAATCCCAAAGCGACTGATCGACTGTCTGAATCAAAACCGCGTGGCATATGAAGTTTTGCACCACCCTGAAGCGGTAACCGCGCAGCGAATTGCGCAGGCCGAGCACGTTAAAGGCCGGCACCACGCCAAGGTGGTGATACTTAAGGCCGGAGGTGAAAGGCTGATGGCCGTGCTGCCTGCGGATCGCCAGATCGACTTGGAGAAGGTCGAAAAAATGTTCGGCAAACCAGCTTCGCTGGATAGGGAAGAGGAATTCAAGTTGCTCTTTTCTGATTGCGCCATCGGCGCCATGCCGCCGTTTGGGAATCTTTATGGCTTGCCGACCTGGGTGGACAAACACCTTGCCGAGCAGGACTACATCGTTTTTGAAGCAGGCACCCACACCGACGCCATAAAAATGAGTTATCGCGATTACGCAAAAATCGCGAAGCCGACTGTGGAAGACCTAAGCCTCAAAATTCAGCCGATGAAAGGAGTGTAGCGCTACGCATTACCGAGCCACGCGTTGCAAGCACGAGATGAAATCGGGGCGCGCAACTCGGCAGCCGACCGATTCCCATCCGCAAAACGCCGCGCGAGCGCTACTTCGCGCGAGTCGCGTCTCCCTGTTTTTTGCCGCGCTGGTTCTGTGGCTGAGCTGCGGTTCTGTGGCCTTTTCGGCCGAAAAAGTGGCGCTGATCGAAATCGACGGCGCCATCGGACCGGCCACAGCCAGTTATATCGCGCGCAGCATCGATGAAGCGAGACAGGCAAATGCACAATGCCTGATCATTCAGCTGAACACGCCGGGCGGTCTGCTCGATTCCACGCAAAAAATCGTGCAAAGTTTTCTGGCCGCGCCTTTGCCGATTGTGGTTTACGTTGCGCCCACCGGTGCAACCGCCACCAGCGCGGGTTGCTTCATCACCATGGCCGCAAACGTCGCCGCCATGGCGCCGGCCACCACCATCGGCGCGGCGCATCCGGTTTCTATCGGCGGTTTTCCCGGCGGTGGTGAAGAAAAACCAGACGAGACGATGAAGCAAAAGCTGGAGAATTTTTCCGTCAGCTACATCGAGACGATTGCCGGGAAACGGCAGCGCAACGTCGATTGGGCCAAATCCGCCGTGAAAGAAAGCGCGTCGATCACCGCCGAGAAAGCGCTGCAATTAAAGGTGATCGATCTGATCGCCACGGATATTCCCGACCTGCTCCGGAAACTGAACGGCCGCGTGATCGAGGGCAAGGCTCTGCAAACAGCCGGAGCCGACGTGGCGGAAGTGAGAATGTCGGCTGTCGAGCGGGTGTTTCAAAAGCTGTGGCGCCCCGAGGTGATGTTCATCCTGATGCTGATCGCCATTTACGGAATCATTGGGGAATTGACCACACCGGGAGCAATCCTTCCCGGCGTCGTGGGCGCTATCGCGTTGATTCTGGCGCTTTACCTTGCGGCCATACTGCCGGTTAACGTTACGGGTCTTCTGTTGATTGGCCTGGCCCTCCTGCTGTTCATCTTTGACGTCTTCGCAACCACACATGGCGTATTGACCGTGGCCGGACTCGTTTCGTTCCTGATCGGATCACTCATGCTGTTCAATCGGGCCGATCCGCTGTTTCGCTTGTCACTCAATTACATCATCCCGGCCACGATCGTCACGGCGGCCTTTTTCGTCCTCATCGTTGGCAAAGGCCTGCGCGCGCAGCTGCTGCCGGTAAAGGCGGGCAAGGAAACGCTTATTGGAAAAACCGTACCTGCGCTAACCCCAATCGATGCGCGCGGCGGCCGCGTCTTTGTCGAGGGCGAATACTGGAACGCGGTAAGCGATGCGCCGATCGAGAAGGGACAGCTTGTCGAGATCTCGGCGGTGGAAGGTTTGACACTCAAAGTCAAAGGCCGATCCGCTTGAAACGCCCGGCTCAAGAGGAGGGATTTTGCTCGAACTGGAGAGCCACTGCTGGTATGACCGGTGGAAGGAGCCAAAAACCATGGAAATCATCGAAGTTCTGCCGCGACTGGTCAGTTGGGCTGTGCCCATCCTCGTTCTCCTGATCATCATCCTGCCTCAAGCGATCCGCATCCTGCGCGAGTACGAACGAGCCGTCATCTTTCGACTTGGAAAACTGCTCGGCGCCAAGGGGCCGGGAATTGTTTTTCTAATTCCCATTGTAGATCGCATGGTGCGAATGGACCTGCGCGTAGTGACCATCGACGTGCCGCGTCAGGAAGTCATGACCCGCGACAACGTGCCGGTGACTGTCGATGCCGTGTTGTACTTTCGCGTGATCGATCCCAGTGCCGCGGTGGTAAAGGTCGAGAACTTTTACAAAGCCACATCGCTCATCGCCCAAACCACGCTGCGCAGCGTGCTGGGTCAAGTGGAGTTGGACGAGCTTTTAGCGCACCGAGAAAAAGTGAACCAAACGCTGCAGGAGATCATTGATCGGCAAACCGACCCGTGGGGCGTCAAAGTGACTGCCGTCGAAGTGAAGGATGTGGCATTGCCCGACACCATGAAACGCGCCATGGCCAAACAGGCGGAAGCCGAGCGCGAACGCCGAGCCAAAGTCGTCAACGCCGAAGGCGAGTTTCAGGCCGCCGAAAAGATGGTGCAGGCCGCCGCCATGATGAGCAAAGAACCGATGGCCTTACAACTGCGTTTCCTTCAAACCATGCGCGAGATTTCCAGTGAGCATAACACCACCACGTTTTTGCCCGTCCCGTTGGAGCTTTTTGCTCCCTGGATCAAGCACGATCTTCCCCAAAAACCTTGAGCACGACCGTTGCTTTGAGAAGCAGGGTGCGCCAGTCGGGGACCCTGCACAGACGGCCGCAAGAAGCCTGAGATCGTCGGTCCAGGGACGCACGATTCCGGCGGCGTATTTCAAGCGACGTTGGCTAATCCACCCGGCAGCGGCAACGGCGCGGCTGCGGCGTGTTTTGATGCCAGCGGCGTTTGCGCCGGTCCCAGCGGCAGCAACTTCTGGCCGCTATCGCAGCAATGGTACACAGCGTCATCCGGCACGAGCCACTCGTGTCCCGCCGTAGCGGGCACAGCTGCCCTGATCCGGCAACATTTCCTCAACATCAGCCTTCCGCCCCCCAGCCCGGCGATGATGAAGGCATTGATTATGAACTCCGCGCGTTACATGACCGGCGCCGGAGCCAATGACACGCTGTGGTCAAACAGCCAGGGCATGGGCGAAGTGAGCCTCAACAATTATTTCGATATTTTTGGCCCCACATCTTGCGCGACGAAATCGACCTGTTCACGGCGTCGGGGCAACAGGTGACCGTCGCCGGCACCGCAAGGTGGACCCCGCAGAGCTGTGTTGCGCGAGAACAGTTCGCTCACGCCAGGCCTGCATTCTGAGCAGGCTATGGATCCCAAAAAAATTGTCTTGCCAATCATTGCGATTCTGTAATGATCGCCAGCCATTATGATAAAAGCTCCACTTTTCCGCGGAACAGGGCGATGGCGCCGGACATTTTCGGAGCTGTTCGCATGTGCATGCTTGATTTTTCTGGCTTTTGGAAACCCCGCTGACGCGCAAGTGCCCACGGAGGAGGAAATCGTGGTCAGGGGCGAGGAAGTCCCCAGTGCCTATGGCGCGCCGCCGGCGTTTTCACGAAGCCGTTTTTCCAACCTGACTCAGGCTTACGTGCTGCCGCCGTGGGCATTTTTCTTCGGCGAGCTGTATGAAGGTCAGGCGTTCGATGACGGACCGCCGGATCATCTTTTCACCCAGGAAATCGAAATGGGTTTGCCGTACCGTTTTGGCATCGCGGCGGAAGCGCAGTTCGAACGCTTTAATGGCGGCGGCGGCGCGCGTTCGGTGAGCTTGGAAGCGCGATGGGCTCTTGCCGATTGGAACAAGATTCCATTGAACCCAACGCTCTTCGCCGAATACAAATTCGGCGTGGGCACCATCAGGCACGAGGAAGTTCCTCCGCCACCTGGAGGAGGAGAAGAGGAAGAGAGTGGTCCGCCAAAAGTTCCTGATGCGTACGAGTTTCGCCTCCTTCTGGCCCAGGATTTCTTCGAGCGCATTGAATGGGCGATGAACTGGTTTTTTGAAAAGGAAAATACCGGCGATCGCGGTCGGGAGTGGGGTTTCGCCCAGAGTGTGATGGCTCCCATTCTGCTGCCGAACGAACGGCTGAAGGTTGGTCTCGAAATGCAGTACAAAAACCTCACCGTTAAGGATACGCGCGGCAATCCCGAGAACATTTTCGTTATCGGTCCCTCGATGGCGTGGAAACCAACGCCCGGAACACGAATAGACATATCGCCGTTGTTCGGTTGCACGGGCGACTCGCCCGTCGCCGACGTGTTTGTGGCCTTCTCCTGGCTGTTTGGCGGCGAGCATGCAGAAGCCGAGGCGCCTGTTTCGACGCGTTTCCGCTACTACCGCGACGTGGCATATTCGGGAAAAGATTCAGCCAAGGAAGTAAAGCAGGTTGAGCCGGCGCCTTGCGCGCAATGGTACGGCGACCGCGAATGGAACGTGAACCTGTGGGGCACCTACACTTTCACCAACACGGAGTTTGCACCAAATCCTTCGTTGGTGGACATCGTGCAGAGCACCAGTGAAGGCAATCCGGTCCTCGGCACGTACGACCGTTATATTGGCGGCGATCATGCGTGGGGCGGAGGCGGTGATGTAAAGTATTTCTTTTGCCGGTATGTCGCGCTGGGTGTTGAAGGTTTCGCTCTGGACGCTCACAAGCCCGGCTTCGACATCTTCGAAGACCCAACAGTGCCAATTTTCGTCCACAAAAGAATCAATCATGATCACACCGTTGGTTCCGTGCTGGGAACCCTGACGTTTCGTTACCCGGTACCCTGCACTCGCTTCGCGCCCTACGCCTGGGCTGCCATCGGCGCAATTTTTGGCGGCGGCGAGAGAGAAACTCTTCGCACACAAGGACCGCCCGATGCCTTCGCCGTGCACGCGGAAACTGAGCATTTCGGCGCTGAAACGAAATTGCTCGGCCAATTCGGCGCAGGTTTGGAATTCAGAATCGCGCGGCACATCGGCTGGACGAATGACTTGAGCTTCGGTGTGATCGACGGCCCCCGCAACAATTTTGGAATGTTCCGGAGCGGCCTCAACTTCGCGTTTTAGGAAGGGCCGCGCATTATCCCAAAGCCAAGGGCTTCAGAGCTGACAACTCCGAATCCGTTCGGAGTTGCTGAAGTGGAGACGCCGCAGCCCGGTGGAGCGGGCTGCGGCTCTACTTCATCCAAAGCATTTTACCGCTAAGGATGACCGGTCGGCGTCGCTCGCGTGCTTCGCGTTTCTTGACCATTCGGGCTGCACCGATAGTTTGGCTTGTGAAAGGAGTCATACGGTGAAAACCGAGGTGTCGATCGAATATTGCGTCGTTTGAAACTACACGCCGAAGGCCGTCAGTTTGGCGGCCAAAATTCTCGAGCTCGGCGAGCGCATCAAATCGCTTACGCTGATTCCTTCGAGCGGCGGCGCCTTTGAAATCCGCGCAAATGGCAGGCTACTTCATTCCAAGCTCGACACCGGTGAATGGCCGGATTTCGACGCCATCGTCGCGGCGATCAAAAAACTCAAGTAGCCGTCCCAGCTCTGCTCCTTACCCGATCCGGTCCCTGCCGTCGCTGCAAAAGCAGTCGCCAGCTATCATCCGTCAACGCCTCGTCTGCGCTCGGAGGATTCAAGGCGCAATCGGCGACGGAAAATCCCCAAGCCGGAGAGTGAAGGGTGCCTGGTGGCCCTCGCGGTCTTCAAAACCGTTGTCGACTCCGCAGACCCGGAGCCGAGATAGGTTCGATTCCTATCCTCTCCGCATTTCAAGCAATTTGAAAGGGGGTGAAGCCGATGTCGCGTGAGCAAATCCGCAGGCTCACTTCGCTCTCGTCATGCGCCGGTTGAGCTTCCAAGTTGAGCCAAAAGGCCCTGCGACAAGTTTTGCCGCAGTTATCGCTCCCGCTCGACCGAAGAGTCGTCGTAAACGCCGCCACGTTTGATGACGCCGGCGTTTACCGTCTCGACCCGCCTTCGCCGACGTTACGACGGGCAAGCGCTCAGCGCGCTCTCGTGCAGACCGTGGACTTTTTCACCCCAATCGTCGACGACCCGTTCTCCTACGGACAAATCGCCGCGGCAAATTCACTCTCCGATATCTTCGCCATGGGCGGCCGACCGCTGACTGCGCTTAACATTGTCGGCTTTCCCACCGATCTGATACGCCCGCGCGTGATCGCGGCGATCTTGCGCGGCGGTCTGGCAAAAGCGGCCGAAGTCGGTTGCTCAATCATCGGTGGGCATACCATTCGCAATCCCGAGCCCATTTATGGGCTCGCTGTCACCGGTTTTGTTGATTTGCGCAAACTTGCCACAAACGCCAATGCGCGTCCCGGCGATCTGCTGGTGTTGACCAAGCCGCTCGGGACCGGCATCGCCACAACAGCCATTAAACGCGGCCTCGGCTCGCGCGCCCTCCAGAGAAAAGCGATCGCTATCATGTCGCAGGTAAACAGCGTGGGCGCCGCGCTGGCTGAACACGGTCTCGTGCGCGCTGCCACCGACGTCACAGGCTTTGGATTGATGGGACATCTCATTTCGCTCTGTCGCGCCAGTGGCGTGTCCGCTGAAATCAATTCCAACGCCGTGCCGATGATCAGCGATGAAATCGCAGATTTGATCGATCAAGGCTGCATCCCCGGCGGGAGCCGTGAAAACCTCGCGGCTGTCACGAGGACTGTTGAATGGAGAAACACCGCCGAATCGCGCCGAATACTTTTAACCGACGCGCAGACCAGCGGCGGGTTGCTTCTCTGTGTTGCGAAGAAAAACCTCGAGGCGGTGCTGAAGATTTTGCGCCAGGCCAATACCCCATGCTCCGCGATTGTCGGACGCATTGGGGCGCGGCGGCGACGTAATCCCTTGATATGCGTCACGGCCTAGACATTTCCGCGCGCCGCCAAATCCCGGCTGTGCACAAAGTTCTCGATTCACTAGGCGCGGTTGATTTGCCGCGGCCGTTGATCGTTGATCTGGTCCGTCGCGAGCTTTCTGCGCTCCGAACAGAACCTGATCTGCCCGATTTTGAATCGATCGTCGGACGCGTGCGCTGCGCTATTGAAGATGTTCGCGCCAGCCGGCTTCAGCCAATCGTCAACGGCACGGGCATTTTGATTCACACAAATTTTGGTCGCGCCCCGCTGCCCCAGGAAGCGAATCGAGCGCTGGCTGAAGTTGCGTCCAGCTATTCCAATCTCGAATACGATTTGTCTGCCGGCGAGCGCGGTCACCGCGGGCATTACATCGAGCGCGCGCTGGCGCTCTTGTGCCAGGCGGAGGCGGCGACTGTTGTAAATAACTGCGCGGCGGCCGTGGTTCTGATCGTCAAACATTTCACGGCGTCTAGACCGGAAGTAATGATCTCGCGAGGTGAGCTGGTGCAGATCGGCGGAGGATTTCGGATCGGAGAGATCGTTGAGGCAACCGGAGCGCGGCTGCGCGAAGTCGGCGCCACGAATAAGACCACGCTCAGCGATTATGCGCGCGCTATTGGCCGACAAACGGCGATGATTCTCAAGGTTCACCGCAGCAATTTTTCCATGAGCGGTTTTGTCGAGTCGCCTGCCACGGCGGCAATCGCAGCGCTGGCTCGGAAAAAGCGGATTTCGTTTGTCGAAGATTTGGGGAGCGGCGCCGTAGTCGCGACCGAACAATTCGGGATTTCCGACCACGAACCGACGCCCGCCGAAAGCCTGAAAGCCGGCGCGGATTTGGTTTGCTTTAGCGGCGACAAATTGTTCGGCGGCCCGCAGGCAGGCATCATTGCCGGCAAAGCGCGTTTCGTTGCCGCGTTGAAACGCGAACCGTTGTTTCGCGCGTTGCGCTGCGACAAGCTCTGTCTCGCCGCATTGCAAGCGACCGTCGATCTTCATCTCAATCAAAGGACGGCCGCGATTCCGGCATTAACACTCTTGCAGATTTCGGAGGATGCATTGCGCGCTCGCGCCACAGCGATCACTTCACAACTGCAAGGCTTGCCGCTGCGAGCCGCGGTTGGCCGCGGTTTAGCCAAAGCCGGCGGTGGCGCGCTGCCAAAATCGAACATGCCGTCAGTCACGATTGATCTGGTTCCAGAAAATTCGTCACTGGCGGATTTTGCCGCGACGCTGCGCGCAGGGAATCCGCCGGTGATCGGCTACATTGCCAACCGACGCTTGAAGCTCGATCTGCGCACCATTTTTTCCCACCAGGACGACATCGTGATTCAAGCAATTCGCGCCGCCGTCGCCACGTGAGCGTTCGTCATTTCATCATTGGCACTGCCGGGCACGTCGATCACGGCAAAAGCGCGCTGGTCAAAGCGTTGACAGGAACAGACCCGGATCGATTACCCGAAGAAAAGAAAAGGCAGATCACCATCGACCTCGGGTTCGCCGAATTGAATCTCGCTGCGCCAAATGGCGACAGCATTCACGCTGGCATTGTGGACGTCCCCGGTCACGAAGATTTTGTGCGCAACATGATCGCCGGCGTGGGCTCGATCGATCTGGCGCTGTTTGCGATCGCTGCCGACGACGGCTGGATGCCGCAAACCGAGGAACACCTTCAAATTTTGACTTATCTTGGAGCGCAGCACGCCGTCATCGCGCTCACCAAAAGCGATCTGGGCCGGGTCGATGCGGTTCGCGACGAGATCCGCAACCAATTGCGAGACACTCCCTTCGCGAATTCCCCAGCGATCGCCGCGTCCGCGCGCACGGGCGAGGGCATCGAAAATCTGAAAAATGCTCTGGCCTTGGCGCTGAGCGCGATTCCGCCGCAGCGCGACATCGCTAAGCCGCGTTTGTTCGTGGATCGCGCGTTCACGCTGCGCGGAATCGGCACGGTTGTCACCGGCACATTGACCGGCGGCCGGCTTCATCGAGGCCAGGAAGTCGTCGTTCAACCGGCTAATCTTCAAACGCGTATCCGCTCCATGCAATGTCACGGCCTGGAGGTGGAAAGCGCGCAGCCGGGCATGCGCACCGCTTTGAACCTTCCCGAGCTAAGCATCGAACAGATCAAACGCGGGAACGCGATCACCGTCCCCGGGCTGGGCAAAACCACCTCCGATTTGCTCGCGCTTGTGGAAAAATCTGCGCGCCTGAACGCCGAGAGTCCCGCCGGTCGCCCGCTGAAGAATGGCGCCTCGGTGTACGTCCATCACGGAACATCGCGGGTTGCGGCGAAGATCCTTTTCCCGGAGGATTGCCTTGAGCGGGGCAAAAAAAATCTCGCCAGATTGAACCTTGCATCGCCGATTCTCGCTTTTGTTGGGGATCGTTTTGTTTTACGCGACCCCGCGCAGCAACACACCCTGGCCGGCGGAATCGTGCTTGCGACCGAGGAAGCCGCAGAGATTTTTCGCGATACGGCCAGACGCGGCGTTTTGGCAGCGCGGGCTTCGGCGCCGGGCAACGTCGATCTTTGCGTGCGTACGGAAATCGCCCTGCGCGGAATTGCAGATTCGCAGACAATCCTGACTCAATCGCACTTTGGAGCCGAGGAGATCTCAGGGGCGCTGCTGCGTTTACAGCGCGACGGCAAAATCATTCTTCGCGGCGACATCGCCGCCGACGGCGCGCTCTGGCAAAAACTGCGCGGCCAGGCAATGACGCTGATTGACGAGGCGCACCGGCAACAGCCCCAGCAGCCCGGCCTTGGCCTGACCGAACTGCGTTCGCGCCTGGAAATTCAAGCGCCCAACGTATTTGAAGCTTTGATGGCGGACTTGTGCGCAGGCGATTTTGTTCGCGCAGGATCGGCCGTGGCTCGCGCTTCGCATCGGCCGGCACTGCCAGCTGCGCTGCAACCGCTTGCGGGAAAAATTCGCGCGGCACTGTCGCAGAAACCGTTCGACCCGCCGCCGCGCAGAGAGTTCGAGTCGGACCCGCGCGCGCGGGAGGTGTTGCACTTTTTGATTGAAAGCGGAAATCTGATCGAGATTTCACCGGAGGTGGTTTTGCTGCCGGAAACCTTTGAGCGGATAAAATCGCAAATCGCCGAATTCATTTCCAAAAACGGACCGGCAACAGTGAGCGAGCTACGCCATGCGGTGGGCAGTTCGCGACGCGTAATGGTGCCGTTGTTGGAAAAACTGGATCGCCACGGCTTCACGCGGCGTTTGGGCGATAGACGAAAGCTTGTGTCGCCTTAGCTCCCAACCATTCACCATTTATGGGCGTTTCTCTCCATCTGGCTCTCTCATTTGCCGATGCATGGGAGAGCGTTCTTTTACCCTGGTTCGAAACCGCAACGCCGGCTGCGCGCGAAGATCGCGCTCCGGTTGCGGTGGTCACACCGTACCGGAGCCATGCCCAGTTGTTACGCAGGAAACTGCTGGAGCGAGGTATTTCCCTGCTTGGGGTGCGATTTCTTACTCCACCTCAGTTGCGTGAGATGCTTCAGGGCGGCCATACACCTCCAGCGCCGTTGCGCGAACATCTTCGCCTGTTTTTGTCTGTAGCAGCGAACCGGTGCGCATCCGAGTTCGAATCAGCCGGCAAGGCACAGGCGGCTCGCATAGCGCGAGCCGTCGCGCGCGATCCCGATGCGCTGCTGCGAGCCATTGACGATGCCGCCTCGGCCGGCGCGGATTTTGCCGAGCTCACCTCGCCTGCGCTGGGAGAGATTGCCAGACGTTTCGAACAGATTTTGAAACGCAGCAATTGCGCGCTGGTGTCGGAGACCGATCGGCGCCTGTTGGAGGGCGCCGGCGCCAGCGAACAGTTCTCGCGCTTGCTGATCAGCGGTTTTGATGCCGCGCACTGGCCACTGTGGCCGCTGCTGCGCGCCGCGACGGAGTCCGCGCAAGATGCAACCGTGATCTTGCGCCAGCCATGCGATCAAGCTGCCGAGTTGGATCGAGTTTGGATCAGCACCTGGGAGGAGGCATTCGGCCCCGCGCAACAGCTGCCGCCGCCCGCTGCAGAGTCGGGTTTTGAACCGCTGCTTGCGTTGCCCGAAACACCGGCGGAGATCGAAGCGCGACAAGAAAATCCGGCGGCTGCAGTGCACTTCGCCATTGGGCACGACAGCACGGAACAGGCCCGGGCTGTTGTGGCGATGGCGGTCGCCTTCCTGAATGAGCCGACGTGCGAGCGCCTGGCGATCCTGCTGCCTGGGCCGGGAGCCGTGGCGCGCCTCGTGGCTGACGGGTTGAAGCGGCTCGGCATTCCTCACAACGACGGTGTCGCGCATCCTCTCCGCGGCTCGCTCGACGACGAAGAATGGCGTGCCTGGCTGGAATTGCAGGAACAGCCGCGGCTTGCTCCGCTGCTGCGGTTCTTGAGTCATTCGCGCGAAGCCAGGTCGTTCTTTGCGCCGTTGTCGTTCCGTCGGATTCAAGAAACTTTGCAGCGCGCATTTGGCGACATTTTGATCGACGCAGTCGATGTGCTGCGTGAATATTGCCGGTCGCACCCGGACGACGACAAATACGCCGCAACCCTCGCCGGGTTGGAGGCAATCCAGTTTTTGCCCCGCCACGCAACGTTCCACCAGTTTGCGCAGGAGACCGATCGGATCTTTCGCCAGCTGAAATGGACCCAGCGAGAAGCGGAATTGAAACGATTCAGCAACGGCTGGAGCGCGAATTTTTTCGATGAATTTCCCCGCGAATTTTTTCTGCGTTGGATGCGGGAGATATTCGCTGATTCTTCGCTGCTGCGCGATCCGGAAGGCGATCATTCCTATGCGCGGGTGCAATTGCTGCCGTACGAGCATGCCGAAAGCGAAGTCTGGTCGCACGCGATTTTCGCCGGGTTAAATGAAGGCGTCTGGCCGCCGCGCGAAGATGAATCGCCATTCCTGTCGGATGCGGCCATTGCCGCCTTGAACAAACGGAACCAGCAGGAGAGCCGCCGGTTCGGTGAAGGGCAATCGGTGGCGCGCGACGGCGCGGCGCTTTGCCTGGGCGCGGGTGAGCGGCGCGCGCTGGCCCTGCAACAGTTGTTAAATGTGATCGACCGGACCAGTTACGGAATTGGCGTTGCCGCCGAGCGCTATACGCAGAGGCCGCGCGAACAGGCGGTCAATCCCGGCGATTTTTTTGCGCGTCTCTATTTTAGCGCTTGCGGCCGCACGTTATCCCAGCGCGAGATCGACATGCTGCACGCGCGCACGCGTGACTGGCTCACCGCCTGCGAGTTTTTTAAACCGGCAGACGCTAATGACGCTCAACTGGACCAAACGGTCACCGCATATCGCGCACGGCGAGAGCCGGGGACGTTCGGCGAATACGAGTTTGCCTTCCGCAAAGAATCTCCGCCGGCCCATTCCATTTGCCTCTCTGCAACGGACATCGCCAGCATGTTGCAACGTCCTGCTCTGGTATGGATCAAGCACTTTCTCGGGGTGCCACCGGAGGATGAGAACCGCGGTTCATGGGATCTGGCGACCGGCTTGTGGGTCCATGGTTGGATGGCAACCATCGGCTCTCTGAACGAAAACCAGTTTGTGCCGAAGCCTTCCGCGGAAGAAATGGTGCAACGCGTCGCAAGCGCGGCGGATGCGTTTCGCGCCAAAGTCGCCGCCATTCTCGAGAGATGCGGCCGGAATCGCGAACCGGACTGGTGGCAATCCGGCTGGCTCAACGCCCGCCATTTGGCCGAGCAATTCGCGCGTCAATTGGCTGGCGTTAAGGAATGGCCGCGACTGGCAACCGAATGGAAACTGGATTCGCCGCACGTGATTCAACTGGACAAAAGCCACCAGATTCACGTCCGCGGCCGAGTCGATCTCATTCTCGCCCGCGACCCGAACTCTGAGGCGATCTGGATCGTCGATTACAAAACGGGCCAGGCCGACCCGCTCAAATCCACTCCTGAGGAACTGCGCAAACAACTCATCGCGGGCAATGGCGTCCAGCTTTGTGTTTATGCGCTGGCTCTCTCTCGCGATTTTCGCAACATCCAGGCCAGTCTCCTTGCCCGGGAGGGCGCCCTGTCGCCACAGGTGGCGCTGAACGAAATCCTCTGCCAGCAGGAAATCTGGAAAGAAATCGCGCGAATGCAGCGCACCGGCATTTTTGGAATGCTGGGAGAAATTCGCTCCGAATTCACGTTTACCGGCACGTATCCACTGGCGACCCTGGCCATTGATAAAGAGTTGCTCAAGGAGAAATGGCAGCTCACGCATCCTGCCTTCACCCGAGAGAAAATCGGATGAAACCGCTTCCCGGTGACCAGCAGGCACGCGAGCGATTCGCTGCGGAGTTAGACCGCAACTTCTCTGTCGTTGCCGCGGCAGGAACGGGAAAGACGGCGGCAATTGCGGCGCGTATCGCAAAAATCGCGGAGGCCGATGCCGAGCGGGTCCGCCGCGGGGAACAGCCCGAAGCCCTGCCGCGCCTGGTGGTAGTGACCTTTACCAATCGCGCGGCGGACGAAATGCAGCAGCGGGCGAGGCAACGAATTTTTGAGCGCCGCGCGCCGCTCCAGGTGGTGGCGGCATTCAATCGCGCGTTCTTCGGCACCATCCACAGTTTCTGCGCCAAACTGCTGGCGCAACACGGGCATTATCTGGGATTGCCCTCGCGCCTGGAGGTCGTCGGCGACGACCAGCAATTATGGAATGATTTCGTGCAACAGACCGCGTCCATTGGCGAAAGTTTGTCTCCAGAAAATCGCAGATATTTGTTACGGCACGTTCCGTTGCAGGAGGTGCTGGAGCTTGCCCGGCTCCGTCCCTTGCCGCTCTTCCCACAACAGGATGATTCGCCTTATCCGCGCATGATCGATATTCGTCCGGCGATCACCTATCATGGCAGCGGCGACCGCATCAAACGCGACAAAGAAAGTCTGCGAAAATGGAAGGAACTGTTCGAGACCGGCTCTGATTTCGCGCCGCTGATTGAGCCGACAAGCGGCGCAAAGGGATTTGGCCAGTGCTGGGAAGAAACATTTCGAAAGTTCAACCATTGGTTGAGCGACTGCGCGTTGAAGGTCGCCGCGGAAATACAGGCCAAGTACCGGCAGTTTCGCGTCGAGCGTGGAGTTGTCACCTTTGATGACCAGATCGCCTTTGCGCTGCAATTAATTGAAAACCGCGAAACGATTTCCCGCATCAGAGCCCAGAACTACACCGTCATTTTGGATGAAGCGCAGGATACCGATCCGCAGCAATTCGCCATCCTGACGGAGATCGCCCGCCCGCCGGCGGCAGAAGGCCGCTGGATTGAGACTCACAAGGACCCTCCCGGGCCGGGGCGGTTTTGCATGGTCGGAGACTTCCAGCAATCGATCTACGGCACGCGCGCCGATTTGAAGCATTATCAAAGGGTTCATCATGCCCTTCTCGCGAGCGATGCGGGAGAAGAGTTGAAGTTTTCGGTCACATTCCGGCTCGACAGGGAACAGATCGATTTCGTCAACAAATGTTTTCCTTCAATCCTCAACGGATGCGACGACCAGGTGGCATTTATCCCGCTGGAGGCGCGCCCCGAAACGTTGCCCGGTCAGGTGATTCGCCTCGATGTTGCCGCCGGGGAGCTGCCTGCCGATGCGTCGGAGATCCAAAAGGCGCGGGCCGAAGCAGCGCAACTGGCTCGCTGGATCAGGGAGACGAAGCTGGAAAACTTTCGCGCCCGCTCATGGGATCAGGTGGCGATTTTGTGTCCGCGAAGGCGATGGCTGGGGCTGATCGCCAACGCGCTTCGGGCCGAGCAAATCGATTCGCAAATTCATTCGGAAATTGACTTGAAAGGCGACAGTCCAGCGCATGCCTGGTTCACGGCGCTGCTGACCATCATGACCCAACCATGGTCCAGTTTCGAAATCGTCGGCGTTCTGAGAGAAGTTTTTGGGATATCAGACCACGATCTGGCGACCTTCGCCCACGAACAGGGCGGACGTTTCCAGATCAAGTATGAAACAGATGGAGCGGATGGCGTTTCAAAAACGTTAAATCTCCTGGCGGCCGTCCACGCGGAAATTTTGGACAAACCGCTTTTCACTGCCGTCGCGCGAATGGCCGAAGCAATCCAACTGCGCGAGCGCCTGAAAAAATTGCCGAGCCGAGATTTTGATGAGCTCGATCGCGAACTGGACGTCCTCGTGCAAGCGGCGGCTGATGCCGAGGCCGAAGGCCAGACCTTGGAAAACTTTGCAGAATTACTGCGGGCCGATTTCGCTGCGCCGCGCGAAGCAAGCGCGCCGCGCCAGGACGCCATTCAATTGATCACCTGCCAGAAGGCCAAGGGACTGGAATGGGACGCAGTGATCGTGCCGTTTTTCTTCCGAAAAATTTATACGAGCGACGATAATTTTCCTCGCATCATTGTCGTTCCGCAGACGGATGAGATAATTGCCGCCTTTGGTAGGAGCGCGGTTCCCGCGCACGCCAGAGATGCGATCAAGCTGGCGCAGCGCCACGAGATGGAACGCGTTCTCTATGTGGCCATGACACGAGCGCGACATACCCTGGTGCTCGCCGCCGACCGCGCATTGTTCGGCAAGGCCGACGGAGCAGCCCCCGAGGCGTCGCTGATGAGATGGTTTCGCTCAGACCAAGGTCAGGAAAACGCTGCGCACCTGGCCGGCCTGAAGACCAGGGCCGCCGGCTGCCGCACAACTCGCGAGTACCACCGAAATCTCGCGCACTGGGAGGATGAAGCCGGCCAGAGCCTCGCTTTGCCCAGCCCCGTACTGGACGTCGCCACCTCGCGCGCCTCGGACTTTTTCCGGCAACTGAACCCCAGCGAGTTTCTCAGCTACGACCCCCGCATTGAGCCGCCCGACACGCAAATCTGGAAGGAGACCGAAATTGAGTTTCGCGCGCGAACCCTGCCCAGCGCGGCAACGCGCTATGGCGTCTGGTGGCACGAATTGATGCGCAAACTTCCCTGGCACGCCGAGCCAGCCGCGTGGCAGGCAATCTTTGATGAAAGTCTTGATGGCTCTCCCGATTCCTCACGCTCGAAACACGAATGGCAATTGTTCAACCAATACGTTGCCAGGAACCGGGATTCGTTTGCGGGCAACATCCTCACCGAGATGCCGTTTTTCTGGCGCATCAACGACGGAGAATGCCTCGAGGGAGTAGTCGATCTTGCCTGCTTTGATCCTTCCAAAAGGCAATGGCTCCTGCTGGATTGGAAAACCAACCAGATCACAGCCGGCGAGACCGACAGGTTGCGTCTGTTTTATCTGCCGCAGATGGCCGCGTACTGGAAAGCCGTCGCTGAAGTAACGGAACAACCGGTCAGTGCGGCGATCTATTCGACTGCCACGGGGCGATTTATTTCTTACGACGCGGAAGAGCTCGAGCGCGAATGGGAACGGCTGCGCGCTCTGCCGTAGAGGGGGCGAGCCCGCGGGCAGTCAGTCAGCTTTCGCGTTCGCCGCGGATGAATTGCTCCACGCAGCGGTACGCTTCGTCGTCGGTCATTTGCACCGGCGGATGTTTGGCAAAATACGCCGAAGCCGAGTGCAACACGCCGCCGATCCCGCGGTCCAGGGCCAGTTTGCAACAGCGGATGGCGTCGATGGCCACGCCGGCGGAGTTTGGCGAATCTTCCACGGAAAGTTTCACGTCGATTTCCATGGGCACATCACCAAAGATGCGGCCTTCCACCCGGATAAAGGCGATCTTGTTATCCAGTTGCCAGGGCACATAATCGCTGGGGCCGATGTGGATGTTTTCATCTGCCAGCCGTTCGCCGGTCACCGATTGCACGGCTTCCGTCTTTGAGGTTTTCTTGGACGCCAGCCGAGTCCGATTGAGCATGTTCAGGAAATCGGTGTTGCCGCCGGTGTTCAATTGGTAGGTGCGCACGAGTTTGACTCCCCGTTTGCGGAACAGGTCCACCAGAGCTCGGTGCACGATGGTGGCACCCACCTGCGCCTTGATATCGTCGCCGATCACCGGGAGATTTTTTTCTGCAAAGCGTTTCGCCCACTTGGGATCGCTCGCGATAAAAACCGGAATGTTATTTACGAAACCCAGGCCGGCTTCCAGCGCGCAACTGGCGTAAAAGCGCGTCGCTTCCTCCGAGCCAACCGGCAGATAGTTGACCATTAACTCGGCGGAGGAGTTTTTCAGTTCGGCGATGATTTGCTCCCGGGTGGATTCTTTTTCCAGAGGTAGAAAGGTGCGCAGCGGATCATGATCGCGCATGTGCGGCGGGTAACCGTCCAGCACGCATCCCATTTTGACGATTGCGCCGGTGAGTTTCACGCGGTCGCAAAAGACCTTGGTGCAATTGGGCGGCGAAAAGATTGCCTTGCTAACGTCCAGGCCGACTTTTCGCCGGTCGATATCAAACGCCGCGACAATTTCGATATCGTTTGGCCGATAGCCGCCGATCTGCCGGTGCATGAGCCCCACCATGCTGTCACCGGATGCCGAGCCGTCGTAGAAATTGATTCCTTGGACAAGTGAACTGGCGCAATTACCAACGCCCACAATGGCGATTCTTATTTTTCTCATTGCTAAACTGTTAAAGCTGGAAAGCTATCCGAAATAATTTAATCGGGGCAAGAGCCAAGTTAGGCTGTTTTCCCCGCGGCGCCTTGCGCTCCTCCTGCGCCTGGCGGCTCCTGATTTGCAGGCGCGGAATTCTGTCCGAAGTCGCCCCAGCTTGCAAGACCTGATATAAGGGCAAAAGTCTGGGGCATTCCCGGAAGCCCTTTTCAAAGGAAACCGACCAAATGCGCGTTAAGCTGGCAGCCATCGGCCTTCTCATCGCTGCAGCCTTGCTCATCTCGACTGGGACCTGCGGCGAAGTGCCTACCTACAACATCGACCAGGCAGTTGCCTTCGCCCAGGAGCATAACCCCGAAATCGCGATCGCCCGAAAGAAAGTCCAGGCGGCGCGCGGGAGCTGGGTGGAAGCGCGTGCCGGCTTTCTCCCCGCGCTAAGCTCGAGCGGTTTGTACGACAAACGACAGACCCAAACCGCAACCCGGCTCCGCGAAGAAGATTACAACGCGATCTTGCGATTGGAACAAAACCTCTACACCGGCGGACAAGTCACCAGCCAGCTGGCCATCGCGCGTTTGAACATCGAAAAGCAAAATTACGAGCTGCAGGAGATCGCCAGTCGCGTAGTAATGGATGTGCGAATCGCGTTCAACGAACTGCTGTTGAATCGAGCCAAGGTGCGGGTGCGCCAGGATTCCGTGCGCGTCCTGGAAGAGGAACTCAAAAGCCAGCAACAAAATTTCAACGCCGGCCTCGCGGGAAAGTTGAATGTGCAACGCGCAGAAGTGGCGCTGGCCAATGAGCGCCCGGAGCTTTTCAATGCCCAAACGCAACTCAAAAATGCGTATCTCCGCCTGGCTGACCTCTTCGGCATGGAAACCCGCCGCGGCGAGGCCGTCGCGCCTTTTGAAGTTTCAGGCGAATTACAATACCAACCGGGTCATCCAGACCTGAGAGATTGTCTCGCGCGGGCCGACGCGAACCGGGCGGTGATCAAAGCCCGGCAAAAGGAGATCGAGATCGAGGAGCAGCAATACATTCTCGATCGCAGCGCACTGCGCCCGCATATCAGGGCGTTTTCCGGTTACGAGGTGTACAGCGAGCGCGACCCGGCGGTAGGCCAGGAGTTCAATTACGGCGGCGTGATAGGACTAAACGCCACTTGGGACATCTTTGACGGCTTTGCCACCAAGGGGCGCATGCGAGCAACGCGCGCCCGGCGCGAAGCGGCTGTGCAAGCGCTGGCAGCAGCGCGGCGCTCGGTGGCCTCGGAAGTGCGCAGCGCTTTTTTCGACCTCGAACAAGCGGACCGCGTGCTGGAGAACGAGACGAAGAATGTGCAAACGGCCGATGAAGCCCTGGAAATTGCCAAGAGCAACTTTGCCGCAGGACTGGGCACCCAGCTGGACATTCTACAGGCGGCCTCGGACGTGACGCGGACCCGCACAACGCGGCTCACCGCGATTTTCATGCATAACGCCGCTCTGGCGCGCCTGGCCCACGCCTGCGGGAGTTCTGTGGAGGATTTGAATTTTGGATTAAAAACAAAACGCGCCAACAATCAGACTCGCTCCATGGCACGTGCCAGCGATGTGGCCAAGCCGCCTGCGAAATTGAGCCAGCGATGAACTCACGATCTGTTTTTCCAAGGAGAACAGCATGCGCACCCGACGCATTGCATCCCGGGCGACGCACCCCGCAGGTAGAAAATGCCACCTGCCGCAGGCGGCGGTACCTGGCGAATCACGCGGCAACGCGGCTCTTCGGGGCAGCCTTGGCGGTTTGCTCCGCCTGTCCGGCGCCCTCCCGCGCCATTACTCTCGAAAGCACCCTCAAAACCACGCTGGAAAAAAATCCCGCGATCCTTGAGGCAAAAGCGGGCCTCGAACAAGCTGCCGGCGAGCGCTTGGTTTTTCGTTCCGTGGCGTGGCCTGTGGTTGAACTGGGCGTGCCTGCCGGCATGCAATATGGCCACCGCGCCGGTGAGAGCGGCGTAAAGGGATTTGGCGTAGGCCGCGGCTCGCTCGACCAGGTGTTGTTCCACATGAAACTGCCTGCCTCACTGCGACGCGGAGACGTTGCAGTCTTGATCGCGCAGCAGCAGTTGAATGTTGCGGTGGTGGAGCAACTGCACGCCGCGCGGTTGGCTTTTTACGCCGCCCTCTATTATCGCTCGCTCGAATCGATCCGCGCCGAACAGCGTCGCCGGTTGGAAGAAAACATGGCCACTCAACGCTCCCGCCTCGACGCCGGGCTCACTGACCGGGCGGCATTGGCCAGTGCCTCGATTCAGGCCTTGGACATGCAACCGCAAATGGAAGCGGCGCATCGCGCCTGTCTGGACGCCCAATTGCAACTGGCGCAGGCAATGGCAATTGATCCAGCAAAGGGCCAATTGCCCGAACCGGAAGGCGAACTGCAATTTGTTCCCAAACAGATCGATCTCGCTTCGGAAACGGACGCGGCTCTTCAACGCAGGCCCGATGTCAGACTGGCCCGCTTGTTTGTCCGGGCTGCCAACGAAGACCAGCGGCTCATTGCAGCCGACTATTATCCGGCTGTGATCGGCGGCATTCGCGGGGAGTACGTCCCTGTCACCGGAATTCATCGGCAGGAATCCACCAGCAGAACACAGGATTTCATTAGCTCGGAGATCCGGGAGAGAGCGGCATACACGTGGCGGGTCATCGACAATGGCAAGGTGGGCGGCGCGCTCCTCCAGGCCCGCTCGGCCAAAGAAATCAATGAACTGACCTGCCGCAAACTGGAGGCAGACATTTCGCGGGAGCTTGCCCGCATCGCCGAATGGCTCCGGGCGACGGAGGAACGCGAGCAATCGCTGGCCAGCGCGTCGCAGTCGGCAGAGGAAAGCGCGCGCGTGATCCAGCAAAATGTGGCGAGCGGGCTGGCCTCGCCTCTTGAGTATCGCGTCACTCAGAATGAGTATCTCCAGAGTAAAAGCGGGTTACTGGAGGCCATCTATCAGCATAATCTGGCAGTCGCGGAATGGGAACGCGCCACGGGGCGCTACTTTCAATATTCGTATTCATCCGCAACGGCTGGAAACCATTAAGGCTGCTCGCGTGTATGGTGGCTTGAAGAAGCGCCAGTCGCGGCAATGCCCGCATAACTTTTTGCAGCCTAGACGTTGCCCATTGGCGCCCGAAACGTTCATTTCACTCGCGCAACTCCAATACACAGATTCGAACAAGATTTCTGTTCCGGTGTCTGGAAAATGATGGCTTCGAATGTTTATCAGAAGGCCGCGCCTGTTGCCCTGGCAGATGCGCGCCCGGCCGTTGCAAAGACGAGTGACGAACGCGACACTCCAAAATTGCGATTGCCAAAATCCAGAGGAATTTTGTGGGCGGGCGGCGCGGCCCTCCTGCTCGTGTTCGCGGCAGCCTATTATTTGCTGATGCCGGTGGCAGAAGTAGCCGTGGTGCAGCGCGGCACGGCGATCTCCGCTGTTTATGGCACAGTGCGAATCGAGCCGGCTTTCGTGGTTCGCGTCCGCGCGCAGAACGACGGGTTCATCCGGCTGGCTGAACCTTTTTCCGCGGGCCGCGGCGCGATTGGGAAAAACGTGGAGAAAGGGCAGCTGCTGGCAACCATCGCCGATGAAGAGACATCCCGGGAATTGAAGCAGGCCCGAGCCGATTTGCAGGCCGCGATTGACCGGGCCGCTCTGCCGCTTCCCTCCTCGGAACTGCTGAAAGCGGCCGAAGACAATCTTCAACGCTTGGAAAAGGTGGTTTCCTCGGGCAATGTGCCGGTTGTCGAGTACGAAAAGGCCAAAAGCGAGGTGAACCGCCTGCGCGGCGCCGTGGAGACGGAGCGGATCGAGAGAGACCGAAATCTCAATTCGCTGGAGGCGACTGCAAAGAAACTGGAGGCGCAGATGAAGAACGCCGAAGTGCGCTCGCCCATTGACGGTATCCTGACCAATGTTCAGACGATTGACGGCGAACTGGTCTCCGACGGCAACGAGCTGTTTACGGTTTCTTCGCGCAAAACTTACGTGCGTGGCGAAGTCAACGAGGAAGACGTGGGCGAGGTAAAGCCGGGCATGAAAGCCAGGGTGCAGTTATATGCCTACCGGACGCGCACCTTTACCGCGCGGGTGACCTCAGTGCAGCCGGCAGCCGACCCAACCACGCAGCGCTACACCGTTGTGCTGGAGATGGAAAATCCGCCCGACAATTTGATGGTCGGGATGACCGGCGAAATGAACGTTGTCACCGGCGCGCATCAAAACGCGCTCCTGGTGCCGACCCGCGCCCTGCTGGTGGATCAGGCTCTGGTGGTGGAGCGCGGGATCGTTCAGCCGCGAACGGTCAAGGTGGGGTACCGCACGCTGGATTTTTCCGAGGCGCTGAGCGGTTTGGCGGCAGGCGATCGGGTCATTATCGCTGATCAGGACAAGTTCCGCGCCGGCGAACCGGTGCGGCAGCGACTGGTGAAGCTGCCGGCGCCACCCGCTGCCCCGTGACCCCGACGCTTTATATTGCGCTGCGTTTTTTAACTCACCGCAAAAGAGCCCTGCTCTTGAGCTTGAGCGGTGTCGTCTTTGGCGTGGCGATCTTTATCTGCACCCAGGCGCAGACCCAGGGATTCTCCAGTTATTTCATCAATTCGACCATTGGGAGCAACGGCGCGCTGGTCGTGCGCTCGCGGTTTCGACCCCGTTACGAGCCGCTGATGGTTTCGGCCAAAGATTCCAAGGGCGAGGTGAAACGGCGTCAATATTTCGAAGGGATCACCAACGCCAACGAGATCATGCGGGTAAGCAGGCAGTTCCCAAACGTCGTCTCCTGTTCGCCAGTCTTGCGCGGCACGGTGAGCGCCCGCGCCGGCTTTGAAAACGCCACGGTTGATCTGTTCGGCATCGACCCGGCTTTGCACGCGCAGACCACCGATATTCTTCAGAAACTAATCGCTGGCAATTACGATGATTTTCGAAACAACACCACTTCGCTCATTTTGGGCTCGCGCCTCGCGGAGGATCTGCTTCAGGTGGGCGTGGGCGACGCGGTACAATTGCTCGCGCCAAACGGCGAATACTGGCGTTTCACCGTCGCGGCCATCGCTCGCGCGGGAATTGGCTCCATCGACGCGAGCCGGGTTTATTGTCATGCCCGGGTTGCTCAGGCGCTGCTGCAACAGCCCTCCGGCGCTTCGATAATCATTTACAAACTGCGCGATCCAGACCGCGCCCCTGCGCTGGCCCAACATTTCGAGACGCTGTTCCAACACGGCGCCACCAGCTGGCAGGATCGCGAGGAAAGCACCCTCCAGCTCTTTCTCACCCTGCGAATGTCTGTGGCGATCACCACTTCGCTGATCATCCTGTTGGCGGGGTTCGGTATTTTCAACGTGCTCACCATGTCGGTCCTGTCGAAAATCAAGGAGATCGCGATTCTGCGCTCGATGGGCTATCGCCGCGCGGATATCAGCGCGATTTTCCTGTGGCAGGGCGCGGCCATTGGCGCCGGCGGCGCGATGATTGGATGTTTACTGGGGGCATTCATGACCTGGGGCGTGTCGCACATCCCCATTCGGCTCCGCGGCTTGTTGTACACGAATTACTTCTTGGTCACGTGGGACTGGCGCCATTACGTTTTTGCCACCTTTCTGGCGCTGCTTGCGGTGTTCATTGCCAGCTACGTCCCGGCGCGTCGGGCGGCAGAATTGCCGCCGGTGGCAACGATTCGAGGCTCAAGATGAACCGGGCGGTCTGTCTCAGCTGTGAAGGCATCGAGCGTTATCTCGGTGAAGAGGAGGAACGCGTGCACGCCCTGCGCAGCGTCTCCCTCGACATCGAGAGCGGCAGCATCCACGCAGTGATCGGTCCCTCCGGTTGCGGGAAAAGTTCGCTGCTTTACGTTCTGGGCCTGCTCGATCTTCCCGATGCCGGGCGGGTAACAATCGAGTCCGAGCCGGTAGCGCATCTGAGCGATGACGAGCTGGCGCGCAAGCGAAACCAATTCATCGGCTTCATCTTTCAGTTCCATTTCCTCATGGAAGATTTTACGGCACAGGAAAACGTGATGATCCCGATGCGCAAACTCGGCGATCTTTCCGATGGCGAAATGCGGGAGCGCGCCGGGCGCCTGCTGGAAGCGGTGGGGCTGGGCGACAAGTTGCGCAGGCCGAGCCGGCACCTTTCCGGAGGCGAGCAACAGCGCGTGGCCATTGCCCGCGCCCTGGCCAACGATCCCAAAATTATTCTGGCAGACGAACCGACCGGCAATCTCGACACGGCGAATTCTGAGCGGGCATTCGAGTTGCTGCAACAGATGGTGCGCGAGGGAGGCAAAGCTCTGCTTTTGGCCACGCATAATCCCGCCATTGCCGAAGCGTGCGATTGGATCCACGAGATGCGGGATGGCCGCATCATCGCCAGCCGCTCCAGAATGGCGTGAAGTTACCAAAAGATTAAACGACTGATGCCGCGACGCCGAATCAGGCGCCTTCCGCATGCCCGGCGGGCGCGCGCAGGCGCAACGGCTGCAAATGTTCAATCAATTTCTCCATGTAGTCGGACCAGGATCTGAATCTTCTCGCGCGCGCTTCGGCGCATAATCGCGCGTACGTGTCGCGGTCCGTCAGGAGTTCTTTGATCCCTGCGGCCAGCGCCTCTTCGCTGCGCTGATCGACGACCAGGCATCCGCCTCCGCGCGCCACCTCGCCCAGGGCGCCGTTGCCGCCGCAGACACACGGTTTGCCGTGAAGGAGACCCTCGACAATGGGCAGACCAAAACCTTCCATGAGCGAGGGGTACACAGTGAAAAAACATTCTCGATAGGCGCGCAGCAGGATCTCGTCGTTGACATGCCGCAGCCAGCGCAAAGGGCGGCCTCGCCTTTGCAGCGCCCGGATTTGGCGCACGATTTTGTTCAACGGCGCGCCGACATTTTTCCCGATCAAACAAAGCTGAAATCTCAGGCCTTCGTTCCAAAGCCTCTCGGCAGCATGCAGCAACAGGAGATGATTTTTCCGCCCGTGAAACGAACTGACGTACAGAACGAGGCGCTCCGCGCCGCGAGCTGACGCTGGGACCTCGGCCATGGCGACTTGTCGCTCTCCGAAAGCTTCCAGTTCGCATGGCCAGGGCTCGACGCAGCTTACCGTACGGTGACAGCCATACCTTTCCCAGAAAAAATGCAGATCCCGTTCCGCTTCTTCCGATACGCAAATCACCAGATCGAAAAGCGAGAGCGACTCCACATAAGGCCGCGATTTCCTGCTGCGGTCGCCATAGACTGAGGTGAGCCGCAGATCGGTGGCATCGTGGAAAATTGCTACTGTGCGTGCCGGCGTTTGCCTGAGAAAATCAGCCAGCTTGAGGCGACGGGAATCGCGGTAAATGTCCGGCACGAGAAAGACATCCTGGTCGCCGATCTCTGCCTTGAGATCGATTCGCCGTCTTCCGATCCAGCGAGCGAGCTCCGAAAATGGGTCGCGTCCCATCAGATCGGGGCGCGACATGGAACGGGCGCGCACCCGAAAAGGTGCGCTCAGGTAACGCCGCTCGGGTTCGCCCAGCTCAACATAGGACTGGCCGATGCGGTTCCAGCAGATCGGACGAACAGCGATCCCCTGTCGTCGACTCAGTTCCCCAAAAATTTTCCGGCTCATCCGCTGCATCCCGGTGTTTTGCACCGATGTGCATGAGCTGGTCACATCCATGAAGATTTTCATCGGGGCGCCGCGTGGTTTGGTTGCTTCGCCAGGCGCAACGGAAACGGACCGTCGGCGCAACGCGGAAGCGCCGCGCGGGAGTGCCCGGTTTCGGAAGGGGTGAGAAAAAAGGTTACGGAGCGCATTTCCGCAGCACGCTGCGCACTTCCAAAAACGTCGGCACGTAGTTGGCTACGGCGAATGCGACCACTGTGCCCGCGATTACGCCCGTAATTCCATACGCTTTGGCAAATGCGATGGACAAAGTCAGATTCAAGGCCGCAGTGACGCTCCCATAAACGGTCATGCCTTTGAGATGCCCGGTGGCGTTGAGCAAACAACTGCCCACCAAAAGCGTCGATAGCATCAGCCGCCATAACGCCATCCAAAGGATCACTGAAAAGGGCGGCACGGCCTGCGCTCCCGCCCAGAGCCGGATGATGTCGCTGCCGAAAATCGTCAGAAACCCTACCATGATGATGGTGGTAAAGAAGCTGAACTTGAAATTCGATCGCAGCGTTTTGCGAATCCATTCGTAATCGCGCTGGGCATACGCCTCGGTGTACGCCGGCCAGAGATTGGGATATGCCAGGGTTTGCAATCCGGTGGCGATGGCAAAGAGACTAAAGGTAACGGCATAAGGGGTGACCTGAGATGCGCCCAGGAAATGCGCAATCACCATGTTGTCGGTCTGCCAGTTGATCATCCAACCGGCGCCAATAATGAAAAATTTCCAGCCGTCGGAGAAAAGCATTTTCACAAATCCGGGGTCAACGCTCTTCAGACTGGGACACAACCACGGCTTGTCGAACCCGAACAGCCACAGGGCGCAGGCGAGGTTGGTGACCAATCCCATCCCGAAACATCCAAATACCAGCCAGGGCAACCCTCCACGAAACCAGATCACCGCCAGCAAAGCCACCAAATTCCCCACGCTCCCCCCCATGTTCCAAAGATTGGCCAGCGCGCTCTGCTGATGCGCAGCCAGCGTCCGGGCACTGACCAGCAGTGGAAGGTTCAGCGCGAAAATAGAGAGTGCGACCATTACCGCGGGAACGCTTTCGGCCCGCGCGACCGGTGACTGGAGATTGGGGAATAAGAGGGAGGCGATGCGCGGCGCCAGAGCGTTGCCCACAATCAAAATCGTTACGGCAATCAGGGAAAGCATGGCCAAAGCCGAGGACACAAAGCGCCGCCCGATTTCGCGAGCGTTTTGCGCCTGCGCTCTGGTCAAGGCGTTGGTAAGGCTGGCGGCCAGTCCCAAGTCTGTAATGCTTAGAAACGTGAGGACGCTCACGATCGTCACCCATGCTCCGTAACGTTCCGCCCCCAAATACCGGATGGTGAGCGGCACCGAGATGACGCTTACAAAAATGGCCAATGCTCGCGCTACAAGGGCGGAGGCGGTGCCCTGGAACAAACCGCGAGCGCGGCGTTCGCGATAATCGCGAGGCGCGCTCCGGCTCAGTGTAAAGTTAACCCAGCGTTGTAGAGTCGGAGGCAAGAGTGTGATTATATCCCGTTTGGCTGGTTGCGCCGGTTAATGTGTCCTGTCACATCGCGGAAACTTCAACCCGCCTCAAGAAAAGGGCCCAGCTGACCTCATGCCGTTCTTAGAGAAAAAATCACCCATATCGCTTGCACGAAAAGCCGCTGCGTATTTCGAGATGCGCAGCGTCTGGGAACTGATTATTTCGGCAGCTCTCGTGCTCTTCATGATGGGACTCCGAGTCGCGCATATTTTGCGCCACAATTTCGACAGTGATGAGCCGCAATATCTGCATGTCATCTGGGGATGGACACACGGATTAATTCCGTATCGGGACCTGCTCGACAATCACATGCCACTGTTTTACCTCATGCTTGCGCCCTTCGTTGGCTTGATCGGCGAGCAGGCCACCATCCTTTACCAGATGCGCTTCCTTTTGCTGCCGGCTTATCTCGTCGCGGCCTTTTGCACTTATCGAATTGGGGCATCACTCTTTTCCAAGAGAGCCGGTATTTGGGCCGTTATTCTGGTCGGCCTTTATTATCGTTACCATTTTGTTTCACTGGAATTTCGGACCGACAATGTTTGGGCGCCGCTCTGGCTGCTCAGCATCACAGCCCTGCTCAGCGAGGCATTGACCGCTCGAAGCGCAGCGGGAGCTGGTCTTTTGCTGGGACTTTGCTTTGGCATCTCAATGAAGTCGTCGCTCTTGCTATTCGCAATTGCGGTGGCCGCGCCGACCGCGTTGCTGCTCATTGGTCGCGGTCGTCTGGGATATTCTTGGAGCTATCTGATGCGGTGCAGTGGCGCGTTCCTCTTCTCTGCAGCGATTGTACCGCTTGTGATAATCGTGTTCTTCGCGTTCAAAGGCTTGTGGCGCGATTTTCGATATTGCGTCTTCGATTTCAATTTCCTCGCGCGCGGCGCGGGCGACGCCGGTTCCGTGTATAAAGGTCATCCCGCGGTCACGCTCACCCTGGCGTTTTTGATCATCGGTGGCCTGGCCTGGGAAATAACACGCAACGTCGAAGACGCGGGCCGAGCTTTCCGGCGTGTGTTCGTGCTGATTCTGTGCGCCGTGTATTTTTTGACGGTCAAAATTTTATGGCCTATAAGCAACCGCAGTTATTATTTGCCATTCTACCCCCTTGCGGCCGTCCTGCTGAGTGGCGCGCTCCTGGCCCTGGACCGACGAAGCGTGAGCATGGTCTGTGATTGGCGACGGATGTTTGCTCTGACGCCGTTGTCAGCTTTTGTGGCGGTTGGCGAACTGGTTGTTCTTATTGTAAGCCAACCAGTCTGGAAAGACAGAACGCGACAGGAAACCGATTTGCTTCGCAACGTCCTGGCCCTCTTGAGACCACAAGATTACGTCCTTGACTGCAAAGGTGAAACGGTCTTTCGCCGACGCTGCGTACGATTGGTGTTTGAAACGATTACCATGTCCGCCATTCAGCGCGGCTTCATGGCGGACAACACTCCCAGGGAATGTGTTCAAACAGGCACGTGCGCCGTGGCTACGACATTGATCAGGCGATTCCCGCCAGAGACACGTCGCTTTGTAAAGCGAAACTATCTCGCAGTGACGAGCAATTTGCGGGTTGCCGGCCAACAATTGAAGGCTTTCTCTGAGAGCGTTCACCGCTACGATTTCGTCGTAACGATTCCGGCCAGCTACGAAATCATTTCCCGTCACAGACCTGTGTCAGGCACGCTTGATGGAATCCCATACCAAGGGGCGCGATTTCTCGGCGCCGGCCTGCACAGGTTTGAATCAAACTTGAACGCGGGCGACTTGATCCTCCTTTGGGCGCAAGCGGCGGATCGACATTTTATTCCAATGGCGCATCCTTCTCGACGACATGGTTGACTCCCCGCACCTGAATGACCTCCATGACTGCTCCCGCATTTAACCCAGATTCGAGATTACTTCTGATCGCGCCGCATCCAGATGATGAAGCCCTGGCCTGTAGCGTTACGCTCCAGCGCGCCGTCGCGGCTGACGCGGCTATCCAGGTAGTGTATGCCACGGACGGTGAAGACAATCCCTGGCCGCAGCGCATTCTGGAATGCAAATGGCGATTAGATTCAACTGCTCGAAAGCGTTGGGCCAGCCTGCGGAGGACAGAAGCACTGACGGCGCTGCGGAGGCTTGGGGTTGATAATTCTGGCGCTCGCTTCCTTGGTTTTCCAGATCAAGGACTGACCAGACTGCTGGTCACCGATTGTGGGTCGGCTCTCGAAAAACTGGCTGCCACAATAATCGAGTCGAATCCAACGGACCTCCTAGTGCCAACAATCCACGACACGCATCCCGACCATAGCGCGCTGGGCGTCATGTTGCACCTCGTTCTCACGCAATCGTGGAAGATACGACCAACGATGTCAGTTTGGGCTTACCTTGTCCACGGGCAAAGCAGAGCATTTGCCGCTCGAGCGCACGAGCTTTCACAATCCGATGCGGAGACCGTCGCGAAGAAATACGCAATCGCTTGCCATAAGACGCAACTGAAGTTGTCTCGCCGAAGGTTTTGGGCGTACGCGCGGCGCCCGGAACGCCTTCTTCGGGTTGTGCCGCGCGATTCATCCTTTCTCGACAAGCCACTTCAATGGATTTCCCGACAATCCGACGCTCTTCACGTCCGGTTTGTCTCATCAACGAAATTCGCGCCGGCCCCAAATCCGACGCTCTTCGTCTTGGGTCGCGAAGCGAGCGGGCGGGTTTGCTGCCTGCGCATGCAGGTTCCCCCGCGTTCCTCGACGGTGGCAGTGTCTGATTGTCGTCGAGGCGAACCTGTATGCCTGGCGCAATATCACGGGACCAGATTTGCAGGCGAGTTTACAGTCCCCCTGCAAATGTTTTCTCCCGAGAGCCTCTTCGTCAAACTGGAACGCCGCTTGTTGTTTTTTGATGAAACCGGCTGGTTCGAAGTCCCCCCCTGCTGGACCGAACCGCTCCCGCGGTCTATGGACCGGACGCGCTGCGCAGTGGAAATGCAACTGGTTCCTTGAGCAAGGCGATCTGCAATACACCCGCCGCCAGCTACAACTCCGGGATGCGCGTTAAAGTCATTCTTATTTTTACCGCCGTGTTTGCCCTTTACCTGGTTTCGCGCTCGCCCGGCCTGGACGAGTGGGACTCCGTGCAATTCGCGCTGGGCTTGCGCGAGTTTAACCTCTGGAAGCATCAACCGCATCCGCCCGGTTATCCACTCTACATTTGCCTGGGCCGTGCTGGAACGCGCTGGTTTGGTTGGAGCCCGGAGTTCGCTTTGGAGTTTGTCAGTTGCGCCGGCGGCGCGCTTTTCGTGGCGGCGTGGTTTTGCATTGTTCGTCTCCAATTTGGCGAGCGCTTTGCCTGGCTGTTGACTGGAACGCTCGCGGTTACACCGGTCGTCTGGATGACCGCAACGCGGGCGCTCACCGACGGTCTCGCCTCAGGTCTGTTAAGTGTTGAACTCTACTGGTCGTTACGCTTGCGAACCGGGCGCTCTTACCAACAGTTGTCCGCCGCCGCGCTGTTTGCAGCGGCTGCCACCGGCGCGCGTCCGCAACTTTTGCCAGTCGCTCTTGTGATTCTCATCGCGCCGCTGCGGAGAACGAGGGCAAAACTTTGGCTCGCGGGCGGCGCAATTTTCATTGCGGGATGCCTGGTTTGGCTGTTGCCCACCTGGTACAGCCAATCGGTGCTGCCAGGGCCGGTGTCTGGCTGGCGTTCGTATCCGGCGCAACTCTATTCGCAATGGCGCTGGCGCTTCGATCATCCGGGCGTTTTCATCGGCCAGGAGGTTTCGCTGATGAACATTGCCAAACGTTTCGCCGTGCACATCCTAGGATGGTTTGGAATCGGTTTGGGGCTACTTTGGTCCCCCTGGGCGCTCATCGCCGGCGGGCTGCTTGCCGCCTGCGGGTTGGTCCTTTATTTCGCGCGTTTCGACGCGCGCGACGGCGATTTTTGGAAAATACACTGGAGCTGGGCGGCGCTGCTTTGCGCAATAGTTTTCTGCTTTTTGCCCGGAGATCAGCGATACTATATGCCGGTAATGCCGCTGTTGCTCGTAGCAGTTTTGCGGGGCCTGTTTCAGCTTCCCGGACCGCTGCGGTTTGGCGCGCTTTTGCTGCCGGCATTGCTGATGAGCGTCTCGGTTCCGGCGGCAATCGAGAGCCACCGCGAGCCGGCGCCGCCAATCAAGCTTGTTCAGTTTCTTGAGCGGCAGTATCCGCCGGAACAGCGGCATACCGTTGTTTTATTGCTCAGTCATTGCCAGAGGCATTTCAAATGGTATGCGCCGGATTTCGCAGTTTACGAAAATGCGCCTTTGTCAGCAGTGCCAGCAGAAATTCTGACGGCGGCCAAGGCTATCTACACCGACGAGCCGCAGCAGGCGCGTGCTCCCGGCTGGCAGCTTGTGCTCGATGCAGAATTCTCACGCTCCTTGGTGATTTACGGAAAGCACCACGATGTGCGGCTGTTCCGCGTGGAAAGGATCAATGAACCATGAAAAAAGTTTTCCTTACCGGAGCCAGCTCGGGGATCGGTCTGGCCATTGCCCAATCGCTCGTGGCGCATGGGCACGAAGTCTGGGGCACGTCGCGCAACCCGGAGCAGATTCCCAAATTGCCGCGCTGGCACGCCGTGCGCCTTGATCTGGCCAATCCGCTTTCAGTGGAGGAGGGATTCAATGTTGCCCTGGTGGAAGCGGGACACTTCGACGTGCTGATCAACAACGCCGGGACAGGTCACTTCGGGCCTGCTGAATTTCTCCCGGCAGAAACGCTCGCACACCAGTTTCAGATTCTGGTGTTTGGTCAAATCCAGCTGATGCAGCTGGCGTTGCGCAGCATGCAGGCTCGCAAAGGGGGTCTGATTATAAATGTCAGCTCGCTGGCTTCGCGACTTCCGGTGCCTTTTATGGCAGCTTACAATGCATCCAAGGCCGCGCTCGCCTCCTTCACGATGTCGTTACAGCTTGAGCTGCCCAATTCCCAAGTGCGAGTGGTGGATCTTCAGCCGGCTGATATTTGCACGGAGTTTAACCAGAACGTGATCAAACATTCCCAAACGCAACGCCCCTACGAGGCAAAAATCGCCAAGACGTGGGCAATCGTCGAGCGCAACATGAAAAAGGCGCCGCCGCCGGAACTTGTCGCAAAACAGGTTCTGAAGTTAATTCGAGCAGCCGACCCGCCGCCCCGGGTCACCGTTGGCGGCGCATTTCAATCCAAAATTGCGCCGCTGATTTTCAGGTTTCTTCCGCAGCGCGTCCGGCTGTGGGGCCTGAAGAAATATTACGGAATATGATGCCCATTGCTCAAGCGATTGTTTTACTGGCTGGCGAAGGTTCGCGGTTGCGCAGCGCGGATAGAACCGTTCTCAAGCCATTTGTGCCGGTGCTCGGGCGGCCGCTGATTTCCTACACCATCGACGCGCTGGTCCGAGCCGGAATTCAAAAGTTCTGGTTCGTGGTCGGATACGAAAGCAAGCGCGTGATTGCGGAAACGCGGCGACTGATGAACGCGAGCCTCGACGCGTCGTTCATCGAAAATCGCCATTGGCAAAAGCAAAACGGCATTTCATTGCTGGCGGCAGCTCACTGCGTGGCGACGCCTTTTCTTCTCACAATGGGCGATCATGTGTTCGACGAGGCCGTGATTCGTCTTCTCCTCGATTTGGCCCAGCCCGATTTGCTTAACATCGCCATCGACCGGAAACTGGATTCCATTTTTGATCTGCAAGACGCGATGAAAGTCCAGACGCGAAAAGGCCAGGTCACGGCCATAGGGAAACACCTGACGGACTACGATGCGATTGATACCGGATTGTTCGTATGCCCCAGGGAAATATTCAGTTACTTGGAGGAAGCCAGGTCCCGCGATGCCGGCGGCGACTGCAGCCTGGCCGACGGCATCAGGCTGATGGCCGGTTCAGGCAAGGTTCGCGCCATCGATATTGGCGATAGCTGGTGGCAGGACGTGGACACGCCGCAGATGCTGTTCCACGCAGAAGAGAAATTGCAGGGCCTCAACTACAGCCCGAAGCCGGGTTGAGCGCGCCAATTATCGAGCTGGCTGGCGGAACGGGCACAGCCGATCGTACAGGTGGCGTGGCAGGATTTGTACTGGTAAAACTGCTCTCGCAAATCATCAAAGGTGTAATCCATCAAACTCTTCGACCACAAGCGCCTCGTTTGCGAGCACCAACTCACCTGTCCATACTCATCCACGTAAAGATAACGGCTGCCCGCCCGGCATTTGAATGGCGCAACACCCTCCAAAACCAGTCGTCTTCGATAACTCGAAAAGTCCACAAGCCTCTTTGGCACCTCGCCGAGGATCTTCTCAAACGCCATGACTTCGGCCCTGTCTGCTTTCAGCCGACCGCTGTCATCATGAAGAAGCAGAACGCGTGGGGTAAAACCTATTTGCCTGGCAAAAGCCAGAACCGCTTCGGCTTCGTGCGGCGGGCTCGCGCCAAGAACACCACTCACGACCACGCGGAAATTCGCGTGCTCCCGCAACCATTCCAGGCGTTTCTTCAAGTTCGTCAAAACCTTCTGCGTCGTCTCATTGGCGTGAACGCCATCGATGGAGATCTGCATTTCCTGGAGCCCGGCCCTATTCAGCGCCTGGATCAGATTAGGCTGCAAAAGAAAGCCGTTGGAAATCATGCCAGTGCGAAAGAAACCAAGCCGACGACAAACGCGGATCAGATCCGGGAGCCGAGGATGTAGAGTTGGCTCCCCGCCCGTCAAAGAGACGCCAAGAGTACCCAGGCTTTTCAACTTCCACAGACGCTTCTCCAAAATTTCGAAGGCGATTGGATCGCTCGTCCTGTCATACTCCGAGCAATAGCTGCACGACAAATTGCATCGGCGAATGATTACCACTTGCGCAAGAAAGGGGCTGTAACGCAGTCGCGAAAAAATTCCTGGCATACGCTCAGGCTCTATCCACTCAAATTATCTGCCGGGTCGAACCGATAGTTTCTCACGAAATGCAAAATGTAGCCACCCGAATTTGGAGAGCGACCCTCCCCCAACGATCTTTGGGAGGATTCTGACCGTTGCTGGACGCGCTTCCATGTTCAATCTTCAATCTTCACGACCATGGTTCATGAGTGCCTCATTTTGGCAGATAGCCCCCGTGCCCTCACGGAGTTTTGTGGCATTTCCACTCTGGAGCGCCTACTGCGTACACTGCACCGTTGTGGAATCGAACGCGCAACGGTTCTTTCCAGCACACCCGACGCAATTGCCAAAGAGCTGGGACGCCCCTCATGGGCGCGAGCCGGGTTGGATGTAACCCTTCGCTCGCGTCCGCCCGGACCAGTTACGCTCGATCAGATCGTCAAGGTCTGGCCCCGCAATTCCGAGCTGAGCCCGCTTTTGCTCCTTATTCCAGCCGATGCCGTATTCGATCCCAGGCTGGTGCGCGCGCTTGTGGCCCTGGAAACGCCCGCGGCTCTGGTCGATTCCGGTTTGCGGCGGCGCGGGCTCCAGACCCTGATCGCATCGGCGCCGGAAACTGTGCGAGGAAAATTATGCGGACCCGCTCTCTTGGAATACAAGTGGGCCACGAGTCAAAACAGCCTTCTTACGGACGCGCTGCGCGATGGGGTCGAGCAAAATACATTGGCAGCGCTCGATGTTTCGGATCAGCCGCTCTACTACGTCTCGATGCGGCGTAAACTCCGACCATTCTGGTTTCCGGCACCCTCGGCCGAAAACCTCAAACTGGCCAAACGCATCCTGTTCGATTCCATCCAGAAAGGCACGCTCGATATCCCCGCCTGGTTCCACGCGCCGATTGAAACCTTTCTTGTCTCGCGTCTTTGCGAGACTCGCATCACGCCCAATCAGCTGACCCTGTTTTGCAATCTTGTGGCCTGGACGGTAACAGCGCTGCTGGCCACGGGACATCTGGCGTGGGGGCTGGGCCTTGCTCTTGCGGTGGGAGTGCTGGACGGATTGGACGGAAAACAGGCGCGTTTGAAAGTGGAGACGACCCGGCGCGGCAAGATCGAGCATTGGTTCGATGCCGTGTTCGAGATGTCGTGGTGGATCGCCTTGGCCTGGCATTTTCGTGTTTCCGGTCAACTAGCAAACGCTTTTGGATACCTGCTGCTTTTGCTCGTGGCCGAAGGCGTCGATGGCTTGGCCAAGGGAAGCGTTTACTTCACCACAGGCAAACTGATCGACGAACTGGGCGCTTTCGAGCGCTTCGTTCGTCTCATCGGCGGGCGCCGCAACGTTTACATCTGGATTTTGACCGTTGCCTTTTTGCTCGGGGCGCCGGCGAAAGGTTTTGTGGCGATGGCCTGGTTGCAGGTTGTCACGGCAATCGTGCATTTGCCGAGCGCCATCGCAAATTTCATTCGCAACGGCCACATGTTCAGCATTCGTTTACGCGATTGATTTGCTGTAGATGCGCCAGGTTTTATAACGCTGCGCACCGATGGCTTGCAGAAATCGGTTGATCAAGACGTTGTCTTCCAGGGTCATGCTGAGTTCGCCGCTGATGCCGCGTTTCACCATTGTTTCCTCCATGACGCGCAACACCAGCATCTCCGCCACGCCGGTTCGGCGATGTTTTGGCACCACGCCGAGGGCAATCAACCGTCCTTTTTTGAGACGCCTGCTGCCGAGCAACAGCTTGATCAGGCCAATAGGCAGACCAAAGCGCGTCAGTCGCCCGTTCAATTCCCGCAGAATTACGTTGATATCCGGCAGACATAGCGTAAACCCGACGGGCTGACCCTCCGCCTCGGCAACCCACGCAAACTCCGGTATCAGGAACGGTTTTAGTTCCCGCGCCATAAACTCAATCTCAGCTGCGCTAAATGGCACAAACCCCCAGTTTTTTTGCCACGCCTCGTTAAAAATCTGGCGGAGCCGGCTCGCTTCGCTCGAGAGGTCCCTCAGGTCAGCCGGGCGGATGACCACGCCGGACCTGCGCTTTTGAAAGCGCGCGGCAATCCGGCGCAAATTATCTCTGGCTTGCGATGGATCAGCAAACCACCAGCCATACCAATCCTTTGCCTTGGCAAAACCGCAGCTCTCGACGAGGTCCCGATAATAGGGCGGATTATGCGCGGTCAGTATCGCGGGCGGAAACTGGAATCCGTCGATCAGCAGTCCGCAAATGTAATTGGTGGAATAATCAATCGGCCCCATCATCTCGCTGCGGCCTCTGTTGCGAAGCCAGCCCTCTGCCGTTTCAAACAAGGCTCGCGCTACGCGCCGGTCGTTCACGCATTCGAAAAGCCCGAAACATCCGACATTTGACTCGTGCAGGGCGTTATAATTCCGGTCGTCAGAGGCCATGACCCTGCCCACGACACTTCCGGCTTTACGCGCCACAAATAACGCGGCGTCGCCATGTTGGTAGAAGGGATGCCGTTTGCGGTCCAGAAAACGTTTGCGCTCAATGATCAGCGGCGGCACCCAAGCGGGGTCGCCGACATAAATTTGCCAAGGCAATTTAATGAACGCCTTGCGCTCCCGGGCGGTAACGACTTCAGAGATTTCGATGTTCGACACGAGCGCAAAAAGTAAACCACACCCACGACTCGCGGTCGCAGGCGCAAAATTTCGTCCCACTCTTTCCCGCGTCTCCGCCGGCAGCAACAGCGAAGGTAATTTCGGTTCTCCATGCGCCCATTGCGCAGCTTCAAGCCGTTACGCAGGATGAGTTTTCGCCCGCAACAGGCGCAGCGATGTCTCCGCCAGTTTCCGCTGCCGGCCAAGGAGATGAACCAGCAAAAGATTGAGCGGACCCAGTTCGAACCAAAAATACCAAGCCGGCTGACCGACGAACAAAAGAAGAAACAAAACCAGCATCCGCGTGTTCGTCATCAGCAGGCCCCACTCTTTCAACGTGGGAGCGGCCAATTCTCGATAGCGGTCTCGAAACCAGCCGGGGCAGCGGCCCCCAAAGGATCGCTCGAGCGCGTCGCGCAGATTTTTCAAACGCGGTGCAAGCAGTTCCTGTTGGCGGGTAAAATTGAAGTACAAAACGAGCAAGAGTTGTTTCCAAAAAGCGCGGCGCCAGGAGCGGGTCTGCAATTCCAGACGCAGTTGCGCCGACGAATCAAAGCCGCTGCGCGAGCCGGTCACGACATGAAGATACGTTGTGCGATAATAATCGGCGGCAGCGCCCTGCAATGCATGACTGATCGCCGCCGCCAGCGCGAGAAGAAACACGGCGGAGGACACGCCTGCCATCCAACACCGCAATGCCAGGTGCAGATAGACGCTGGCGAACACCAGGTGATCGCAAATGCTGTCCACGATACGCCCCTCGCGGCTTTCTCGGTGGGTCAAGCGCGCGAGCTGGCCATCGGCGTTGTCGAGCGCGTTGGCGCACACATGAAGCGCCATGCCAGCGATGTTGATGCGCAAGTCGCGATAGTAATAAAGATGTCCCGCCGCGACGCCGCACACGCCGGCCAGCGCACTCACCCGGCTCGGAGTCAACTTCAGCTTTGCAAAAAGCTGGGCCAGCCGAAATCCGATCGGCCGATAGAAGTAAAGGTCCAGCACGCCTTCCACTTCGCGCGCTTTAAATGTGGCTTCGATTGGCGCAGAGAATGTCCCGGTCTGCTGCGACATCGGTTTAGGCCAGGGTGCGGCAATCCTGCAGCTCCACCATTTTGTTTGTGGCTCGCTCAGGCGCTCTGCTTGTGCAGAAGCGCCGGCAGCAGCGTGTCTTCGAGGATGTTGAGCGCTTCGTCCAAGTCTGCGCGGGTGTGTTTGGCGGTGACGCAGGCGCGGAAGCAGATCCGATTTTGAGGCACCGCAGGGTAATCCACCGGCGCAACCCAGAGGCCGCGTCGCCGCAGTTCGTGGCCCAGCCGATACATGCGTTCACGATCGCCGATGATGATCGGCATCACGTAGGTATTGGAGTTCCCGGTGTCGAGACCGAGCTTGTTCAGCTCGCCATGAAAGTAATTCGCATTTTCCCAAAGTTGGACGCGCAGCTCGGGATGAGCCGTAGCCAGCTCCAGCGCCTTGAGAATGGCCGCCACCACAACCGGCGGCAGCGCGCACGAATAGACATACGGGTGCGCGTAAAACCGCAGATACTGTAGCGTCTCCTTTGAACCGGCAACAAAACCGCCCAGCGCGCCAAACGCTTTCGAAAACGTTCCGTAAACAAGCGGGAACCGTTCTTCCAGACCGAAATGCTCCGCCGCGCCGCGGCCGTGTTCCCCGCAACCCAGCATCGAATGCGCTTCATCGATAAAGACACTGGCGCCGTGCGAATCGGCGACCTCCAGCAGTTCCGGCAAATTTCCAAAATCACCATCCATGGAGTAAATGCCTTCCACCACCACGAGCTGACGCCGGCCCTTGTGGCGGCTCAAGGCGGCATCGAGCGAGACCGGGTCGTTATGCTCGAATTTTTCCGCGCGACAGCGGGAGAGCAGCGCGCCGTCGCGAAGGCTGAGATGCGATCGATTGTCCAGGATGGCCACGTCGCTTTTTCGCAGCAAGCCAGAGATGGTACCCAGCGCGCCGCCGAAGCCGCTGTTGAAAATCATCGCATCCTCGCGGCGGAGAAATTGCGCGACGCGCCGTTCCAATTCCCGATGCAGATCGGTCATGCCCGAGAGCATGGGGGAGCCGCACGCTCCCATGCCGTGCGTTCGCAAGGCCTCATGCGCAGCGGCCAACACTTCGGGATGATTGGCCAGACCCAGGTAATTGTACGAGGCAAGATTTATGACCGGCCGCGGTTTCCCACCGTAATTGATAGTGGTGCGCGCGTCTGCGCTGGCCAGCATTTCCGGCTCGTACAATTCCACTGCCCAGGCGCCGAGCCGTATCCAATTGATAAAGCTAGGTGGCGGCTCCAGCGGGTCGTTGCTCTCCCCCGCCAGAAAATTGCTCAGACTGAGTTTTGCCGGGTCCTCAACGTTCATCGAACGGTACAGTGTGTTTCGCTCGTTCGCTCTCACACGGACGCTGTTTTCCAGCAAGATTGGAGGTTTTGTCCTTCACCGGTTTTTCTTACAACGCTTTGCACTGCATCGACAAACGCATCGGGTCGTGTCGGGGCAGCCAATCTATTGATTTTCGCAGTTCGGGACAAGGCTTTAGTAGGGTGCCGGGCTCGGGGCGAGACTCTTACCGGCGCGTAGTACGGAAAACGTAATCCCAGAGAGGGGAGCTGATTCCAAATCCGGCGTTCGCGTCCCGATAATGGTGGCGCAGATGATACTGCTTCAGCCAGAGCCACGCTCCCCGCTTCATCGGAAAATGGTGAATGGCGTAATGAAGGGTGTCGTAGCAGAGGTAACCGAACACCAGCCCGGCAAACGCGGCGGCCGCGAAGCGTCCAAAGATCAGCAGGAACAAGACGTAGAAAAACAACGCCAGCGGGACGCTCACACTGGGTGGCATAACCAGCCTTTTGGCGTCATTGGGGTAATCGTGATGCACCCCGTGAATGATGTAATGCAATCGTTTCCCGGGCTGGCTCTTCGGCTCGTAATGAAAAATGTAGCGGTGGATGAGATATTCCAGCAGAGTCCACAGCAGAACGCCGAGCACGAAAAATCCGGCAATGACCATCACCGACAATTTTTGTTGCCACAGGGCGACATAAAGCATGTAACTCACCACCGGCACGTACAGGATCAGCGGTGTCGCCGGATGCACACGCGAGAAGAACTCCAAAAAATCGCTCTCAAACAGGCGCACGGTTTCGTTCTTGTTCGAAACATAAGGCCTTTTGCTCGCCGCGAGATTCGGCATGGCTAAAAATTAATGGGGCGCGCACTCAGATCAAGATGGAGCAGCGGGCGCTGCGCGCGCGCTGCGGATTCGCTCTGCGCCGCGGAGCTCTTTCCGTTGTTGTCCAGGCTCGGCCCGCCCTGCTGAGGCGCCATTTGTTTCATCCGTTCCACTCGCGAGTAGAGGCTGTAGCGCTTGTCAAAAATAAACTGCAAAAGCAACCGGCTCCAGGACGAGTGATATTTTAAATTGTCGTAAAACTCCGGCGCCATGGCGCGCAGCTTGGGCAAGTTGTTCCACGGGATCGAAGGCAGATCGTGATGTTCATTGTGATAACCCATGTTCAGCGCCACGCGGTTGATTGGCCCGTAATAACTGAACGTCTCCTGATCAAAATCGTACGTGTAATGCTCCTGAATCCAGCGCGCTCCCACCGGATGCAGCCCAATGGAAAAGAAAAACGCGAACGCCAGATAGAGAAACCCGGCCCAGCCACAGAGATAAACGATGGCCGCGTCGTAGACGATCGCGCACGCCAGATTCAGCGTAAACCAGCGGTCCCACATCCTGATCGCTTTCAGCCGCGGCGGACGCGTTATCTGGAAAAATGGGAAGAGCATCAGCCAGATCGCTTTCCGGTACCATTTGTTGCCCACCAGGCGCGCTTCCCAGTGGTTTGCGAGGTCCGCGTCCCACTCGTAATCGCCCTGATGCGAATGATGTTTCAGGTGATAAACGCGAAAACCCATCGCTCCCGGGGCGAGGTTGGGCAGATCGGCGAGGATCGCCACCATCTTGTTCCGGCTCGGGTTCCGGAAAATGAGATTGTGCGTGGCGTCGTGAATGATGACGTAATTGGCATGATTGGCGAACGCGCCGACGCAAAACGCGATGAGCAGACTCAGCCACCAGTAATGAAATCCCAGCGCGCCCATTCCAAACGCGATGGCCGTTTGCAAAGCCACGATCGCCACCGCGATCAGCGCCGTCCACGGATTGCGCACCATCAACTGGCGGACTTCGGGATGCGCTTTCAGGATGGCGCGCGCCCGCCCCGGATGCGGATGCTCGAACCCCGACTGGTAAAACCCGGACTGCATCGCGCAGCAAACTTACTCAATCGCCGACGCCTCCTCAAACTCCGTTTTTGATTGCGCGCCGCACAGGCGCACATTCTGCGGGCGGTTGTCGCCACTCGCTCGCATAAGGGCGAAAAAGTGCAATACTTCAGCCGCCTCTGCTCCGATCCGATGGAGCGGAGCGGCTGCCGGATGGAGTTCCTCAAGAGAGAAATCACGACGATCGGCGCACTCTTTGCGGGGATAACGCTCGGCCTTGGAACTACCAGCCCGACTCCCCCGCAGGCCTCCCACGAAAACAATCCCGCCACCGTTCCCGCGCCAATGATTGCCTCGCGTTCTCTGGCCATGCTGTGGCAGGTAGTGAAGCAACTGGAAAATTTCGTCCGCGACAAAAACCTGGCCGCCATTCACAACGAAGATCTTATCCTGGGCGCGGCAGCGAACGAATTGTTGGCCGAAGCTGGAAAGATCGTGCCGGCCCGGAGCGATGATTTCAAGGCCAAATTGACGGCATTTTGCTCGCAAGTGAGCGCGCTCCATTTGATGGCCGATTTGAACCAGCAGGCCGCTTCTGAAGCCGAGCTGGCCAAAGTTTTGGCGTCCTTTGAAAAGCTGAAGGGATATTTCCCGAAGGAGATCGTGGCCCGGGCGCAAAAATACCTCGAAGCATTCAGCTGCCCGATGCACCGGGATGTGATTGGCAAACGGAGCGACGTCTGTCCCAAATGCGGCATGCTGCTGGATCAAATGGTGCGCGTTTTGCCGTCCGCTTCCGGTCCATCTTCCTCCGGGCAGCAAACAGTCCGCGCCTCGGTCAAGACGGCGACACCATTGATTGCAGGCAAGCCGGTCACAGCGCTTTTACGGTTGCAGCGAGCAAACGGCGACCCGGTGCCTGCTTCGGAGTTGATCGAAACGCACACAAAAAAAGTGCACCTACTGATCGTGGATAACAGTCTTACGGATTACCATCATCAACATCCAGAACCCACGCGCAATCCCGGAGAATACGCTTTCACCTTTACCCCCAACAAACCCGGATCTTATCGTCTCTGGGCAGACATCAGGCCGCTGCCCCTCGGCCTGGAGGAATATGTCATGACGGACATTCCGGCCGCCACGGTGGGAGAACCTTTGCGAGATCGTGCCGTCAATTTGAGAGCAAAGGTAGATGGATTGAATTACGAACTCATTCTTCCGCAAACAATCCAGGCAGGCCGGCCCGCGGCGGCCCGACTAAGAATCACAACTCCGGACGGAAAAGGTTTTACTCAATTGGAGCCATTCATGGGAGCGTTCGCGCACCTTGTTGGATTTAATGAGGACCTCACCACCGTGATGCACATCCACCCCAAGGGCCCTCCGGCGGCGGATCCCGCGGCACGCGGCGGACCTGAACTGGAGTTTCAAATTTACGCACTGCGACCCGGCTTTGTTCGTCTTTTCGCTCAGGTACAAATCGCCGGCCGCACTCGATCCGTTCCCTTCGGCATCCAGGTTTCCCCCTGAGAAACGCGACCCTAACGGGATTCGAACCCGTCGAAGCGTACTTTTTTGTGACTGTTTCCTAATATGCAATTAGCTTATTAACAGTTACTTACGGATCTGGAGTCTTTTTTGTCAAAATTTGAAGAGGTCGCCAAAAGGCACGAAAATCGTTGAAATTTGTCACGTTTTGTCACGTCATTTTATTGACTTCACGCCTGGTGTCCGGGCGTTCGTAACGCCCGCCCTAACGTTGCGCGACGGTTTCGGTGCACAATGTGCTTTGACAGCGAAGGGCTTTGAGGGCAAGAATGACCAGTCGTGAAAGCGGTAAAGATCAAAGCGGTTAGTAGTAGAATTCTTGCCGCCCGCAAGGCACGCCATCGTTCTGCCGATGCGCGGCAGGTCGCTCGTGACCCAGCAATGCGCAAATCCGTCCAAGCTAAGAATTCTTTCTTTCGTGACGCGCGAAACTATCGTGTCGCATCGGATCGCTCTGCATACGCCCACGTTTGAGTGGCTGGGTCCGACGATTTTTCCGTAAGTGATGCAGATGCTCTGCTAGAGCTGATTTATTCAATTCCAAGTGGCCGAATTATAATCGTCGGCAGACAAGCGGTAAATTTTTGGGCCGACAGGTATGCACCGGACAAACCGGAATTGCTTGCCTATCGCCCATTCACGAGTCGCGATCTCGATTTGCTCGGGAGCATAGCTGACGCTTATCAATTGGCTTCGAAGACGCATAGTGTCGTGTACGAGGGGCAGCATCGCTTGTCCTCGCCAATATTGAAATCAGTTCGCGGTGTTACGAATCGTGAGATCGACGACAAAGCAGTTCCATTCGTCGTTGGCGATGCAAAGATTTACATGACTGATCCGATCACCATGTTGAAAGCGAAGCTGCACAAGCTGGTTGAGCTCGATCAGTGAGGGCGAAATGATCGGAATCAGGTCGAAATTTTGCGACTTTGTGTGCCCCTGTTTCTAGAGCGCCAGTTGACAGCTGCCGGCGAAAGGGATGCAGTGGCCCGACAATGCCTTCGCGACATTCAGCGGATTCTAGAACTTAGTCGCTCGGCGATTAGCGCAGCGATTTGGCAAATTCGACTGGAAAGCTGGTTCCAATTGATTGCCTGAAAAAGGTCAGAAATCCGCGCCTCAAGAACTTTCGTGAACAGCAATTGGAGCGCTGGTTAAAATCAACCAGATGGTCCGAGCATCCGTGAGGATTGTGCCGAGGGAGTGCCTAACTGCGACGCCGTTAAAGTCAGCAACTGTCCTTCTAACGCGAACCGATAAAGACCTCCCATCCTCGGAGCGAGCACAGTCACAGGTGGAGCGCAGCCCCGCGAGCAATAGCTTTACGGCGCACAGCGAGCGGTAAAGTCGGAGCTCGGTTACGGAATCAGCGCTTGGCGTGACAACACAATCAAAGTGAATTGAAGGGAAAAGGATTTGGGAATTCTCGATTTACTATGATTTGCGAAATGCGTTGAAGCGTTCAAAAATCAAGACTGCAGCACTTGCGCCGATCGGTCGATTGCAGCCTACATGCAGGCAACTTTTTTATCACTCAAATCGCATCCACGTCATTGATTGGGCACAAGACCAAGATAAACGTGGTTCGTATCGTAATTGATTTGCGGAGTGAAGCTGTTCTTCCGTTTTCCATGGCTTGCCGCGTCTAATGAGTCCTGAGACAGATAACAACTCTTTTTCCTAAATTTTTTACGGATCGCGATTACACTGATCATCTAGGAGTTGGGCGGGGCGGCGGGGTCGGTCGACGTCTCGGTGTTGGGGTTATCCTTGGTGTAGCCGTTGCTGTGGCCGTTGGCGTAGCTGTCGGCGTCGCAGTTGCAGTCGGAGTTGCCGTGGCAGTAGGAGTAAGTGTGGGCGTCGGCGTTAGAGTAGCCGTCGGAGTCGGGCTGGCTGTAGGAGTCGGTGTTGGCGAGCGACCGACCTGCGCGCAGTATCTACCGCCGGTGTTTAAAAAGAATAAGTTGTTACCGACGCTGTAGGTGCCACCCCAAACGATCATTTCGCCGCCGGTCCACACTGCCGTGTGAACCTGTCTGGCATGGGGCGCGTTCGCGATACTAGTCGCTATCCAACTGTCTGTGCCGGTGCTGTATCTGCCACCAGTATCCAAATACACAGCGGGGGGCCCGAATTCACCGCCCCAGACGACCATCTCGCTGCCAGTCCACACCGCGGTGTGAGAGTCGCGTGCAGAGGGGGCGTTGATTGTGCTTATCGGCATCCAGCTATCACCCGTCGGGTTGTATCTGCCGCCGGTATTGCAATCGTTGAATGTCGAATCAACGCCGCCCCAGACCATCATTTCGCTGCCGCTCCAGACTGTCGAGTGAGCAATGCGACCCAGCACATCATTGGGGACGCCGGTGGCTGTCCAACTGTCCGCGCTTGGATTGTATCTGCCGCCAGTGTTCAAGTAGATCGTTTGATTAGTTCCACCCCACACCACCATTTCGCTGCCCGTCCACACGGCACTGTGATACCATCGGGCCCCGGGCGCGTTGACCGTGCTTGTAGCTGTCCAAGTGTCTGTGCTGGGATTGTATCTCCCGCCAGTATTCAAGTTGCAGTTAAGGCCACATCCAATTCCACCCCACACGATCACCTCGGTGCCGGTCCAGACTGCGGTGTGCTCGACGCGAGCTGTGGGCGCGTTGGCCGTGCTAGTAGCTGTCCAACTGTCGTCGGCTGGGTTGTACCTGCCCCCAGTGTTAAAAAAGTCCGTGTTATCCCCTCCACCCCAAACAATCATTTCACTACCAGTCCATACCGCCGTGTGTGCATCTCGGGCAATGGGCGCGTTGATAGTGCTCGTGGCGGTCCACGTGTCGGTCGCTGGGTCATATCTACCGCCGGTGTTGAAGTAATGCCAGACATTGGTGGTGAAAGAGCCTCCCCATATAATCATTTCGCTGCCGGTCCAGATTGCGCTGTGGCGGAAGCGCGCGTCCGGTGGGTTCACAGTGCTAGTAGCAGCCCAAGTATCGTCTGTGCAGCCACCCGCGCCTTCTACTATTTGTGGAAGAGTGTAGCTAGCGCTCGGCACTGCTATTGTATTAAGCACCCGGTACCTCCGCTCCGGCTCGCCGTGACTCCAACGATCTGCCACGGTAAGATGGGCGCTTGTCACCAAACGCTCAGTTAGCGCGGGCCTGGCAAGACACTCTGCGATCACGAAGGGATCGTTCCCAAGAGCCGCAAAAAGCTCAGCTAACACCTCAGGCCGTTTCGTGTGGCTGGCCATGCGATCCATTTCGGCCTGAAGCTCGCTCGCGGTAATTGGCGAGCCCCGTTGATCCGTGACAAGCTGCGATTTGCGAAGGTAATCGGTGACCTTCTTCTCAATTCGCTCTCGCGAGATCACCGCATCCAGCGGCGGCTTAGGCCTTGGATTGTCCCTCGGCCAAATCCGGTGACGCCAATAGATCTCTTCGATCGCATACTGGTACGCCACGCGCTCTGCTGAGCTTAGCGTTCTACCTGATCCCGTCTCCCGCGGTTGGGGATTGGCGTTCGCCAGTCCCAACGCTGTCGGGATCTCCATACCCAGCAGACACGCAATGGCCGCACAGCAAAAATGAGCGATCAACGCACGCACACTTAACACGTGGCTACAACATGAAGAATGACGTTACCGTGAGTGCGATCGTATTCGATGCTCGCACTAAAGCATCCGTTGTAAGTGAACGAATAACTCGAGAACGGTGTGGTGCCGATGCCGCCATCCGCGTGCAAGAGCGTAAAATCTCCCGCGCTGTTCACCGTCACAGACAATTTGCCGTTCAGCTGCGCCGTACCGGAGACCTGGGCGTTGTCCACCCTGGTCGAGCTAACGGTGCAGCTCATGTTAGCGTTCGCGCCGAAAGAAAGATTGCCGGTGATGGTGAGAGTGCCAGTCGGTGCAAGCGTGCCCCCATTAATGGTCACTGTCCCCGAACCGGAGTTAACGTTAACGGTTCCATTGCCCGTCAACGTGCCGGAGGTGTTCACGCCAACACTCGTTGCGCTAACGGTTCCGCTATCACTGACCGTCAACGTGCCAACCCCAAGGGTGGTGCCTGTGCTCCCGCCGACATCAATTCCATCCCCGCTGGTTACACTACTACCTGAGTTGGTGACCGTCAGACTGCCCGTGCCTTGGTCGCCGACGGTAATGCCGTAGGTGACCGTTAAGCTTCCGCTTGTACTGACCGAGACATTGCCGGAATGCCCCGCAGTGGGGCCGAGACTCAGAGAGCAGGCGCTGGCAAGTGGCAGCGAGCCACTAATCTGAGCGGTGCCTCCGTTATCGACCACGGCGCCGATTCCAGAACTGGGTACCCCACCGTCCCAATTCCCTGAAGTGAACCAGCTGCCTTTGCCGTCGGTCCAATTCGTCACCGGCGTACAGTCCGCCAGCGCCACGCCGGGTGAGGCGAGAAGCGCCAAGGCGGTTATGGCGAGCAGAATTGCATTTCTTCCAAAGAAGGTTTTGTGCTGTTTATGTTGCAGATTTGTCTTCCTCATTTTTCCTTTCATGGTTATGAGGTTGTGGTTTTATTTTTGCACTGTTTTTCTTGTGCCCACGGTTTTACTAAATCCGTAAACGCAGGGCAAGTTACGATTGTGAAACTTTCGTACGAAATTTTCCTAGACCGCAAAGCTTTCGCCGCAGGAAACAGTGAGTGACCGCATTTGGATTAGTGACTCGCTTCTACTGGCGCGGCGCGAGCGTGTGCTTCGTTTTTTACGACAACCCAGGCACAGTGATCATATAGCGCGTCGGACAGGATGCGGAGCTGCTCGACGCTGTCGGTTTCGTGATTGACTGGACAGATGACGGTTAGTGGCACGCCGAATTTGCGCAGAAGATCGCCACCGCTGACCTTATCGAAGAGATCGATGAACAGGTCAAGATTCCATAAATCGTTGGTGCACAGTGGAGCCGCCCTGCAATCGATCACGAGCAGATCGGAAGTTTCTGCACTCGTGAAGACGCGGTCGATCTCACGGCGGTGCTCAAGATTGATGAACTGTGACTGTACGTTGAAGTACTTCAGCGTCGAGTTCTCGTGGTGTCGATTGCGCAATGAGCGATGCCACAATCTTAGAGATACCGAACAAACTTCGTGGAGAGAAACCGTGCCCTACGGCACCGTTGCCGCTGATGACAACGTTGATTTGTTTGGTCATTTAAGAGCTGCGTTGATCGAAGGTTGCGCGAGTCTGCCCTGTGTGAGTTGCGGCTGCGCGAACGTGCTGCTGGTGGTTCAATCACTCAGTGTCGACCTTGCTGCTTGATAGCGTGTCGCGGACGCGATGATCACCGAAACGGCTTCAGGTCGCCGACCGTTCGCGTTCTAAACACAATCACGTTGGCGATCGAATCGCTGACGTCGTAGCGGCGGTGTTGACGTATCAGCGACCTCCGCGAGAAGTATGCAATCCCGGTGGTGCTCATAGTCGGGTCTGCCGTTGCGGGCACGTCGCGAATTTGGCGCAATCAAGCTCCCTTTTCGCGCAGCTCGATGATGCCATTTGTTAACGTGATCAATTTGGCGAGAACGTTTCGGCACCGGCGGCGTGAATGCGCGAACGCCGTCGCGAAAACGCTGGGTGCGTGCTGCGATGTCCGTGAGATTACTCATACTTTTGGCAGGCGTTCAGCGACAGGTCGGTTTCCAAAGCATGGCTAAGGGGTAGGGCGTCTATCCTATCAAGATGCACATCCGAGGCTTCGGCTGATGTGCATAATTCATGCGCATTGAGCGCGCATCTGGTCACTGCCTCGGCCACATTGCCCCGATAAAGTGGAACGCTCGCTGCGCCATAAATTGGCGAGACATTGTCGCCGAAGAGGGTGACCAACTTGGACACGACAAACCGTCATTTTGACGAAGGAACTCATTGGAATCACTGGACAGTTTTTGCGGTCGCGAGCTATGGCGGAAGGTGTTGTCCCCGCCGGTACTTTTCTCGGCAGTTGCGACAATTTCTCTGCGTGAAATCGATAGCGACCTCTCCATCGGCGGAGGGAGCACAGTCAACGGTGGAGCGCAGCGGAGCGAGCAATACCTTGACGGCGCGGACCGAGCCATAAAATCGTGGAGCAGTGTCACGCGCAGTTGCCAGCGCAGGAAGATTCTGAGCACGCCGCAGTGATCGCGCGATTGTCGGAATGAAGGGCGCACCGGAGCTTGCGGAGACGCGACCGAAGGGAAGGCAACCGCGCGATGACTGCATCGCTGGAAGGGAGAGCAAAGGCTTTGAGCTTTCGGAAGAGAGGAGCCGCACGCGCGGCGTGGAAGCCCGAACGGAGAAGCTCGATGTCTTTGCGAGATTGGGGTCGTCGCGCGAACGCGATGGAGTTCTCGCGCTCGCTATGGGTGGCGCGATGAAGAATGATATGATCTCGCGGACATGTGACATCCAGCCGCGGCTTCATGCCGAAATTGCGCGCTCTGGTAAGGATGGAACAGGCAGAAGCTTCAAGCGGTGGTGCCACTAATGCCACGAACGGGGGTCGAACAGGCCGGGAGGCGCATTTTGCAATGCCTCGCGAAAAGCATCCCTGCCATAATGGTCGAGGGCAATGCAGATGTCCTCCCACGTTCCCAGCGCCATGATCCGGCAGAGAAACAGCGGTGGATTTTCAAGGGTGGCGGCAACCGGTTCCCACCAGCAAACGCGGCGCGCTATGGCAGCCAAATGCAGGGAACCTGTTTCTTCAGTCTGCACACTTTCGGAGTGCACTTTCAAACAAAATAATCTAGCAAAACAGACCGTTGATTGCGAGCCGTTAGGTTTCCCAACGGTGCCGCGTCCGGCTCGGAAACGTTGCACACCGGACGGAGATGTTTTCGATCGCATCGTCAGAATAGGAGAGATTCCTGTTTCATAAGGTTCATCGGGCAGAGGATTTCGTAGGCAGCAATAGCTGCCCTTCCGCTGGCGTGTCGCAGTTCACGGCTTCAAGCGGGCGCAAAGCTGCGCCGGAATGAGAGCACGCAGACACCGTCATTAGGTTAAACCTCAAGCATGAGGACCTTTCCTCCTGGAAATCGCCCGAGGGTTACTTGGTTATGGTTTGAGCTTTGTTGTTTCCGCCCGGCTTTTGAAAATGGAAATCACGCTGAATAAATAGCACATGTTGCGCGTTGAAATTCAAGACGAGTTGCTGATTCGCGCCATCAGCGACGCTGTCGAAAAACAGATTTCGCGGATCAATGATTTTAGCGGCTATGTCGATCTCAAAGGCGCGTGCAAATTCCTTTCCGTCGGCGAATCACAGTTCAAGGAGTGGGTACGCCTTGGCTATATTCATCCGCGCAAGGTCAGTTCACATTTAGTGCGCTACCGCCTTCAAGAACTCGTCGTATTTATGGAGGAGTTCTTGATCAAATCGCGCAGTTAAGCGGCTTGTCGCCCGATTTGTTTGGGGGTTGGTTTTGCCGATCTTTTGGTTTCGGGAAGTACAGCGAACCATTCTGCCGCTTGTTTCTCGGTCACAAGCTCGCGGTAATTGCGAAAGAGCATTGCCGGCGAGTTGCCCATCTCCAGCGCGACCCGCGCCGCATCCTTGATGTCGGCCAGTCGATAGCTTGCGTAGCTGTGCCGCAGCGCATTCGGCTTCCACCGGAATTCAAAAGGCTGTCCCCCCACTTTGATACCGCTCTTGCAATACCGCTGCCGCGCTTCGCAAAGCATGTCGTTACGCGTGTAGCCGACCACGTGACCTGTCTTCTGGCGCAGCGGCAACAGCCAAGCTGCGAGCACGGGCAGCAGCGGAGCGAGACGACGTGAGGCTGTCTTCGCCTTGGCCGCAGCAACTTCGATGAAATGTTGCTCGAAGCGAATTTCACTCCAATCGAGCCGCATGATTTCCTGACTTCGCAGACCGGCAAATGCGCCGATCGCAAAAAACGGCAGCAGTTTCGCCGGAGCATGTGAGAGGAGCAACCGCAGCTCTTGCGGCGTGTATATTTCAATTGCGCCCTCGCCGGAATTCGCGGAAGCCACATCTTCGACAGCGGTGGGCTCGTTCCGCGGCAGGTAGCGCTTGCTGCGCGCGTAGCGGAAAAGCTGGAGAACGGCACTACGGTAATTGTTGCGCGTGCGCCCACTCACGCCGAGGCCATTCAGCCAAACCTCAATTTCGTGCGTACTGATTTGATCGATGCGGCCGGGAAAAGCAGCGGCGAATTTGTTCATCCTATATTTTCGATCTTCCAAATGGAAGAAGCCCACGCTTTCCACGCGCTTCGACGTGAGGAATTCTTGGACGACTTCGGTGGCTGTCTTCGGGACGATCCGCGGAGTCTTGCCGCGTCCAGCGACCCATTCCTCAATCGCTCCGAGTAGTGACATGCCAAACGGCGCGAGCTTATCTTTCGCGAGCCGGTAATCCTCCACCTCGGCAAGCGTCATTCGCTTCCCATGGGCGCGACCCGAAGCAATTTGCGCGATGAGCCTGCGCGCTTCGATTTTCGCCGCGTCGAGTGAGGTACGCGTAATCCGCTTCCGCTTTTCTCCTACAAGTGGTTTCATAAGTGTCGCAAGGTGATAAGTAAGCAAGCGAGATGGAAGAAGGCTTGATAGAGAAGCAGGTGATGTTCATGGCGCACGAGCGAGCGGCGGTAGTTGCCCAGCCAGGCGATGGTGCGTTCGATTTTCCAGCGCTTGCGATAGCGTCGCATTGTGCGGGCATCGTTAGGCTCCGGGGAGCAACGGCCCTTGCGATGCGGACAAATAAGCACAATGCCTCGTTGCAACAGCCGCCAACGCAAAGCGTCGCTATCGTAAGCCATGTCGGCGATCACTCGCAGAAGCCGCTTCAACGGTCGGCCCGGTCCGCCACGTGGCACACTGATTTGCTCCAAAGTGGTCTCGGCCAGCTTCACTTCCGCCGCCTGGGCGGAAGCCAGTTGGCTTCCCAAAGGAATACCCTTGCCGTCCGCCACCACCTTTGCCTTTGCGGGTTTTGCCGACCGCGAAGCCCCTTTTTTTGCTGGAGCAAAGCTTGCGTCCAGAAAACTTTCGCTCCAATCGAGCCGGCCTCGCTGGTCCAGTTCGCTGAGAAAGGCGCGCCAGATGCGTAACCACACATCGCGTTCTTCCCACAGGCGCAGCCGCCGCCAACAGGTGCTGGCGGAAGGATATTCTTTGGGCAGATCGC
>Ga0209810_1000467_pt1 | contig 89312 bp, 81 predicted proteins | sample Coa_R1_7_FD_187159 | JGI IMG/M metagenome (GOLD analysis project Ga0209810, IMG submission 187159) | Surface soil microbial communities from Centralia Pennsylvania, which are recovering from an underground coalmine fire - Coalmine... | ecosystem: Environmental > Terrestrial > Soil > Unclassified... | reverse complement strand
GCGTCCGCCGCTCAGGCTCCGTCGCTACGCGACTCCGCCTGACCGGCGGGCTCTACCACTTCAAAGCCGGACCGATGGTGCACTTTTCGACGCCCGAAACCGGTGCACTTTTCAGCGCCTCTTGACACCGGGTCGACTCCGGTGAGTCTCGGTCGACACCTCGGCCGCGGCCATCAGAACGTCGACGAAGTTGTCGAGCGCCGATCGTCACGTCGACGCCGTCGACGGCCTCGAGGCTCTGCGCTGCCGGAAGACCGAGCCGGCGAAGGAGCGGCCGTACGCTCGGTCGTCGCACGCGACAGAAGGTTTATGCTCGCTCCTGAGCCAATGGCCATCCGCGCCGCTCAGCAGACGAAGTTCCTGCTCGACGAGTCTCAGCTGCCGCGGCGCTGGTACAACATCCGCGCCGACATGCCGACGGCGCCGCAGCCGGTGCTGCATCCCGGCACCGGGCAGCCGGTCGGGCCGGACGATCTTGCGCCGCTCTTCCCGATGGCGCTGATCCAGCAGGAGGTGAGCGAGGAGCCGGAGATTGCGATCCCGGAGGAGGTGCTCGGGATCCTCAGCCTCTGGCGGCCGACGCCGCTGTACCGCGCCTACCGGCTCGAGCAGGCGGTCGGCACCCGGTCGCGCATCTTCTACAAGTACGAAGGGGTCAGCCCGCCGGGCAGCCACAAGCCGAATACCGCAGTCGCGCAGGCGTACTACAACAAGCTGGAGGGACGGACGCGTCTGGCGACGGAGACGGGCGCCGGCCAGTGGGGGAGTGCGCTCTCGTTCGCGTGCAAGTTGCTCGGGCTCGAGTGCAAGGTCTACATGGTCAGGATTTCGTACGAGCAGAAGCCGAGCCGGCGGTCGATGATCCAGGCCTGGGGCGCCGAGATCGTGCCCAGCCCGTCGGAGGACACGGCATCCGGTCGAGCGGTGCTCGCCGAGCATCCCGACTCGCCGGGGAGCCTCGGGATCGCGATTTCGGAGGCGGTCGAGGACGCCGCAGGTCGCGAGGATACGGCCTACTCGCTCGGCAGCGTGCTCAACCACGTGCTCTTGCACCAGACCGTGATCGGTCAGGAAGCGATCGCGCAGATGGAGCTCGCCGGCGCGCTCCCGGACGTCGTGATCGGCTGCGTCGGCGGCGGCTCCAACTTCGCCGGACTGGCCTTCCCGTTCCTGCGCGAGAAGATCGCCGGCCGCGAGATCGACGTGCTCGCGTGCGAGCCTGCAGCCTGTCCGACGCTCACGCGCGGGGTCTTCGCGTACGACTTCGGCGACACGAGCAAGCTGACGCCGCTCGTCGCGATGCACACCCTCGGCCACGATTTCGTTCCTGCTCCGATTCACGCCGGCGGCCTCCGGTACCACGGCGTCGCGCCGTTGATCTCGCAACTCGTGCGCGACGGGCTCGTCCGGGCAGAGGCGTACCTGCAAAACGACGTGTTCGCGTCGGCGCTGACGTTTGCCGGCAGCGAGGGTATCCTGCCCGCGCCCGAGGCGGCGCACGCGATTCACGGCGCGATCGCGACGGCGAAGGCGGCCGACGAGGTGGGCGAGGAGAAGACGATCCTCTTCAACCTCTCGGGCCACGGCCATTTCGACATGTCGGCGTACGACAAATATCTCGCCGGGACGCTCGAGGACGTCGCGCTCGACGAGAGCGAGATCGAGCGCGCGCTGCGCGCGATCGAAGGCCTGCCCGCAGCCACCTAGCTACGCGAGCGCTCGAGCCGCCGGCGTGTGCCCGGAAATCGGCACGTGCAGGAGCCGCGGCTCGTCCGCCGCGAGGGCCTCGTCGACCGCGCGCTCGAGCTCGGCCGGATCCTCGATGCTCCGTCCGACGACTCCGAGCGACGCGGCCAGCGTGCAGAAGTCGACCGCGGGGTCGGCGAGCTCCGTCCCGAGGTAGCGGCGGGACGCGGCCGCCGGTCCTGCGAGTTGGTCGAGGCCGCGTTTGAGGATCCGGTACTCGCGGTTGTCGAGGACGACGGTGACGACGTTCAGGCGGTGCCGGGCGGCCGTCCAGAGCGCCTGAGGCGAGTACATCAGCGAGCCGTCGCCCACGAGGCACACGACCGGCCGCTCGTGTGCTGCGAGCTTGGCGCCGAGCGCGGCCGGAACGCCCCACCCGAGCGCGCCCGCGCCGCACCACAGGTAGCCCGCGCGGTCGCCGCCTCGGTGGAACGCCCGGACGTACGGGCTCGCGGTGATCGCCTCGTCGACGAGAACGGTCTCCGGGCGCAGTCGCGAGACGACGGCCTGAACGGCGGCCGCGGGCCCGAGCGGCCGAGCCTCGCGCTGTCGCGCGACCTGCTCCGCGAGTCCGGCGATCCGCTCGCTCCGCCACGCTTCGCCTTCGTTCAGCACCCGCCGTCGGCGCTCGTCGTCGGCGCGGCCGGCGAGGAGCCGGGCGAGCTCGACGGCGGCGCGAGCCGGGTCTCCGACGAGACCGAAACGGACGGAATGCGTGCGGCCGAGCTGGGCCGGGTCGGGGTGGACCTGCAACAGCTCGACGCCTGCCGGCACCGCCGCCGCCGGCGTATAGGGATTGACAAGGAAGGCATCCGCGCCGAGCAGCAGCACACGGTCGTAGACGGCGAGCGCCGCGTTGATCCCCGCTGCGTCGAACGGAAGCGGGCCTCGCCAAAGCGGATGCGCCGACGGAAACACGCAGCAGGCGCTGAGCGGCTGGCCGTGCACGGGAGCGCCGAGCAGCTCCGCGAGGGCGGCTGCCGCGGCGAGGCCGTCCGCCCACGCGAGCTCGTTTCCGACCACGAGGCCCGGCGCCCTTGCGCTCGCGAGCAGATCGGCGAGCGTCGGGAGCGACGCCGGGAGGACGGAGTCGTCCACGCGCGAGCGCGGCGGCAACGGCTCCGCGCCGACCTCGCGCAGAACGTCCATCGGAAGACTGAGAAAGACCGGACCCGTCGGCGGCGCCGCCGCGAGCCGGAAGGCGCGCCGGAGCGCCACGCCCAGCTCGCCGAGCGTCCGCACCTCGTGCGCCCACTTCGCCACCGGACGCGCGAGCCCGACCAGATCGCCTGACAGAAGCGGCTCGGCGATAAGGTGCCGTCGATCCTGCTGGCCCGCGGTGACGACCAGGGGCGTCCCCGCGGCGGCAGCGTTTGCCAGATTGCCGAGCCCGTTCGCGAGGCCCGCGAGCGTGTGCAGGTTGACGAAGCTCGGACGGCCGGTCACGCGCGCGTACCCATCCGCCATCGCCACCGCGGTGGCCTCCTGGAGCGCAAGCACGTACTGCGGCTCGGAACGGTCGGCGAGCGCATCGACGAGCGGCAGCTCCGTCGTGCCCGGGTTGCCGAACACGTGCCGGACGCCCTCGTCGGCGAGCGCCTCCAGCAGGATGTCCGACCCGGAGCGCGGCACCGGCTCAGCGTAGGACGTAGCGGTCTGCCCTGTCCGAGGGATTGCGGTTCGGCGGGCTTTCCCAAGGATTCGTCTCATGGCGAGAGCGGCCCTCGTCACCTGCGCGATCGCTGCTGCGGCTGCGATGCCGCTGTCGGCTGCGCGCGGCGCGGTGGGACGCCCGAGCCCAGCCTCGACGTTCGTCCTGCGCGGGGTCGTCGTTCAGTACATCCCTCCGTCGGACTCGATCGTGGGGTCGCTCTCGATCCGCGTGCTCAAGGTCGGTGCGCGCGGCCATGCGCTCCTGGGAGAACTCGTCACCGTTCCCGTCGCGCCGGCGAGCGCGTTGAAGGCGACTCAGCTGCTTCCGCAGAAGTCCCTCTGCACCGTCAGGCTGACCGCCCGTTCACCGGGTTCGATTCTGAAGGGTGCGTCCGTGGTGCGAACGATCGTGTCGAGCGGCCCCGGCCCTCAAGCTCAGACTGTGACCTCCGCACCCGCGGGCCAACCGGCGAATCCTGGTTCGACCGGGACGGCCGATTCTCCCACGGCCTCGACGGGAGGCGACACGGCCGGCTCGGGCGACCAGGGCGCTGCGCAGGCGACCGACCACGGCTCCGGGCAGGGCAACGGCAACGGCTCGGGCCAGGGCGGAGACCACGGGTCGGGACAGGAGAACGACGCGGACCCCGGATCCCACGGGCGAGCCGGGGACGGCAGCTCGAACGGGCACAAGTGACCCGGTAGCGAGCGACTCGACCGATGCGGCTGCGGCTCTCAGGAAGACCCCGTCTGGGCCTGCTCGCGACCTTCGGGCTCGTCGCGATCGTTCCGATCGTCGGGCTTGCGCTCGTGCTCGGGAATCTGCTCCGCTCCCAGATCCGGGAGCGCGCGTTCGACGAGACACGGCAGTCGGCGCTCGTGGTCGCAGCGGCGCTCGAGTCACAGCTCTCGCCGCAGGACCTGACTGCAACGCTTCCCCGGGGCAGACTGCTCGCGGTCGACGGGCTCGTCGCGAGCCTGAGAAGCCGTGGTCTGGACGAGGCGATCCTCTGGAATCGCGACGGACGCGTCGTCTACAGCACGGACAGGCCGCTCGTCGGCCGGCTGTTCCAGCCCTCCTCGGCGCTGCGGCGCGCGCTCCGCGGTGAGGCAGTCTCGGGCGTGGGGCGGGCGTTGAACGGTCGAGCGCGCAGTGCCTCCTCCGGGACGCTGCTCGACGTGGTCGTGCCGCTGAGCTTCGGCCTGCCGCAGGGACCGAGCGGCGCCCTCGAGCTCGTCTCGCCCTCGACCCGAGTGCAGGGGGAGATCGCGCGCGGTACGCGCCTTCTCTACCTGCTCCTGCTCGGCGGGCTCGCGGCGCTCTACGCGGTGATGCTCCCGATCGTCTGGCACATCTCGCGGCGGTTGCGCAACCAGGCCGCCGAGAACGAGAGACTGTCGCTCCAGGACCCGCTCACCGGGCTCCCGAACCGGACGCTCTTCCTGCGGAACCTGCGCAAGGCGATCGCCGAGCGGGAGCGGGGCGCGGTCGCCGTCGCCTTGATCGATCTGGATCGATTCAAGGAAATCAACGACATCCTCGGCCATCACGCAGGTGACGAGCTCCTGCGCGAGCTCTCGCTCCGACTCGCCGGCCTCGTGCGTCAGGGAGATTGCTTCGCTCGGCTCGGCGGCGACGAGTTCGCACTGCTCCTCCCGACTCTCGACGACGAGCGGCCGCTGCTCGAGATCGCGGAGCGAATCGCTGCGGCACTTCAGACGCCGTTCCTGCTCAACGGGCTTCCGATCGAGATCGAGGCGAGCATCGGCAGCGTCCTCTATCCGGATCACGGCGTCGACGTGGAGACGCTTGTTCGGCGCGCCGATGCCGCGATGTACCTGGCGAAGAGAGACCGAGTCGGCCATCGCGTGTGGTCGCCCGAGCAGGAGGACTCCCGGCCGGAGCAGCTCGCGCTGATCGGCGAGCTGCGGCGGGCGATCGAGCAACGCGAGCTGCTCCTCCACTATCAGCCTCAGGCCCGGCTCGACGACGGTCGCGTCTTTGCGGTCGAGGCGCTCGTCCGCTGGCAGCATCCCACGCGAGGGCTCCTCGGGCCGGCGGAGTTCGTCCCGCTCGCCCAGCACACGGGTCTGATCGGGCCGTTGACCCGGTACGTGATCGAAGAGGCACTTGCGCAATGCCGGCGCTGGCGCGACGAGGATCTGCAGCTGCGCGTCGCCGTCAACATCGCGGCACGGAACCTGCTCGACCCCGAGTTCCCGCAGGAGGTCCGCGGGCTCATCGCCCGCGGCGGAGTCGAACCGGAGCTCCTCGAGCTGGAGCTCACCGAGAGCGCCGTCCTGGCCGACCCGCGCCGCGCCGCCGAGGTCCTCGGCGAGCTCGAGCAGATCGGCGTGCGCCTTGCGATCGACGACTTCGGCACCGGGTACACATCACTCGCCCACCTCCACCAGCTGCCGGTGCACCGGATCAAGATCGACCGCTCCTTCGTCGGCTCGATGCTGGAGAGCGCCGACCGCGCGGCCATCGTCACGGCGACGATCGACCTCGCCCGAGCGCTCGCCATGGAAGTGACGGCCGAAGGCGTCGAGTCCCACCAGGTCTGGACACGGCTCCGAGAGCTGAACTGCGACTCCGCCCAGGGCTACTATCTCAACCACCCGAGGCCCGCCGCCGAGCTCAGGCGCTGGCTCGAGCGCAGAGAGACCGAAGCGCCGCTTCCCGGCATTGCAGCCTGACCGCAGGACGCGGCTAACCCGGCGACGGCGGCGGCTGACCGTGGCGCGTCGCCGCTTGTCGCTACGCGACGAACGCGACCACGAGCTGCCCGGACCTGCCGCCGCACTCGATGCCCGAGCGCCCCTTCAGCCGTCCGCCGAGGCAGCCCATCCCGCGATACGTGCCTGCGTAGTGCCCCGTGGCCGGGAACGGCTTCGCGGCGAGAATCCGGACGACGGCGATCGCGCTTCGGCAGCTGAGGCCCGCGGCCGTGACCTGCCAGCTCTTGCCGCCTGCATGGACGACGCCGCAGTTCTTCGCGACGGCGCCCGCGGCACCCGCGGTCGGCGAGGCCGCCGCTGCGGCGAGCACGAGCAGCAGGAGTGCCAGCATGATCCTCGTGGTTCGATCGCCTCCCTCGGTGCCTGTGCCGCGATTCTCTCGCGGCGGCGCGCGCCGTGCAACAGGGACTTACCGGCGTCGCCCTCGCCGCGGGAGTCGGCGCGCGAGGTCGAGCGTCGCGAGAGACTGGCCGGCGCCGCGCGCGACGGTCGTCAGCGGGTCACCGTCGACGATCACGTCGAGGCTCGTCTGCTCGTGGAGGAAGCGGTCGAAGCCGGGCAGCAGCGCCCCTCCGCCGACGAGCGTGAGGCCGTTGCGGCTGAGGTCCGCGGCGAGCTCGGGCGGCGTCTCCTCGAGCACGGTCTTCACCTCCTCGGCAATTCGCGTCAGGAGCGGCGCCAGCGCGCGACGCACCTCGTCGGCCTCGACGGTCGTGCGCCGGAGCAGGCCGGTCGTCAGATCCCGCCCGGCGACGGTCGTCGTCCGTTCGGCCGGGCCGGGCAACGCGGAGCCGATTTCGAGCTTGACCTGCTCGGCCTGCTCCTGGCCGATCAACAGCCGCTGCTGCAGCTGGAGCAGCCGCACGATCGCATCGTCGAGGTCGTAGCCGCCGATCCGGAGCGAGTGGGAGACGACGAGCTCTCCGAGCGCGGTCACGCCGACCTCCGACGTGCCGCCTCCGACGTCGACCACGAGCGATCCCACCGCCTCCGCGACCGGCAGCCCGGCGCCGAGCGCCGCCGCCATCGGCTCCTCGATCAGGAAGACGCGCGCCGCACCGACTGCGATCGCCGCTTCCTCGACCGCCGAGCGCTCGACCGGCGTCAGCCGCCGGGCACGCAAATGACGACGTCGGGTCGCCGATGCCGGCCGCCGATGCCGCGACGGATGAAGTGACGAAGCATCTGCTCGGTCGTCTCGTAGTCGGTGATCACGCCGTGGCGAAGCGGCCGCGTCGCCCGGATGTGCGCGGGTGTACGCCCGATCATCCGGCGTGCGTCCTCGCCGACCGCCCGCACCTCGCCCGTCAGCTCGTCGATTGCGACGACCGACGGCTCGAAGATGACGACACCGTCGCCACGGCGAAAAACGACGGTGTTCGCCGTGCCGAGGTCGATCGCAAGGGCACGCCGAGCACCCGCTGAAAAACGACCCCACGCCACCCATCGACGGTAGCTACCCTCGCGGGCTCCGAGAGCCGGCGCCCGTTCCTGGGGCGGATCGACGCTATTCGGCGGACAGCGGCGGCGGCGGTGCGTCGGGGACCGGCTCAGGCCTGCGCAGCGGTCCGCTGCTCGAAGCGCGCGACGGTGAAGGCCATCAAGAGCGGGACGTTGACCATGAAAAGGAGCAGCATCCCGGTCATCACCGCGAGCAACGCTCCGCGCGTGTGGTCGTAGAGGAAGGTGTACTCGAGCATCCCCGCCACGACGAGATAGGCGAGCAGGCCCCAGCGCATGACCTGCAGGAAGCGCCACCACGCGAAGTCCCGCACGCGTGCAAGCAGGATCAGGTTCGCCGCGAGCAGACCCGCTGCGCAGGCCAGACAGACGACGGCAAGCCAGAGCGGCGCCCGTTTCGGGAGATACGCGGCGAGATAGATGACCCCGATCGCGACGAACGCCATCGACGCGGCTCCGAGCTGTGTCACGGGCGGCAGTCGGCGCTCGCTCATCAGCTCGCCAGCCTCGTCATGATCACGAACGTGGCGACCTGCATCGCGCCGGTGACCGCGGCGGCGTAGATGAAGCGGCGCATCAGCGACGCGATCACGGTCGGGTCGGGCTGCGGCTTGCGCAGCTCGAACAAGACGGCAAGGTTGGCCGGCGACAGCAACGCGAGCGCGACCACCGCCATCACGCCGACAACTCCCATCGACACGACGACCCACGCGTGGCGCGGATCGGAGGTGCTGAGGTGGCCGGAGAGCCTTGCGAGCTGGAATCCGGCCCCGAGCGTCATCGTCACGACGGTCGGCATGATCACGAGCATCTTCGGCATGAAGCGTTTCGTGAACTCCACCCGTGCGGGCACCGGCAACGTGCGCAGGATCGGGCCGATCACGAAGCCGACGAAAAGATCGATCGACGTCCAGAGCGCGCCGCCGACGACGTGGTAGAAGGTCAGCGCCCACGACCAGTCGCCGGCGATCGACACGACCAGCCCGGCGAGCACGACGGCGATCAGGGGGAACGCGCGCAGCGGCAGGATCGGGCCGAGCCGTTCGGCGGCCGCGGCCGGCGCCGGCTTCGGAATCGCGTGGGCTGCCGTACTCACGCGCCGACCATAGATGACGAAGCGGTCAGCTGCCAGTGTCCGCGAGCCAGCGCGTGACGAAGTGTCCGCTGAGGTGGACGTCGATCTGCCGCAGCCGATCCGTCCCCGAGTTCACGAAGGCATGCGGTTGGTCGGCCGGCACGATCACGACCTCACCCGCGCGGACGACGCGCTCCTCCACGCCGTCCGTGAAGGTCGCCTCGCCTTCGAGCGTGAAGAACAGCTCGGCATAGCTGTGCACGTGCAGCCTCGGGCCTTGTCCCGGCGCGGCGTCGACGAAGATCACCGAGGCGCCGACGCCGAATTCGTCGCCCTGGAACTCGTGCGAGAAATCGGCTGCGGAGAGATCGGATTGCTCGAGGAACGTGATCGCCATCGTCCGGTTCGACTTCGGCCGACGCCGAAACTCATCGGCTCGAAGCGCGTGCCGACGTGACGCGTCGCTTCCGCCGCCCCTGCAGCTCGCGGAGCGTGGGGAGGCCCGCGAGCGCCGGGATGATCGGGAGCCACAGGTTGATCAGCCGGTAGGCGAAGACCGCGAGCAGCGCGGGTGCGAGCGCGATCTTGAGCCAGCCGAGCGCGAACGGCAGCAGCGCCTCCACGACGCCGGCGCCGCCGAGCGGCAGCGCCCGGCGTGTCAGCGCGTAGCCCGTTGCGTAGCCGACGACGAGCTGGGCGATCGGCGGTGTGCGCGCGGAGAACGCATGCAGCGTCGCCCAGAGACAGAAGATGTCGCCGGCCCAGTAGAGGAGCGTTCCCACGACCGCGAGGCCGTGCTCGCGCGGCGCGCGCAGCAGTCCGAGCACGAGCTCGAGCGCATGCAGGCCGCGGTCGAGGGGCTTGCCGACGAATCGCCACTTCGACACCCGCGAGCGAAACCGCAACGCCGTGAACGCGAGCACGGCACCGACCGGGACGCCGACGATCCACGGCACCGTGAGGCTCGAGCTGACCGATTGGCGCCAGAACAGCACGAGGACCGCCGCGACCAGCGTCGCAGGTGCGAGGACTGCGTACTCGAGGACGCTCAGCCCGAGCACGCGACGGCGCGCCTCGGTGGAGCTGAGACCGGAGCGGCGGAGCGCCTCGCGGTCGAGCGCGAACCCGCCGGCGTGGACGAAGACGCCGAAGCCGGCGGCCACGAGCGCCGCGGCCTTGCGCACCTCCAGCTCGGCGCCGCCTTCGGCCCGCGCGATCTCGCGATACGCCGCCGTGTAGCCCGCGTAGGCGACGAGCTCGCCGACGACGGCGACGCCGAGCCAGAGCCAGTGCGGATGCACGAGCAGATGGAGGACGCGCCCGATCCCCGCAGCCCACGCCAACCCGATCAACGCTGCGGCCGCGAGGCCGCCTGCGAACGCGACCAGCAGCGTCAGCCGGCGCGGCTCGAAGACGCTCGAGGAATCGGAGTCGGACATCCTCCGGGTGTTCCCCAGCCCGATCCCGGGTAGTCGCCTCCCGTGCGCCTGTTCTCTCGCCGCAGTCGGCGGCTGTCCCTGTTCGTGACGACTGCGACAGCTGCGCTCCTCTTCTTCGCCTCCCTGGCGGCGATGTCGGCGATCGCCAAATGGGGCTACGGCGACCACTTTCAGGGACGCCCGTCGTTCTGGTTCGTCGTCGCGTTCGCCGTCGAGCTCGTCGCCTTCTCGGCCTACGTCTTCGCGTACCGCTCGGTTGCTGCCGTCGAGGGCGGACCGAAGCTGGGCCTCCGCGAGACCACGGAGCTCGTCGCGGTCGGCTTCGGTGCGTTCCTCGCCAAGGGGGGCGCCGAGCTCGACAGCGACGCACTGCGACGCAGCGGCGCCGACAAGCGCGAGGGGGAGGTCCGGGTGCTCGCCCTCGACGCGCTCGAGCATGCTCCGCTCGCTCCGGCCGCGTGCGTGGCTGCGATCACGCTGCTCGCGCACGGCAGGCACAAGCCCGGCCTCGACTTCACGATCCCCTGGGCGACGCTCGTGCCGATCGGCGCGGTCGCCGCCTACATCGGCGTTCGCCACCGGCGCCGCTTCCGCGGGCGCCGCGGCTGGCAGGGGAAGCTGGGCGACGTGCTCGAGGCGCTCCATGTGCTCTTCCGGCTCGGGCTCGAGTGGCGCCGGCACTGGCCCGCGTTCGCCGGTGCTTCGCTCTACTGGGCGGGCGACGTCTTCTGTCTCTGGGCGTCGCTGCAGCCGTTCCACGCGGCACCGCCGTTCGCGGCGGTCGTGATCGCGCACGCCGTCGGGTACGTCCTCACCCGCCGCACCCTGCCGTTCGCGGGAGCCGGCATCGTCGAGGTGCTGATGCCGCTGACGCTCGTCGCCGCCGGCGCACCGTTCGCAGGTGCGATCCTCGGTGTCTTCACCTACCGCATCTTCAACCTTTGGCTGCCGCTCGTGCCCGCCCTCATCGCGCTTCCGCGTGTGCGCCGGCGCCGGGGTCGCCCCGTGCAGCTGCTCGCCCACCGCACCTAGACTCAGGCGCGACATCCGGAGAGAGGAGCTCTAGACGATGGCAGTCGCCCTGCGCACGCTCGACAATTTCATCGGTGGAACGTGGGTCGCGCCGAGGAGCGACCGCATCCGCGAGATCGTCTCGCCGGTGACGGGGGAGACGATTGCGGAGGCGGCGGACGCGAGCCCGGCCGACATCGATGCCGCGGTCGCCGCTGCACGCGCGGCGCAGCCCGGCTGGGCGGGGCGCTCGGCGTGGGAGCGCGCGGAGATCTGCCACGCGATTGCCGACCTGATCGTCGAGCGCCGCGAGCAGTTCGCGCGCGAGCTCTCGCTCGAGCAGGGCAAGCCGTACGCAGGCGAGGCGCTGCCGGACATCGACGAGACGGCTGAGAACTTCCGCATCGCCGCCGAGGACGTGAAGCGGATGGAGAGCGCGGTCGTGCCGTCGCGCGACCCGAACAAGCGCATCCTCACGTTCCGCAAGCCGAACGGCGTCTACGCCGGCATCACGCCCTGGAACTTCCCGACGCTGATTCCGGTCGAGCTGATCGCGCCCGGGATCGCCGCCGGCAACACGATCGTGATGAAGCCGTCCGAGTGGACGCCGGTCGCGATGGCGAACTTCATGCAGATCATGGCCGACGCCGGCTTGCCGGACGGTGTCGTGAACGTGGTCTACGGCGGCGGCGAGGTCGGCGAGCTGCTGGTGACGCATCCCGGCGTCGACTGCATCGGCTTCGTCGGCTCGCACACGACGGCGGAGAAGATCGTGCGCGCCGCCGGGCTGAAGCGGTCGCTGATCGAAGCGAGCGGGAACGGACCCGTGATCGTGTGCGAGGACGCGGATCTCTCGCGCGCCGCGCAGGGCGCCGTCTTCGGCGGCTTCTTCTGCGCGGGTCAGGTCTGTTGCGCGACGGAGCGGGTGCTCGTGCACGAACGCGTCCACGACGCGTTCCTCGACGAGGTTTTGAGCGCGTCGGACGAATGGAAGCTCGGCGATCCCTTCGATGCGGCGACGAAGGTCGGCCCGATGAACAACGAGCCGACGGCGCGGAAGATGGACGCACATCTCGAGGACGCGGTCGCGCACGGCGCGACGGTCGTGCTCGGCGGTGCACGCGAGAGCGGGCGGCCGACCGATCTGTACTACGAGCCCACCGTCGTGACCGATGTCGGCCGCGACACGCTCATCAACCGCGAGGAGACGTTCGGCCCGATCGTCCCGCTGATCCGCGTCTCCTCCGACGACGAGGCGCTCGCCGTCGCGAACGACTCGCACCTCGGTTTGCAGGCGGCCGTGTACACGTCGAGCCTCTCGCGCGCCTTCCGCTATCTCGACAATTTGCGCGTCGGCAACGTCGTCGTGAACGACTCGACGGACTACTGGGAAGCGCACGAGCCGTTCGGCGGCGCGGCCGGGACGAAGACCGGCTGGGGCCGGATCGGCGGCCGCTACACGATGCTCGACATGACCGACCTGAAGACGGTCGTGCTCGACGTCGGCGGCCTCGACGGCTGAGAGACTCCGGGGTCTGATTCCGCTGTGGGGGTGCGACGCGGGACAGCGGGGTCAGGCCCGAAGGGCCAGACCCCGGAAGCGGGACAGCGGGATCAGGCCCGAAGGGCCAGATCTCCCGCGTGGTCCGGCTCCGCGACGTGGCAGGCCGCGAGGCGCCGGGCGCCGAGCTCGCGCAGGAGCGGGGTCTCGGTCTCGCAGCGCGCGATCGCGTAGGGGCAGCGCGCGCGGAAGCGGCAGCCTTCCCTCGGCTCGACGACCTTCGGCGGCTCGCCGACGTCGGCGGTCGTCGAGACGTCGACCGGCGCGCGGGGGTCGGGGACGGCCGAGAGGAGGAGCTGCGTGTACGGATGCTTGGGCCGCTGGAGCACCTCCTCGGTCGGCCCCTCTTCGACGAGGTGACCCGCATACATCACGAGCACGCGGTCGGCGATGTAACGCGCGCTTGCGACGTCGTGGGTGATGTAGAGAAACGAGACGCCCTCGCGCTCGCGCAGCTCCGTCATCAGGTTGAGGATCCCGATCCTGATCGAGACGTCGAGCATGGAGACCGGCTCGTCCGCGACGATCAGCTTCGGACGGAATGCGAGCGCCTGGGCGAAGCCGACGCGCTGCCGCTGACCTCCGCTCAGCTCGTGCGGGAACCTCCGTGCCGCCGCCGCGGGCGGGACGAGGCCGACCTCGCCGAGCACGCGTTCGATCTCGCGACGCCGCCCGCTTCTGCCGAGACTGCGGCGGTGGAGCTTGAGCGCTCGCGAGATCCCGTGGTCGACACGGTAGGCGGGGCTGATCGAGCTGTACGGATCCTGGAAGACCATCGGCACCTCGCTCGCGTAGGCGAGGCGCTCCCGCCGCGAGCGGAACGAGCTCACGGGTCGTCCTTCGAAGTAGATTTCGCCGGACGTCGGCCGGTACACGCGCGCGATCAGCCGCGCGATCGTGCTCTTGCCGCTGCCGCTCTCGCCGACGAGCGCCACGATCTCCCCCCGGCCGATCTCGAAGTTGACGTCGTCGACCGCGTGCAGCAGCTGTCGTGAGAGCAGCCCGCCGACGCCGAAATGGCGGGTCAAGTCTGCGGCGCGCAGCAACGGCTCGCTCACGGCGCGGCCTCCGACGCCGCGGCGACGGGCTCGCGCTCGACGCCGGCCTCGTAGAGCACGCAGCGCACGAGCCGCCGATCCGCAGCGACGAGCGCGGGTGGAGCGAGCCGGCACTGCTCGAACGCGAGCGGGCAGCGCGGCGAGAAGCGGCAGCCGGCCGGCGGCGCAGCGAGGTCGGGCGGCGCGCCGGGGATGCCGAGCAGGTGGACCTTCTCGCCGTGGATCGAGGGGAACGCCTCGAGCAGCGCCCGCGTGTACGGATGCCGCGGCCGGTCGAAAACCTGGCGCGTCTCGCCGACCTCGCTCACCTGCGCCGCGTACATCACGAGCACGCGGTCGGCGAAGCGGCTGACGAGCGACATGTCGTGCGTCACGAACACGACGGCGAAGCCGAGCCGTTGCTGCAGCTGCTTGACCTGCAGCATCAGCGAACGCTGCGCGACGACGTCGAGCGCCGACGTCGGCTCGTCCATCACGACGAGGTCCGGCGTGAAGAGCAGCGCCATGGCGATCATCGCTCGCTGTCTCATGCCGCCGGAGAGCTGATGCGGATAGCTCTTCAGGTGGATCGGGTCGATCCCGACGAGACGTAGCATCTCGCGCGAGCGCTCGGCGATCTCCTTCCGAGTCATCTTCGAGTGCGCCTTGCAGGCATCCCGCATCTGCGTCTCGATCGTCAGCACAGGGTTGAGCGCGTTCATCGCGCTCTGCATCACGACCGAGAACTCGCGCCAGCGGACGTGTCGCAGCTGCCGCTCGCCGAGCTGCACGATGTCGCGGCCGTTGAAGACGACCTCGCCGGCCACGATCTCGCCGCTGAACGGTGGGCCGAGCAGCCGGGTGATCGAGTAGAGGAGCGTCGACTTGCCGCAACCCGACTCGCCGACGATGCCGAGGAACTCACCGCGTGCGACCTCGAGGTCGACGTGGTCGACCGCGACGACCGGCCCCTTCTCGGACGCGTACGCGACGCTCAGCCCGCGCACCTCGAGGATGTTGCTCTCGTCGGCCGGCTGCGGCGGTGCGCTCCGCCGGACGGCGACGCCGGTGCGATCGAGCCGCCGCAGACGGAGCGCCGGATTGCTGATCTCGTCGAAGGCGTAGTTCAGCAGCGCGAAGGCCGCGCCGAGGAGCGCGACGCAGACGCCGGGCATGATCGCCCACAGCACCATGTTGGCGCCGAGCGCCTCGTTGTTCTCCGCCCAGTAGAGCATCGTGCCCCAGCTCTGGCTGTTCGGATCGCCGAGCCCGATGAACTGCAGGCCGGCCGCGAAGAGCACCGCATAGAGCGCCGCGCCGAGGAAGCTCGCGACGATCAGCGACGTCATCGTCGGCAGGATCTCGAACAGGATCACGTACAACCGGCGCTCGCCGCGAACGCGCGCGGCCTCGAGAAAGTCGCGGCTGCGCAGCGACAGCGTCTGCGAGCGCAGCTGCCGCGCCCCGTACGACCAACCGAGCGCGCCGAGCACGACGACGAGCGTGAAGAGCCCGGCGTTCTTTTCGTACGCGGCGATCACGATGATCAGCGGGAAGATCGGGATCACGAGCACGACGTCGGTGACGAGCGACAGCACGCCGTCCGCGATCCCGCCCAGGTAGGCAGCCGAGACGCCGACGAGCACGGCGATCGCCGTCGCGAGGCCGCCCACCGCGAACGCGATCACGACCGACTGGCGCGTGCCCCAGATCAGCTGCGAGAGGACGTCCTGTCCGTAGGCGGTGGTGCCGAACCAGTGGTGCCACGACGCTCCGAGCGCCGGCCGGAAGATCTCGGCCTGCGGGTCATCGGGCGCGAGCTGCCCCGGGAAGATCGCGAGCACGAGGAAGAACAGCAGGATGAGAGCGCCGACGAGCGCCTTCCGGTTCCGTGCGACCGCGCGCAGCAGGTCGGCTCCGAACCCGCGCCGCGCCTCGGCGAGCACGGGTCCGTCGTTGCCCGGAAGCGGCGCCTGTGCCGTGACGGCGGTCATCGGCTGTCGCGCGTCCTCGGGTCGAGCACGGCCGTCGCGGCGTCGGCGGCGAGGATGGCGACGAGCACCGCCACGGTGATCATCAGGAACAGGCCCTGCATGAGCGCGTAGTCCTGGTTCTCCACCGACTGCAGGAACATCCAGCCGACGCCGGGGTAGTTGAAGACGAACTCGACGAGAATCGCGCCGGAGACGACGAACCCGAGCGACATCGCGAAGCCGGTGAGGTTCGGCAGGATCGCGTTCCGGCCGGCGTACGTCCACATGATCCGCCACGACGAGAGGCCCTTCGCGCGCGCCATGCGCACGTAGTCCTCGGCGAGCACGGAGATCATGTTGTTGCGCATGGTCAGGATCCAGCCGCCGACCGAGGTGACGAGGATCGTGAGCGCCGGCAGGATCGAGTGGCGCAGCACGTCGGCTGCGAACGACCACGACCAGGCGACCGTCGTCGTCACGTTGTAGCCGCCGCTCTCGGGCAGCCAGCCGAGCTTGATCGCGAACAGCCAGATCGCGAGCAGCGCGAGCCAGAAGTACGGAAAGGCCGAGGTGATCACGAAGATCGGCGGCAGCATTCCGTCGAGGAACCCGCCGCGGCGCCACGCCGCGACGAGCCCGACCAGCGTCCCGAGCACGAACGCGAGGATCGTCGTCAGGCCGACGAGCCCAAGCGTCCACGGCAGCGCCTGCAGAACCTCGTGCGTGACGGCGTCCGGGAAGAACGTCAACGAGGTCCCGAACCTGCCGCGCCCGATGTTCGCGAGGTAGCTGCCGTAGGCGCTCGCGAGGCTCTGATGCGTGTTGATGCCGAACGCGATCTCGAGTGCGTGCAGCGCCGCCGGGTTGATGCGGCCCCTGTAGCGCCCGAGCATTGCGAGCGCGGCGTTGCCGGGCATGAGGCGCGGGATGAGGAAGTTCAGCGTGATCGCGGCCCACAGCGTGGCGACGAAGAAGCCGAGCCTCCGAACGACGAATCTCATCTCCCGCGCCTCATGCCTCTGCTTCGAGCGCTCCTATCCCTTCGGCCTCAGGTGAAGGAGCATGACGCCCCAGTCCGGATGCTCGTACGCCGCCGGCTTCGCGAACGGGTCGCCCGGCGTCACCCACCCGGTGATGTCCTTCGTGTTGTACTGGTACCAGTCGACGCTCTCGGTGACCGGGATGACCGGGACCTCGTTCACCATCACCGCCTCGAGCTTGCCGACGATCGCGTGCTGCGTCGTGGGATTCGTGGTCGCGCCGTACTGGTCGATGAGCTTGTCGGTCGCCGGGTTCGAATAACGCTCCCAGTTCGACGCCGCGGTCTGCCCGATCGGCGCGGATGCCTTGGAGTAGAGGATCTGCCGGAGCTCGTAGTATGGCGCCGGGCCGCCGAACTCGTTGCCGTCGTAGGCGAGCTGGTAGCGGCCGTCGTAGACGTCTGCGTCGTAGGTCGTGCTCGAGAGGTTCTCCGGCGTGATCTCGATGCCGACCGCCTTCAGCTCCTGCTGGATCACCTGCACCGACGCCACCCAGTCGGAGTAGCCGCCGATGTTGACGATGCGGAACGAGAGCGACTTGCCGGACGGCGTCTTGAACCCCCCGTTCCCCGACCGCTTGAAGCCGGCTTTCGTCAGGATCGAGATCGCCTTGGCCGGGTCGTAGGTGTACATCGCCGCCGCCTTCTTGTTCAGCCAGCTGCTGAAGGTCGGCGTCACGACGCCGGTCTGGTTCGCCGGCGGCTCATAGCCGTACTCGCCGATCTGCGAGACACGCTTCCGGTCGATCGCGTACGCCATCGCCTTGCGCACGGCGATGTTCGACAGGATCGGATCCTTGAGGTTGATGAAGATGTCGACGTTCACGAGCGGCGGGAACCAGATGTGGTTGTCTGCGCTCTTCGACAGGTAGTACGCCTTGATGTTCGGGATGAACTGGCTGCCCCACTGCGCCTGGCCGCTCGCAAGCTGCTGGTTGGCCGGGTCGTTCGACGTGAACGCGGGGTAGTAGACGGTGTCGATCCTCGGCAGGCCCTTCTGCCAGTACGAAGGGTTCTTCTGATACTTGATCACCTGCGGCGAACAGGAGCTCATCTCGTACGGGCCGGTGCCGACCGGGTTCGTGTCCTTGTACGTGACCGGATTCTTGACCGTCGCCCACACGTGCTTGGCGACGATCGGCGTCTGTCCGGCGACGGTGTAGAAGTACGGCACGCCCGATGTCTTGAAGTCGAAGACCACCTTGTTCGCGCCCTTGAGGCTGACGCTGCGCAGCACCGACCACGCCGCGTTCAGGTCGAGTGCCGGGAACTTCTTCAAGAGCTGGAAGGTGAAGAGCACGTCGGCGGCCGAGAACGGCTTGCCGTCGCTCCACTTCACACCGGGACGGATCGTGAACGTGAGGGTCCGGTTGTGGTTGCTCCAGGAATACGCCGTCGCGAGCCACGGCGTGACAGCGCCGCTCTTGAGCGTGTTCACGAACGCGAGCTCCTCGTACACCGCCCCGAACGAGAACGGAAGGACGGATGCGTTGTACGGGTTGAAGCCGCACGTCCACGTCGACCCTTGCTCGTTCGAGATCGTGATCGAGGACGCGCCGGCGCGGGCGGCACGCGCGTGGTTGCCGGCCGCCGAGCCGAGGCTCACCCAGACCGTCGCACCGACGGCGACCAGCACCGCGGTGGCCAGCACTCGTCTCATGATCGACTCCTTTCCGGTCGTTTCGCGACCGACGGTGACGTGATTGCGGATCGTTCCTCGAGCTCTCGGCGCAGCCGCTCCCGCGCGGAGACATCCGCGCCGACGGCGTCGAGCGCAAGCAGCGCGGCGCCCACGATCGGCGGCGAGCTCACGGGACGCACGATCGCGGCGGGCGCCGTCGCCCGCACGCGGCGGGCGACGCTGCCGACGAGGCGTCCGTCTCCCGACTGGACGAGCCCGCCGCCGAGCAGCACTTCCACGGGGTCGTGGGTCAGCTCGAGCCGCTCGAGCGCGACGCGCGCGAGCACCTCGATCTCCTCCGCCAGGCGCTCGACGATCGACGCCGCGACGGCGTCGTCGTCCGCCTGGGCGAAGACGACGGGCGCGAGCTCGGTCAGGCGGGTCATCGGCACGCGCCCCCGGTGGATCGCCTCGGCGAGCTCGGTCGGCGTCGCGAGCCCGAAATGGGCGGGAATCGCGGCCTCGAGCGCCGTCGACGGGCCGCGGCCGTCCTCGCTGCGCGCGGCGGCGGAAAGCGCGGCGACACCCACGTCGTAGCCGCCGCCCCAGTCGCCCGTGATCGCCCCGAGCGCCGGGAAGCGCGCATGGCGTCCGTCCGGGCCGACACCGAGACAGTTGATGCCGGAGCCGCAGACCACCGCGACCCCGAAGCCGCGGTCGGTGCCCGCGCGCAGAACGGCGAACGTGTCGTTGGCGACCGTGATCTGCGCTGCGATCCGCCGGCCCGCGACCGCGTCGCGCACGTCCGTCTCCTCGTCGGCGAAGTCGACTCCCGCCAGAAGCAGTTGCGCGACGTCCGCCACCGGACGCCCGTCGGATCGCGCGAGACCTGCGTCCCGGAGCGCCTCCGCGAGCAGCTCGTCGAGGACGTCGACGCAGCCGTCGACGCCGACCTGATGAGGCGAGCTCTTCGGCCCCCGTACGAGCGAGAGCACCTCGCCGGTTGCGCGGACGAGTGCGAGATCGGTCTTCGAGTTTCCACCGTCGACCGCAATGGTCAGCGCCGGCGTCACGCCAGGGCCTCGCGGCGGAATTGCGGCAGATGCTCGGCGCCCTCGGCCAGAAGCGACTCGACGAGCTCGTCCGCCTGCGGCACCTGGCCGACGAGCGGATGCGCGAGCAGCGCCTTGTGCACGAGCGTCCGGTCGCCCGACACGGCCGCCGCGACGGCCAGTCGCTCGTAGGCGGCGACGTGCTGCGCGAGGCCGAGCAGCTCCGGCGCGAGCGGGGATTGCGGCAGCGGCGCGGCGCTGTCTCGGCCGATGCGTGCCGGCACTTCGACGACGTCGTCGTTCGCAAGTCCGGCGAGCGTCCCGTCGTTCCGAACGTCGACGACCTGGATCTCGCCGTCGCCGCTCGCGAGCGACGTGACGAGCTGCGTCGCGGCCTCGCTGTAGTACGCGCCGCCTCGGCGCTCGAGCAGCGGCGGCTTCGTCACGAGCGACGGATCGCGATAGAGCTCGAGGAGCTCGCGCTCGATCTTCGCGACGGTCGCCGCGCGCGGCACGCCGGCCTGCTGCTCGGCCAGCACTTCGTCGTGGAAGTAGAAGTAGCGAAGGTAATACGACGGGATCGCGCCGAGCTCGTTGAGGATCGCCCGCGGCTGGCCGGCCTGCGCTGCGAGCTCGTCGCCGTGCTCGCGTAGGAGCTCGCGCAGGACGTCGCGCCCGTCCAGATGGACGGCCCGCACCCACGTCAGGTGATTCAGCCCGACCTGATCGACGAGGATCCTCCCGGCCTCGACGTCGAGCAGACGTGCGACGAGTCGCTGGATGCCGATCGCGACATTGCAGAGGCCGACTGCGCGGTGTCCCTCGTCGAGGAGCGCTCGGGTGACGATCCCGACGGGATTCGTGAAGTCGACGATCCAGGCGTCCGGAGCTGCGAGCTCGCGCACGCGCGCGGCGATCTCGAGCACGACCGGCACCGTCCGGAGCGCCTTGGCGAGCCCGCCGGCGCCGGTCGTCTCCTGGCCGATGCAGCCGCAGGCGAGGGGGATCGTCTCGTCCGAGAGCCGGGCCGTCTGCCCGCCGACGCGCAGCTGGACGAGCACGAACGACGCGCCGTCGAGCGCGGCGTCGAGATCGTCGGTGATCGTGAGCTCGCCGGCGTAGCGTGCGGCGGCGAGCATCCGCGCCGCGAGGCCGCCAACGACCTCGCGCCGTTCGGGATCGATGTCGTGCAGCACGAGCTCGCCGAGCTCGAGGCGGTCGCGCTCGCGCGCGAGCCCGGCCACGAGCTCCGGCGTGTAGGTCGATCCGCCGCCGACGACCGCGAGCTTCACGCGGTGCCGCAATTCTGGTAAAGAACCAAAACGAGACGACTCTACGACGTGGCGACGCACCCGTCAAGGCTCGCGGAAATCGGGAAAACGAGTTAACGTCATTGCCGACATGGCGAGTCCGAAGGCCACACCGCCGCTCCTGAAGGAGTTGAACGAGCGCGCCGTCCTCGACACGATCCGGCAGGGAGCCCCGATCTCGCGGGCGGAGATCTCTCGGCGCGCCGGCATCTCCAAGCCGACCGTCTCGCTCGCGCTCGAAGCGCTCCTCGCGGCCGGCCTCGTGCGAGAGGCGGCGACGAGCCCGACCGGCCCGACCTACGGTGCGCTCTTCTTCGAGCCGGTGCCCGAGGCGGCGCTCGTGCTCGGCCTCGACCTCGGCGCGCGGTTCCTGCGCGGTGCGATCTGCGACCTCAACGGCGACATCCGCGCACGACAGGACCTCGAGGTCTCGGCGATCGACGCCGGGCGTGTGGTCGACCTGATCGCGACTCTCCGGACGGCGCTCGTCGAAGCGAGTGAGCTGGACGGGGAGCTCGTGGACAATGTCGTGATCGGCATCCCGGGCGTCGTCGAGACGTCCACGGGCAGCATCGCGCTGGCGACCAACGTACCCGGCCTCGAAGGGCGCGAGTTCCGTGGGCGGGTCGGCGAGCGGCTCGGCCGGCCGGTGACGTTCGAGAACGACGTGAATCTGGCGGCGCTCGGCGAGCACTGGGCCGGCATCGCGCGGGGAGTCGACGACTTCGTGTTCATCTCGATCGGCACCGGGCTCGGCTCCGGTGTGATCCTCCGGGGGCAGATCCACCGCGGCTCGAACGGCGCCGCGGGCGAGCTCGACTACGTGCGCATGGGACGGGACGAGATCGATCCCTGTGCGAGCGCGCTCTCCGCGCTCGCAGGCGAGCGCGTCGCCGAGCGACCGACCGAGACGACGCTGACGCCGCCGTACGATGCGCGCGCCGTGTTCGCTGCGGCGCGGCGCGGCGACGCCGTCGCGCGTTCGGTCGTGGAGGAGGAGGCGCGCCGGATCGCGCTGCACATCGCGCCCGTCGCCGCGGTTGCCGACGTGGGGCTCGTCATCCTCGGCGGGGGCATCGGCGCGAACGGCGACCTCCTGCTCGATCCGATCCGCCGTTTGCTCGCAGAGTGGCTTCCGTATCCGCCTGGGCTCGAGGTCTCGAGCCTCGGCGAAGCCGCCGTCCTCACCGGTGCGCTCGCCCTCGGCCGCGCGCGCGCGCTCGAAAGCGTGCGCGTCAGCCGGCGCGCGGGCTGAGCGGTAACGCCTGGAGCGCGCCGTAGCGCCTTAAAGAGACGGAGAGACCAGAGCGGGCTTTCCGAGCGCCGGGGTCGGGCCCGAGGGCCGGGCACCGGCCACATCTGCTACCTTACGTAAACGTCAATTACGGGAGGCTGCGTGAGGAAGCTCGACTACAAGTGGGTGGCGCTGTCGAACACGACGCTCGGCATGCTGATCGCGACGATCAACGCATCGATCCTGCTGATCGCGCTGCCCGACATCTTCCGCGGCATCGGGATCAACCCGCTGGCGCCGGGCAACACGAGCTACCTCCTGTGGCTGATCCTCGGCTTCATGGTCGTGATGGCCGTGTTGCTCGTGAGCCTCGGCCGCCTCGGCGACATCTACGGCCGCGTGCGGATGTTCAACCTCGGCTTTGCCGTCTTCACCGTCTTCTCGATCCTGCTCTCGCTCACGTGGATGCACGGGAGCGCGGGCGCGATCTGGCTGATCCTGATGCGCGTCGGCCAGGGCGTCGGCGGCTCGCTCCTCTTCGCGAACTCGAGCGCGATCCTCACCGATGCGTTCCCGGCTCACCAGCGCGGCCTCGCGATGGGCGTGAACTCGATTGCGGCGATCGCCGGCTCGTTCCTCGGCCTCGTGCTCGGCGGCGTGCTCGCGCCGATCTCGTGGCGGCTGATCTTCCTCGTCTCGGTGCCGGTCGGCGTCGTCGCGACCGTCTGGTCGTACCGCTCGCTGCGCGAGCTCGCCGAGCGGCGGCCTGCACGTATCGACTGGTGGGGGAACGCGACCTTCGCGCTCGGCCTCGTCGGCGTGATGATCGGCATCACATACGGCATCCAGCCCTACGGCGGGCACGACATGGGGTGGACCTCGCCGTTCGTCCTCGCGATGCTGTTCGGCGGCCTTGCGCTGCTCGTCGTCTTCTGCTTCGTCGAGTTGCACGTCGAGGAGCCGATGTTCCACCTCGAGCTGTTCCGGATCCGTGCGTTCGCGGCCGGCAACATCGCCTCGCTGCTCGCTGCGATGGGCCGCGGCGGCCTGCAGTTCATCCTGATCATCTGGCTGCAGGGCATCTGGCTGCCGCAGCACGGCTACGACTTCTCGAAGACGCCGCTCTGGGCAGGCATCTACATGCTGCCGCTGATCGGCGGCTTCCTCGTCGCCGGCCCGGCGTCGGGCTGGCTCTCCGATCACTTCGGCGCGCGTCCGTTCGCGACGGGCGGAATGGTGCTCGCCGCGCTGAGCTTCGTGCTGCTGATCGTGTTGCCGGTGAACTTCTCGTACGTCTGGTTCGCGCTCGTCCTGCTCCTCAACGGGATCGGCATGGGCCTGTTCGCGTCGCCGAACAGCGCGGGCGTGATGAACTCGCTGCCTCCGACGCAGCGCGGCGCCGGCGCCGGGATGCTCGCGACGTTCATGAACACGGCGAGCGTGCTCTCGATCGGCGTCTTCTTCACGCTGATGATCGTGGGCCTCGCCTCGGTGCTGCCGCACACTATGCAGACCGGGCTCGTCGCCCACGGCGTGCCCGCGGCCGACGCGGCTCGCATCTCGCACCTGCCGCCGGTCGCGACGCTGTTCGCGTCGTTCCTCGGCTACAACCCGATGGCGACGCTGCTCGGTTCACATGTGCTGCACTCGCTTCCGGCGGGCCAGAGCGCGGCGCTCACCGGCCGGCAGTTCTTCCCGAATCTGATCTCGTCGCCATTCCACACTGCGCTCGTCTACGCATTCGTGTTCGCGATCGTCGCGTGCCTCGTGGCCGCGGTTGCATCGCTGCTCCGCGGCGGCAAGTACCACCATCAGGAGATCGCGGTGGGCGAGCTGACCGCGATCGAGGAGGCTGCGTGAGCGCGACGGCGAGCCGTTCGCTTCGCATCGGCGAGGTCGCCGAGCGCGTCGGAGTGACGCCGCGGACGATCCGCTACTACGAGGAGCTCGGCCTGCTCGGCGGCTCGTCCGCTCGCGCCAAGGGCGCGCACCGCGTCTATGACGAGAGCGACGTCGCCCGCCTGCGCGAGCTGATCCGTCTGCGCGACCTGCTCGGCCTCTCGCTCGAGGAGCTCGTCGAGCTCGCCGAGGCGGAAGAGGCGCGCGCGGCTTTGCGCGACCGCTGGGAGAGCGATCCCTCCGACGCCGAGCGCCTCGCGATCGTCGACCGCGCCACGGAGCTCGTCGGACGGCAGCTCGAGCTCGTGCACGCCCGTCAGAGCACGCTCGCCGAGTTCGCGGCAGAGCTCGAGGAGAAGCTCGCGTCGCTCCGGCGGCGCCGCCGGTCGCTGCAGCGCCGCGTCTCCTGAGCCTCTACGCGGCGAGTAGCTCTCGCTCCGCTCGCAGCCAGTTCTCGAAGGCGTCGCCGCCGCTTTCGAGATGGAGGAAATAGGCGCGGACCGCGATCTCTTCCGGACTGGACTTCGGCGTCGTGCTCCGCTTCGTCGTGCGCGGCGTCTTCGTCTTCTTCGCCGACGTCGACGCGTCGGTCGTGCGCTTTGCAGGCATCGGACCCCCTGTAGGTAAACGACAGACTGCTGTCTGTCTTCTGCGGCCTGGCCGGCGCTCCTCCGTCGACCGCGCGCCGCACCGGCAACACCGCCGTGGCAGCGAGAGAGTCTCTGCGATGTCTAGCGAGGGAGATCCTCTCTCAGCGAATTCACAGCTGACGCTCAGCCGGGAGTTACGCTCCGCCTCGACGCTTTGACCATGTCGAACGGCACGATCCTCGTCGTCGACGACGAGCCTTCGCTCGTCGACGCAGTCGCGACCGCGCTTCGGTACGAGGGGTTCTCGGTCGACCAGGCGACGACCGGCCGCGACGCACTGACCGCCGCGATCCGCGACGCGCCCGATCTGATCGTCCTCGACTGGATGCTTCCCGACCTGCAGGGCATCGACGTCGCCCGGCGGCTACGCGAGCGCGGCTTCGAGTCGGCGATCCTCTTTCTCACCGCGAAGGACGCCGTCGAGCATCGCGTCGAAGGGCTGCGCGCGGGCGGTGACGACTACCTGACGAAGCCGTTCAGCCTCGCCGAGCTCGTGGCGCGCGTCCACGCAGTCCTCCGCCGGACGAAGGCGGACACGGCCGGCGAGGTGCTGCGCTACGACGATCTCGTGCTCGACGAGGCGCGGCACGAGGTGAGCCGCGGCCAGACGAGGATCGACCTGACCGCGACCGAGTTCAACCTGCTCCGGTACTTCATGCTGAACCCCCGCCGCGTGCTCTCGAAGTCGCAGATCCTGCAGAACGTGTGGCGCTACGACTTCGGCGGCAATGCGAACGTCGTCGAGACGTACGTCAGCTATCTGCGCCGCAAGCTGCAGGCCGCCGGGCCGCCGTTGATCAAGACCGTGCGGCAGGCCGGCTACATGCTCGAAGCGGAACCGGAATAGATGCGCCGACAGCTCTCGCTGCGGACCCGGCTCCTGCTCGGCGTGATCGTGCTGGCCGCCGTCGGGCTCGTCGGCGCAGACGTCGCGACCTACACCTCGCTCGACTCGTTCCTCGACGGGCGCGTCGACAGCGCGCTCGAGGCGGGGCATGCGCAGGTGGAGCGGACGGCCTTCGACGACGAGGGGCCGAGCCGCGAAGACGGCGCCGTCCCGAAGCGCCTCGGCCCGCCGCCTGCGGCCGGCGTCGACTGGTACCAGGTGCGCACGCTGGGCGGTCGCGTGATCCGGGGCGGCTTCCTCGTCGGCGGCGGCTCGCCGCCACGGCTGCCGGTGACGATCACGCTCCCTGCGCGCCCGACGACGCACGGCGAACGGACGCACTACTTCACGGTCTCCGCAGTCCAGGGCGACGTGAGCTACCGCGTCCGCGCGTCGATCGAGCCGCAGCAACCGAACCGGATCCTCGTCATCGCCTCCTCGCTCTCGGGCGTGACCGGCACGCTGCACCGGCTCTTGCTGATCGAGCTGCTCGCGACGCTGAGCGTGCTCGGCGCGATCGCCGGAGTGGGCCTCTGGGTCGTCAGGCTCGGGCTTCGCCCGCTGCGCGACATCGAAGCGACGGCGGCCGCGATCGCCGGCGGGGATCTGTCGCGACGTGTCGAGCGCGCGGAAAAGGCAACGGAGGTCGGTCGGCTCGGCCTGTCGCTGAACGCGATGCTCTCCCGGATCGAGACTGCCGTGCGGCAGACGCGCGCGTCGGAGGAGAAGCTGCGCCGCTTCGTCGCCGACGCGTCGCACGAGCTCCGCACGCCGCTCGCCGCGGTGCGCGCCTACTCCGAGCTCTTCGAGCGCGGGGCGGCGACGCATCCCGACGATCTTGCGCGCTCGATGTCGGGCATCACGCGCGAGGCCGAGCGCATGACCCTCCTCGTGGACGACCTGCTCCTGCTCGCGAGGCTCGACGAGGGTGTACCGCTCGAGCAGGATGACGTCGCGCTCGACGAGCTCGTTCACGAGGCCGCCGACGCCGCCCATGTCGTCGATCCCGAACGGCCGATCGCGCTCGAGCTCGAGCCGGCCCACGTGCGCGGCGACCGCGTCCGGCTTCGGCAGATCATCGACAACCTGTTCGCGAACGTGCGCGCGCACACGCCGCCGCGCAGCCCGGTGCACGTCTCGCTGCACGCCCGGGACGGGACCGCCGTCCTGAGCGTCGCCGATTCCGGGCCGGGGCTCGACGACGAGGAGTTACGGCAGGTTTTCGAGCGCTTCTACCGCGCCGACCCGTCGCGTGCGCGTGGCAGCGGCGGGGTCGGGCTCGGCCTCTCGATCGTCGCGGCGGTCGCGCGCGCGCACGGGGGCACCGTGTCTGCGTCCTCGGAGAACGGCAACGGCGCGACCTTCGTGATCGAGCTCCCGCTCGCCGCCTGAGCCCTCGCGCCTGCGCGCGCAACGCGGTGCCCGGGCGACGGCTTGTCGAACAGCCGAGCGCCGCGCTACACCATGGGCATGTCCCGAAAAGCCGTGATGGCCGTGGTGCCGGCGATCCTCGCAGGCGCGACGGCGGTCTCGGCGGCGGCAGGAGCGCCGCCGGGAGCGAGCGCCCGCTGCCGGGACGGGACCTTCAGCTACTCGGTCCACCGCTCGGGCACGTGCTCGCATCACGGCGGCGTCGCGGCCTGGCTCGCGGTCGTCGCCGTCCCGGCGGCGCGGGCCGCCGACCGGACGGTGCTCATCGCCCCGCGCACGCGCGTCGGCGGCTGCCGGCGCGGCCCCGAGCCGGACCGCCGCTGCTCGCCGGGTGCGTACGACACGGCGCTGACGAAGGCCGTCATCTGCTCCGGCAGCTTCCGGACGACGACGGCAAGGAACGTCCCCGAGTCGGAGAAGTTCGCGGTCGAGCGCGAGTACGGCCTGCCGGCCCGTCCGTACGGCCGCACGCTCGAGATCGACCACATCGTCTCGCTCGAGCTCGGCGGCTCGAACTCGATCGCGAATCTCTTTCCGGAGCCGGGCAGCGGCACCGCGAACTACCACGTGAAGGACCGGCTCGAGAACCGGCTGCACGCGCTCGTCTGCAGCGGCGCACTCGGGCTGCGCGAGGCGCAACGCGAGATCGCGACGAATTGGGAATCGCTCTACCGGCGCGTCTACGGCGTCGCGCCCGGTCGCTGACGGCGGCCCGCGAGGCCGCGCGCGGCTGCACTCGCCACCGTCGGGTCGCGAACGAGATCGCCGATCGAGATGTGCATCACGCTCAGTCGATCCTCGTCGCCGGTGACGGCGGCATCGGCCCGGAGCGCGCGCGCCGACGCGAGGTAGCGCATCAGGTCGTTCGCACGGCGCCGCCTCGTCTGCGCGTGGACGTACGAGAGGAACGCAGCGAGCGCGAACCAGAGCGCGAGCAGGACGGCGGCGGCCGCGAAGAGATAGACGAGCGGGCTCGTCACCGGCTGCCGCCGCGGATGAGTGCGAGCGCGACGGGGTACTCCTCGGCGAGGCGGCGGAGCCCCGTGAGGATGAAGCCGCCCCAGAGGAGGAGCATGCCCGCGAACGCGGCCGCGAGCCAGACGGCGGCCGCGTCTGCGTGCGTCCGCTCGGCGGCGTCGACGAGGAGCGTCGTGACGACCCCGACCGCAGCGGCTCCGAGGCCCTTGGCGAGCGTGAACAGCGGTCGCGCTCCCAGTCGTAGAGCGCCTTCGCGGCGCCCTCGGGGTCGGGCGACCCGATCAGGTCGCAGATCGCGACGACGGAGACGGTTGGAACGAAGAGCGAGCGGGCGCGCGCCCACGCGCGCTCGCGCCAGTCGCCGAACAAGAGCCGGCCCACGGCCGAAGCCTCCCATTCCGCCCACGCCGCGCGCAAACCGATGGTTGAAGATCCGCCCGCAGCGCGTTACGGTCGTCTCCTGCGGCGTCGTTTCCGTTGCGACGGGGAGGCCGCGGTGGGCACAGGGAGCGCAGAGCACTTCGACGCCGTCGTCGTCGGCTCGGGCTTCGGCGGCTCCGTCACGGCCTACCGATTGGCCGAAGCGGGCCGGCGGGTCTGCGTGCTCGAGCGGGGGAAGCCGTACCCGCCCGGCTCGTTCCCGCGCACGCCGGCGGAGATGCGGAAGAACTTCTGGGACCCGAGCGAGGGGCTGCTCGGCATGTTCGACGTCTGGTCGTTCAGCGGCATCGACGCGCTCGTTTCGAGCGGCCTCGGCGGCGGCTCGCTCATCTACGCCAACGTGATGATCCGCAAGGACGACTCGTGGTTCGTCCACGACGAAGCCGAGGACTGGCCGGTCTCGCGCGCCGAGCTCGAGCCGCACTACGACCGCTGCGAGGCGATGCTCGCGGTGCAGAAGTATCCGCTCGCGCACGAGCCGTACGCGTCGACGCCGAAAACGCGCGCGTTCGAACGCGCGGCAAAGAAGCTCGGGTATGACTGGTTCCTTCCGGATCTCGCCGTGACGTTCGCGAACGAGGGGCGACCGCCCGTCCCCGGAGAGCCGATCGTGGAGGAGCTCCCGAATCTCCACGGTCGTACGCGGACCACCTGCCGGCTCGTCGGCGAGTGCGACATCGGCTGCAACTCCGGCTCGAAGAACTCGCTCGACTACACCTACCTGAGCGCCGCGGCCCGCCACCACGCCGATATCCGCACTCTCTCCGAGGTGCGCACGTTCGCGCCGGCGGCCGGCGGCGGGTTCGAGATCACCTACGTCTGCCACGACCCGGAGCGAGAGGGGACGCCGGCGCGCACGCACGACCCGGCGGTGCTGCGGCCGCGCACGATCACGGCCGACCGGCTCGTGCTGTCGGGCGGCACGTTCGGGACGACGTTCCTCCTGCTCGCGAACCGCCCGGCGTTTCCGGCGCTCTCGCCGGCGCTCGGCACGCATTTCAGCGGCAACGGCGACCTGCTGACGTTCGCCTTTCGCTGCACCGAGCCCTTCGACGGGCGGCGGGAGCCGACGGCGATCAACGCGGACTACGGGCCGGTGATCACGAGCGCGATCCGATTCGGCGACGAGGCGGACGGCGACGGCGCCGAGGGCCGCGGCTTCTACATCGAAGACGCCGGCTATCCGAACTTCGTCAGCTGGATGCTGCAGTCGGCGGACGAGCCGCGCGCGCTCTGGGCGTGGCGGAAGACCGCGCTGCATCTTCTGCGCAAGCGGCTGCAGCGCAGCCCCGAGACCGACGTCGGCGGTGCCGTATCCGCGTTCTTCGGCGATGCCGCTCTCGCTGCCGGCCTGCTGCCGCTGCTCGGGATGGGCCGGGACGTTCCGGACGGGCGGATGCGCCTTCGCGACGGCAAGCTCGACGTCGAGTGGTCGAAGGACGGTGCGTCTCGTCCGTACTTCGAGCGCGTACGCGACCGGATGCACCGGATCTCGGACGAGCTCGGGGGCGAGTTTCGCGACAACCCGCTCTGGTGGCTCAGCAAGGTGATCACGGTGCACGCGCTCGGCGGCTGCCCGATGGGCCGCGACGCGGCAACGGGCGTCGTCGACCCGTGGGGCTGCGTGTTCGGCGTCCCCGGCTTGCACATCGCGGACGGGTCGGTCATGCCGGGACCCGTCGGGCCGAATCCGAGCCTGACGATCGCCGCGCTCGCAGACCGCTTCGCCGACGGGATCCTCGAGGGCAGGAACGGATGACCGCCGAGCGGATCGTCCCGTTCCGCGCGCGCGACGGCTTCGAGTGCAACCTCGTCAACGTCCGTGGCGGCGCCCGGCCCGACAAGGGGCCCGTCCTGCTCGTCCACGGCGCCGGCGTACGCGCGAACATCTTCCGTGCGCCGAGCGGCCGGAACCTCGTCGAGGTCCTGGTCGACGCCGGTTACGACGTGTGGCTCGAGAACTGGCGCGCGAGCATCGACTTCGCACCGAACGAGTGGACGCTCGACGACGCGGCGCTGTACGACCATCCGGCCGCGGTCGAGACGGTCTCGAGCGAGACCGGCGCGACCGACGTCAAGGCGATCATCCACTGCCAGGGCTCGACGAGCTTCATGATGTCCGCCGTTGCGGGCCTCCTCCCGCAGGTGACGACGATCGTCGCGAACGCCGTCACGCTCCATCCGGTGGTCCCGGCGTGGTCGCGGCTCAAGATCGGCTACGCGCTGCCGATCGTCGCGCGTCTCACGGACTATCTGAATCCGCAGTGGGGCCTGCACGCGCCCGGTGTCGCGCCGAAGGTGATCGACGGGATCGTGCAGCTCACGCACCACGAGTGCTCGAATCCCGTCTGCAAGGAGGTGAGCTTCACCTACGGCAGCGGCTTTCCGGCCCTCTGGCGGCACGAGAACCTGAACGGCGAGACGCACGACTGGCTGCAGCACGAGTTCGCGCACGTGCCGCTCTCGTTCTTCGAGCAGATGCGCACGTGCGTGTCGAGAGGGCGGCTCGTCTCGGTCCGCGGCTACGAGGAGCTCCCACGCGACTTCGTCGCGCAGCCTCCGCGCACCGACGCCCGCTTTGCCTTCTTCGCGGGGAGGCGGAACCGATGCTTCCTGCCCGAGAGCCAGGAGAGGACCTACCGGTGGTTCGACGCGCACGAGCCCGGCCGGCACACGATCCACGAGCTGCCGGCGTACAGCCACCTCGACGTGTTCATGGGGAGAAACGCCGCGCGCGATGTCTTCCCGTCGATGCTCGCGGAGCTCGAGCGATGAGCGGCGGGCTCACCTTTCGCGAGTCGATGGAGGGCCCGGTCGCACTCGGCGCGACCGATCCGGCCGCCGGTGCCGCTGCGCCGTCGGCAGCCGCCCTCGCGATCCACTGCGAGATCACGATCGACGACGTCGACCGCTTCACGGCGGATCCGCAGCACACGGGCTCGATCGCGGGAACCGTCGAAGCCGAAGCCTTCGGCGGCACGCGGCCGGTCTCGCACGGCATCTTCAACCTGTTCTCCCCGGGCGCTCCCGGCGAGCGGCTGATGGAGTACCGGCTCGCCTTCGACCACGACGGCGCCGACTACTTCCTCGCCGGCCGCAAGCACGTCCACGACGACCCCGGCTTCGACCTCTGGAAGGACACGACGACGCTCTACACCGTCGTCCACGCGGGCACCGACGAGTCCGCGCCGGTCGCCGCAGCGGGGATCCTCACCCTCGGGGTCGAGGCTCTGGCGAAGCTCGTCGCGACGATGCGTCCGCAGGGAGGCGGCATCGAGCCGCTCGCCGCCTTCGGCCGCCTCTTCCTCGGCTCGCTCTGGGAGTCCTACGGCAAGGACAAGCTCGGGGGCACGCCGTGACGGCGGCGGCCGACCGCGCGCAGACCGCGCCGGCCTCGTCGCGCGTCGACGAGCGCTTCGCCGGCTGGCGGTGTACCGAGCCCGGCACGTTCCGGCAGCTCGAGCCGCCGGGCCGGCCGCCCAAGTTCTCGTGGCTGCGGCCGTCGATTCTCTGGTCGGCGCGGAACGACCCGCTCGCACGTCTGCTCGGCGATCCGACGGACGAGCAGCGGCGCAGGTGGGTGGCGCTGCGGCGCGAGCGGAAAGAGACGGGCGACTTCGTCGTCGACCGCAGCGACGTCGGCGAGCGCTTCTCGTTTCTCGTCGCCGGCGACACCGGCGAGGGCACGCATCCGCAGTTCGCGGTCGTCCCCGGCCTGCTCGAGGTGGGCTCGGACACGAGCTTCTTCGTCGCGATGAGCGACGTGATCTATCCGATCGGCGACACGAACGAGTACGTCGACAAGTTCTTCCGGCCCTACAGCGGCTATCCGAACCGGATCTACGGACTTCCCGGGAACCACGACTGGTACGACGGGCTCGGCGGCTTCATGCGTCATTTCTGCGGCGCCGAGCTTGCGCACGAGCGGCTGCCCGGCACCGGTGTCAAGGCGTGGCTACGCGACCTGCTCTGGCGGAAGCCGAGCGTGGTCGGCGCCGAGACGCTCGAGCGCTGCCGGGCGTTCCGACCCGCCGAGGCGCAACGGGCGGACCAGCCTGGCCCGTACTGGGCGATCGACACGCCTTCGGTACGGCTGATCGCGATCGACACGGGGATCATCGGCAACATCGACGCCGACCAGGGCGACTGGCTGAAGCGCGTCTCGGCCGGTTCGAAGCCGAAGATCCTGCTCACCGGAAAGCCGCTGTACGTGAACAACCGGAGCGATCCCGGCCGCGTCGCCGGTCGCGATTTCACGATCGACGACGTCGTCCGCGACCCCGCGTGCAACTACGTCGCGGCGATCGGCGGCGACATCCACAACTATCAGCGCTACCCGGTGCGCGTCGGTGAGCGCACGATCCAGTACGTCGTCTCCGGCGGCGGCGGTGCATTCATGCACGCGACGCACACGGTTCCGAAGGTCGACGTCGCCGGCGTGAGCGAGGACGAGTTCCGCTGCTATCCGATCCGGGGCGACTCGCTCGCGTTCTACAGCCGCCTCTACAGCCGCAAGCTCGCGTTCGGCTCGCGGCTGCTCGAGATCCCGCCGGCCCAGGCGTCGGCGCTGATGGCCGAGCGGCTCGGCGTGAAGCCGACGCGCGGCGGCACGGTGAGGCCGACGGCCGCGACGAAGGCGAAGGCCGCGCTCGTCGGGCTGCTCCCGAGCGGCCACACGTTCCACAAGTACCTCTCGGAGTTCTTCGAATGGGTGGAGCCGCCCCTCTTCAAGAGCTTCCTCCGGCTCGACGTGAGCCCGGCGGAGATCCGCGTCCGCTGTTTCGCGGCGACGGGCTGCGGCGAGCAGGAGCGGAACCCGCCGCTCGAGGACGACTTCACGATCCCGCTCTCGGCCGGAATCTAGGTGTGCCCGGCGGGCGTCGGCTGCGCGGGCGCGGCCGGCGGCTCCTCGGCCGGCGCGTCCCCCGAGAGCAGCCGCTCGGCGCCGCCGAACATCACCCCGGTGAAGCGCTCGCTGAAGCCCGCGAGGAACGCGATGATCCCGTAGAAGTAGAACGCCTTCCCGTGCGGCTGCTGCGTCATGAGCAGGCCGCTCAGGAGCAGGAAGTACAGCGCGAGGCCGAAGACCGAGCCGACGAACGGCTTGTAGAGGCCCAGCCGCCGGAGCAGCGGTCGCCCGACCTCGAAGTCGACGGTGAACCGGTCGCTGCCCCCGCTCATCCGCGAGAGGACGCTGACGAGCGCCCCGATCGCGCCGGCGCCGATGCAGAGGAGCAGGACGCGCACGTCGCGGTTCCACTGATGCACGTGCCGCGTGAGCAGGAACGCGAGCATGCCGCAGACCGCGACCGTCACGGCTGCGCCGTAGATCATTCCCGTCACGTAGACGATTCGTCCCGACTTCGACGCGGTACGCAGGTAGTACTCCTCGACCCGCGCGAGCTCGCGTCGTTGCGTCGCGACGACCTCGCGCTCTCGCTTCTCGTCCGCGGCATCCGCACGTTCGATGAAGCCGAGCAAGTGTTCCTGGACTGCGTACAGCCAGCGCATCGCGATGCGCTCGCTCGTGCCGCGCAGGATCTCGCTCACGCGGATCGCGAGCAGGTCGCATGCGTGCAGCGCGTCGGCGACCAGGTCGTACTCGCGCGTCACCCAGTCGGTGACGCGGTGCAGTCGCACGTCCGTCTCGGTGTCCGTCAACGGATTCCGCTGTGCCCGCGCCCGGCCGGCCGTCATCGCAACCGCCGAGGCGTTCCGCGTCGACCAGTAGACGGCCGCGATCTTGCCCTCCGCGCGCTCGAAGTCCTCCAGCTTCGCCTGGAACTCCGCGTCCGCCGCGTTCGCCGCCGCGGCGTCGTCCCCCTTGCGCGCGGCCTCCCGACGGCAATGGGCGCGCACGAGGTCGGAGAAGGACGTGGCGCCCGTTTGCGCGGTCGTCGAGAGCTCCTCGCTCGGCTCGGCCGGCACGGCACCTGCGACGGTGGCGTTCATCTCGAACCTCCCCGATCCCGCCGCAGTGATCGACTGTCCCGACTCACCCTAGGACGTTCCCGAGCCGGTGACAAGGTCGCCCTTGCCACCGGCATCGCGCGGGAGTAGCGTCAGGCCGACGGCTGCGGCGCTCCACGTTCGAGGAGGTCCGCATGGCCACCGCCACCCGCACGATTCCCCCCATCACCCGCGTCGTCGTCGCGGCGAGCTCTCCTGCCGGCGCCGCCTATCGCGAGGCGCGCGTGCAGGGCTTCCCGGCGCGCCCGGGTCTCGACCTGCACGACTTCGGCGGCAAGACGATCGAGAACCTGACGTTCACGCACGTCTATCTCGGCGGCAAGGCCGCCTGGAGCACGGACGACATCACGAAGATCGATGCCGGCTTGAGCGCGGCGATGGAGGATCCGCACCTCAACAACGTTCTCGCGCAGTACTACCCCGACGGAAAGCCCACCAGCGCGTTCGCGCCTTCACGCGTTCTCGAGGGCTCTCTGCCGCAGCGCGTGTACCGCGATACGGTCGAAGGGTTCGCCGCGACGCTCGACCAGTCGAACGGGCTGTCCGGCTTCGACCTGTCGTCCACCGTGTTCTGCTTCATGCTGCCGCGCGGAATCGTCCTCGTCGACGGAACGAGCTCCGGTCACGCACGTGCCGGCCGCGAGGAGGGGGAGGAGAACGCCGCGCTGCGTGAGCGCGACGAGCAGGTCGACTCGAAGCACGGTCTCGGCGGCTACCACGGCTCGATCCACGCGAAGCACGGCAGCGGATCCGACACCGTCTACTACGCGGTCGGCGTCTATTCCGAAGGTGACAACGGAATCGTCGCGTTCGACCAGCCGTGGAAGAACGTCTGCGCGACCTTCTACCACGAGCTCTGCGAGGCGCGAACCGATCCGGACGTCGAGGACGCGATCCGCGCCGGCAACGACCCGACCGCGAACGACTTCCTGGGCTGGTATTCGACCCAGGGCGGCGAGATCGGCGACATCCCGCTGGAGGAGGCGGGCGCGAATCTCGCGGCCGTGATGAAGGAGGTTCCGCTCGCCTCGGGCGCGGGCACCGTGCCGATCCAGCTGATGTGGTCGAACGCCGTCGCGGGACCGGAGGGTCCGATCGCCCATCCGCACAAACCGGCGAAGGGCTGAAGCCGAGCGGCGGAGCTCAGCGACGGAGGAGGAAGTCGAGCGCGAGCCGCGTGAAGCGCTCGTCGTACGCATGCGCGGCGCCGGGAACCACGGCGAGCTCTGCGGTGGGAAGCAGCCGCAGCAGCTCGACCGTGCGTTCGAGCGGGATGAACGGATCGCGGTCGCCCGTCAGCAGCAGCGTCGGCGCCGCGATCGTCGCGAGCCGCTCGGCCGGTAGGTCGAGCGGCCGCGTCCACAGCCGCCAGACCTGTGGCGCGAGCGCCGGCCAGTCGGCGTGCCGGACGAGGCATTCCGCCGCGACGTCCGGCTGTCCGTCGCGCCAGACGGCATCGGCGAAGCCGCCGACGAGTTGCTCCATCGCGCGCAGGTACTCGTCGTCGAGCCGGTGCAGGACGGCGTTCAGGACGAGACCGCTCGGAAAGTCGGGCCGGCGTAGCGCGATCTCGAGCGCGACCTGGGCGCCGTCGGAGAAGCCGTAGAACGCGGCCTCTCGAACGCCGAGCGATGCCGCAAGGGCGAGCACGTCGTCCGCGACGTCCTCGTAGCGCAGCTCGTCGCGCGGATTGTCGGAGCTGCCGTGCCCCGGCGTGTCCGGCGCGATCACGCGGAAACGCTGCGCGAGGAGCGGGATCGCGCCGTCCCAGTTCCAGGCTGCGGTCATGGTCCCGCCGTGCAGCAGGAAGAGCGGCTCGCCCGCGCCGGCCTCGAGGTAGGCGAGATGCTCGAAGCGTCCCCGGCGAACGGTTCCGTCCGCTGAGCCGAGCGCGGTCAACGCGTGCGGCCGCGGGGGGCGGGCGCGGCCGTGCTCGCGCGGACGATCAGGTCGCACCCGACGACCCGGCGGTCGCTGCTGCGCGAGCCGGCCTCGAGCTGGCCGAGCAGCAGCTCCAGCCCTTCACGGCCGACCGCGTGGAAGTCCTGGCGCACCGTGGTCAGCGGCGGTGTGTAGAACTCGGTCTCGGGCAGGTCGTCGAAGCCGACGATCGCGATGTCGCCGGGCACGCGCAGGCCGCGCTCGCTCAACGCGCGAAGCAGGCCGAGCGCCATCTGGTCGTTCGCCGCGAACACCGAGGTGAGCTCGGGGATCCGCGCGAGCGTCTGTCCGATCTCGTAGCCCGAACGGGCGCTCCAGTCGCCCCTGATCGGCACCGGCACCTCGGCGTCCGCGTCCTCGAGCGCCGCGCGCCAGCCCGCGATGCGGTCGTCACTCTGGCGCCATTCGCGCGGCCCTGCCATGTGGAACACCGTCTCGTGGCCGAGCTCGAGCAGGTGCGCGGTCGCGGCACGCGCGCCCTCGACCTGATTCGTCGTCACGAGCGCGACATCGGTCTCCGCGGGGTCACCCTCGATCGCCACGACCGGGAGATCGGCGGGCAGGACGGTCAGCGCATCGGCCGCGGCTGCGATCGGCGCGATGATCAGCACGCCCGCGACCGCCTGCTCGGCGAGCCGGTTGATCGCGCTCCGCATCGAGGCGCGGTCGACCGACTCGAGGTTCGCGATGCTGACGAAGTAGCCCGCCTCGCGTGCGCTGCGCTCGATCCCGTACAGCGTCGTGAGGCCCGACCAGTCGGCGACGTCGAGGGCGACGACGCCGAGCGTCTGCGAGCGCCCGGTGGCGAGAGCCCGCGCCGCGTTGTTCGGCCGGTACCCGAGCTCGGCGATCGCGGCCAGCACCCGCGCGCGCGTCGCCGGCCGGACGTTCGGGTGCTTGTTGAGCACGCGCGAGACGGTCTGATGCGAGACCCCTGCGAGCTCGGCGACGTCCGTGATCGCGGGCGGGCGGAGCTGGGAACTCGCCTTCACGATTTGTGAGCGTTCCATTCGGCGGCGGATCCTCCTCGGAGAGAGGGCGTCTCGGCGTTGATCTTGTTAAGGGTCACAAATGGATTGACGGCTTCGCAGGCGCTTCCTATACTCGCGCTCTGGCCGAAATAATCGCAGGCTCCGACGGGTTCGGCAAGTGAGGTGGAAGGAGGCAGTACCGGATGAATGTGAGCGCAAACAAAATCGGTGTGCGGAGCCTCGTCGTGCTCGGCGCCGTGACGGCGGCGGTGCTCGTCGTCGCCGCCGGCTCGTCGGCGGCCGGCGGACGCCACGCCGCCCGTGCCACGATCATCCGCGGCGGCAATCTCGTGATCGACACCGCGACGCCGTCGCAGGATTTCGACGTGAACACGACGAGCGACAACGAGTCGATCTGGCCCTACGACGAGATGGCCGAGACGCTCTATGTGAACGGCTCCGACGGCAAGACCCTGAAGCCGTGGCTCGCCACGAGCTACACGCTCTCGAAGAACAAGCTCCACTGGACGTTCCACCTGCGGCACGGCGTCCGCTTCTCGAACGGAAAGCCGATGACCGCCAAGGACGCCGCGTTCTCGATAGACCAGGCGTTGAATCCGAAGAGCACGTGGTCGTTCGTCGACACGGCGATCAAGAACGCGAAGGCGACCGGTCCCTACACGGTCGTCGTGACGACCAAGTACCCCTGGTCGCCGCTCCTCGCCGACATCGCGCTCTTCGCCAACGCCGTGATCCCGGCGAACTTCGGTGGTGAAACGAGGGCTCAGTTCTTCCAGCACCCGATCGGAACAGGGCCGTTCGAGTTCTCGAAGTGGGTCAAGGGTCAGTACCTGAAGCTCGTACGCAACCCGTACTACTGGCAGAAGGGCAAGCCGTACCTCGACTCGGTCACCTACCAGGCGGTCGCGGACGACAACACGCGCGTCGTCCAGCTGCGCGGTGGACAGGCAGACGTCGTCGAGAACGCTCCGTTCGCGCTGCTGTCGTCGCTCAAGTCGCAGGGCTATCGGCTCGGGCTGTTCCCTTCGACGCGGATCGACTACGTGACGATGAACGAGCAGCAGGCGCCGTTCAAGGACATCCACGTGCGCCGCGCGATCAGCTACGCGATCGACCGGCCGGCGATCATCCACTCGATCTTCTTCGGACAGGGCCAGGTCGCGAGCTCGCCCTTCATGCCGAAGCTCCCGTTCTACATCTCGAACGCGGGCGTGCTTCCCTACAGCCTCGTCAAGGCGAAGGCGGAGCTCGCGAAGTCGAAGTATCCGAACGGCGGCTTCAGCGTCGACTTCATCGCCGGCTCCGGCGATCAGGTGCAGACGGGCGTCGCGCAGGTCGTCCAGAACGACCTCAAGCCGCTCGGGATCACCGTCAACATCCGCCAGCTCGATCCGTCGGAGGTCACGACGCAGGAGCAGTCGTTCCACTTCGGCATGCGCGAGACGTACTGGACGATGGACATCGCGGATCCGGACGAATACGCGTCGTTCACCTTCTGCGGGACCTGCGGGTCGTTCGCGAACTGGACGCACTTCGACGACCCGACGGTGGACAAGCTGTTGAAGCAGGCCGACACGACGTTCGACAACGCGAAGCGGGCGACGATCTACGCGCAGCTGCAGAAGCGGGTCGCCGCGGACGCACCGATCGTGTGGCTCGGCTACAGCCCGTACCGCTACGTCTACAGCTCGAAGGTGCACGGCTACCGCGTCTATCCGGAAGGCAACGCGCACCTGGAGAACGTCTGGCTCTCGAAGTAGGCAGCACGGTGGCGCTGGAGGCGCGGTGATCCGGTATCTCGGCAGCCGCGTCCTCCAGTTGCTGCCCGTCCTCGTCGGGATCACGTTTCTCACGTTCCTGCTGCTCCATCTCGTCCCGGGCGATCCGGCGCAGACGATGCTGGGCGTGCGGGCGACGCCGCACGAGGTCGCGGTGCTCCGCCACGAGTGGGGGCTCGACAAGCCGCTGCCCGTGCAGTACTGGCGGTATCTCGTCCGGCTGCTGCACGGCAACCTCGGCAACTCCGTGTACTACGAGACGCCGACACGGACGCTGATCGGAACGGCGGTTCCCGTCACGCTCGCGATGCTCGGTCTCGGCGCGCTCTTCGCGATCGTGCTCGCGATTCCGCTCGCACTGCTGGCCGCGACGCGGCGCGGCCGGCTGAGCGATCAGATCGTGCGAGTCGTTCCGTTGATCGGTCTCGGCATGCCGCCGTTCTGGGTCGGGTTCATGCTGCTCATCCTCTTCTCGCTCCGCGTCCATCTGTTGCCGAGCGGGGGCTACGGCACGACCTTCGGCGCGCATCTGCGCTCGCTCGTGTTGCCGGCGCTGACCGTGGCGGCCGTGATGACACCCATCCTCGTCCGCGCGCTCCGCGCGGCGATGATCGAGGTGCTCGACAGCGACTTCGTCGTCGCCGCACGCGCGAAGGGGTTTGCGGGCCCTCGACTGCTCGTTCGGCACGTGCTGCGCAACGTGTCGATCCCGGCGGTCAGCGTGATCGCCGTCAACCTCGGCTACCTGCTCGGCGGCTCCGTCGTGATCGAGGACGTCTTCGGGCTGCCGGGTGTCGGCCATCTGCTCCTGACGGGGATCCTCAACCGCGACTTCGACATCGTGCAGTCCGTGACGCTCGTCTACGCGGCCGTCGTCGTCGGCATCACGCTGCTCGCGGACGTCGCGTACGCCGCGCTCGATCCGCGCGTGTCCTTCGGACGATGAGCGTCCCGACTCTCGCCGAGGCGATTGCGCCGCCGCGTCCCTTGCGCGCACGTCGCTGGCGCGGGAATCGGGCGCTCGTCTGCGGAGTCGGCCTGTTCACGCTGCTCGTCGCGCTCGCCGCGTTCGCGCCGGTGCTCGCGCAGCACAGCCCGAATCGGCAGGATCTCTACCACGTGCTTTCCGGGCCGTCGTCGAGCCACTGGCTCGGCACGGACGAGCTCGGCCGAGACGTCTGGTCGCGGCTCCTCTACGCCGCGCGGATCGACCTCGCGATCGGCGTTGCTGCGGTCGTTGCGCCGTTCGTGATCGGCACGCTGCTCGGCTTGGTCGCCGGCTATGCGGGCGGCTGGCTCGACGCGGTGATCATGCGCGTACTCGACGTCGTCGTCGCGTTTCCCTTCTACGTCCTCGTGATCGCGGTTGTGTTCGCGCTCGGAGCAGGTGTGCGGTCGATCTTCATCGCGATCACGCTCGTCGGCTGGGTCTCGTACACGCGAATCGTGCGCGGCGAGGTGCTCGTCGCGAAGCGGTTGGGCTACGTGCGCGCCGCCCGCGCGGCCGGCTTCTCGACGCCGCGCATCCTGCTGCGCCACCTCGCGCCGAACGTCGTGACGCAGGCCGTCGTGTACGCGATGAGCGACATCGTCCTGACGATCCTCGCGGTCGTCACACTCGGGTATCTCGGCCTCGGCGTGCAGCCGCCGAGGCCCGAGTGGGGCTCGATGCTGCAATCCGGGAAGGAGTTCCTGAGCGTGCATCCGCTGCTCGCGACCGCTCCCGGGATCGCGGTCGTCCTCACCGGCCTCGCGCTGTCGCTGATCGGCGACGGCCTCGCCGTCGAGCTGGGGCGGAAGACGTGAGCGACGCGCTCCTGCGTGTGGAGGCGCTGACGGTGCGCGCCGGCACGACGACGATCGTCGACTCGATCGACTTCGAGCTCGGTCCCGGCGACGCCTTCGGCCTCGTCGGCGAGTCGGGCTCCGGGAAGACGACGACGCTGCGCGCGCTGCTTCGGCTGCTGCCGCCGCCGCTCGAGCTCGCCGGCGGCCGCATCTGGTTCGGCGGCAGCGATCTCGCAGGGGCATCGGAGCGGGCGCTGTCCGCCGTTCGGGGCGCGGCGATCGGGGTCGTGTGGCAGGACCCGCTGGCCGCGCTCGACCCGGTGATGCGCGTGGGCGACCAGATTGCCGAGGTGGTGAGGCTCCACTCGCGTGCGGGCCGCCGTGCAGCGGCGACGCGCGCGAAGGAGCTGATGCGCCTCGTCGAGCTGCCGGACGTCGACCGGACGTATCGGCGCTACCCGCACGAGCTCTCCGGCGGGCAGCGTCAACGCGTCGTGATCGCGACGGCGATCGCGGCCGACCCGAAGCTCCTGCTCGCCGACGAGCCGACGACGGCGCTCGACGTCACCGTCCAGGACCAGGTCCTGTCGCTGCTGACGCGGCTCCGTCGCGAGCTCGGGCTCGCGCTCCTGCTCGTGACTCACGACCTCGCCGTCGTCGACCAGGTCTGCGACCGCGTCGCCGTCATGTACGCGGGACGGATCGTCGAGACCGGAGCGACGCGAGCCGTGTTCGAGGGGCCGCGTCATCACTACACCACCGGCCTGCTCGGAGCCGTACCCGACATCGGCCGGCCGGGGACGCTGCCGATCGGGATTCGCGGCACGCCGCTGGCCGCAGCCGTCGCGCGCGGTTGTCCGTTCGCGCCGCGCTGCGTCAGCGCCGACGACCGCTGCGTCGACGTCACCCCGCCGCTCCTGGGCGTTCCCGATCATCGCGCCGCCTGTCATCACCCCGTGGGGGTTCGTGCCGAGGAGCTGCAGCGCAATGCCTGACGTGGTGCTCCAGGCCGACGCCGTGAGCGTCGCCTACCGCGTGCGGGGCGAGCGGGGGAGGACGGTTCAGGCTGTGCAGGACGTGCACCTGACACTCCGCCGAGGCGAAGCGCTCGGTCTCGTCGGCGAATCCGGATGCGGGAAGAGCTCGTTCGCGCACGCGCTCGTCGGGCTCGAGTCGGCGTCGGGCGAGATCGTCCTCTCGGGCGAGCGACTCGCCGAGCGGCGCACACGCCGGCAGGCGCGACTCGTCCAGATCGTCTTCCAGGATCCGTACGCGAGCCTCAACCCGCGCCTCACGGTCGGCGGCGCGCTCGGCGAGATGCTGCACGTGCATCGTCTCCGGCCGCGGCACGAGATTCCCGAGCGCGTGCGCGAGCTGATCGACCTCGTCGGCCTGCCCGAGCGGGTGCTGTCGGCTCGGCCTGCGGCGCTCTCGGGCGGCCAGCGCCAACGCGTCGCGATCGCGCGGGCGCTCGCCCTCGAGCCCGCCGTGCTGATCGCCGACGAGCCGACGACCGCGCTCGACGTCTCCGTGCAGGCGGTCATCCTCGATCTCTTCGACGAGCTCCGTCGCGAGCTCGGTCTCGGGCTGCTCCTCATCACCCACAACATCGCCGTCGTCGCCGCGATCTGCGATCGCGTCGCCGTCATGTATCTCGGCCGTATCGTCGAGGAGGGACCGACGGGCAGCGTGCTCGCCGATCCCCGTCATCCGTACACGCGCCGCCTCTTCTCGGCGGTGCCGCGGCTCGGCGAGTCGGCCGCCGTCGTCCCGGCGCTCCACGGCGATCCGCCCGATCCGGTGCGGATCCCGTCGGGGTGCCCGTTCCATCCGCGGTGCCCGGAGGCGACCGAGCACTGCGCGGTCGTTCGTCCCCAGCCCGCCGTCGGTCCGACGGCTCCCAACGGGGCAAGCGCGACACCGCACCTGGCCGCCTGCCATTACGCGTGGCAGCCGGCTCCAACCGCTCGAGCGCCCGGCACCTCCGGGCAGGAAGGAGTCTGACATGCGCAGGTTGGTCTGCGTGTCCGCACTCGCTGCCGTCGCACTCTGCTTCGGCGGCGCGCGGGCCGCGAGCGCGATGGGTAACGGCGTCGCCCTGACGCCGCCGCTCGGCTGGAACAGCTGGAATGCGTATGCGTGCAACGAGGTTGCCGGCACGATCGAAGCGGCCGCCGCCGCGATCCACGGCTCGGCCGTCCCCGGCTCGCCGGCAGCGCCGGGCTCGCTGCAGTCGCTCGGCTACGACTACGTGAACAACGACGGATGCTGGAACGACCTCGTCGGCGAGGGGACACCGGACCCCGGCGGCTCGGCGACGTACTTCCCGGGCGCGCGGCGAGGCCCGACGTCGGCGCCCGCCGAGGCGTGCGGCGTCGTCGACGGGCGTCTGCCGAACGGGCAGATCTTCATCAACCCGTACGAGTTCCCGCCGAGCAGCACGCCGGCCTCGGTCGGCTACTGGACGCCGATCCAGCCGGACGCGTGCCTGAACGACGGGCTCGAGGTCGTCGCCAACTACGTCCATTCGCTCGGGTTGAAGTTCGGGCTGTGGGCGGACGACGGGAACAACTGGAACTGCGAGGAGATCCCGGGCTCGTACGGCTTCGACGCGACGGACGCGCAGACGTTCGCGTCGTGGGGCGTCGATTACCTGAAGGGAGACTGGGGCTGCGGCGCGAGCTCGGACGATCCGTTCACCGGACAGCTCGGCCTCGGGCCGTCGTTCGACGTCAACGATCCGGCGTCGGCGGAGACGATGTACTCGGCGCTCGCCAACGCACTTCAGGCGACCGGACGGTCGATCGTGTTCGCGGCGGACGGCGCAGGCATCACGCCCGCGAACGATCCCTGGCTGCTGACCGACGGGCGGTCGCTCGTGAACCAGATCCGCCCCGTCTCGAGCAGCGGCCGCAACTCGTTCGCCAACCTGCTCCAGATCGTGAACACCGACATCCCGTACGCGGATGCGTACGACCAGCCGGGCTTCTGGGTCGACCCGGACATCATGGAGGTCGGGAACGGCGTCCTCGGCGGCCAGAGCGGCGACCAATCCGAGATGTCGCTCTTCTCGGAGCTCGCGATGCCGCTGCTCACGAGCACGCAGCTCGGTGACTCCGGCACCCCGTGCACGAGCTTCGGCACGCCGGCGTCGTACGCGGGCCCGACGCTGCCGAGCATCCCGTTCTACACGCCGCCGGCCGACCGGTCGGACTCGATGTACGCGGCCTTCCCGACGACGACGTTCACGGCTCCCAAGGACACGACGCCCGGCGCCGGCGTCGCCTGCGGCCTCAGTCCGTACCTCGCGTCGATCTTCGGCAACGCAGATGTCGTCTCCGTCGACCAGGATCCGCTCGCCCAGGCCGGGCACGTCGTGAGCTCGCCGGCCGGCACGCTCGTGCTCGCGAAGCCGCTCGCGAACGGCGACGTCTCCGTCGTGCTCTTCAACGAAAGCACGACGGGTCCGGCGACGATCACGACGTCGGCGGCAGCGGTCGGTGCGCCGGCGGCCTCGGCCTACACGCTCGAGGATCTCTGGTCGAAGACCGCGACCCAGACCGCGGGTGACATCACCGCGACCGTGCCGGCAGAAGGCGTGACGATGTTCCGGCTCGCGCCCGCTGCGCTCGACGCCGCGTGCTCGTCGTTCGCGGCCGGCTCGACCGTGAAAGCGGACCTGACCGTGCCCGCCGGCACGTTCTGCCAGCTCTCGAACGTCACGGTCAGCGGCAACGTCTCCGTCGGGAACGGCGGCTACCTCTCGGAGACCGGCGGGAGCATCGACGGCAACGTCGAGTCGCACGGCGGTAATGTCCTCCTCGCGACGACGACCGTCGGCGGAAACATCGACACGCAGCAGGCTGCGGTGCAGCTGCGGGGCGTATCGGTGCAGGGCAACGTGCAACTCGACCATGCGAACGGGCTCGCGGTCGTGTGCGGCTCGACGATCGGGGGCAACCTCCAGCTGCAGAACGCGGCCGCACGCGCCGACCTCTGCGGCGACACCGTCACAGGCAATGTCCAGGTGCACAACAACTCGGGCAGCGTCTGGGTCACCGACAACTCCGCGGGCGGCAACGTCCAGTGCACGAACGACTCGCCCGCAGCGATCGGCAACGACAACACGGCAACCGGAGGCGTCCGGGGGGAATGCGCGTTCTGAACGCCTGAGCTCAGAGGCCGACGGCGACCGCCTCACGGGCGGCCCGTGCGATCTCCTCCTCCGAGAGGAGCACGAGATTCGCCGCGTCGCCGAGCGGGACGAACGAGTCCTTGCTCGCGACGCGGCGGATCCGGCCGTCGAAGCCGGCCTCGACGAGCGCGGTGACGATGCCCTCGCCGGCGCCGCCGGTGTGCCGCGTCTCGTCGACGACGAGCACGTTCGCGGTCGCCTCTGCTTCGCGCAGGATGTCGTCGAGCGGAAGGGGCGCGAGCCAGCGCAGGTCGACCACCCGCGCGTCGAGCCCGCGTGCGACGCGCAGCGACATGCGGAGCCCGTTGCCCCAGGTGAGGATCGTCAGCGAGCTTCCGTCGCCGTAGCGGCGGGCAGCGCCGAGCGGCGCCTCGCCGCTCGCCGGCGCGAGCCAGCCGTCGTCGCCGTCGGCGAAGAGGTCGCGCGTGTGGTAGAGCGCGATCGGCTCGAGGAACACGCAGACACCGCCGTCGATCCGAGCGCACTCGACGCACGTGCGCAGCATCGCCGCGGCGTCGTCCGGCCGCGCCGGCGACGCGACGACGACGCCCGGGATGTCGCGGAGCACGCCGAGCGCGTTGTCGTTGTGGAAGTGGCCGCCGAAGCCCTTCTGGTAGCCGTAGCCGGCGACGCGAACGACCATCCCGTTGCGATAGCGGCCCTGCGAGAAGAACTGGAGCGTCGCGGCCTCGCCCCGTAGCTGGTCCTCGGCGTTGTGGAGGTAGGCGAGGTACTGGATCTCGGGGACGGGCAGCAGCCCGCTCGTCGCGGTTCCGAGCGCGAGCCCGAGGATCGACGTCTCGTCGAGCAGCGTGTCGAAGACCCGCGCCGAGCCGAACCGCCGTTGCAGGCCGCGCGTGACGCCGTAGACGCCGCCCTTCGTGCCGACGTCCTCGCCGAAGACGAGCGCGCCGGGGTCGCGTTCGAGCACGTCCGCGAGCGCAGCGTTGATCGCGAGCGCGACCGTCGTCGGCTCGCCGTTCGCGGAGGGCGCAGCCGCCGGTCCGCGCGTCGTCCGCGGCGCGAGCGGGCGCAGTACCTCTTCGGCCGTCGCGAGCTGTGGAAGGCGTGCGCACTCCTCGGCGAGCGCGAAGATCCGCTCGCGCTCGGCGAGATACTCCTGTGCGAGCTCGAGGCCGGTGCGGAGGCCGGCTTCGGCGATCCAGGCGGCGCTTGCGAGCAGCGGGTCTGCGTCCCAGTCGGAGCGAATCTCGTCGAGCGTGCGGTACGCACGCTCGACGTCGGCCCCGGCGTGGCTGAGGTAGCGCACCGTGCGCAGGTGCAGAACGGCCGGCCTGCGGCGCTCGCGCACCCACTCCGCGAGATCCTCCGTGAGCTCGAGCGCGAGCTCCGGATCGTCGCCGCGCGCGAACTCGTAGCGCACCGTCGGCCGGGCGCGCAGAGCCGACTCGACCCAGCCGTGCGGCGTCCGGACGCTGATGCCGAGCCCGTTGTCCTCGCAGACGTACAGGAGCGGCAGCGGCAGGCCCTGGTAGGCGAAGAACGCCGCGGAGTTGAGGCCGGCCTGCGCCGTCGCGTGGTTCACCGAGGCATCGCCGAAGCTGCACACGACGACTGCGTCGCGAGGCCAGGTGGTCTCGAGCCCGAGCCGCGCCGCCCGCTCGATCGCGAACGCGATACCGACGGCGCGGGGCAGATGCGACGCGATCGTCGAGGTCTGGGGGATCACCGAGAGCGCGTGGTTGCCGAAGACCTTGTGGCGGCCGCCCGCGATCGGCTCCTCGCACGCGGCGGCGATGCCGAGCAGGATGTCGCGCACCCCGTCGTGGCCGGCCTGTCCGGCGCGCGCGAGGTAGAAGCCGCCGCTGCGGTAGTGGAGGAGCGCGGGATCGGTCGGACGGAGGGCGAGCGCGACCACCGCATTCGACTCGTGGCCGGCCGAGCTGATCGAGTAGAAGCTCCGCCCGGTGCGCTGGAGGTAGCGGGCGGCGAAGTCGCAGAGCCGGCTCGCGAGCTGCGCGCGCCAGATCGCCCCGGCCGCACCGGGTGCGCGGCCCGAGCCCGACGGCAGCGTGCGGAGCGCCTCGAGGAGATGCTGCTCGAGCGGATCGAGCTCCATGGAGCCACACCCTAAAGCGCTTAGATGCGCTCATGAGCGACGCCGCGCAGTCGACGCCACGGTTCGCAGGCCGGACGGCCTGGGCGCGCAGCCTGGAGACGCCGTTGCGGGCGTTCCTGCGGACCGAGACCGGAGGCGCGTCGGTGCTGCTCGCCGGCGCCGTCGCCGCGCTCGTGTGGGCGAATGCGGGCGGCGGCTCGTACGAGTCGACGTGGTCGACGCTCCTCACGATCAAGCTCGGCGGCTCGGCGGTCGCGCTCACGCTTCGCGAGTGGGTGAACAGCGGGCTGATGACGTTCTTCTTCTTCGTCGTCGGGCTCGAGGCGCGGCGGGAGTTCGACCTCGGCGAGCTGCGCGAACGGCGACGGCTGCTGATGCCGTTCCTCGCCGGGCTGAGCGGCGTCGGAGCCGCCGTGGGCGTCTATCTCGCGTTCTCCCGGAGCGGGCCGGCGGCGCACGGCTGGGGAGTCGCGATGTCGACCGACACCGCATTCGCGCTGGGTCTGCTCGCGCTCGTCGGCCCGCGCTATCCGGACCGGCTGCGCGCGTTCATGCTCACCGTGCTCGTCGTCGACGACGTCGTCGCGCTGCTCGTGATCGCGCTCGTGTACTCGGGCTCGATCCGTGTCACGCCGTTGCTCGTCGCGCTCGTTCTCTACGGCGTCGTCCTCGTCGCGCGCAGCCTGCGGCTGCGCCCGGGGCTCGTGTACCTCGCGCTCGGCGTCGCCTGTTGGGTCGCGCTGCTGAAGGCCGGGATCCCGCCTGAGGTGCTCGGGCTCGCCGTGGGCGTGCTCCCGTACGCGTACCCGGTGCCGCGTGCGACCCTCGAGCGGTTGACCGAGCGCTTTCGCGCGTTCCGCGAGCAGCCGACAGCCGAGCTTGCGCAGTCGGTGGCCGCCGACGTGCGCGCGGCGACGTCGCGCAACGAACGGCTGCAGCAGCTTTTCCACCCGTGGACGAGCTACGGCGTCGTGCCGCTGTTCGCGCTCGCAAATGCCGGGATCGCCATCGACGGCGGCTTCCTGGCGCGCGCGTTCGGCTCTGCGATCACGCTCGGGATCCTCTGCGGGTACGCCGCCGGCAAGCCGCTCGGCATCCTCTTCGGCACCTGGCTCTCGGCTCGGGTCAGCGGCGGCCGGCTGCGTCCGCTCGTCGGCTGGGCGGCGGTCGGAGGCGGAGGGACGATCGCCGGTGTCGGCTTCACAGTCTCGCTGCTGATCGCGACGCTCGCGTTCCGCGGAACACAGCTCGAAGAGGCGAAGCTCGGGATCCTCAGCTCAGCCGTCGTGGCCGCGCTCCTCACGTGGCTCGTCTTCCGCGCGACGGCGCTGCTGCCGAGGAACCTGCGCCTGCGTGCGCTGCTCGGCACGGCGGAGCCGCCTCTCGACCTGTACGAGGATGTCGACCCCGAACGCGACCACGTCCGCGGGCCGATCGATGCGCCCGTCACCGTTGCCGAATACGGCGACTTCGAGTGCCCGTACTGCGGCCAGGCGGAGCCGATCGTGCGCGAGTTGCTCCGCGACTTCGTCGACGTGCGCTACGTCTGGCGCCATCTGCCGTTGACGGACGTGCATCCTCACGCGCAGCTCGCAGCGGAGGCGGCGGAGGCGGCGGCGGAGCAGGGCGCCTTCTGGGAGATGCACGACCTGCTGCTCGACCACCAGGATGCGCTCGAGCCGGACGACTTCGTGCGGTACGCGGAGCAGCTCGGGCTCGACCTCGACCGGTTCCGCGACGACCTGGAGTCACGCGTCGGCGCGTCGCGCGTCGACGCCGACGTGGACAGCGCCGACCTGAGCGGCGTCTCGGGCACGCCGACGTTCTTCATCAACGGCCGCAGGCACTACGGCGCCTACGACATCGACTCGCTCTCGGCGCTCGTGCGCGCGGCGGGCGCGCGGGCCGTGCTGGCGCGCAGCTGACGGGCGTTCCGGATAGCGGGGTCAGGCCCGAAGGGCCAGACCCCGTGCTTTGGGGTCAGTGCGGCGTCTCTTCGGGCAGCTCGTACCAGCGGACGCGCTCGCCGACGCGGGCGCGGAGCTTCCAGCGGCGCGACTTCGGCGCGTCCTCGGCGGCGCGCGCGAGCGTCTCGAGCTGCGCAGCCGGGTCGTACGTCCCCGCGGGCGCAGCGCCGGAGAGCGCACGAAGCTTCTCGAGGTTGCCCGTGATCGTGCGCCACCAGCCCCAGTCGTCGCCGACGAGCTCGCGGAAGACGCGCAGATCCATCGTCCCGGGCTCGTCCGACTCGGCGAGCGGGAAGCTGACGAGCAGCGCGAGGCAATCGGTCACGTCCTTCTCGTTCAACTCGACGATCTGAAGCTTCGTCAGGAGCAGGTCGAGCGGATCGAGCGTGTACGGCATCCGCGTCAGGCGGGGCGCAAGCTCGAGCGTGTGCGACATCTCGAGCTTGTCGACGATGACATCCACCGCTCGACCGTTCTCCGGGTCGGCGAAGTAGAGCTGCTTGTTCCCGTACAGCGCGTTGAAGTTCTTGTCGGGGACGTAGCCCCGCTCGGTGAAGAGGTCGGTGAGCGCGCGGCGCGACGCCGCGTTCGTGGCGACGTCGACGTCCTGCCCGTCGCGGATGCGCGGCGGCAGGCTCGGGCAGAGGATCCGCACCGCGATCCCGCCGAGCACGCGGAGCACGAGGCCGCGCGCGCTCGCAGCGTCGACCAGCTCGCGCGCCTCGACCGTCGCGTCGGCGTCCATGGCGACACGGTAACCGGGTTAGGGTTCGCCGATGGCGATGAGCGGCGCGGAGCGACGGGTCTGCGACGCGATCGCCGAACGGCGGGACGAGCTCGTCGCGCTTGCCTCCGAGCTGATCGCCTTCGACACGACCGCCCGCGCGGTCGGCGATCCGCCGCGACAGGAGCGGGAGCTCCAGGAGCACCTTGCCGGCCGCCTCGAGCGCTCCGGCGCCGAGGTCGATCTGTGGGAGCCGGCCGCCGAGGCGCTCGCCGGCAGGCCGCTCGTGCCGCCCGGTCTCGACTTCGCCGGCCGACCGCAGCTGATCGCGCGGCGGCACGGACGCGGCGGCGGCCGCTCGCTCGTCTTCAACGGCCACATCGACGTCGTCTCCGTCGAGCCGCGCGAGCGCTGGACGAGCGACCCGTTCGCGGCGGACGTTCGCGACGGCCGCCTCTACGGCCGCGGCTCGTGCGACATGAAAGGTGGGATCGCAGCGATGACGCTCGCCGCCGAAGCGCTCGCGGAGCTCGGCGTCGAGCTCGCCGGCGACCTCGTCGTCGCGACGAACACCGACGAGGAGTCGTCAGGCGCGGGCGGAACGGCGCTCGTCGAGCACGGCCTGCGCGCCGACGCGGCGATCGTCACCGAGGCGACCGGCTTCAAGGTCTGGGTCGCGTGTCGCGGCTCGGAATACGTGATCGTGCGCGTTCCCGGCCGTCCCGGGCATGCCGAGGTGCGCCAGCCCGACTGGCGCGCCGGCGGCGCGGTCAACGCGATCGAGAAGGCGACGCTCGTGATCGACGCGATTCGCTCGCTGCGCGCACGCTGGGAGGGCGACACGGCGCTCGACCATCCCTACCTGTCGCGGCCCTCGCTCGTGCCGACCGTCGCGCGGGCCGGCGAATGGGCGGTGACCTATCCCGCGGAGTGCGCGCTGACGGTCGCCGTGATGTACGTGCCGGCGCAGGCGGACGCAGACGGCTGGGGCGCAGAGGTGCGCCGCGAGGTGGAGGAATGGCTCGCGCGCGAGAGCGGGGGCGACGACTGGCTCGCCGCGAACCCGCCGCGGCTCGAGTGGCAGCCGAACGGCGTGATGCCGCTCGAGATCTCGGAGAACGACCCGGTCGTGATCACCATGCGCGAAGCGGCGGCGGACGTCGGGCGGCCCGGCTCACTCGGCGGCCTCGACTCGTGGTACGACGGCGCGACACTCACGCACCTGGCGGGCATTCCCGCGATCGGCTTCGGCCCACCCGGCTTCGATCCCGACGGCGTCAGCCTCGCCCACATGATCGACGAGTACGTGCCGGTCGACGGGCTCGTCGGCTGCGCGCAGGCGCTCGCGGTCGTGGCGATGCGTTTTTGCGGCACGACCTGACGGGGCGGCGCGCCGCCGGTCGTGGTGATCGCGCGGAAGATCGACCCAGCGGTGCTGTGCCGGCACCGTGGCGCCGCCGGGCGCGACGCCGAAGATCACGACGACGGCCAGCGCGCATGCACGCGCGATCGTGCCGCGCGCCTGTCGTCGCGTTGCCGGGAGGGCATCCTGCGCGGCGCGCGTCAAGGCGCGTCTCAGGTAGACGAGGACGTGGAGGCCGAGGAGCACGAGCCAGATCACCGACGCCGGGCCGTGCAGACGGCGGGCGAGCTGGAGCGCATGGCCATGCAGGAACCCCATCGCGACGCCGCTCCCGAACAGCACGATCGTCGCCGCGACGAACAGCGGCGCGAGCATGCGCATCGCGATCTGCGGCGGGCCGAGCGCCACATAGGCGCCGCTGCGGGTGTAGTAGCGCACGAACCGCCAGCCGGTGCTCGCCAACTTCAGGAGCACCGCCGGGATCAAGGCGAGCCCGACGAAGACGTGCACAGACATGAACGTGTGCACGCCGAGCAGGATGGTCGCGATCTCGACGGCGGCGGGGGCGAGCACGAGCAGCCCGACCGCCGCGGTCAGGCGCTCGTTTCCGCCGGGGTTCACCCGGCTCTGCCGTTCGGGCAGCGGATCTTGCAAACCGCTGCATCTTGGACGACCGGGAGGGCACCGCTGCTCCGTCCGAGCTACGGCACGTACTTCTGCGACGTGACGACGGGTAACAATCTCGGGAAACGACAACAGAGCGCTCGCGGGCGTAGGATCGCGTCCGTGCGTGAGCTGCGTCCCGGCGTCTGGCATTGGCAGGCGCCGCATCCGGATTGGGACGAGGAGTCGTGGTGGCCCGAGCGCGTCTCGTCGTACGGGATCGAGCTCGGCGGCGACTTCCTCCTGTTCGACCCGCTCTCGGTACCGGACGATCTGCGCGAGCGCGCGACCGCCGTCGTCCTGACGGCGCCGTACCACGAGCGGGATGCCCGCGGCCTCGGCCTGCCGGTGCACACACCTCCCGCAGACACCTGGCAAGACTGGGTGGAGAAGTTCGATGTAGAGCCCGACCGTGTGCGCGGCATGGAGAGCGAGGACCTGGCCTGGCTGCGCGCGGGCGAAGGCGAGGGAGAGTTTCACGGTCCGGGAGCATGGCCGTTCGGCATCGACGCGTACGCCGGCCGCGAGGAGAACGATCTCGTCTTCTGGCTGCCGTCGATCAACGCGATCGTGACCGGTGACACTCTCTCCGTCTTCGACGGTGGGCTGGACATCCAGCTCGGCGGCCGCAAGCACGTGACCCGCGACGATGTCGTGCGCCGGCTCCGTCCGCTGCTCGATCTGCCGGTCGAGCTCGTGCTGCCCGCGCACGGCGAGCCGACGGATCGTGCAGCGCTCGAGCGCGTGCTCTCCTGAGCGGCGGCGGCGAGCGTAGTTCGGCACCCGTGGTCGAGGGCGTCGTCATTCGCCCGGAGCGCGACGAGGACCAGCCCGTGATCGCAGAGGTGGTTGCCGCGGCATTCGCCGGACACCCCGAGAACATCGCGGCGTTCGTCGAGCGCATCCGGGCGTCGGACCAGTTCATTCCGGAGCTGGCGTTGGTGGCCGCGGACTCGTCCGGTGTGATTGCGCATGTGATGCTGAGCTGGGTCGGTGTCGAAGGCGGGTCTCGCACGAGGATCCTCAATCTCACGCCGATGTCGGTTCGGCCCGACCGCCAGCGCATCGGGGTGGGGACGCTGCTGATCCGGGACGCGCTCGCTCGCGCCGAAGCAGCAGGCGAGCCTGTCGTCATGGTCGAGGGCATCGCCGCGTACTACCCTCGCTTCGGCTTCGAGCGGGCGAGCGCGCTCGGCTTCATCTCCCCGCATCCGAAGATCCCCGACGAGGCGTTCATGGTCAAGCGGCTGCCGGGCTACAGCCCCGACCTCGCCGGTCGGATCGTCTATCCGGCCGCGTTCGCCCCGCTCGGATACTGAGCGTCGGTGCATCACGGCGACGTACACCTGCCGGCCGACCGGGAGCTTGCTGTTGCAAGATGTCGTCGATGACGGGCGAGCCGGTCACGGTTCGACTTGCCGAGGAGGAGGACCGGCTGCCGATGGCCCACCTCTTCGCAGCGGTCGCGGCGGAACAGGACGGGATCGCCGCCGAGTTGCCGGTTGACGTCGAGAAGCGAGCAGAGCGCTGGCAGTTGGACCGCACACTCGTCGCGGTTGTGGCGGGCGACATCGTCGGAGTCATCTTCGTCACCGAGAGCGGCTTCGGGTTGGGTGAGATCGCGATGTTCGTCGCGGCCGGCCGGCGCGGCCACGGCGTCGGGACGGCGTTGGTCGAGGCCGTCATCGCGTGGGCCAAGACGCGTCCGCTGCACAAGCTGACGCTCGGTGTCTTCCCGCACAACGAGGCTGCGATCGGCCTTTACCGGAAGTTCGGCTTCGTCGAAGAAGGGCGGCACCCGAAGCACATCCGGCGCGCCGACGGCGAGCTGTGGGACCTGATCGACATGGGGCTCCTGCTCTGATGATGGGCAGGCGCCTCCGCCGGCTCGGACCGATGGCAATCGCGGTCCTCGCGCTCGTTGGGACGAGCGCCGCCGCGACGCGCCCGGATCCGAGGACGCTGGTGCTGCGACTTCACGATCTACCGTCCGGCTTCGGCGTTCAGACGACGACGAACTACACGATCCAGGCCGCGGCCGGCGAGGAGGGCGTGACCGTCGCACAGCTCAGAGCCTGGGGCTACGTCGCGGCCTACGAAGCAGATTTCGCACGCGTCGTGCAGGTTCCGAAAACAGCTCGGGGCATCTTCGGTGTCTACTCATTCGCGAGTGCCTTCGCCTCGCCCGAGGGCGCTCACAGCCAATGGGCGCAGCGTGCCAAGAGCTGCAAGCGCCGCAAGGTGCCGGCGCTGAGCACGAAGATTGGTGATGCGACGCAGCTTTGTTCGGCCACCATCACCGTGGCCGGCCGCGCCGTACAGGCGTACTTCGTGTTCTGGACGCACGGAAACGTCTTCGAGACGTTGGTCGCCTACGGGAACAGGGGTCGCGTCTCACCTACCCAGGCGCTGGCTCTTGCGAAGCTGCAAGACGCGCGGATGCGCTGATCCGCCGGCGTCGCGCTTCCGATATCACGCTGACGACGACTGGGCGTCTTCGCCCGATTCGGGCAGCGGAAGCGCCGCCTCACCCGACAAGCTCGGCCGCGTCGGCCGACGAGGCTCGCGAACGCCGATTCCGCCGCCGGCCTCCGGCTCGTCGGAAGAGTCGGCCCCGAGACGCACCGCCGTCGGGTCGCCGTGCTCGCCGGGATCGTTGCGAGCGCGTCTCCTCCGGCGCATTCCGCCCAGCGCGCTGAGCGCACCTGCGAATACGCGCGGCCGTCGCGTCCGTCGGCGGATCGGGGTCGGGACGCCTGGGCCTCTTCGCCTTCTTCTCACGCTTCCGTCACGGGCGCTGCGCGTCACTCGATTCGCTTCCGCCCGAAGCGTAGCGGTGCCGATTCCCTCGGCTGCGCGGGTCCGCGAGACTAGCTACCCTCGATCACGTGACCGGGATCCTCGCCGCGAGCAGCCAGACGGGCATCGACGTGGTGATGATCGCCGCCGTCTTCGGAGCCCCGGTCGTCGCCGCCGCGATCTACGTCTTCGGCTTCCGCAGCGCGCGCAAGCACGACGCCGAAAATCCGCCGCGACGGCTCCCCTAGGTTAGTTCCTGAGCATGTTGTTCCGGCCGTCGAAGGCAGCTCAAGCCGCTCGCCCGAGACAGTTCAGTGTCGTGCGCGAGTGTTCACAAATGACGCCTGAAGACGGGGAGCTACAATTCGCGTCGGACAGTTCGTTGCAAGTCGAAGGCCCGCCGGTTGGCGGGCCTTCGCTGTCCTGGATCCCGGAGGCCGGATTCGAACCGGCAAGGATCGGCGTATGCGACTGACGGCGGCTATCGCGATCGCCGGCTGCGCGTGTTGCATCCTCACGGCGTTCGGGGCCGCTCATGCGTCGACGCTCGGCATTGGGGCGAGAGCGCGAGCGTTCGTTAGCGGTCTGAATTCACCGACGCGCGCGACCAGCGTTCGGCAACTGGCGCCGTCGATCAAGGCTCGGGTGCGTACAGGCCCCTGGGCGCACTATGTCGGTCGCGCGCGGGTGCAGTGGGTGGAGGATGGGTTTGGCACGAACTGCGCGCTTACCGTCATCCGAGAGAGTGCTTCGCCTCATGTTGTGAGGGCTGAGGTCGAGGAGCTAAGGGACGAGAACCATCCTTGCGTCGGTGGTCAGCTCGGCACCCGCGTCGTCTTCGTCTTCGGCTTCGACTCCTCCGGCCACGTGGCGACGCTGAGTCTTCAGAACCCGTAGCCGGATCCCTCCGTCGCCTGCGCGAGCGTTACGGAATGTCGCTTGGGCGGCTGAATGCGAACCGGCGGTTCGCGTTCCGCCGTCAGGCGCAAGTATCGACATCTGGGACGATCGGCAGAATGGCGCGGCGGGTCGTACGGTGGCTGGGAAGGGGTGCGGTGCGTTGGTCGATCGAGACTGGGAAGTTCGGCCGGCGGAGTCCGACGAGGACTTGGATCTCTGGGCGGCGATTCGGACCGGGGCCTCGCCTCGCATCCGGGTGGCTCGGCCGTTGCGGGTGCCTGGTCGGCTGCTGTTGCTCTCGAACGACGTCGGCTGCGCGCGCGCGACTCCCTCTGACCTAGAGGACTGCGCGGCGATTGACGTGTACGTCCTGCCCGAGGCACGGAACGGCGGCCTGGGGTCGGAACTGTTCGCGCGATGTGTCGACCATGCGCGAGGCCTCGGTGCAGCGCATATGATCGTGACGGTCGACGAGTTGAGTGGGCCGGGTCGTGCCTTCGCGCGTACGCGTGGCTTCACGGAGGTGGACCGGGAGGTTGAGCTGCGGCGGACAGTCGGCGACGAGCGTGAGCCCGATCCGCTCCCCGGAATCGGCGTCGTGTCGTTGGCGGAGAAACCGGATCTGCTCGAGCCGACCTACGAGGCTGTCGCGCTCGACGCGTACGCCGAGTTGCCTTTGCCGAGGGGTTTTGTGACGACGCTAGAGAAATGGATCGAGGAGGAAGGAGCGGGAGTTGCCGAGGCGTCCTTCATCGCTCTCGACGGCGACGTGATCGTGGGCTACGCCGGGATGCAGGCAGAGGGCGAGCACGGCCTCACCGCGGTCCGCCGCACCCACCGCAGGCGCGGCGTCGCGACGTATCTCAAGCGGCGTCAGCTCGCTTGGGCGGCTCGGGCCGGGCTCGGCGAGCTTGTCACTTTCACGCAAGGCGAAAACAGCGCGATGCAGAAGGTGAACGAGCGGCTTGGCTACGTCCCGGAGCCAGCGTGGCTGAAGCTCCGCGCCGCAATCGAGCCGTGACTCACCGGGAAGCCGCCTCTGGCCATGAGCGAGGTATCGGCCCCGCCCTGACGCGACGAGCGGCCGTGAATCGAGATTCGTCGCGTGGGCGAGTGGTCACGAATCAAGCCTTGAGCGAGTCGCTATCCTTGGTGGCGGACGGTCCGCTTTGCTTTGTTGAGCTACACAAAGGCCCGCGTCACGGCGGGCCTTTGTATGTCCTGGACCCCGAAGGCGGGATCGAACCCGCATCTGTCGGATGGACGGTCCCCGCTCTGCCAGTTGAGCTACTTCGGGGTCGTGCTGAACGTGTAGCGACTTGCCGCGTGCATCGGCAAGTCGTCTCTTCGCGTCATGACCGGGAGAGGCACGACCGCCCGACACAATTCACTGTCGTGGGCGAGTGTTCGGCATTGTCACTTGGCGGAGATGAGCCTGGCGTGCGGATCCTCGGCCCCGATGGTGAGCCACTGCGGAAGGTCTCGCTTCAGTTTTCGGGCGCCGATGGGCCGGCGCTCCGTCGACTGATGCAACGGCTCGCCGCTCTAGCGGAGACAGCCGAGGCGACGTCGGACGTAAACCGACCGCTAGGCGTGCTCGGAATCTCGGTGCACGACTCCGAGGACAGGGGAAGCAGTTAAGGACTCTGCGCGACCGTCCTATCACTCGAGAACGAGCGCTAGCCCTCGACGCGCTGCACGAGCTTCACGCGGTCGCCGTCGATGTCGACGAGATAGCCGCGGAGGATCCCGGCGTTTGCCTCGCTTCCGGGATTGATGCAGACGGTGTCGCCGATGCGGCGCTCGCCGCCCGACTCGTGGATGTGGCCGTGCACGGAGAGCAGCGGGCGATACTCCTCGATCACGCGGCGCACGGCGCGCGACCCCACCGGGCCGCGCAGCACGTCGCCGGCCGACACCGTCGGCCGCAGGTTCTCGTCGAGAATAGGCGCCGTGTCGAGCCCCGAGTCGTACGGCGGCACGTGGATCATGAACACTGCGCGTCGCGGGTCGCGCACCTGGTCGGCGAGCGCCGCCAGCCGCGCATAGAGCTCGTCCTCCGTTTCCTCGCGCGGAGTCAGCCACGGCGTCTCGTTCGACCAGCCCGACGCGAGCAGCTGCAGGCCGTCGGGCAGATCGAGCACCTTCCCGTCGGCGTTCACCGTCGCGAACTCCGAACGGTCGAGCACCTCGTCGATCGCGAAGTCGTCGTCGTTTCCCGGCATCAGGAAGAGCGGAACGTCCGAGTCCGCGAGACGCTCGGTCGCGAGGCGTAGCCATGCCTCGACGCGCTCGTTCATCAGGCGATGCAACAGCTCGTCGCGCGCGCGCTCGTCGCCGGCGAGCCGCTCTGCCTCCTCCGCCGAGGTGACAAACGAGTAGTAGCCGACGTCCGCGATGTCGCGCTCGAGCTGCGCGAGCTCCTCGTCGTTGCGTGCTCGGCGGTGCACGCCGAAGAGATCCGCTTCGTACGCGCCGTCCCGCTGCACGATCGGAACGATCGCCTTCCCGGTGAGGTCGCCCGCGACGAGCCCGACGTCGGCCTTGTAGACGTTCAGGCGCAGCGCGTTGAGATACTTCCGCCACGCCGTCTCCGCGGCGTGGAAGTCGCTCGCGATATACAGCCGAGTGCTAATCCGGCGGGATCTCCGCGAAGAGCATCTTCGAGTCGACGCCCGCTGCGCGCGTGCGCAACTGCATGACGATGTAGATCACGAGCCCGATTCCGTAGAAGATCAGCGCGTCGAGAATGCCGTTCGTCTCGAGATAGTGCAGGCGCCCGGTGCCTTCGAGGCTCTTTACGATCGGCTTGAACACCGCGAAGATGTAGATCCACACGGGGAAGAAGAGCCAGACGAGCCCGAGCACGGGCAGTTGCTTCGCAAACGGCGCGTTGCGCACGAGATCGGGTCGCCGCAGCCGCACGAGCAGCGCGTTCACGCCGGGCATCGTCCAGGTGAGGATCGCCATCGTGATCGAGAACCACGCCGTCCCGGCGAGGTTCAGCTTGTGCCCGGTCGTCGCGAGGAAATGCGGCAGTGCGTTGTAACTCTGGAAGAAGAGGAAGAGCAGCGACAGCCCGAGCGTCGCGAAGATCGCGTTCAGCGGCGCCCGCAGCCGCTCGTTCACGTTGCCGAACCACTCCGGCAGCTGGCGGTCGAGGCTCCACGCGAGCTGCATGCGGCTGATGAAGTTGATGTAGACGGGGCAGAGCAGGAACGGGAAGACGACGCCGCCCAGGCTGATCAGCATCCAGATCGGCCAGAGGCCCGGGTGCGCGACCGCGGCCATCAGCGGCATCGAGTTCGGCTGCCCCATCGGCAGTGCCGTCAGGTGCGAGTTGAAGCCCCAGTAGCTCGCACCCCAGCTGACGTTCGTGTCGAAGCCGAAGTGGCTCGAGATCAGATCGACGAAGAAGGAGTTGGCGAGGACGCCGATCGCGAGCGCTCCGATCAGCGCGATCAGCACGCCGCGCTTCACGTTGCCGCGGACCTCGCCGGCGATGTACGCCGAGTACTGGAAGCCGATGTACTGGAACAGGAGGATCGAGAGCATGAAGGGGAAGACCGTCGTCGAGAAGATGTCGCTCCAGAAATGGTGATGCGCCGCGATGAAGTCGGCCTTGCCCGACGCGGCGATCTGCGCGGCCGTCACGCCGCCCGTGTACTTCGGCAGATGCGCCTCGAAGCTCGACCTGCTCGTCGCAGCGAAGACGAAGATGAACGTCGCGACGAAGCAGAGGACGCCGTAGCCGGCGAGCCCGGTCACGACTTTGTGGAACGTGCGCGTCGGCAGCACGCACACGGCGCCGATCACGAGCAGCACGACGATCGAGCCGATGAAGCCCGGCGAGCCGGTGATGCCACCGGTCGAGTCGGTGAACCAGTGGTTCGCGTGATTCCAGAAATGTCCGCCGGCGCCGATGCCGATGATGCGGCCGGTGATCTGGAGGTTGCGCAGGACGAGCGGCACTTCGAACGCGATGATCAGCACCGACGCGATCACGAGCGTCCACGACTCCATCCAGCCGAGGAACGGGTGCACGATGCGGCTCGTGAAGACGTAGTCGCCGCCGGAGCGCGGCATCACCGACGTGAGCGACGCGAAGATCAACGCGAGCACGACGCAGAAGAGGCCGGAGATGATCGCCGCCCAGCCGTACTCCGAGAGCGGCCCGACCTTCCAGACGGGCACGAACGCGAGCGAATAGAAGATCGGGTAGAGCGTCAGCCCGACGCCGACGAACGCGGCGACGTTGAAGAAGAGAGCGTTCGTGACGCTGACATTGCGAACGAGTCCCGACGACTGACGGACGAACAGCTTCGCGCTCGACCCCGCCGCAGCGGGCGAGGGCGCTGTCATATCTGACACGTAACCCTCCTCGACTCGGCCTCTCGGGCGATTATCAGCCGCCGACGGGTGCGTGCACAACTACCCGCACCTCTGCCGGGAGCCGGCGCAGGTAGTCGACGTCGGAGGCCGCGGCGGCCCGGCCGACCTCCGCGACCAGGAGCTCCTCCGCGGCTCCGGCCTGAGCGAGCACCTCGCCGCCGGCGCCGACCGACCGGCTGCCGCCCACGAAACGGTTTCCGCCGAGCTCGCCGACGGCGTTGACGTAGACGTGCGGGAGACGGTTGTCGAGGGCCCGCGCACGGGTCGCCAGCTCGTGCTCGCCTTCGTAGGGCTCCATGTTCGCCGACACGGTGACGAGCAGCTCGGCGCCGGCGACGGCGACCGCCCGCGCCGGCTCGGGGAACTCGATGTCGAAGCAGACGAGCGGTGCGACGGCGACGCCGGCGAGTCGAACGATGCAGAGCTCCTCGCCCGGCCTGAAGACGTGGCGCTCCCCGGCGAAGAGCTGGGTCTTTCGGTAGACGGCGGCGAGCGTGCCGTCGCTGTCGATGCACGCCGCGCTGTTCGCGAGGCCGTCGGCCAGGCGCTCGACGAAGCCGACGACGACGGCTGTCTGGAGGCGCGCGGCGGCTTCGGCGACCTCGCCGAGCTCGGACGCGTCGAGGGACAGCGCCGTGTCGGCGGCCGACGCGAGGTCGTACGCGCTCAGATAGAGCTCCGGGAAGACGGCGAGCTCGACGTCCGGGTGCGCCTCGAGTGCGGCGACCGCCCGCGCAACGTTCGCGCGCGGATCGCATGCGACCGACTCGAGCTGTGCGAGGAGCGCCCTCATCCGGCGGATCTTCGCAGCCGGGCGAAGCAGCGCGGGTCGAATCCGGCCGGCAGGCGGTACAGGCTCGCTCGACGCGACGGGCTCACCGCAACGGGGCTCGCGCTCAACGGGCGCGTCGTCTCGACGACCACGTACTGCGGTCGCGACCGGAAGCTCGCCGTGAGGCACCCGTTGCTCCGGATCCGGAGTGTCTCGACCGGCAGCCCGTCGGGCAACGGGCCGTCGGCGCTCGCCACGTCGACGACGCTTCGGTTGAAGAACTCGTCCGACCAGAGACCCCCGATGCGCACGAACTGGGGCCCGGAGTGCGTCGTCGCCCAGAGCGCGACGACGCGCGCGCTCGGACCGACGGCGTTGTCGATCCAGCTGTAGTCGCGCCACTGCCCGGCGTCGTGAACGCCGTTTGCCGCATGAAGCTCGCCGACGGTAAGCGTGACGGCGAATGCGGCGACGCAGATCCCGATCAGTGCCGCCCGACGCGGCCGGAGCAGAAAGATCGTCACGACAATCGCCGCGACGGCCGCCATCGAGAGACGGGCTGCCCAGCCGCGCAGCCCGGTCTCCCACCACAGCATCACGGCGAGCCCGTCCACACCCGACGGCGCGACCGCCCTCGACGGAATCGTCAGCGGTAGAAAGACGAGCAGCACCGAGACGACTGCCGAGAGCAGGCGCGGGCGCGGCGCGCCGGAGTCGAGCCAGGCGAAGAAGACGGTCAGCACGAGCGGAGCGACGTAGAAGAGATTGCGCTCGTGGATGCGCTGCAGGCCGTACGGCGACGCCGAGAGGGCGGCCACGGTGGCCAGGACGCCGGCGCCGAGGGCCGCGGTGAGGATGACCACGCGTCGCAGCGCGGGGGAGAGCGATGTGGACCACAGCGCAGGGCCGAGCAGGAGGCCGAACGCTGCGAGCGGAACGAGGCCGAGGTAGAGCTCGAGATCCGCCGTGTTGGCGAGCGCCCAGTGCACGACGGACCGTGTCTGATACGACGTCACGAGCACGTGATACGGGCCGAGGGTCGACTTCCCCGGGACGAGCGCCGCCCCGATGCCCGCGCACGCGAGCACGACGAGAGTCGGGACATGCTCGCGGAGGGAAGCGCGCAGGCGTCGCTCCGGGAGCGCGAGGAGCACGACGGCGAGCAGGTACGCGGGCAGGAGCACGACACCTTGAGCGCGGGCGAGGAACGTCACCCCTGCAGCGACGACGACGAGCAGCTGTCGAGCGAGCGTCGGACGTTCGAGCGCCCGCAGCATCAGCAGCGCGCTCGTGAGGAAGAGCGGATAGAACGCGTTCTCGGTCATGATCGCGCTCGTCAAGATGAAGGAGGGCAGGACGACGGCGAGGAGTGCGACGAGAAGGGCGCTCGATTGTCGCCGGACGACGCGTCTCGCGATCAGGTAGGCAGGCACCGCCGAGAGCGAGAACACGATCGCGTTCAGTCCCTGCGCGATCGCATAGGCCGAGCGCTCGTCGCCGCCGAGCCGCTGCGCCACCGTCAGCACCGCGGGATACACGTAGCCGTACCGCGGTGCCGCGCCGCCGCGAACCGTGAAGTGCCCGGTCCACGCGAACGCCCGCGAGAGCTCCCAGTAGATCAGCTCGTCCCCGAAGATCCGGGGCCTCCTGACCGGGACGGCGAGGAGGCCGCCGAGCACGGCTGCACCGGCGACGATTCCGCAGACCTTCGGCCAGGGGCTGCGGCGCATCCCGCAAGTGTTCCCGACGGGAACGGCGGGGTAGGGCCCGAAGTGCCGGACCCCGGGCGTCTTGCGGCAGGCGGGGCGAGGGCCGAGAATCGGCAGCGACCACGGCGAGGAGACGTCATGACCCGAACCGAGCTGCAACGGCACTACGAGGAGATCTCGCAACGCCATCTGCGCGACCTCTTCGCGGCGGATCCGAGCCGCGGCGAGCGCATGACGGCGGACGCGCCCGGGATCCACCTCGACTACTCGAAGAACCGGATCACCGACGAGACGGTCGGGCTGCTGCTCGCGCTCGCGGAGGAGTCGCGCGTCGCGGAGCGGCGCGATGCGATGTTCGCAGGCGAGCACATCAACGTCACGGAGGACCGCGCGGTGCTTCACGTCGCACTGCGCATGCCGCGCGGGCGTTCGCTGATCGTCGACGGGCGCGACGTCGTCGCCGACGTGCACGAGGTGCTCGATCGGATGGCGGCGTTCGTCGAGCGAATCCACTCCGGCGAATGGACCGGACATACGGGCAAGCCGATCAAGAACGTCGTCAACATCGGGATCGGGGGATCCGATCTCGGTCCGGTGATGGCCTACCGCGCGCTCCGCCACTACAGCCGGCGCGACATGACGTTCCGCTTCGTCTCGAACGTCGACGCGACGGATTTCGCCGAGTCGACCCGCGACCTCGATCCGGAGCAGACGCTCTTCATCGTCTCCTCGAAGACGTTCACGACGCTCGAGACGATGACGAACGCCGAAACGGCACGGAGCTGGCTGCTCGAGCAGCTCTCTGCAGACGAATCCGCCGTGGCGAAGCACTTCGTCGCGGTCTCGACCAATCTCGAGGAGGTCGCCCGCTTCGGGATCGACCCTGCGAACGCCTTCGGCTTTTGGGACTGGGTCGGCGGCCGCTACTCGATGGACTCCGCGATCGGCCTGTCGACGATGCTCGCAGTCGGCCCCGAGCAGTTCGAGCAGATGCTCGCGGGCTTCCACGCGATCGACGAGCACTTCCGCACCGCGCCCGCGGAGCAGAACGTGCCGCTGCTGATGGGGCTGCTCGCCGTCTGGTACGCCGACTACTTCCGCGCGGAGACGGTCGCCGTGCTCCCGTACGACCAGTACCTCGAGCGGTTCCCCGCGTACCTGCAGCAGCTGACGATGGAATCGAACGGGAAATCCGTGCGGCTCGACTCGTCACCGGTGGACGTTCCGACCGGCGCCGTGTACTGGGGCGAGCCGGGCGCGAACGGCCAGCACAGCTTCTACCAGCTGATCCACCAGGGCACGCGGCTCATCCCGTGCGACTTCATCTGCTTCACCGAGAGCCTCAACCCGCTCGGAAACCACCACGATCTGCTCGTCGCGAACGTCTTCGCGCAGGCTGAGGCGCTCGCCTTCGGGCGCACGGCGGAGGAGGTCGCCGCCGAGGGGACGCCCGACTGGCTGGTGCCGCACCGGACGTTCCCGGGTAACCGGCCCTCGAACGTGCTGATGGCGGAGCGGTTGACGCCGGCTTTGCTCGGCTCGCTCGTCGCGTTGTACGAGCATTCCGTCTTCACGCAGGGCGCCGTGTGGTCGATCAACTCGTTCGACCAGTGGGGCGTCGAGCTCGGCAAGGCGCTCGCGAAGCGAATCGTCCCCGAGCTCCAGCGCGAGGACGAGCTCGACCACGACTCGTCGACGAATACGCTGATCGCCAGGTACCGCGCAGCAAGGAGGACGACGGCGGCCTCGGCGTAGGAGCGAGGTACCATGGCGCCCGCGTGGCGCCGAACCGCTTCGACGATCTCGCGCGCGGCCTGCGCGTGATCCGGGAACGACTGAGCGAGGCTGCCGGCGCCGACCCGCTCGAGTGGGTCAGCGACCAGCTGCAGCGACCGGCGCCCCCGCCCGTCCCGCTCGACGAGCTGCAGGCCGAGCTCGACTCGCTCGTCGGCCTGACGACGGTGAAGGAGCAGGTGCGCGCGCTCGTCGCGTTCCTTCAGGTACAGGCGAGGCGGCTCGAGCACAACCTGCCGGAGGTCGCGACGTCGCAGCATCTCGTCTTCCTCGGCAATCCCGGCACCGGGAAGACGACCGTGGCGCGGCTGCTCGCGCAGATGTACCGCTCGATGGGCTTGCTCGAGAAGGGGCATCTGGTCGAGGTCGACCGCGCCGAGCTGGTCGGAGAGTACGTCGGCCACACCGCGGTGAAGACCGACCGCGCGATCAGGCGGGCGCTCGACGGAGTGCTCTTCATCGACGAGGCGTACGCGCTGACGCCGCCGCACGGGCGGCTCGACTTCGGCGCCGAATCGGTCGAGACGCTGCTCAAGCGGATGGAGGACTACCGGCACCGTCTCGTCGTGATCGTCGCGGGCTATCCGCGCCTGATGCATCAGTTCCTGACCTCGAACCCGGGGCTCCGGTCCCGCTTCTCCCGCGAGATCAGCTTCCCCGACTACACGACGCCGGAGCTGCTCGCGATCACGCAACGTTTCGCCGAGCGGAACGCGTACGAGCTCGAGCCGGCCGCGGAAGCGCAGCTCGCCGCGATCTTCGGCGGCGTGGGGCGCGGCGAGGGTTTCGGCAACGCGCGCTACGCGAGGACGCTCTTCGAGCAGGCGCTGAACGCGCAGGCCGATCGCCTCGCCTCGGGCGGCGCGGGCCGCCTCGACGCGCTCGGCGCGGAGGAGCTGAAGGCGCTCACGGCCGCCGACGTCGCGGCCGCTGCGCAGGCGCTCGGCGAGCAGCCGGGGGCCGGCGCGAACTCTGCCAAGCGCTGGCCCTGGCAGCGATGATGTGCAGGTGAGCGCTCAGGCTCCGCAGCGGCAGCAACAGCCGCAACAGACACGCGAGGCGCCTCGCGGCCCGCGGATGCCCCCGCCGCCGAAGCGGAGATTTCGCGTCGGCTGGTGGATCGCCTGGATCGTCGCGCTGCTCGCGATCAACTACTGGTTCGCATCGCGCGCGACCCAGGGCGCGCCGCGCATCCGCGTGCCGTACAGCCCCTTCTTCCTCGATCAGGTCAAGTCGCGGCACGTCGTGTCGATCACGTCGAAAGGCACGACGGTCCAGGGAACGTTCACCGTCGCACAGAGCTACAACGGGTCGAAGAGCTCGAAGCTCTTCCAGACCGAGATCCCGGCATTCGCCGACACGAACCAGCTGGCGCAGCTGCTGCAGCGCAAGGGCGTCATCGTCAACGCCGTCCCGCTCGACACCGGCGCGCCGTGGTGGGAGAACCTGTTGTTCGGCTTCGGGCCGACGCTGCTCTTCGTCGCGCTCCTCTTCTGGGTGATGCGGCGCGCCGGCGGCGTCGGAAACATGCTCGGTCAGTTCGGCCGCTCACGCGCGAGGCTCTACGAGCCGACCGGCGATCGCGTCACGTTCGCCGACGTCGCCGGCATCGACGAGGCGAAGCAGGAGCTGTCGGAGGTCGTCGACTTCCTGCGCGACGCCGACAAGTACCGCCGGCTCGGCGCGCGGGTGCCGCACGGCGTGCTCCTCTCGGGACCGCCGGGCACCGGGAAGACGCTGCTCGCGCGCGCCGTCGCAGGCGAGGCGAACGTGCCGTTCTTCTCGATGGCGGCGTCGGAGTTCGTCGAGGCGATCGTCGGGGTGGGCGCCTCCCGTGTTCGCGATCTCTTCACGCAGGCGAAGGCGGCGGCGCCCGCGATCATCTTCGTCGACGAGCTCGACGCGATCGGGCGCTCGCGCACTTCCGGCGTCGCCGGCTTCAGCGGCGGCAACGACGAACGTGAGCAGACGCTCAATCAGATCCTCACGGAGATGGACGGATTCGACTCGTCGACCGGCGTGATCGTGATCGCCGCGACGAACCGGCCCGACGTGCTCGATCAGGCACTGCTTCGGCCGGGACGCTTCGACCGCCGCGTCGCGGTGCAGCCGCCCGACAGAAACGGCCGTGAGGCGATCCTGCGTGTCCACACGCGAGGCGTTCCGCTCGCGACCGACGTCGATCTGCGGGGGCTCGCGTCGACGACACCGGGCATGGTCGGCGCGGATCTGGCGAACCTCGTGAACGAAGCCGCGCTCCTCGCGGCGCGCCGCGGTCACCAGCAGGTGGAGGAAGCCGACTTCACCGACTCGCTCGAGCGGATCGTGCTCGGCGCGGAACGGAAGGTGATGATGACGACCGACGACAAGCGCCGCACGGCGTATCACGAGGGCGGCCACGCGCTCGTCGGGATGCTGACGGAGGGCGCCGACCCGGTGCGCAAGATCTCGATCATCCCGCGCGGCGTCGCGCTCGGGGTCACCTTCTCGGCGCCCGACGCTGATCGGTTCAACTACTCGCAGCAGGAGCTGCTCGCGAAGATCAAGGTCGCACTCGGCGGGCGGTGCGCCGAGGAGGCCGTCTTCGGCGACCTGACGACCGGCGCCGAGTCGGACATCCAGCAGCTGACGCAGATCGCGCGACAGATGGTCGGACGCTGGGGGATGAGCGACGCGATCGGCGTCATCTCGGTGCTGCCGCAGGACGGTCAGGGGCCGCTGCTGCCGGGAGTCGCGGAGGTCTCTCCGGAGACGCAGGAGCTGATCGACGCGGAGGTGAGGAAGATCGTCTCGTCGGCGCGCGAAGAGGTCGTGTCGCTGATCCGCGAGCACCGCGCACAGCTCGACGCGCTCGCCGAAGCGCTGCTCGAGCACGAGACGCTCGACCAGGCCGACGCATACGCGGCGGCCGGAATCGAGCTCCCCGCCGAGGCGAACGAGCCGGTTGCGGCGGCGCCGTAGCGGCTGCGGCGCGTCCTCGCGGTCGACGTCGGCGGCTTCCGCTTTATGGGATGCGGACGCACCGGCGCGCATCCCGGGCTGACGCGGGACGGGGTCAGCCCGAGGGGCCGGGACCCCGACCGGCGCTGTTCGCTCGTCCTACGACCGCCAGCGCCAGTCCTGGACGTCCCAGAACGGCCCGGCGAGCCCGGGGCTGTTCTTCATGCCGAGGATGCCGGCTCTGTAGATCAGCGCGTCGGGGCGCTGGTAGAGCGGCAGCTCGGGCACGGAGTTCGCGAGGATCCGGTCGGCCGCCTGGAAGTCCTTCGCCCGCTTCGCGGGATTCAGCTCCACGTTCGCGGCCTGCATCAGCTTCGTCGCCTTGATGCTGCAGTAGCCGGTGTAGTTGCCGGCGCCGTCGCAGCGGTATGCGTCGAAGAAATCTGCCGGATCGCCGCTCGTGATCCGCGAGTACTCGGCGATGTCGAAGTCGCCGGCGGGGATGCCGGTCGGCCCGAAGAGCACGTTGGCCGGCTGAGGGTCGTCGCTGACGTCGATCCCGACCTCGCGCAGCTCCTGCTTCGCGATCGCCTCGGTGATCGCGCGCGTCGTGACGCCGGATGTCCACGACCAGCGGAAGCGCGCCGGATAGCCGGAGCAGGTCCACGTCCCGGCTCCGCCCGGCTTCTTCGGGCCGCCCGTGCAGTGCTTCCTCAGCAGCGCGATCGCGGCTTTCGGGTTGTAGCTCCACTTCGCGAAGTCCGGCCGGTAGGGCGCCTGCGTCGAATAGAAGATCATGTTGTTCAACGGCTTCGTATTGCCGGCGAGCTGACCGAACGCGGCGTCGATGATCCCCTGGCGGTCGAGCGCGAAGCTGATCGCCTGACGCATCCACGGGCTGCGCAGCAGCGGGTTCGACGAGCCGCGGCCCTCGCGGAAATCGAGATGCTCGTCGTAGTAGCCCGGCACCTCGCTGAAGACGATTCCGGGCGTGCTCTTCAGCGGCAGGAGATTCGCACCGAAGGTCGGCGTGATCGCGTCGATCTCGCCCGTGCGCATCGCGTGCACTTCGTCGTCCGTGTTCGGAATGATCTTGATGTCGATCTCGTTCAGGCGGGGCCTCCTTCCGCCCCAGTACGGGTTCGCCTCGAGCGTCGTGCCCTGTCCCTTCGTGTAGTTCGCGAGATAGAAGGGCCCGTCCGACACCGGCTGGCCGTCGCTGCCGCAGATGCAGCTGGTCCAGATCCGGTTGAAGTCCTGCCCGACGAGCGCGAACGACGGGTAGAGCGTCGAGAACAGGCGCTGCCAGTCCGCGTAGGGACCGCACGGGAAGTCGGCGGAGCAGTTCGTCGTCTTCCAGTGGAACGTCACCTGCTTGAGGCCGCGGTGCGTCCAGTCGCCGGTGTCGATGTTTGCGTAGCCGGCGCGCCCGGCGAGGCTCGACGGGTCGTCGATCTTCTGCAGCGTGTAGACGAAGTCCTCGTAGGTGACCGGCACCTTCTTGCCGCCCCAGTACCAGTTCGCGTTGCGCTTGATCGTGTACGAGAGGCTCGTTCGCGTCGCCGACGCCTTCGACACGAGATCCTTGAGCCAGACGCCCCGGTTGTCCTGTTCGAACGCGCCGTGCAGTGCCTCACCCGCGCCGAGGAACGTGGTGGCGAGCTGGTTGCAGCATGCGAGCGCGGTGTTGAAGCCGTTCACGTCCTGCTCCTCGCCGAAGACGAGGATCCGCCTCGCCTGGCGCGCCTCGGCGGTGCGCGGGACGGCGGCCCAGGACTCCGCGAAGGGGGCGGCCGCCGATTCCGCCCCGCGCGCCGCCGTCCGAAGCTCGCTCGTGGCACCCGCGGACGCCGCCGAGAGGAGCAGCGCGGCAGCCGCTCCCGCAAGGAGCCAGAGGCGTCTGTGCATCGATTCCCTCCTCGGAGACATTGGCGCGGCGGCCGGCGCCCTCAGCGTCGGCCCCACAGTACGCGAGGCTCGACGCACCGGCTCACATATGCATCGGCGCCGTGGCCGGGAGCTTGAGCCCGGGAATCGCGCCGGGGGCGGCGAGCAGGAGCACCCCGAGCACGAGGAGGAGCGCGACCGTCCCGGCGGTCACCGGGCGGCGCCACGGCAAGGTCTTCTCGAGCGCGATCACGACGGCGATCAGCGCCATCCAGACGAGGCTCATGACGCCGAGGGCGAAGAGCGACGCCATCAGCGCCCAGCAGCAGCCGAGGCACCAGCCGCCGTGCGCGAGACCCATGCGGAGCGCGCCGGTGCGACCGCTCCGCCACGAGCCGAGCAGGAAGCCGAGCGGGCTCCGGCACTTGCCGAGGCAGACGTCCTTCAGCGGCGTGAGCTCGTAGGCCGCGGCGACGAGCAGCGTGGCGCCGGCGGCCCAGCGGCCGCCGCGGTCCCAGGCGAGCACGTCGCCCGCCGCGTGCTCTCCGATCACGGCTGCCGCGAACGCGGCTGCGCCGGCCGCGGCCCAGGTGACGAGGTAGCCGCCGACGAAGAGCAGCGGCGAGACGGCCGATCGCGCCCGCGTCATCCGTGCGTAGAGCGCCGCCGTCGGCGCGACCGACGGGAACATCATCGCGGCCATCATCACCACCCAGACTCCGAGGAACCAGCCGAACGCGCCGAGCGCGGTCCACGGGCCGTTGTCCATGCCGCGCATCTGGCCGGCCGTCCACCACCAGCCGACCCCGGCGAGCCCGACGAGCAGCGTGACGAGCCCGAGTCGCGTCCGGGCGGCGGAGAACGCAGGTGCGACGCTCACGCCGCCCAGGCGAACTCGGCCGACGACAACCCGGTCTTGCCCTCGTAGGCGATCCCGAACGCGTCGATCTTCGAGCGGCTCGCTTCCGCGATCGTCAGGTTCGAGCCGGCGGGATGGAACATCCCCTGGAAGCGAATCGGCTCGCCGGTCTCGACCCCGAACGGGACGATGTCCTCGATCTCGAAGTCGATCGCGTCGCCGACGCGGACGCTGTGATTCAGTCCGTCGTGCCGGACGTGGATTGCCGCGCGCTCGATGCCGGCCACCTCGCCGATCAGCGGGACGATCCCCTCCATCGGGCCGCCGAGCCGGCCCGTGAACACCTGCTCGAGCTTTTCCGCCTGCTCGTCGGAGGCGTTCTCGTCGATGAACATGCCGACGCGCCAGTTCCCGTCGGTCATCACCTTCGGCGTGTCGATGATCGTGAGGACCTTGAGGCCGGCGACGTCGGTGCCGTCGATCGTACCCTCTGCGATGTCGAAGACGAGCGTCGCACGGCAGTAGTCGTAGACGGCGCCGTGGTCGAACGTCGCGTTGCACGGGCAGATCAGATCGCACGAGCATGTCTCGACGTAGTGCCCCTTCAGGTTCCAGGCCATCGCAGCTCCTCCAAGTCTCGGACGACGTCCGATTCTCTCCGATTTCGGAAGTCTGTGCGTCAACCGCGTCGGTAGCATCGGCGCTCCTCGATGGCGGCGCACCCGTTCATGCTCGAATCGCGACACGCCGTCGTGAGCGGCGCCGGGAGCGCGCACGGAATCGGGTTCGCAGCGGCCCGGCTGCTCGTCCGCCTCGGCGCGCGCGTCTCGGTCACCTCGACGACCGACCGCGTCCACGAGCGCGCGGCCGAGCTGGGCGATGACGCGTTCGCGGTCGTCGCGGATCTCACCGATCCGGCGGCGGCGCTGCGCGTCGTCGACGCTGCACGCAGGCAGCTCGGGCCGATCGACATCCTCGTCAACGCCGCCGGGATGGTGCAGAGCGGGACGCCCGGCACGACCGCGCCGTTCGTCGAGCTCGTGCCCGAGCTCCTCGAGCGGCAGCTCGAGATCACGCTGAAGACCGCGTTCCACCTCACGCGAGCCGTGCTGCCCGAGATGCTCGTTCGCCGTCACGGACGGATCGTGATGGTCTCGTCGGTGACCGGGCCGCTCGTGACGGCGCCCGGCTCGTGCGCGTACGCCGCCGCGAAGGGCGCGCTCGACGGCCTGATGCGAACGGTCGCCCTCGAGACGGGTCGCGCGGGAGTCACCGTCAACTCCGTCGCGCCCGGGTGGATCGCGACGGCGTCATCCGAGCCGGACGAGCTCGAGGCCGGCCGCCACACGCCGGTCGGCCGGCCGGGCACGCCCGACGAGGTGGCCGCCCTCGTCGCGTTTCTCTGTTCGGACGAGGCGAGCTATGTCACCGGCCAGTCGCTCGTCGTGGACGGTGGCAATGTGATCCAGGAGCACCACGGGCCTACCATGAGCACATGACCTCGGTGCTCGAGGCGTCGCCGCCGCGCTTTCTCCCGGAGGAGGTCGCACGCATCGCCGCGGAGCTCGCCGGGATCGACGGCACGGCACGCGAGCTCGGCAGCGAGCGCGACCAGACGTTCCTCGTCGAGGGCGGGGACGGCTCGGTCGTCGTGAAGATCTCGAACCTCGGAGAAGATCCGGCGATCCTCGACCTCGAGACCGAGGCGATCCTGCACATCGCGCGGGTCGACCCGGAGCTGCCGGTCGCGCGGCCGCGGCCGATCTCGGCCGCCCGCGGCGCTGCGGCATGTCGCGCGACGGTGGAAGGGCCCGGCGGGACTCACCTCGTCCGCGTGTTCGAGCGGCTCCACGGCTGCGACGGCGGTTCCGAGCTCTCCGACGACGCCGTGCGTGACTTCGGCGCGACGAACGCACGGCTGAATCGCGCGCTGCGGAGCTTCTTCCATCCGGCGGCGGGCCGCGAGCTGCTCTGGGATCTCGCCCATGCGTCGAAGCTCCGTCCGCTCGTCGCGATGGTCGACGGCGCAAGTCGCCGTCGCCTGGTCGAGGCGGTCCTCGACCGGTACGACCTCGAGGTCGCACCGCAGTGGCCGCGGCTGCGCGCACAGGTCGTGCACGGCGACTTCAACCTCGACAACATGCTGCTCGACGAGAACGGGCGCATCTCGGCGATCCTCGACTTCGGCGACGTCACGCACACGGCGCAAATTGCCGATTTCGCAGTTGCGCTCGCGTCGCTCGTTCGCGGCCGGCCGCTCGACGACGTCTTCCGCGTCGCGCGGATCGCGATCGACGGCTACAGCTCGCTCGTGCCGCTCGAGCAGGACGAGCTCGACGTGCTGGGCGATCTCGTCGCAGCGCGGCTTGCCGCGATCGTCGTGATCAGCGCGTGGCGCGTGCAGCGCTACCCGGAGAACGCCGCGTACATCCAGTCGTGGGACGACGACTCGTGGCGGTTGCTCCAGCTCGTCGGCGAGCTCGGGCCGGAGCGGTTCTCCCGCGAGCTCGGGGCCCGGCGACCCCCCGCGTCGACGGAGGTACTGGCCGCGCGGCGTGCGGCCGGCATGGGCAGTCTGCTCACCCGGCTCAGCTACTCCGACCCGGTCCACCTCGCGCGCGGTGAGGGCGCGTGGCTCTTCGACGCCGGGGGACGGCGGCTGCTCGACGCCTACAACAACGTTCCCGTCGTCGGCCATTGCCACCCGCGCGTGGCCGAGGCGGTCGTCCGTCAGACGCGCCTCCTCAACACGCATGCGCGCTATCTCTACGAGCCGCTCGTCGACCTTTCGGAGCGGCTGCTCGAGACGATGCCGCCCGAGGCCGGGCTCGACACCGTGATGCTCGTCAACTCCGGCAGCGAGGCAAACGACATCGCGTGGCGCATCGCGACCGGCGTCACCGGCAACACGGGCGCCGTCGTCACGCACCACGCGTACCACGGCGTGACGGCGGCGATCGCGGACCTCTCGCCCGAGGAGTGGCCGGCCGGGTTCGAGGCCGCGCACGTCGCGCGCATCGCACCCGGCGCCGGCGGCGCCGACGTCGCGGCGGCAGCAGAGCAGCTCTCGGCGTCCGGCCATCCTCTCGCCGCGACCTTCGTCGACGCAGGCCTGACGAGCGACGGCATCCACCCGCAGACGAGCGAGCAGGCCGTGGAGATCGTCCGCGCGACGCACGAGGCAGGCGGGCTCTTCGTCGCCGACGAGGTGCAGGTCGGCCACGGGCGTGGGGGAGAGCACCTGTGGGCGTTCGCCGCACTCGGCGTCGTGCCGGACTTCGTCACGCTCGGCAAGCCGATGGGCAACGGCTATCCGGTCGCTGCCGTCGTGACGCGTCGCGAGCTCGTCGACCGGTTCGCCTACGCCGGACGCGTCTTCAGCACGTTCGGCGGCAATCCGGTCGCCGCGCAGGCGGCGCTCGCGGTCTTCGACGTGATCCGCGACGAACAGCTGATCGACCACGCACGCCGCACCGGGAACGGCCTGCGCGCGGCGATCGGCGAGCTGCGCGAACGGCACGTAGCGATCGTCGACGTACGCGCGATCGGCCTGCTGATCGGCGTCGAGCTCGACGCGCCGGAGCGTGCCCGGGCCGTTGTCGACGCGCTGCGAGCCGGCGGCGTCCTCGTCGGTCGAACCGGCCCACGGGACGACGTCCTGAAGATTCGACCGCCGCTCGTCTTCTCCGACGAGCACGTGACCGTGCTGGTCGCCGCGCTCGACGCTGCGCTCGGTTCGGCTCAGGCCGCCGCGGCGGGAACCTCGGCCTCCGAGCTCCGACGCGGCGCGGCGGCGTAGACCGGCGACGACGCCTGCAGCTCGCGCTCGAGTGTCGCGGTGCGCAGGCGGCGCTCGCGGCGATCCTGCCGCGTCTCGCCCGGCCGGACGCAGAGCCAGACGACTGCGCCGACGAGCGGTAGCGCGGCGGCGAGTGCGGCGGCGGCACGCGGCGCCGCGCGATTTGCGATCCGCGACGCGGCGTCGCGGGCGACGGCGACGACCGTCGCAATCCAGAGGAGGACGACGCCGACGAGCAGGAGCTGCGGGACGAGAGCGAGCATCATCCCTACAACGGCCCCGGCCGCCCGTTCGTTTCGCTCGACTAGGCTCCGGTCGATGCGGCGCGGACTCGCGCTCCTGGTGGTCGCCTGTGCGGCACTCGGCGCCGTCCGCGCGGCCGAGGCCGGCGTGGTCACCTACGGCTACCCCTACGCCGCGCGCTGCCCGGGCGCGGGGCTCGCGAAGCGCGTCGACCGCTGGGACATGTACCAGTGCAACTGCACGTCCTACGTCGCGTGGGCTCTGACCGCCAACGGCCAGCGCACCGACTGGTTCGTACCCGGCGCCATGGACGCCTGGAACTGGCCGCACGTCGCCCGGCTGCACGGGATCGCCGTCGGCAGACGGCCACGCGTCGGCGCCGTCGCGGTTTGGCCGCACGCGTCGCGTTTCGGACACGTCGCGTACGTCGCGAGCCTCGACGACGGAGGCCTCTTCGACGTCGCGGAGTACAACCTCCCGGGCGCCGGCGGCGAGACGTTCGAGTTCGACACGCGAAGCGACGTCGCACCCGGCGGCGCCGTGTTCATCTACGTGCCGAAACGACCTCGCGAACGCTCGCCGTAGCGCGCCCGTCCTGCGTCCCGCCGACGATGTAGCGCCCCGCAACGGCCGCGTCCGCGACGGGCGCCGTTTGCGCGACGACGGCGACCTTCGCGGTGCGCGGGTCGATGCGGACGACAGCGCGCGACGGGTTGTTCGCCGGATCGGTGCCGCCGACGAGATAGACGACCGGGCCGACCGCGACGGCCGCTGCATGCGCGAGCGGGACCGGCAGCGACCCGAGGCGCGTCACCGCACCGGTCTGCGGGTCGAGCACGTAGACCGCTGCCGTGGGGCCTGCGGCCCCGGCGCCGCCCGCGATCACGATTCGACCTGCCGCCGCCGCGACGGCCGGATATCGCAGCCCTTGCGGCAGCCGAGCGACGAGCCGGAAATGAGCGCCGTCCGTGGTCGCGTAGATCTCGGCACGGGCGCTCGTGCCGTCGTACCCGCCGACGAGGTAGACGGTTCCTCCGACGGTCGTCGCGACGACGTCCGAGAGCGGGCGCGGCAGGCGGCCGGCGAGCTCGCCCCGACGGGTCGCGAGATCGAACGACTGCACCGACGCGCTGCTCGCGCTCGCGCCGCCGCCGAAGACGAAAAGACGGCCGCCGAGCAACGCCGCGGCCGCATCGTGGAACGGCTGCGGCACGGACCCGAGCGCGACCAGTCGGCCCGAGCGCGGCTCGAGCCGGAAGACGCCGCTCGTCGAGGCCCCGGCTGCATCGAGGCCGCCCGCGATCAGGATGCCGGAGCCGGCTGCGACCGCGACCGCGCGCTGAACGGGCGCCGGCAGGCGATACGGAAGTGTGCGGACTGCGACTGCGGCGCCGGCATGCGTTCGCGTCCCGGCGGGCAGGCGTGCCGGCGGCGTGAGCAGCCTGCGGAGCACGGGCGATGCCTGCGCGGCGGCGGTCGGCAGCAGATCGAGACCGTCGGGTGTGTTCAGCGAGCCGAGCCCGCGACCCGGCCGGTCGGTGCGGCCGTACTGCCAGACGATGCGTTTCGTGCGGATGTCGACGATCACGACGCGGTCGCGGTAGTCGTCGTTGATCGCCACGAGACCCGGTGCGATGCGGAACGCGAGCGACGGATGATCGAGCTCGCCCGGGCCGGACGACGGCCCGTAGCGCCAGAGCACGCGGCCGGCCCTCGTCATGATCAACGCGTGGCCCGGGTGCGCGTAGTCGGCGATCAGGATCCGGCCCGGCCCGATCAGCTGCGGGTCGGACGGGTAGGAGACCGGTGCCTGCACGGCCCAGCGGAGCTTCCCGTTCGGGCCGATGTCGTCCACCCACGAGCCGTTGATCTCGCTCACGAGCGTTCCGCCGTCGGGCAGCGGCGTCGCACCGTTGATCGCTCCGAGCTCGCGCGGAGGATCGTGGTTGCAGACCCCCGTCGTTCCGTACTGCCGGACGATTCGATCCGCGCGGTTGATGAACAGAACGCGGCAGTTGTACGCATCCGCGACCGTGACGAGCCCGTTCGGCAGCAGGTAGGCGTCGTCGGGCGTGTTGAGGTAGCCGGGCGCCGAGCCGCGCACGTTCACGTGCCCGTACCTCCACAAGAGCCGCCGGCCCGGGAACGAGATGATCTGGATCGTGTGCTGGTCCTCCTGGTTGGAGATGATCCGGTCGAACCTCGGGCCGAAGAAGGTGTCGTCGTCGAAGCGGAACGGAAGCGCGGTCGCACCGTCCGGCGGCGGGTATTGCCAGTAGACGTGCTTGGCCGAGTCGACGAGGAGCATCCGGTCGTTGCCGCGGTCCGCGATCAGCAGGTAGCCGGGAATCGGCGGTGGGGGAGCGAGGCGCACGACGCGGCGGCGGTCGGCCCTCCGCACGGCCGCCTGGGCCACCGGATGTGACCGGTGGTGCGTCGCCAGCCCGACCCCGGCGACCGCGGCGAGCACGACGACGACGCCGAGGACGGGACGCAGGCCCGACCTGCGTCTGCGTCTCCGGCGCGGCACCCGGTCACCGTACGAGTCGGGCTGTGAACCCGCTGTGAACGTGGGGTTTCTCACGCAGCCTTCATGAATTCACGGCACTTTTTGGCGCATGGCCGCCGAAGTCGCCGAGGACTCCCGGCTCTACCTCCCTGCGCGCCCGCGCCGCGCGCCGCATGCTCGACGAGTCGCGCTCGTGGCGCTCTGGGTCTTCGTGATCGGCAACGCGGCCGCGCTCGTCTGGCTCTGGTACCAGGGAGGCAACGTCACGAAGGTCCACACGACCGGTGAGCTGCTCACGAGCATCGGCCGGATCACGGGCCTGCTCGGCGCCTATCTCGCCCTCCTCCAGGTCGTCCTGCTCTCCAGGCTGCCGGCGCTCGAGCGGCTCGCCGGCTTCGACCGGTTGAGCATCTGGCATCGCTGGAACGGCCATGCCTGTCTCTATCTGATCCTCGCGCACGTCGGCTTCTCCGTCGTCGGCTACGAGAAGATGGACCACTTCCGGCTCTGGAAGGAGATCTCGACGATGATCTGGGGCGGGGTCTACCCCGGGATGATCACGGCGACGGTCGGCACGTTCCTCTTCGTCGTCGTCGTGATCAGCTCGATCGTGATCGTGCGGCGGCGGCTCCGCTACGAGACGTGGCACGCCGTGCACCTCGCGGCGTACGCGGCGATCGCGCTCGGCTGGTTCCACCAGATCCCGACGGGGAACGAGCTCGTGGTCGACCCTGTCGCCGCTGATTACTGGCGGAGCCTGTACGTCGCGACGCTGGCGGTGCTCGTCGTCTTCCGCTTCGGCGCGCCGATCGCGAACGCGTTCCGGTTCGGCCTTCGCGTCGACAGCGTGGTCGCGGAAGGGCCCGGCGTCGTCTCCGTGCGCATCGCGGGTCGCGGCCTCGACCGCCTGCATGCGCGACCCGGGCAGTTCTTCATCTGGCGCTTCCTCACGCGACGCGACTGGTGGCGCGCGCACCCGTTCTCCCTCTCGGCAGCCCCCGACGGCGGCGCGCTTCGCATCACGGTCAAGGATCTCGGTGACTTCACCCGCCGGCTCGGCCAGATGCCGGTCGGCACGCGCGTCGTCGCGGAAGGGCCGCTCGGCGTCTTCACGGATGCGTCGCGAACGCGCGAGAAGGTGTTGCTGATCGCCGGCGGCATCGGCATCACGCCGATCCGCGCGCTCCTCGAGGAGATGGAGGGCGACCTCGTCGTCCTCTACCGCGTGCTCACGACCGACGACGTGATCTTCCGCGGGGAGCTCGAGCGGCTCGCCGAGGCGCGCGGCTTCGTATTGCAGGTCGTCGCGGGAGACCACGCGACGGACGAGGGCCGTCGCCTCCTCTCGCCCGAGCACCTGCGCACCCTCGTCCCCGATATCGCGGAGCGCGAGATCTACCTCTGCGGTCCGCCGGCGATGACGGCGGCGATCGAGCTCAACCTGCGGCACACCGACGTTCCTCGAAAACACGTCCATATCGAACGTTTCGCCCTCTGACCCAGGAGATGAACATGCGAAAGACCATCACGATCCTCGTCTGCACCGCGCTGCTCGCGCTCGTCGGGCTCGACGGGGCCGCGCTCGCGCGCGCGGCGACGGCGGTCAAGGTCAAGCCCGTCAAGCGCGTGATCACGAAGACGGTGAGCGGCGCAACCGGCCAGGCCGACCGCTGGGGCACCGTCACGATCACGCTCAAGGTCCAGAAGACGACGATCACGACCGGCACGAAGAAGGTCGTGACGCGCAAGATCCTCGATCTCGGCGGCAACTACACGTACCACACCGACCGCTCGCAGTTCATCATGTCGCAGGCGCTGCCGCAGCTGCGGCAGGAATTCCTGCAGGAGAAGACGCTCGTCGGCGTCCAGATGATCTCGGGCGCGACCTACACGAGCCAGGCGTTCGTCGACTCGCTGCAGTCGGCGCTGCTGAAGGTGAAGACCGTCTGAGCCAGCGCGTCGAGCAGATCATGGGCATGCCGATCGTCGTCGACGTGCGCGACGACGGCGTGCCCGACGAGTGCGTCGAGCAGGTCTTCGAGTGGTTCCGCTGGGTCGACGAGACATTCAGCACCTACAAGGATTCGAGCGAGATCAGCCGCCTGAACCGCGGCGAGCTATCGCTTGCGGACGCCCATCCCGACGTCCGTACCGTGCTCGAGTTGTGCGACGAGCTGCGCAGCGCGACTGACGGCTACTTCGACGTACACGCGGCGTCGCCCGACGCCCTCGATCCGTCGGGTCTCGTCAAGGGCTGGTCGGTCGACCGCGCCGCGGACCTGTTCGAGGAGGCGGGCGTCCGCAACTACGCGATCAACGCCGGCGGCGACATGCGGGTTTCCGGGCGTGCGGTTCCCGACTGGGACTGGCGGATCGGGATCGAGCATCCACTCGAGCGCGACAAGATCGCGGCGGTGGTCGCAGCCGGCAGCGGTGCCGTCGCCACGTCGGGGGCGTACATCCGCGGCGAGCACGTCCTCGACCCGCACACGCGGCGCCCGCCCACGGGCGTGCTGTCGGTGACGATCACCGGGCCCGTGCTCGCCGTCGCGGACGCGTATGCGACCGCCGCGTTCGCAATGGGCGAGGCGGGCCCGCGCTGGACCGCGCGCCTGCAGGGCTACGAGGCGATGACGATCCTCGCCGACCACCGCGTGCTCTCCACGCCGCGTTTTCCGCGCGCGGATTGACGGGTCGGCCCTTCGGGCCCGACCCCGCGGTCGGAACCTGGGGTCTGGCCCTTCGGGCCCTGACCCCGCTGTCGGGTCGCGTTTCGACAGCGGAACCTGGGGTCTGGCCCTTCGGGCCTGACCCCGCTGTTCACTCCGCCTGCACGACACCTTCGCGCGCGAGCGCGTCGATCTCCGCATCGCTTCGTCCCAGCCCGCGCAGCACCTCGCGGGTGTGCTCGCCGAGCCGGGGCGGCGGCAGCGCCGCCGTCGCCGCGTCGCCGTCGATCTGAACCGCCGTCCGCACGAGCTCGACCCCGCCGACGGCGACGGTCGCGGCCTCGCCGGCCTGCTCGGCGGCTGCGAACGCGTCGAGGACGTCGCGGATCCGGCCGCTCGGCACGCCGGCGGCTGTGAGCGCCGGCAGCAGCTCGTCCGTCGGTCGACCGCGGATCATGCCTCCAAGGCGCCCGAGCAGCGTCACCCGGTTCGCGACCCGCGCCGGATTCGTCGCGTAGCGCTCGTCGAGAGCCAGCTCGGGCTCGCCGAGGACGTCGCAGAGCCGCGCAAACAGCTCGTCGTTGGCGGCGGCGATCGCGATCATCCCGTCCCGCGTTCGGAAGGTCTCGTACGGGACGATGCTCGGATGCGCGTTCCCGAGCCGCGACGGCGGCGTGCCGGTCACGAGCGCGCTCTGCGCCTGGTTGACGAGCGCCGAGAGCGCGCTGTCGAGGAGCGACGTCTCGACGAGCGCTCCAGCTCCGGTGCGGTGTCGCTGTTCGAGCGCCGCGAGGATTCCGGTCACGGCGTTGAGCCCGGCCAGCACATCGACGACCGCGACGCCCACCTTCAGCGGATCGCCGCCGGGGTCGCCGGTGATCGACATCAAGCCGCTCTCAGCCTGGACGACGAAGTCGTAGCCCGCGCGGTTCGCCGGCTGCCGCCGCGAGCCGAAGCCGCTGATCGAGCAGTAGACGAGCCGCGGGTTCGCCTCCCGCAGCTCCTCGTAGCCGAGACCGAGCCGCTTCGCCGTACCCGGACGGAAGTTCTCGACGACGACGTCGCACGTCGCACAGAGCTCGTGCGCGATCGTGCGACCCTCCGCAGACGCGACATCGATTGCGCAGCTTCGCTTGCCGCGGTTGACGGCGAGGAAGTACGCGGCGACCCCGTTCGCGAACGGCGGCCCCCACGTCCGCGTCTCGTCGCCGCCGCCGGGCCGCTCGATCTTGACGACATCGGCGCCGAGATCCGCCAGCAGCATCGTGCAATACGGGCCTGCGAGGACGCGCGAGAAGTCGACGATGCGGAGACCTTCGAGCAGCATGCGCCTACACCGGCACCGAGCGACGAGAGGCGGCGGCGAGCCGGTGCCTCGAGATCGTGGCGGCCACGGCCAGGAGTACGAGCGCGTCGCCGGCTAGCAATGCCAGCGGCAGCGTGAAGCTGCCGGTCGCGTCCCGGACCGCGCCGAGGGCGACCGGCGCGAGAGCGGCGATCGCGTAGCCGACGCCGAGCATCAGCGTGCTCATCGCCGCCACCTCGCCGCGCCCGCGCGCGGCGTCGAGCGGCAGTGTCATCACGGTCGTGAAGAGCACGCCCATCGCGCTGCCGAGCGCGATCGTCCAGAGCCACGCGCTCGGCACGTTCGCAGCAACGAGCGACGCGGCGGCGACGGCGGTCGCCGCGGCGGCGACGAGAAACGTGCGGCGCGAGCCGAGCCGGTCGCCGACGGCGCCGGTCGCGACGCCGACCCCAAGCGCGAGCGCGTTCATCACGGCGACGAGCCCGCCCGCCGACGCCTGGCTCCAGCCCCGGTCGACGTACGCGTCGGCAAGCCACGCGTTGAAGCCGTAGAAGAGGATCGACTGGAGCGCGAACGTGGCCGCGAGCCCCCAGGCGACCGGCACGCGCAGGGGCAGAGGCGCACGCTCGACCGGATGGGAGGGCGGATGCGGGCGTCCGAGCCACGGCACGACGAACGCGAGCGTCGCGACCGAATACACGACGAGCGCGCCGCGCCAGCCGATCGCGACTGCAAGCGGCACGGCAACGAGCGACGCCGCCGTTGCCCCGACGTTGATGCCGGCGGCGTACACGCTGGTACCGAGCGCAGGTCGTGACGGGTACTCCTCGCGCACGACGACCGGCAGCAGCGTGCCGACGACGGCGATGCCGACGCCGACCGGCACGGTGGCGACGAGCACGAGCCCCGCCCCTGGCAATTCGCCTCGCACGACTCCGAACACGCCGATCCCGACGACGGCGACGCCGACCGCCGCGCGCGACCCGTACCGCCGAAGGAGCGGCGGAGCAAGCGGCGCGAAGACGCCCATGCAGAGCACCGGGATTGTCGACAAGAGACCTGCGACGCCGTGCGAGATGCCGAGCGCAGACTGCATGCGCGGCAAAAGCGGACCGACCCCGACGATCTGCGGTCGGAGTGCGAGCCCGACGAGGAACAACGTGAGCAGGGCACTCGTCGAGCGGCGCTGTCCGGTCATCGGCGGCGACCTTACTCGCCGCACGCATAGCATCGCCGCTGTGAATCCGACCTTCATGCTGGGCGGCGAGCTCGAGGTCGGTCGCGTCGGCTTCGGCGCGATGCGGATCGTCGACGATCGGCAGGAGGGCATCCGCGTCCTCCGTCGCGCGGTCGAGCTCGGCGTGACGCTGATCGACACCGCGGACATCTACGGCGCAGGCCGGAGCGAGGAGCTGATCGCCGAGGCCCTCCACCCGTATCCCGAGGGCCTCGTGATCGCGACGAAGGGCGGGCTCGGCTACGGGTTCCAGCCGCGGATCCGGGATGCGCGGCCCGAGCGTCTGCGTGCCGCGTGTGACGAGAGCCTGCGCAGGCTACGGCTCGAGCGCATCGATCTCTACCAGCTCCACCGCCACGATCCGGAGGTGCCGCTCGAGGAGTCGGTCGGCGCGCTCGAGCAGCTGCGCCGAGAAGGGAAGATCCGCCTGATCGGGCTGTCGAACGTGTCGACGGGTCAGCTTCGCCGCGCGCAGGCGGTCGCCCGCATCTCCTCGGTCCAGAACGAGTACAACCGCGGCCTGCTCACGTCGGACGAGGTCGTCGACGCATGTGAAGCCGACGGCATCGCGTTCATGCCGTGGCGGCCGCTCGGCGAGTCGCTCGGCGAGCCGGCACGAGAGATCCGCTGGCTGCTCGACCGCTCGCCGGTGATCCTGCCGATCCCGGGCACCTCGAAGGTCGAGCACCTCGAGGCGAATATGCGCGTCGTCGCCTAGCGCGCTTCGAGCAGGCGAAGCGCCAGCGTCGGGCACGCGGCGACCGCCCGTCGCGCGTGCGCCACGAGCTCCGCTTCGAGCGGCTCGCCGTCGAGCATCGGGTAGCCCCATTCGTCGAGCTCGATCCGCTCCGGGAGGAGCTCCGCGCAGAGGCCGTGGGCCTCGCAGTCGATCGGGTTCACCTGCAGCCGGACCTTCACGCCGCCGCCTTTCGCGGAAGCGGCAGGAGGCCGGCGGCGGTCGCGCCGCACCGCCGCCCCGACGCATGGCGCTCGAAGTCGCCCGCGAAGACGCGGAGCGCGCTTGCGACGAGGCCGACCGCTCCGTCCGGGTGACGGCAGGCGCCGCGGCCGGCGATCTGGCCGAGGCGCCGGCGCAGGACGCCGGCGTCGTCGCGCCGCGCAGCGGCGCGCGCGAGGTGCTCGAGGTTTCCGGCGACCGCGTCGAGGCCGTGCACGCAGGGCCCGCACTGGCCGGCGCTCTCGTCGGCGAGATAGCGCGCGACGCGGGCGGTCTCGGCGACGCCGCACGCGCCGGCGGGTAACGCATGGATTGCGCGTGCGCCGAGGTTCACCCGCAGCCGGCTGAGGTCCGCGTTCGCGAGCCGCGCCGTCTTTGCCTCGCCGGCGCCGATCCAGGCGCCGAAGTAGCCGCCGACGAGGAACGCCGAGAGCTCGCTCGTTGCGCCGCCGGCGAGCGCGACGAGCTCCGCGAGCGGTAACCCGAGCGCGATCTCGTAGACCCCGGGACGAGCGACGGCGCCGCCGAGCGTCACGAGGGTCGTGCCGGGCTCTGCGCTCGTGCCCTCGCGGCGGAACCAGGCGGCGCCGTAGCGCGCGATCAGTGCGGTCTGCGCGAGCGTCTCGACGTTGAGCACGAGCGTCGGCATGTCGCCGACCCCGCGCTCGAACGGGCGCGGCGGCGTGAACGTCGGTAGCGCCGGGCCGCCGTTCAGGAACCGGACGAGCGCCGTTTCCTCGCCGGTGACGAAGCGGTCGGGGACGGTCGCCAGGCGCAGACGCACGCCCGGGTCGCCTCGCTCTCCGATTGCGCGGGCGACGAACTGCGCCGTCGCGGTCGTCGTCGCCACGACGACGTTTCGCGCACCGACGGCACGCGCCGCGAGCACGGCGCCGTCGAGTACGAGGTGCGGAACGTACGAGAGGAGCACCTTGTCCTTGCTCGAAGCGGGTTCTCCCTCGGCGCCGTTTGCGAGGACCACGGCACGCGCGCGCTGCGCGAGGACCGCATCGAGCTTCGCGGCCGTCGGAAACGCCGCACCGCCGCGGCCGGTGAGGCCGGCTGCCGCCAGCTCGGCGGCCAGCCCGCGCGACACGTCTCGCGGCAGCTCGCCGTACTGCGCGAGATGGTCGCGGAGCGGCACGGCCGCGCCGTCGCTGCGAACCGTTGCGAGGAGCCGAAGCTCGCTCATTCCGAGCCTCCGCTGGACGGCTCGACGCGGACGGTGCCCGTGACGAGGCTCGAGCCCTGCTGCACGTTCAGATCGAGCCGTACGAGGAGCGAGCGCGACTGTCCCTGGAGCGCGAGCACGATGCGCGTGCCTTCGAGCCCGACGATCTTGCCGACGTAGCTCTGCGGGTCGGCCGGCGTTCCGAAGCTCGCGCCGCTGGCGGTCATCGAGACGCCCCCGCCGTCGACGGGGACCCCCTGGAGCCGCACCCAGAGCACACCGGGACGCGGTCGTGTCGTCCTGCCTCGGATGCTCACGAGCAGCTCGCCGTTTGCATCCGGTCCCGTCTGGGTGATCGTCCCGCTGAAGCTACGGCTGTAGGGCGGCGTCGGCAGCAGCTGTCGGGCGGCCGCGAGCTGCGCGGAGGCCGGCGTCGCCGCGACGCGCTGCGGGAGCAGCGCCGCCGGCGTCCCGGCCCGGGCGGCCCAGCCCTTCCGGGCCGGCCCCTGCACGTACCAGATCCCGAGCGCTGCCGCCAGCGCGAGCGATGCCGCCGCAGCGCCGACTCGCGTGCGATTCCACGCGTCGGCGCCCGCGATCCGGTAGAGCAGCGCGACCACGACGGCGGCCGTCGAGCCGAACGCGAGCAGCTGCATCCAGCCGAGCCGGGCATCGGTGCCGGTCCCGAGCCCGTGCACGAGCGCGACCGGCCACGACACGTATGCGAGCCAGTGCAGTGCGCGCCACGTCCGCAATCCGATCCGGGCGCGCATCAGGCTCGTGACGGTCAAGGCGAGCAGCAGGTCGAACGCGACCGCGCCGAGCCCGAGCCAGATCGGACGGTAGGGAGAGAGGAACGGGATCACGGCGTCCTTGAGCCCGACCGGCGCGTAGCCGTCCGCGACCGTCGTCACGACGTGCGCGCCGATGAAGGCGAGCGCGAGCAGCGTGAGGTTGCGGTGGAGCCCCGCGACGGCGAAGCGCGGCCACCGCTCCGTCTTCAGGCGGGTCGTGGTCGCGATGCCGAGAACGACGACGGCCGTCAGCAGGAGCAGCGAGACGACGCCCGTGCCGCGCGTCGCGAACCAGAGAGCGCGGGTGCTCGCCAGGATCACCGCGCGTCCTCCGGCCAGCCGCCGACGCATTCGACTGCTCCGTCGAGGCGCACGAGGCGTGCAGGCAGCCGGTGCGCGCGTAGCCAGTCCCGTGCCGCTGCGCCGAGCACGAACGCGGCGGTCGACGCCGCGTTGGCGTCAACGCACGTCGCGCCCGCGACGCTGACCGTACGCCACGGCCCGACGACCGGCCGCCCGGTGCGCGGGTCGACGACGTGGTGGAGCTCGATCGTGCCGGCGCGCCAGCGACGGACGGTGGTGGACGAGGTGGCGAGGCCGCCGGCCGCGATCGCGACGGTGGGAGAGCCCGGCGTGACCGGTGCGGCATGGTCGTCGGCGATCGCGATCGACCAGCCGCCGGCGGGCGAGTCTCCCGCGACGGCGACGTCGCCGCCGACCGCGACGAGCGCTCCGCAACCGGCCACCGTGGCGGCCGCCCTCGCCGCGCGGTCCGCGGCGAGGGCCTTGCCGGTTGCGCCGAGATCGAGCTCGACGCCGGACGGGATCCGCACCGTCCGTTGCGATTCGTCGAGCTCGATCGTCCGCCAGCCGTCTGCCCTGCAGAAGCGAGGCGTGAACGACGCCGGATCTCGCGCGGCGACGATGCGGTACGTGGCGTCGTAACCGGAGAGGCGCAGCGCCCGCCCGATCGTCGGATCGACGAGACCGTCGGTCTTCCGCGCCGCGTCGATCGCGACCCGCAGCGCGTCGAGCAGGATCGGGCCGATCCGCACGGCAGCTCCGTGCGCGTCGTTGACACACGTGAGCTCGCTGTCGGAGCGAAAGCGGCTGCACGCCGCGTCGAACGCCGCGAGGTCTGCGGCAACGGCGGCGCATGCGTCCGCGGTCCGCCGCCGGTCGACGGTCGCGACGGTGACCGTCGTACCGAGCGCGTCGAAGCTCGCGGTCACGACCCTCCGGAGGAAGCGACGGGCGGTGCCGACGACTGGGTCGGCGCGCTTGCAGGCGCGCTCGGGGCTGCCTGCTGCGACGCCGCCGGGACGAGCGCCGGCGGCGTGCTCTGCGCCGCCCTCTTCGACGTCGTCGTCGTCGCGGCCGGCGTCCGGGCGGCGCTCCGGCCCGGAAGCGCCTTCGCCGCGACGCCGGCGACGGCGGCGGCCAGCGCTCCCGCGCCGACGAGGACGAGGGTCGTCGTGCGGCGCAGGCGCTGCACCGCGTCATCACGGGCAGCGACTCGGCGCGAGTGGTGCATCGGGGACTTCATGCAGCCCATGGCACCAGCGCGAGATGAACGACGGATGATCCGCTGCTGAGAGTCAGGTGAGAGCTTTTGCAGGCTTCGCTGCGCCCGCGTACGGGACGCCGAGCCAGACGTCGGCGCCGCCGGCCGCGGCGTTGCCGATCCCGGCAGCGCCGCCGTGCGCCTCGGCGATCAGCGCGACGATCGAGAGGCCGAGCCCGCTCCCGCCTGTTCCGCGGCTTTCGTCTGCACGGCTGAACCGGTCGAACGCGCGCGCGACGAACCCCGGCGGGAAGCCGCGACCCGCATCTGCGACATGGAGCTCGAGCGTGTCGTCGCGCTCGACCACGTACAGCTCGATCGGGCCGTCGCCGTAGGTGAGCGCATTCTCGACGAGATTCGACAGCGCCTGCTCGACGCGCAGCGGATCGACCTCCACGACGGCGTCCGAATCGAGCACGCGCAGCTCGCGACCGTGGTCGCCGGCGCGGCGCTCGAACCGCGATGCGACCGTCTCCAGCAGGCTCACAGCGAGGATCTCCTCGCGCGCGAGCGGCAGCGGCCCCTGGTCGGAGCGTGCGATCAACAGCAGCTCCTCGGTCAGCCTCGACAGACGCTCGGTGTCGGCGGCGGCAGAACGGAGTGCGGCCTCGAGCTCGGCTGCCGTGCGCCTGCGGCGGAGCGCCAGCTCGAGCTCGGCGCGCAGCATCGCGAGCGGCGTGCGCAGCTCATGGCTCGCGTCGGCGACGAAACGGCGTTCGTGCTCGAAGGCTGCCTGCAGCCTGTCGAGCATCGCGTTGAGCGTCGTCGCGAGTCTCGAGAGCTCGTCGCCGGTCGACGGGACGGGCAAACGGCCGGGCTCGGACGCAGTGACCGCCGCCGCGCGGCGGCGCATCGCCTCGACCGGGCGGAGCGCACCGGATGCGATGCCGTAGCCGGCGAACGACGCAAGCAGCAGTGCGAGCGGCCCCGCCAAAAGCAGCTCTCGCAGCAGCCGGCGGAGCGCTTCCCGGCGCGGCTCGAGCGACCGCGCGACGACCACCGTCTCGGAGCTCGCCGGCAGCCGGACAGCCAGATAGCGCCAGCTGCCCTTCGGCGAGCGCAGCGAGACCGCGCCGAAGGTGCCGTGCGGTGCGACAGAGCTCGGACGGACGAGCCGGGGTAGGCCGATCGGGCTCGCGCGCAGCACGCGACCGCTCCGGCCGAGCAGCTCGGCCAGCGTCGTTCCCGCCGCGGCGTCGTTGTCGACGAGGCCCCGACCCTCGTGCGCGTGCCCGATCGCCTCTGCCGACTGTGCCCGGAGCGCCTGATCGACGGAGGCGAGGAGCGCGCCGCCGACCCGGAGATAGACGAACAGGCCCATCGCGGTGAGCACGGCGGCCATCACGACCGCATACGCGAGGGCGAGGCGGACGCGGATCGGCAGCCGGGTCATGCCGCCTCGGGCACGAGGCGATAGCCGACGCCGCGGACGGTCTCGATCGAGTCGCAACCGAACGGCTTGTCGATCTTCTCGCGCAGGTGGCGGACGTAGACGTCGACGATGTTCGAGCGCCGCTCGAACGCCATGTCCCAGGCTCCGTCGAGCAGCTGACCGCGTGTCAGCGCGGTGCCGGCCCGCCGCATGAACAGCTCGAGCAGCGCGAACTCCTTCGCGGAGAGCGAGATCTCGGCGTTGCCGCGCCAGACACGCCGCGACGCAGGGTCGAGCCGGAGCGTCCCGACCTCGAGCACGACCGGCCGCTCGGCCGGCGCGCGGCGCGTCAGGGCACGCAATCGTGCGAAGAGCTCGTCGAAGGAGAAGGGCTTCGCGAGGTAGTCGTCGGCCCCGGCGTCGAGCCCTTGCACACGGTCGTCGACGGCGTCTCGCGCCGTCAGCATCAGCACCGGCGCCCAGACCCCGAGCGAACGCAGCTTGCGGCACGTCGCGAAGCCGTCGATTCCGGGCAGCATCACGTCGAGCACGATCGCGTCGTAGCCGGCAGACGGCGCCATCCAGAGCGCGTCCTCGCCACGGTGCGCCACGTCGGCCGCGTGCCCCTCCTCGCGGAGGCCGCGCGCGAGCAGCTCCGCGAGCTTCACTTGATCCTCGACGACCAGCACGCGCATCGTCCGGATTGTGCCGTCGGCGGACGTGAACGCCGGATGAACCGCGAGGCGGCGTGGTGGTACCCTGCGCCCGCGGATGGCAGAGAAAGAGGAAAAGATCGAGGTGGAGGGCGAGGTCGTCGAGTCCTTCCGTTCGGGCATGTACCGGATCGCCCTCGACAACGGTCACGAGACGCTCGGCTATACGTCCGGCAAGATGCGCCGCTACCGCATCCGCATCAATCCCGGCGACCGCGTGAAGGTGGAGCTCTCGCCGTACGACCTGACCCGCGGCCGGATCGTCTACCGCAACAAGTAGCTTGCGCGGCTTCGCGGCGCGTGCTCACGCGCACCGCTTCGCGCGCGGCGCGGCCGTCGGCCGTGCCGCAGCGCTCCCGCTTTCCTGCGCGTGAGCAGTCGGGGGCCGATCGCCGATCTGCCACGCCCGCGCATGTCGGGCGCGGCCACGAGGTTTCACGCGCACCGCTTCGCGCGCGGCGACGAGGTCTTGGGGTCTGGCCCTTCGGGCTGACCCCGCTGTTCCCGGAACGAGAGAGGCCCCGCATGCGGGGCCTCTCAGGTCCTGCGGGTCAACCCGGCGCTACTCCGACTCGGATGCTCCCGTGCCCTCGGACGAGCGCTCCGCCTCGCCCTCGGTTCCGAGTCCGCCGATCGTGCCGAGGGACGGCGTCATCCCGATCGAGCTCGGCGTCTCGGTCGCGGGCGTCGTCGCGCCGCCGGCCATCCCGGTCGACGATCCCGTGCGCGTCGTCCCGGCGCGGGCCCGCGAGGTCGAGGTCGAGCTCGAGCCCGAGCTGCGAGCGCTGCTCCGCGTGGCGCGAGACGTCGCGCGACGTGCCGTACCGCCGGCTGCGCCCGTGCGACGGGTGCCGGTGCTGCGTGACGTTGTCGCCCGGGCGCCGGTACGGCCGGAGCTGCTCCGCGTCCCGGCCGAGCGCGAGGACGTGCGCCGCGTACCGGTCGAACGCGAGGCCGTCGAGCGGCGGGTGCCGGTCGAGCGGGTGCCCGTTGCGCGGCGTGTGCCGGTCGACCGCGATGTCGTTGCGCCGCGTGTGCCGGTCGACCGCGATGTCGTCGAGCGGCGGGTGCCGGTCGAGCGGGTGCCCGTCGAGCGGCGGGTGCCGGTCGAGCGGGTGCCCGTTGCGCGGCGGGTGCCGGTCGAGCGGGTGCCCGTTGCGCGGCGTGTGCCGGTCGAGCGGGTGCCTGTTGCGCGGCGGGTGCCGGTCGACCGCGATGTCGTCGA
>Ga0209810_1000465_pt1 | contig 89493 bp, 79 predicted proteins | sample Coa_R1_7_FD_187159 | JGI IMG/M metagenome (GOLD analysis project Ga0209810, IMG submission 187159) | Surface soil microbial communities from Centralia Pennsylvania, which are recovering from an underground coalmine fire - Coalmine... | ecosystem: Environmental > Terrestrial > Soil > Unclassified... | reverse complement strand
GAGGTCGGGGTAGATACTCACAGTTTTCATGACGCACTCAAGCATGTGATGCGCCAGAACCCCGACGTCATCCTCGTGGGGGAGATGCGCGACCTGGAGACCATCAAGCTGGCCATTACCGCCGCCGAGACCGGCCACCTGGTCTTTGCCACCCTTCACACCACCGACGCTCCCCAGACCATTGACCGCATCATTGATGTCTTTGAGCCTGATGCCCAGCAGCAGATCCGGATGCAGCTTTCGGTGGTGCTGCAGGCGGTCATCTCGCAGACGCTGCTCATCCGTAAAGATGGGGGAGGGCGTGTGGCAGCCTTTGAGGTGATGGTCTGCACCAGCGCCATCCGCACCCTGATTCGGGAGGGCAAGACCTACCAGATCTATACCGATATTCAGACGGGGCAGCAGTTCGGCATGCAGACCCTGGATAACAGCCTGCTGGACCTGGTACGCCGCGATCTCATCCATTATGGAGACGCCCTGGCGAAATCCTCGAACCCTGGCGAGTTCCGCCAGCGTGCCGAGCGCATGGGCCTCTCGACGGAACTGGCCGAAGTCTACTAAGAGCGTTTAACAAAACCGTGCTCCTTCCCTGCAAGGCAGAGGGTTGGGGTGAGGATAGAGCCTTACACCACGTTTTGTTAGGTACTCTAAGTGTGTTGCTCCTGGGCAGACTTCAGACGCGGAAGAACGATTGCTGCCCGCGTTTATCGGGGCGGCAGCTTTGCGAGGCGAGGTGAAACTCCATGATTCTGCTGGATCAACTTCTCGAATCGACGGTATACAATCAGGGGTCGGACCTGCATATCAAGGCGGAGAGTCCGCCTTTGGTGCGCATTCACGGCGATCTGATGCAGCTCGACCTCGATCCGCTGACGCCGGAGGAGGCCAAATGGCTCTGCTTTTCGATCCTAACGGATACGCAGAAGGCGCGTTTCGAGGAAGAGCTGGAGCTGGATTTCGCCTATGAGATTGCGGGCGTGGCCCGGTTTCGCTGCAACCTATATATGCAGCGGGGCTACGTTGGCGGGGCCTTCCGGGTCATTCCGTATGAGATCAAGACCATAGAAGACCTGATGTTACCGGACATCGTTCGCACCTTTTCCGAGCGCCCGCGCGGCCTGGTGCTGGTGACCGGACCGGCGGGCTCTGGCAAGTCCACGACCCAGGCCGCAATGATCGATTACATCAATCGCACCCGCGCCGAGCACATCATCACGGTGGAAGACCCGGTAGAATTCGTGCATGAGGACAGGTACTCCCTGATCAATCAGCGCGAACTGGATACGGATACGCTCTCGTTTCAGGGCGCGCTGCGGTCGGCCCTGCGCGAAGATCCGGACGTGATCCTGATCGGGGAGATGCGCGACCTGGAGACGATCCAGCTAGCGATCACGGCGGCAGAGACCGGCCACCTGGTGTTCGGGACGCTCCATACGACAGACGCCATCCAGACGGTGGACCGCGTGATCGATGTCTTCCCGACGCATCAGCAGCAGCAGGTACGGATGCAGATGTCGGTCAACCTGATCGGGGTCATCTCGCAGACGTTGATCAAGCGCAGGGACGGGCAGGGGCGCCTCGCTGCCTTTGAGACACTTGTGGCGATACCGGCAGTGCGCAATCTGATTCGCGAGTCGAAGACCTTCCAGATCGGCTCCATTATGCAGACAGGGCATCGGCATGGGATGATCACCCTGGATCAATCGCTGGCGAATCTAGTGAATTCCGGGATGGTGAGCTACGAGGATGCCCGGGCCAAAGCTGCCAATACCATCGAATTTGATGCGCTGGTAGGGAAGCAGCCTGGAGACGGCCGCCGCAACGGAGGGCGCGAGTAAGAAACGGCCTGTTTCTGTTAGGACGGCAAGCCTTTAGGTTTGCGGTACGTCTTTTTCGCCGCCAACCGCACGAGGGAGGCAGGCAGGAGCAGGAGGAGGAGCGCGGGCCGCGCGTTTTTTATCTGGGCGCGCTAGCGCGCCCAGATAAAAAACGCTTTCTGGTAGGTTTGCTAGTCTCAATCAAATATTATCGGACGTTTTGATGGACTCGATGAATGGGAAACTCGATGAATAGGAAAATAGCGGCAACGACATCCTGAGCAAGAAGGGCTTGCCACCGAAAGGCTTGCCGTCGAGGTCCCCAACGCCCATCCGTAAGCCTCGGTCTAGGCTAGGGATGAACCAGAACGCGCTCGTCGCCCTGGCGGCGAGTAAAGCGTATCTGGTCGAAGAATTCCAGCGCCAACAGGGCGAATTTCCGGTTGGACTCCGTGAGGTCGCGAAACGCGCCGACGGTGATGCTGCCGTGCCGGGCAATATAGTCCCGCACCAACTGCTGTAGCCGGGCGACGGTGTCTTTGTGATAGTAGACGCCTTCCTGGACCCGATAGAAGATCCCGCGCTCGACGCCGACGCGCAGCAGCGCATTGATGGCGTCCGGCGGGGCCTTGACGGCACGGGAGACCTCTTCGATGGTCGGGGGGGCGATATCGTACTCCCGGTAGACCTGCTCGATGCGCTCCAGCAGTGCCTTCTGACGCTCGTTAAGCTGCACCTGGAATCCGGCGAGCCGGATCGTGGCGCCTTCGACGACGACAAGCCCCTGCGCCTCCCAATGGGCCAGCAGGGAGGCAAACGCGCCTTTCAAGAGGTCGCGGGAGCGGCCCGTCTCCAACGCGGCGCGCAGCTCCTCTTTGGGCATGCCGGCGCGCAGCGGGAACCGGGCATGATAGGCTTCCAGCGCGGCGCGCGCCCGATCCGTGAGCGGGCCGAGCACCGCTGCATGAAACAGCCGGTCTCCCGTCAGGCCGACGACGCGGCCTGATGCTGTCAGCGCCGAGAGCGCTTTGTCGGCGTCGGCGGGCGTCAGGGAACTGGCGGCGGGCAGCTCCTTGCGGGGCAGTCCCGCCGGGCTGCGCTCCAGGGCCGTCTCCACCAGGTCTTCCGGCGCGCCGCGCTCTTTGGCCTCCAGGGCCGCCAGAGTCGCGGCATCCCCCTTGCGGTGGCGGGAGGGCGCGGCGTCGAGCACGATGCCGCCGCCGATGGTGGTCATGGGGGAATAGCTGCGCACGACAAAGCGGTCACCGCGCGCGCAGGCGAACTCGGTCTCGCCCTGGAACTGGATGTAGGCGCGTTCGCCTGGCTTGAGCTCCGCGCGCTTATCCAGCAGGCGGATGCGGCCCAGAATTTCCGCCGTGCCCAGGTAGACCCGCACGCGGGCGCGATCCGGCAGCGGTTTGGGGGCATGCTCCAGCAAGCGAAGCAGAGCGTCGAACCGCGGCGTGGGCGCAAGCGACCCGGGAGCGATCAACTGCGCGCCGCGCTCAATCGCCTCCGTCTCCACGCCCGCGATATTGACCGCGACGCGGGAACCGGCTTCCGCCTCCGCCACCTTCTGCCCGTGGACCTGCAGGCCGCGCACGCGCGTCGTGGTGCCCTGCGGCACGATCTCGACGGCATCGCCGACGCGCAGCGTGCCCGCCACCAGCGTGCCGGTGACGACCGTGCCGAAGCCGGGCCGGGTGAAAACCCTGTCTATGGGCAGGCGGAAGGGCAGGGCGGCGTTACGAGCCTCGGCGCGGCTGACGGCGGAGAGGAGGGCGCGCTTGAGGGCATCGAGCCCTTTGCCGGTGACGGCGGAGACGCGGAGGATGGGCGCGTCCTCCAGAAAGGTGCCCTTTAAGTGGCTGTGAATGTCTTCCTCGACAGCGTCCGACCACTCTTTATCCACCAGGTCGCTTTTGGTGAGGGCGATCACGCCGTTGCGCACGTCTAACAGGCGTAGGATGTCCAGGTGCTCTAGCGTCTGGGGCATGACGCTCTCATCCGCCGCGACCACCAGCAGGACGACGTCCACGCCGCCTGCGCCGGCGAGCATGTTTTTCAAGAAACGCTCGTGGCCGGGCACGTCCACAATGCCGGCGACCGTGCCGTCGGGAAGTCGGAGGGCGGCAAAGCCGAGGTCAATGGTCATGCCGCGCTCCTGCTCCTCCTTGAGTCGGTCCGGGTTGGTGCCGGTGAGCGCCTGAATGAGCGTGCTTTTGCCGTGGTCTACGTGTCCTGCCGTGCCGATGATGACGTGTTTCATACCGCCATTATACCTGAGGGCAGCAAAGCCGGGGGCAATGGCCCTGCCGCGCTCCTGCTCCTCCTTGAGCCTGATTTGAACTGGCTGCCTACTCCCTATGGAAAGGTAAATCAGGAGGGGCGCGCTGGCCGATGCTCAAGCAGTTAAATGAAGGTGAGTGCCCTCCAGAGTGACATAGGGGCCTGCGTTGAGGACGACTTCCGACGAGCGCGCGAGGGCCCACTGCCAGAGCCGGTCCGGGGCATGGAAGCCGGAGAGCGTCCCGGCGGCGCCAACCAGGCCGTCTTTGCGAATGGCGATGAGGGCCGCGCCGTAATGGTTGTGCTGTTCCGGAGGACGCTTGCGCAGGAGATAGCGCAGACTCTCCTCACAGGCCTCCTGCGCCGTGCGGCCCTGCTCCATGAGCAGGACGACGCGGTAGCTAAGGCAGGCTTTCATGATCTCGTCGCCCTGGCCGGTGGCGGCGCACGCGCCGACTGCGTTATCCACGTAGAGGCCGGAGCCGATGATGGGCGAGTCGCCGACGCGGCCAGGACGCTTCCAGGCCAGGCCGCTGGTCGTGCAGCCGGCAGCCAGATCGCCCTGCCGGTCCAGTGCGCACAGGCCGATGGTATCGTGATCTTCGGGCGTCGGGGGAGGAGGCAGGGGCGGGGCCGGCTCAAAATGGGCCACGTCGGGAGCCGACTGCTCCAGGCGCCAGCGCAGCCAGCGGTCCCGACTCTCTGGGGTCAGCAGTTCCGCCTCCGGGAAACCCTCCTGAAGGGCGAAGCGGCGGGCGTTTTGCCCCACGAGCAGGACGTGGGGCGTGCGCTCCATCACCCGACGGGCCACGGAGATGGGACGGCGAATGGAGGTCAATCCGGCGACGGAGCCGGCGGCGTGCGTCGCGCCGTCCATGATGGCGGCATCCAATTCGACGATGCCCTCGGCGTTGGGCAGGCCGCCATAGCCGACCGAGGTGACCGCTGGGTCTTCCTCTACCACGTTGGCGCCCGCCTCGACCGCATCCAGCACGGACGCTCCCGCCGCCAATCGTTCCCATCCGACCTGGCACGCCGGCACGCCAAACCGCCACGTCGCCACAATCACCGGTTCCACCGCCATGAATCCCTCTTCCTTCCAACCGTTTTCCCGAAAATTCAACGCGCCGCGGCCTTTTGCCTCCCTTGCCGGCAATAAAGACAGGGTCCTTCCGTGGCCGTCTGAGAGCAAAATGGAAGGAACCTGGCAATAAAGGAATCGGCGCTCCGGCCCGATAACCATACGAACGTTTCCTGTGGGGCGCGCAGGAGCGGCCTCTCTAACCAGAGTTGGGGCCACTTACGGCAAATTCCTGCGCCTTCTGGATGGAAGCACTGCGGCCTCTTGCATCTGAGTTCGGGCCGCTTGCCAGGAGACCGATTGCTGGATGAGCTACCACGTACCGATAAGTTCCCTGCCACTCGTTCAAGACCCTCCGTTTGTGCTGACCCTGACGCTGCTGGGCACGGCGCTAGGATACCGGCTGCTGCGCTGGCTGCGGGCGCCTCTGGGAGAGGTCTCGGCCTTAGAGCGGGGCGCGATATCGGCGGCGCTGGGGCTGGGGCTCTTGCAGTATCTGCCTTTCGGACTGGGGGGGGGCGGCCTGCTCAAGCCCGGAACTCTCCGGCTGGGGCTGGGGCTGCTAGCCCTCCTGCTGGCCCCGGACATGATCCGGGTGGTGCGGGGAATAGGGCGGGCCGTGCAGAGGCGGCGCCGCGCGCTGCCGGAGGCGTGGATGCTGGCAGGGGCCGTGCCCATTCTGGTCGTGCTTGGAGTCGCTCTGCTCTACGCCCTCTGTCCGCCCACCGACCCCGACGGCATCGGCTACCATCTGGTGGCGCCAAAACGCTTCCTGCAATCCGGGCATCTGCAATACCTTCCCACGCTCATTCACACGCAGGCGCCGATGGGCGTGGAGATGTTGTTTACCCTGGCGCTCGCGCTCTGGAGCGAGACGGCTGCCAAGTTGATCCACTATGCCTTCGGCGTGCTGACCTTGCTGGCCCTGCTGGCCCTGGGCAGGCGGCTGCGCGGCGAGGCCGTCGGGTTTGCTCTGGCCGCGCTCTGGCTGCTGCTGGCGCCGAGGGTGAGCGCGCTTGGGCTGTTCTCCTGGGCCTATGTGGATCTGGGCATCACGCTGGAGATCGTCTGTGCGGTGCTCTCCTGGCTGCTCTGGAGCCGGACGGGAGCGCGCGGCTGGCTCTGGGGCGCGGCCCTGTGCGCCGGCTTTGCCGCCTCTTTCAAGCTAACCGGCAGCTTTGTGGGGCTGGGACTGGGACTGCTGACGCTCTGGGAGCTGCGCCGGCAGGGCAGGCCGATAGGAGAGGCTGGGAAACTGGCGGCGTTGTTTGTAGGACTGGCGCTGCTGCCGGTGCTGCCCTGGCTGGGACGGACCTGGCTGCTGACGGGAAACCCGGTCTATCCGGTCTTCTCCAACCTCTTTCCGACACGAGACTGGAGCCCGCAGGCCGCCAGGGCGTTCGATGAATACATGAAGTACTACAACTGGGGCACCGGCATCGGCGGGGGCTGGAACCTGGGCCAGCGCAAACTGGCGCGGCTGGCAGCGATGCTGCTGACGGTTGGGATCGGGGCGGCGCTGATCTGGCGCTGGAAAGATTGGGAGGCGCGGGCGCTGGCCGCATTGACGACGCTGCTCCTGCTCATCGCCTTGGGCGTCACCGGGCTCTATCTGCGGCTGCTGATGCCTCTCCTGCCGCTCGTGTACGTGGTGCTGTGCCTGGCTCTGGCAAAGCCGCTCACGCGCAGTCGCGCGCTGCAGTGGGCGCTGGTAGGCGCTCTGGTGCTGCAAGGGATGGGCTACGTGCGTGGGCAGGGCGCCGAGCTAGGTCTGGCGGCGGAGACGGCGGCAGGGCGGGTGAGCCGCGATGCCTACCTGGCGCAGAAGCTTCCACTCACGAGGCTCTGGGACCGGGCGAACTCCGAGCTGCCTGAGAACGCGCGGGTCGCCGTCATCCTGAGCGGCGCGCCCTACTATAGCGACCAGGAATGCTTTATGATCGATCCGACGCTGCAATGGCGAATCCGCCTGGACACCTGGGAGCACTTCCTGAGCGACCTGCGGCGCGATAACATCGGGTATGCCGTTATGCTGGACGCGCCGGAGGAAGGCGAGAGGGTGCGCCCGGAGAACCCGGTCTCTATCAACCTACAGCCGTTCGGCCTACGGCTGGTGCGGACCTATGGGCAGGAGCTGTGCGCGGTCGGGCACGATAAGCTCTACCGGCTGGAGGGACTGACGAACGCGGCGCCGCTGCCGACAGCCACGACGCAGGAGTTGGGCCGGGCGGCGTCCAAATAAGGGGCATGAGGTTGCCTGTCTGGCTGTGCCGGTTGGCGCGGCTGCTTCTGTCTGGAATAGGGCTATGCTACGGCACGCGCAGGCTAATGTGCGGAGAGGGCATCAGGCTGCGCCTGATTTGCCTTGTATGCCTCTGCGGCCTTCTGCCTGCTATGGCGCGCGGCCAGGAGGCCGGGCGCGGCAGCGATCCCGCATTGGCGCGCGCTATAGACGCCGCGCTGAACGTCCCCGCGCTTGCGATGGGCTTCCAGGGCGTCCTCATCCAATCCCTGACCGACGGCTCTACGCTCTACGAGCGCAACGCTGACCCTGTTTTCCTGCCGGCCTCCAATAATAAGCTGCTGACCTCGGCGGCGACCCTGGCCATACTCGGCCCCAACTACGTCTATCGCACACGCCTCTTTCGCACGGGGCCAATCACGCGGGGAGGAACCCTACAGGGCGAGCTTGTCTTACGCGGCGCTGGCGACCCGCTTCTGTCGCCGCGCGATCTGGACGAGATAGCGCGCCAGGTCGCGCGAGCCGGCATCCGGCGCGTGACCGGCGGCGTGCGTTTCGATGACTCCCTCTTCGACCGGCAGCGGCTTGGCGAAGGCTGGTCCTGGGATGATGAGCCGTACTACTACTCCGCGCAGATCAGCGCGCTCAACCTCAACGAGAACCTGGTCTCTGTGCAGGTATTGCCGGGGCGCCGGGTGGGGGAGCATGCGCGCGTCCTCATCGGGCCGACGGACAAGTATACCGCGCTGGTTAATACGGCCCTCACCGGGCCGCCAAAGAGCAAGCCCAGCCTCGTTATCGGTCGCGTGCGCGGCAGGAACATCCTCACCGTGAGCGGCAGCCTGCCGATAGATGTCGCCGCGAAGGATAATCGGTCCGTCGGCGTGACCATCGAGAACCCGTCGCGCTTTGCGGCCTTTGTGCTGGCGGAACGGCTGCGGCGGCAGGGCGTTGCTATTGCGGGCGGCGTGCGAGAGGGAGCACCGATCTCACCAGAGGCGCCGGTTGTGGCGGAACACGTTTCTGTGCCGCTGTCGGCGCTGCTGCGGCGGCTCAACAAGCCGAGCGATAATCTGATCGCCGAGTGCCTGCTCAAGACGGTGGGTGCGGCGTGCCGGGGGCAGGGGACGGGCGGCGCCGACGGCACGGGCGCGCAGGCCGCGCGGGATTGGCTGGCGCGGATCGGGCTAGATGTGTCGCGGCTGCGGATGGCGGATGGGTCGGGGCTATCGCGCAGGAACTATGTATCGCCGCGTAACCTCGTGCGCCTGCTGGTCTACCTTCATACGCTGCCGACTTTCCCGATCTTCTATAACTCCCTGCCGATCGCTGGGGCGGACGGCACGCTGCGGCGGCGTCTGCGAGGCACGGCGGCGGCAGGGAACTGCCACGCGAAGACCGGCTCCCTCGCGCACGTCAGCAGCCTGAGCGGCTACGTGACCACCCGCGACGGCGAGATGCTGGCCTTCTCCATCCTGATGAACAACCACCTGGCCCCCAATCGTGACTGCGCCGCCGTACAGGATAAGATCGTGGCGCTGCTGGCCAGCTACTCCCGCAAGAGCGCTCTTCATTCCAACAGGATGAACAGGATTTCTCAGGATTTACAGGATTAAAATTTTCCTCTCCAATAGGAGCCAGGCATTTTCCAGCGCTATCGGATGGAGGCAAGGTAGCCTATGCGCGACGCGAACAGGAAGGTTCTCTGCCTGGCTGTATTGGCAATTCTGCTGTCTCTTGGCTCCGGCTGCGGCGGAGGAGATCACAGCGGAGGAGATCACAGAAGCCAGCAATACTATTCCTGCCAGGATAATTGTGACTTCCAAGTATCAGGCAGCACGGCAGAGAGCCGATGATGACTACGCTCAATGTATTTCAATCCCAATCACCCCTCCCATCGAATGCAGACAACAGCATGATCTGGCTCTTCAGTTGCCGCAGAGCGCCTTATCCAGTTGCTCGGATAGATGTCTGAGTTACTAGAATTAATCTGAAGGTGTGGAGTAAGCGATGAGTGATAGGATGCAAGTTGGGAAAAGGGAAATGGCGCGGGCGGCGGTGATGCCGGGGCCGGGACTGGCTCCGGAGGTCCGCCGCTATCCGGTGCCGGAGGTGGAACCGGGCGCTGTCCTGCTCAAGACCATCGCCTCCGAGGTTTGCGGAACCGATGTGCATCTGTGGCATGGGCGGCTGGCGGGCGTGCCGTATCCGCTGATTCCCGGCCACGTCAGCGTCGGCCGGGTGGAGGCGACTGGCGGAGAGATCCGGGATGCCGATGGCGTGCCGGTGCGGCCCGGAGACGTCATTACGTTTTTAGATGTCCATGGGACGTGCAATTCCTGCTGGTACTGTCTGGTGGCGAAGGCGACGACGCGCTGCCCACACCGGCGGGTCTATGGCATCACCTACGGGGCGGAGGATGCGCCGGGGCTGTCGGGCGGCTGGTCGGAGCGTATCTATCTGCGGCCCGGAACGAAGATCGTGGGCCTGGCGGAGGGCGTCTCCCCGGAGGCCTGGATCGGGGGCGGCTGCGGCCTGCCGACCGCCGTGCATGCCATTGACCTGGCGCAGATACGATTGGGCGACCGGGTGCTGATCCAGGGCAGCGGGCCGGTGGGATTGAGCGCGTGCGCGCTGGCGATGCTGAGCGGGGCCGGCTGGGTTGGCGTGCTGGGAGCGCCCGCACAGAGGTTAAAGGCAGCGGAGGCCATGGGCGCCGACTGGAGGCAGGACGTGACGCAGACGACACGGGAGGAACGCGCCCGCGCCGTGCGCGATGTCACTGGAGGGCGCGGCCCGGACATCGTGATCGAGGCCAGCGGCAACCCGGAGGCCGTTCCCGAAGGCTGCGAACTCGTGCGGGATGCGGGCCGGTACGTGATTGTAGGGCAATATACGGACAATGGCAGCATCGAGCTCAACCCACACCTGCATATCAACCGCAAGCACCTGGAGATACGCGGCTGCTGGGGCTCGGACTACTCGCACGTCTATCGGGCGATGGAGATCCTGGCCCGGTTCGGGCGGCGCGTAGACTGGTCGGCCCTTATCACTCGCCGCTACGGCCTGAGCGAGGTCGGCGCCGCCCTAGCGGACGTGGAGGCCCGGCGGGTCGTGAAGGCGGTCATCGTGCCCGAGTGACCTACTCCACCGCACAAACGGAAAAGCCCAAAATCTCTTGAAGATGTTTTATTTGCTTTGCTCCGGGTGGGGACCGAGGCGGTCGCGGTCTTCGATGTGGTTCCAGGCCGTTTCGTAAGAGATCTGGCCGGCGCGGTAGAGCTTGAGGATGGAGTCATCCATCGTCTGCATTCCGGCGTCACGGCCCGCTTCAATCGCCAGCCGCAGATCGGTGTGCCCCTCCGCAATGAGCTGCTGGACGCGCGGGGTTGCGATGAGAATCTCGTTGGCGGCGACGCGTCCGGGGCCGTCGGCGCGCGGCAGCAGGCGCTGGGAGATGATGGCGACGAGCGTGCGGGCCAGCGTGCGTCGAATGCCCTCGCGCGCCTGTTCTGGGAAGACATCCAGAGCATACTGGAGCGTTGGGCCCGCTCAGACCAGATGCAGGGAGCGCTCCTGCGGCGGCGGGTAGGGCAGGATGATCGCCGGGGCTTTACGCATCGGCTCTGGGGACGCGCCGCCAGCTGACGGCGCAGCGCGGCCATTTCCGCCCGCACAGCCTTCAGCTCAGCCCGCAGGGCGCGCACTTCGGCCAGCAGTTCCCCGACCTTCAGGCGCTCTATCTCCTGTACCTCGGCGTCGCCGAGCAGTCGCGCGGCAAAGCCCACGAGACGCCGCTGGCAGGCTTTCACCAGCCGCCCGAACGCCTGCGCATCGCCCTCTGCGATCCGTTGGATTAAGGCGTCCTCCTCCATGCGCCGTCCCTCCCTCATAAAGAGAAACGCAGGATGGGGGAGCGTGATTCACAGAATTTAGGGAAAAGGAGGAGGTAATTTGCGCCGTAAGAGGAGGTAATTTGCGCCGTAAGAGGACCGCTGACCGTTCTGGCGAGCCATCACGGCATGAACTGGTCGCTTTGCTGGTTCGAATCGCTTGCGCTTTCCGCGTTAACCTGTTATAATGGGTTCAGAAACCGAGAATTCAGGATGGGCAGTCTGGAAGCGCAAGGGGCCGATATCTGCGCCAAGCTGGCGCGCATCCGCCTGCTGGCAATGGATGTGGATGGCGTGCTCACCGATGGAACCATCGGCTATGATGGGCAGGGAGCCCAGCAGAAGCGATTTCACGTCGCCGATGGCCTGGGGCTTGTGGTGCTGGGGCAGGAAGGGATCGCGGTCGCCTGGGTTACGGGACGCAGGGATGCTGCCGTCGAGCGCCGCGCCGCCGAACTGTCCGTGCCCTATCTACTGCAAGGCGTGCGGGATAAGGGCCGTGCCTTGCGGCAGTTGGCTGCCCAATTGGAGTTGGCGCCTGAGGAGATCGCCTATATCGGCGATGACTGGAACGATCTGACGGCCTTTGCCGTGGCCGGTGTGCGCCTGGCAGTCGCCAACGCCGCGGAAGAGGTCAAGGCGCAGGCCGATCTGGTCACCACCCGCAGCGGCGGCCTGGGGGCCGTCCGTGAGGTGTGCGAATCGATCCTCGAGGCGCATGGCCGGCGTGGCGATGCCGTCGCGGCCTATGTCGCCGCGCTCTGTCAGGGAGGAGACGTGCCGCCGTCCGGGCAATAGACCTCCTGATAAGCGCCCATGGACAACGCAAAGCGATTCCCCGCAGGTGCGGAGGTGAACCGCACGACGCTGGAGTGGTTTCTGTGCCTGGAGCCGACCTATTCCCCACGCGCGTGGGGGTGAACCGAGGATCGCCACGGTCGGCATGCCGGATCATCCGGCTTTCCCCACACACGTGGGGGTGAACCGCGGAGGCGAGATAGATGTCCCCTGTTGATTACATGTCTTGTCCGCATTGCCAGGTGAATAATCTGCCGGATCGCTCCGTTTGCTGGCGATGCGGCAGGGCGTTGCCTGTCTTCCTTGGCCCGGATGGGCATCGGCGTTCTAACGCCGGCTCCCCAGAGAGCAAATTGAGCCGCGACGAGATTGAGGCCCTGCTGGCGCAGGCGCAGGTCGTGGATGTCGAGAGCGCCAAAAAAGGCACGCCTCCGACGGGTGGACCGCCCACGAAAGCCGAACCGCTCAAGAAGCTCCGGGAGTTGCTGAAGAAAAAACCGTCCAATCCCTCTCAGGAGGACGCTGCCAGCTCCAAAGATGTGGCCAAAGTGTGGCTGGGGCGCGGGAAGCGGCGTCAGCCGGAACTTTAAACCCCGTGGCCGGGAGGAAGCATGGCTGTCGGCAATCGGGGACGACTGACCCTGCTGCATACCAACGACTTTCATAACCGTTTGACTGAGGCGCAGGCGATCCGTCTGCGCCTGCTCCATGACTCCCTGGCCCCGGAATGCTTGCTGCTGGATGCCGGCGACGCCATCCGCGCCGGAAACATCACCTATCACCCGCGCGGCGAGCCGATCTTGCATCGGATGACCCAAATCGGGTACGATGCCATGACCGTCGGCAACCGGGAGTTCTATTTTACACGTGTTGGGTTTCATTGCAAGCTGGCGCGCGCCGGCTTTCCGGCCCTGTGCGCCAATGTTCGCCCCGCGCGCACGCCGCAGGGGGATACCACCTGCGATGCGACTGGAGTCGCCCTGGACAGGCGCGCAGAGGCGGGCGCTCCGGAAGAACCGGAGAGCAAATTGAGCCGCGCGGAAAGTTCGCGCGCTCACGGCGGTGCGGAAACCCTTCCGGTTCGCCCCTACATTGTGCGCCAGACGCCGGCGGGATGGCGCGTCGTCGTCTTCGGGCTGACCGTTCCCATGATTACCGAGCGGATGCTGGCGCGCAGGATCTCCGCCTATGTCTTTGAGGACCCGCTGGCGGCGGCGGCGCGGCTGGTGCCGGCACTGCGCGGCCAATATGCCCCCGACCTGTTGATCGCGCTCACGCACATCGGCCTGGCCCGAGATCGGCAGCTCGCCGAAGCGGTGCCCGGCATTGACCTGATCCTCGGGGGACATACACATGCGGCGCTGGATCAGGGCGAATGGGTCGGCGGGACGCTGCTGGCGCAGGCCGGCGCGTTCGGGCGCTTTCTGGGGCGCGTGGAAGCCTGGAAAGAGCCGGAGGGCCGCCTGCGCCTGAGCGCTTCTCTGGAATCGTTATGAAGTCCTTACTGCTGCTCGTGTGTGCATTGTGGATCGCCGCCGGCGCGGGGCGGCTGCTGATGGGGCGGCTGACCGTGCTGCGCGGTTGGCCTCTGGAGCGCTTTGTCTATTCCGCCGCGCTGGGCCTGGCCGCCGCCGCCTATGGCGTCTTCGCGCTGGGCCTGGTCGGGCTGCTGTCCTTTTGGCCCATCACCGCCTGGTGGCTGTTTCTGGCTGCCATCGGCATGGGCGGGATGATCGCCAACGCCCACGACCTGAGGGACGGTACGCACGCCTGGATGGCCAGTTTGCGTCAGGGCGGCCTGGCGCGCGTCGGCTACCTCGCCGCCACCCTGGCGCTGATCCTGTGCGCCGGGATCGCCGTCCTGGCCTGCTTTCTGCCGCCTGGCGGCCCGGAATGGGACGCCCTGGCCTACCATCTGGCAGATCCCAAGCTCTTCCTCGAACACGGGCGAATCGTCAGCTTGCCCACCGAGCATCACAGCAACTTCCCCTTTACGATGGAGATGCTGTTCACGGTCGGCCTGCTCTACGACGGCTACGCCCTGGCCAGCCTGTTCCACTTCCTGATGGCGGCGCTGACGGCGCTGGCGCTGATCGCCTTCTGCGCGCGCCGCCTGACGCCGGCGGTCGGGTACCTGGCCGCCGTGATCTTCGCCGCGACCCCTTTAGTGGTCTGGGAGGCGCACGCCGCCTATATTGACCTCGGGCTGGGCCTGTTTGCGACGCTGGCCGCATTTGCCGCCGTGTCGGCGGTGGGGGAGGGGGACGCCGATGCGGGACGCTCCCTCTCCATCAACGCTAGTTGCCCGGATGCGCTGGCTGCGGGGGACGACGCCGGTGCGGAGCGCTCCCCGGCGGACCAACGCAGGGTGGGGGAGTGGGCGCTGCTGGCAGGCGCGGCGATGGGATTCGCGCTGGGCATCAAGTACCTGGCGCTGGTGCCGTTTGCGCTGGTCGGCCTGTTGCTGGTGTTGCGGCGCGCGCCGTGGCGGGCGGTAGCCGTCTACGCGGGCCTGGCGCTGGCGTTGGCCGCGCCGTGGTACATCAAGAACCTCGTCCTCGTTCATAACCCGGTCTATCCCTATTTTTATAAGGCGTTCCCGCAGAGCCGCTACTGGAGCGCAGACCGCGCGGCCACCTACGAGTCGGAGCAGAAAAGCTTTGGCGTGCCCCGCACCCCGGACGGCCAGGCCCGTAACCCGCAGGCCCCGCTTCCCGACGAGCTGCGCAGCCTGGCCCAGATCCCCTGGTACGTGCTGATCCATCCCGGCTACTTCACCAATACCGGCAACAATACGTTCATGGAGCAGTTGGGCGGGCTGTATGCGGCCTTCGGCTTTGCGCTCGTGTTTGTTCCGGGCGTGCCCCGCTCGGTGCGGGAGGTGATGCTGCTGGGCGTGGCGCAGCTTGTCGCCTGGTTCTTTGTGGCCCAGATCAGCCGCTACCTCATTTCCATTCTGCCGCTGCTGGCGGTGGGGGCGGGCTATGCGGCCTGGCGGCTCTCCCAGCCTGCCCGGTCGCCGGCCTGGCTGCGCGTTGCGGTCGTGGGCGCCCTCGCCGGGCAGATGGCTGTTCTGCTGTGGGGCGTCTTTGCGCTGCCCACGCGGGCGCAGGAGGCACGGGAGGAGGACGTACCCATCACGTCGCTTTCGGTGCCGGAGGTTGTCTCGGCGCTGACCCAGCCGCAGGGCGCGCAGGATCTGCTGTCAGCGCGGCTGGAAACCTATCGCTGCACGCAGTGGATCAACAAGAACACGCCGCCAAAGGCAGGCGTGATCCTCTACGATGAGACACGCGGCTTCTACCTGGATCGGAACTACCTCTGGGGCAACGGCGAGCACTCCGCCTATATTCCTTACGAGACGATGCGCTCCGGAGAGGACCTGACGCGCTGGCTGCTGGCACACGGGTATCAGTATGCCCTGATCAACCTGCGCTACTCGCCGGAACGGAGCCTGCCGAGCTCGCCCTATCCGTTCGGTCCCAAGAGCCGCGAGGAGACAGAGGACGCCCTGCGGCTCTGGTACGAGCAGACGAAGGCGCCGCCCGGCTCCTGGCGGCGTATTTTGGGCGACGCGCTGCGCTCTGGCGGATGGCAGGTGGAGTGCGCGGAGAACGGAGTGGTGGCGCTGCGCATTGGCGAGGCGCCGGCCATTGGGCGGACGGTCCTGACTCCCCCGTTTCCCTCTCCGGCCCCAAGGAGGAAGGAGGAGACAGAGGGGGGAGGGGAGAGAGGGTGGGCTGGTTGAGCTCGACGGTGCGACGCAAGCCGCTCGGAGCGCCCGGCCCGCCGCTCGCGCCGCTCCCGCCCCCGCAGGAGGCGCCCCGGGGATTCTGGCGGCTGGCACTGCCTGTCTTATTACTGCTGTATCTGGCGCTTGCCGGCATCCATGCCCGGCTGGTGCCTCTCGGCGCGACCGGATATCAGAACGCGCCCGATGAGGCTGCGCACATGGCCTACGTGCGCGCCGTCGCTGGCGGGCAGCTTCCCACGCGCGACAAGGCGGCGCAGAACCCCATCGGCTACGAGTGGCATCAGCCGCCGCTCTACTACTGGCTTGCGGCGCGTCTCCTTCCCTGGGGCGAGCGCGCCGTGCGCGGCTTTTCCGTTCTCTGCGGCCTGGGAGGGCTGCTGCTCATCTATCGCGCGGGACGCCTGCTTTTCCCCAACGAGCCTGTCCTGGCGATCCTGGCAGCCGGCATCGCGGCCCTGACTCCCACCCACATCGCCATCACCTCGACCGTCAACAACGATCCGCTGCTGGAGGTCTGCTTTAGCGGCACGCTGTTGGTCCTCCTGGGGGCGTTTCTCGGCGGCTTTACGCTGTGGCGGGCCGGATGGCTGGGGCTGCTGCTCGGCGCGGCGCTGCTGACGAAGGCGACGGGGCTGCTGCTGCTGCCGGTCGTAGTCTTGGCACTGTTCCTGCTCTGGCGCGCCGGCGAAAGGCCGCAGGACCTCCTGCGGGGCGCCGGCTGGATGGCGCTGTTGATGCTGGCGGTCAGCGGCTGGTGGTTTGTCCGCAACGCCCGGCTCTACGGCGAGCCGTTGCCGCTGCGGGCGTTTGCCGCCTCCTTTGCCGGCACGATGCAGGCGCAGACGGTGGCGGACCGCCTGGGCGGCTGGCCGGAATACCTGCTCTTCATGACCTGGGGCATCTTTCGCAGCTTCTGGGCCGTCTACGGCACGCGGCAGGATGCGGTGCTGGGCGTGCCGCGCTTCCTGCCCGATCAGATCTATGGGGTGCTCGGGGGCGTCTCTGTGGCCGGGCTGGCGGGGCTGATCCGGCTGCATCTGCGCCGCAGAACCGACTTCACGGAGACGCAGCTCTACTTCCTGTGGATCCTGTTTGCGGCCGTGGGCGTGGTGGCGATATCGTTTCTTGCCTTCATCCTCCAGTACTTCCAGATGCAGGGGCGCTATCTCTATCCGGCGATGCTGCCGATCTGCCTGCTGTTGGCGCTGGGCTGGCGGGGCGTGTTTCCACCACGCTACCGCGACCTTGCCAGTGGGATGCTGCTGGCGCTGCTGGCGGCGGCAGCGGCAGCCTTTCTGCGTTCTGTGGCGCCCCTATGACCCACGGGAATCACGCCACTCCACGTAAAGACGACCAGGAAATAGGCAGGACGTCCGTATGACCCACGGGAATCCTGCTCCGCCTGGTCCATCGGCGCCTCCGCCTAAAGTTGGGGGCCTGCTTTCATCAAGGGGAGAATGGTGGGAACTGTTTGGGGGCCAAAACCGTCTGATCTTCCTAAAGACAGGCAGGATGCCTGGCCCGGAGAGGGCGCCGCACTATCCTCTCGGCTTTTCGCATTGTGTTCCCCGTGCATCTTTTCCATGCAAGCGTAAAGCGTAAGCCGAATGAGACGAGCGATTGGCGGCAGGCAGGGGGTTAACCGTATGGCGCAGACGGGGGATTGGAAGCAAGACCTGCAGGGCTCGGATTTCGCGGACCCGGAGGAAAGGGACGATCCCGAGATCGAGGCGATCCTGGATAGCAGCTATGCTCAGCTGGACGGCTTTGTCGCCTGGCTGGAGGATGCGCTAGGGCTGGATACGCGCACAGCCCAGCAGGACTGCTTCAACGCCGAGACGTTGATAGATTACCTTGCCAACCAGCAGCACAAATCGGTGCTGGATATGAATGAGTTCGATCTGCGCTGGTTCCTCTTCAGTCACTATATTCGCAAGGCGATGGCCGACGCAGAGACGGAAGAGCGTCTGCCGGATTCGCTGCGGCGCTTCTTTGCCTACCTGGCTTCCACGCAGGGCTACGATACGCCGGCCTGGGTCAATTCCGCGCTGGATGAGCGCGCGTTCTACCTGGCGCGGCGCAATGCCTACGGGAAGCTCAATACCCGATATGAGCGCAAGTGGCAGGCAGGATATCGCGCCTGGTGCGCCGAGCTCGAAGATCATCTGGATGCGCGCGGCCTGTGGCTGCCCCGCGAGTTGGGAGAAGGGATGGTCTGGGGCGAGCTGATGGGCTGGCGAGAGGCGACGCTGCGGGACGAGGCCAATCGTCTCTGGCAGGAGGAGCGGGAGGCGCTGCTGCGGGAAGGATTGGACTACGAAACCGCGCGCCAGCGCCTGATCGACTCCTACCACCTCTGGCTGGATACGCCGCAGATGCGGCTGGAAGGCGCGACGCCGCGCGAACTGATCCTGGAGGAGCGCCGAGAACGTGCGGAGGAAGCGGCGGGCCAATAAGCACCGCCACCCCAGGGTTTCCATTTTTGCCTCATATCGGGTAGTATCGTAGCAGTCCCCCTGCGCGGACTTACCGAATCCCTCATCTCCCTTCCCTAATGCGTTCTCTCCGCTCCCCAGGAATTGAGGCGGGGCAGTGGGGAAGGGGAGAACAATGAGCTTGCGATGACTTCCTATTCCGATTCCAACCATTCCGATGTCCGATCCCTTTCCGAAGCCAGGCACGAACTGGTTATTATTCTAGATTTTGGCGCGCAATATACCCAGCTTATCGCCCGGCGCGTGCGCGAGTGCAACGTCTATTGTGAGATACTTCCCTCGGATACACCGCTGGAGGAGGTACGAGCCCGGCAGCCGCGCGGAATCATCTTCTCCGGTGGGCCGGCCAGCGTCTACGAGCCGGACGCGCCGCGCGTGGATACAGCGATCTACGATCTGGGCGTGCCCGTCCTGGGCATCTGCTATGGGCAGCAGTTGATGGCCTACCAATTGGGCGGCGAGGTGCGCCCGGCAGAACGGCGGGAGTATGGGGGAGCGGAGCTGACCGTTTTGGACCCGGAGCCGCTGTTTCGGGGGATAGCGGGGGCGGGCGCGACGCTGCCCTGCTGGATGAGCCACGGCGACAAAGTGCTGATGCCGCCGCCCGGCTTTGAGGTTGTGGCGACCACGCCGAGCGCGCCGGTGGCGGCGATGGCAAACCGGCAGCGCCGTCTCTATGGCGTGCAGTTTCACCCGGAAGTGGCCCACACGCCCTTCGGCAAGGAGCTGCTGCGAGCCTTTCTCTATGGGCCGTGCGGCTGTCACGGCGACTGGACACCGGCCCATTTCATCGAGGAGGCCGTGGCCGCGATCCGCGCGCAGGTAGGCAAGGCGGGCGTGGTGTGCGGGGTCTCCGGCGGCATTGATAGCTGCTGTGTGGCCGCCCTGATGCACCGGGCTATCGGCGATCAGCTGACCTGCATCTTCGTGGATCACGGCCTGCTCCGCAAAGGCGAGGCCGAGCAGGTCCGGAACGACTTCGCGGGGGCCTTTGGCATCCGGCTGATCTATGCCGACGCGCGGGAGCGCTTCCTGCGGCGCCTGGCCGGCGTGGCCGACCCCGAGCAAAAACGCAAGATCATCGGCGCAGAATTTGTGCGGGTTTTTGAAGAATATGCCAATAATCTAACCGGCGTGGAGTTCCTGGCCCAGGGCACGCTCTACCCGGACGTGATCGAGAGCGGCGGCAGCAAGCAAGCGGTGACGATCAAGACCCACCACAACGTCGGCGGCCTGCCGGAAGACATGACCCTCAAGGTGATCGAGCCGCTGCGCCTGCTCTTCAAGGATGAGGCGCGCGCCGTCGCCGCCGAGCTGGGCCTGCCCGAAAGCATCGTCTGGCGGCATCCGTTCCCCGGCCCCGGGCTGGCCATTCGCATTCTGGGCGAAGTCACCGCCGAGCGCCTGGAGATCCTGCGCGCCGCCGATGCTATCTTCCTGGAGGAGCTGCGCGCCGCTGGCCTCTACCGCGAGATCTGGCAGGCGCTGACGGTGCTGGCCCCGATCAAGAGCGTCGGGGTGATGGGCGACCAGCGCACCTACGCCCACCCGATTATCCTGCGGGCGGTCACTAGCGAAGACGCCATGACAGCCCGGTGGGCGCATCTTCCCTATGAATTTTTGGAACGAGTCAGCAATCGAATCGTCAATGAAGTAGCAGGGATTAATCGCGTGGTCTACGACATCAGTTCCAAGCCGCCGGCCACCATTGAGTGGGAATGAACCGCCGCTAAGACTCCATTGACGTGCGGAGCGCGAAGTTGGAGCACGAGCACGAGCTGGAAGTATTGATCACCGAGGAGCAGATCGCGCGTCGGGTGCGGGAGTTGGGAGCCGCGATTGCCCGCGACTATCCCGATCCCGCGCAGCCGCTACTGCTGGTCGGCGTGCTTAAAGGGGCCACTCTGTTCCTGGCGGATCTGGTGCGCTGCATCGAGCGGCCCGTGGAGTTCGACTTCGTGGCGCTGGCCTCCTATGGCGCGGCGACACGCACCTCCGGCGAAGTGCGCATCCTCAAAGACCTGGAAGCGCCGGTGGCCGGACGGCATGTGATCATCGTCGAAGATATTCTGGATACGGGGCTGACCCTGCGCTTCAGCTACCTGATCGAAAGCTTGCGCGCTCGCCATGCCGCCAGCGTCAAGGTTTGCGTCCTATTAGATAAGCCGGCCCGCCGTCGCGTCGAGGTGCCGGTGCACTATCGCGGGTTTGAGATAGAGGATAAGTTCGTCGTCGGTTACGGAATGGATTACGCCGAGCGTTATCGGAACCTGCGCTATATCGGCGTTCTGCGCGCGCAGGAGCAAGGGGCTTGACGAACGGCTCCAGGATTTTGCTGACATCGGCGTTCTGCGCGCGTGGGGAAGGGAAAGCCGTTGCGATGAGATAGTCCAATTCGCTTCGGCGCTGGCCCCGCAGAGGTCGTCAAGGAGGGACTGAGGTCTTGCAGGCAGTCCACTTGTGCCGTATCGCAAGAAAACCTGCAACCGTTGGGATATTCTTCATCGTAAAAAGAATTGGACAACGGCGAAATTCTGTGCTATAATAGAAGCAAAGGTCCGCTTCCCGTTCGTCCTGGTGTGCCGCAGGCTCCGGGCGAACGCCGCATAGCATCCTCGCGCTCTGTCTTTCCGAACTGACATTTTCCTTATCTTGCGCGACTCTCAACCGGGTGTCCTCCACTGTGCGGCCTGCGTGGTCGCTGCCCACTACGGCCTGGCGCCTTGAGGCATCGGTACCGGCGTTCCCTTGGGGACGCACTTCGCGATCCTTCTCCTGGGATACACGCTCTTATCCGTTTTTATCGAACCTGGATGGCAGCGCAAATCGTGAGGTTTGCGCGCCGTACCCCTTTCTTGCTGACCGCGCGCGTCCGTCCTGCGCAGACGTGCCGCTTCTACCGTATGAGGTGAAATAACCGAATGGACGAGAATACGACTGTCAATCTCTCCGACCTGGAAAACAAAAGCCTGAACGACCTGCAAGAGCTCGCCAAAGAGTTCGGCATCAACGTCGGCAACGGGGCAGGCAATCTGCGCAAGGATGAGCTGATTGCGCGCATCCTGCAACAGCAGACGGAGCGCAACGGTCTGATCTATGCCAAGGGCATTCTGGAGATCCTGCCGGACGGGTGGGGGTTCCTGCGCCGCAGCAACTTCTCCCCCCATGCCGAGGATATCTACGTCTCCCAGACCCAGATCAAGCGCTTTGGCCTCAAGACCGGCGACGAGGTCGCCGGGCAGGTGCGCCCGCCCAAGGATTCGGAGAAGTATTTCGGGCTGCTGCGGGTGGAGTCGGTCAACGGGGTGGACCCGGAGGTCGCTCGCAACCGCGTCAACTTCGATGATCTAACGCCTATCTATCCCAACGAGCGGCTGGTACTGGAGACGAGCCGCAACGAGATGGCCGGGCGCATTATGGACCTGATTTCGCCAATCGGCAAGGGGCAGCGCGGCATGATCGTCGCCCAGCCCAAGGCCGGCAAGACGACCCTGCTCAAGACCATCGCCAACGCCATCACCACCAACCACCCGGAGTGCATCCTGATCGTGCTGCTCATTGACGAGCGCCCGGAAGAGGTGACCGACATCCGCCGCTCCGTCAAAGGAGAAGTCATCAGCTCCACCTTCGACGAGACGCCGGAAAACCACATGCGCGTGGCCGACATGGTGCTGGAGCAGGCCAAGCGCCTGGCCGAGAGCAAGCGCGATGTGGTCGTGCTGATGGATAGCCTGACCCGCTATACGCGCGCCTCGAACCTGACGGTGACGCCCAGCGGACGCACGCTCTCGGGTGGCCTGGACCCGGCGGCGCTCTATCGACCGAAACGTTTCTTCGGCGCCGCGCGTAACATAGAAGAGGGAGGCAGTCTCACTATCCTGGCGACCGCCCTGGTCGAGACCGGCAGCCGCATGGACGACCTCATCTTTGAGGAGTTCAAGGGCACGGGCAATATGGAAGTGGAGCTAGATCGCAGCCTGGCCGATAAGCGTATCTTCCCGGCGATCTCGCTGAAATCCAGCACCCGCCACGACGAACTGCTCTACGATGAGGAGACCTTCAAGCAGATCGTCAAGCTGCGGCGCCTGCTGCATAGCCTGGACCCGGCGGACGCCACCGAGTTGTTGAAGGATCGCCTCCAGATCACAAAGTCCAACAAGGAATTCCTGCAGATGGTGGAGAAGACTATTAAGAGCGATGTAGACTAAGAGAGTGCCAAACAAAACCCGTTCTCCCTCTGCCTTGCAGGGAGAGGGCCGGGGTGAGGGTAGAGCCTCACGGCCCAGTTTGGTTAGGGGCTCTAATCCTGGTGCCGGGTGGAAATGGCCTCTGGGGGCCTTTCTGGACCTTCTCTCAACTCAGGGCCGGTTCCGTTGGATTCGCGTTAATGGTTAGAACGGAGGCAAGCGGTGGGCAACGACTTCAAAGACCTGTTCGGTGATTGGCGACCAGACGAGGAAGGCCGCGTGCCGCCGGAAGGGATACCCGCAGAGCCCGAGAATCTGGGGCGCCGTGCGCTCAACGAAAAAGAGGTCGCTGTGGTCGGTGTCTATGAGGAACGCTCCGACTCAGGCCTGGGATTTTCGATCGACAAATTTTTCGTGTTGCTGCGGGATAACAAGCGGCGGGAATTTCGGATCTGGATCGCGCGAGATATGGCGTGGGCTATCTCGATGGCATTGGACAACGAGACGCCCGACCGGCCTTTCACTCATGATCTGATCAAGACTCTTTTAGAGCGTCTAGGTGCCACCATCGATCGCATTACCATAGACGATATATGGCAGGATACGTTCTATGCCAAAATCACGCTGGCGGTCAACGGCGAAACCGTAGACATCGACGCGCGGCCCAGCGACTCTATCGCTCTGGCATTGCGTTTCCGGGCCCCGATCTATGTGGCCGAGTATGTGCTGGAAACAGTCGCTCAGCGCAGTGATTACTGAGGTCTGGCCAACAAGCGGAGAGCAATGCCCCGGTTCGAGTCGAACCGGGGTTCTTTTTTTGCGGTTGTTCCCGCGCCTCGCGCCGCAAGGCGTTGGTGCCAACGGTTACGTTGCGTGTGGGCGTCCCCCACCGTATTTTTACTTCATACCAGGTATTATCGGACGTTAAAAAAAACACAAAATCAAAAAGATCAAATGTACAACGAGCGGTCCTGCCTCGTTCCCATTTTTGCTTGTTTTACTTGTCCGCTTGCCACTCCTCTGGCGTTAGCACCTTCTGTCTGCCGATGGAAACCGCAAAGGATTGGGCGTTCTGATAATCCAGCGAACGCTCAAAGTCCAGCCGAAGCGTTTGGGCCATACGGTTGCCCCGCCACTTGACCTCGGAAGACTGAACCGGCAGCGCGCCGGATCGGAACAGGCGTTACTATGGGCCAAAGAGATGAATCCGGGCCAGTAGATAGACCCACCACGACAACGCGCGGCAGGAGCCCTACCTCCTACCTGCCGATTCCCATTAGGACAGAGACGCGCCAACAGACAAGCGCAGCGTTCAGAAAGTCCTTTCCCCCGGCCCCGCGTTCCAGGCCGAACTCCCGGCAGACTGCGGCTGCCTCAATAAACCACAGGGCGAATAGATGGCGCCGTAAATGGCTATCTATTCGCCCCGCGTTTTTTAAGCTTGTAATGCCTCACAGCCTACGACCCGAGCACCGGTTCGCCATTTGCCAGCGTGCGCACGCCGGAGGGCCGCACCGACTTGGGAGCGACGAGGTCGGGCAAATGCTCTTCGATCTCGCGGATTTTACTGTAGCAGTCTGCGAGGACTTCCTGGACGCCACGCGTCGTCGTGGAAAGATTTTTAAGGCTTTGTTCTCGCCACTTCATAATGGCGGCCACCGCGACGATGCCGGCCGCCGCCGCCGTAACCCCCACCCAGACGATCACGTTGGAGTGCTTGCCTGATTTCACCAAGTGTTTCCTTTCCCGTTACTGGATGAAACGCAGCACGATCACCGTATGCCGAGGGAACTACCCCAGGTCATACCGATTGCCGCCCTCGTCCTCTTCCTGCGACTTGAAAATGCGCTTGACGAAGACGATCAGTTCCATCGGGTTGAATGGCTTGGTCAGGTAGCAATCCACGCCGCTCTGCCAGCCCCGGAACACGTCGGCATCCTGGGCCTTGGCCGTCAGCATGATTACTGGCAGATCGCGGGTGTTGGGATCTTTGCGCAAATGCTGCAGCACCTCAAAGCCGTCCATGTAGGGCATCATCACGTCCAGTACCACCAGATCGGGATGCTCCGCAGCGACCTTCTCCAGCGCTTCCTTGCCGTCAAAGGCCGTCACGACCTGGTAGCCGGCGCGCTCCAGGTTGACCTGCACAAGCCGGACAATATGTCGTTCGTCATCCACCGCTAGGATCTTCTTAGGCATCGGTTCCGTTCCTTTTCTCCACTTCTCCACTTCTCCACAGATGGTTCCCCCCGCGCGTGCGGGGAATATTAGGGGGTTAGGGTTCTAGGGTTCTGTAGGGTGCGAGGGTTCTAAGGTGCTAGGATGCTGCTTCATCCCCGCGCGTGGGGGAACAGCCCAGAACCTTAGAACCCTCTAGAACCCTAACCACGGTTCAACCCCGCGGGTGCGGGGAATAGCGATACAGCTCCATTCGTTTTACCCGAGCCTACGAGAAGTATATCACAACCGCTTCACCGTGTCAAATACACGGGTCGGCAGCTGTCCTCCCCTGCGTCCAGCTCGCGCAGGCGTAACGCTCCGCTACCAGATGGGACGCGCGCACGCGCTCTTCAGGCGTTGCCTGGCTCGCCGTAAAGGACGCGCCCAGCGCCGCCGCAAACCCGTGCAGGATGGCCTCGGCAACGGCGGTGGCCTCCATAGAGGGCCACGCAGCCGGCGCGTACTCCGCGCTCGCGCCCTTGAACACGGCGGCGCTCAGAGCAGCGTAAGCCTGTCGTTGCTCCGGGTCCAGGTTGAAAACCAGGGGCAGCGCCGTCTGCTGCAGCACCCATTCCCCACGCCGATGCAGCGCCGTGCCTAGCAGCTTCCGCCCCGTCGCAGCCTCCACGACATCGGCGCGGCTCGTGATGGCGAAGCAGTCCCCCCGTGCGTCCTGAGGCTGTGGGCGAGCGCCATTTCCCATCGTAGCCGCAATGCCTAATTCGGCGAAGGCGTGCAGCAACCCTTCCGCCAGCCGCGCATAGAGGGCGGCGATGCTAGCGGAGGCGCCGACCGCAAAGCCCAGGGCCTCTATCGGCGCGGCAATGCTGATGGTCAGATCGCACCCATGCAGAATGCCGCGCCCGCCCGTGATCCGGCGCACCAACGGCACGCCGCGCGCCGCGCATTCCTCTCGGTGGACCGTACGGCGGAGGTCCTGAAAGCGGCCCAGGGTGACAGCCGGGCGTTCCCAGCGATATAGGCGCAGTGTGGGCGGGACGACGTTGGCGCTAACGGCCTCCAACAGCGCCTCATCGAGCGCCATGTTCCAGGCCGCCTCCCCTGCCCCATCCCGGATCATGCGCCACGGACGCGCCGAGCCCACTTCTAAGCCTCACAAACGGCCGTGTAGCGCAGGTCGAGGTTCTTGACGGCGGCGGTCTCATCCAGGCGGGAGACCACCGTCCGATGCGGCGCGGCCTTGACGACCTCCGGGTTTTCCTGCGCCTCCCGCGCAATCGAAATCATCGCCTCGATAAAGGCATCGAGAGTCTGCTTACTTTCGGTTTCCGTCGGCTCGATCATCAGGGCTTCCGGCACGATCAGCGGGAAATAGTTGGTCGGCGGGTGGAAGCCGTAGTCCATCAGGCGCTTGGAGATGTCGAGCGCGCGCACGCCACTCTGCTGCTTTTGGCGCACCGCGGAGAGCACCACCTCGTGCATGCAGGGCTGGTTGCCGTAGGCGACCTCAAAGGCGTCGGCCAGGCGAGCGCGGATATAGTTGGCATTGATCACCGCGTTCTCCCCGGCCTCGCGCAGCCCCTCCGGCCCCAGGCTGCGGATATAGGTATAGGCGCGGACGGCGATGAGGAACGCCCCGTAAAAGGAGTGGATCTTGCCGATGGAGCGCGGGCGGTCGCAGTTGAACCGATACCTCGCTCCCGGCTGTTCCCGCGTCTCCACCTTCTCCACAATGGGTACCGGCAGGTAGGGCTCCAGGCAGGGCTGGACGCTGACCGCGCCGCATCCGGGCCCGCCGCCGCCGTGGGGCGTGCTGAAGGTCTTGTGCAGGTTGAAGTGCATCACATCAAAGCCCATGTCGCCGGGCCGCGTGATGCCCAGCATAGCGTTCATGTTGGCGCCGTCGCAGTAGACCAGGCCGCCCGCCTCGTGTACCATCCGGCAAATCTGAACGATGTCGCTCTCGAACAGGCCGACCGTGTTCGGGTTGGTCAGCATGAGCGCGGCGACGTTGTTGTCCAGCGCCGCCGCCAGCGCCTGCAGGTCCGTACGGCCCTGCGCGTTGGAGGGGATGGAGCGCACCTTGAACCCGCAGCGCGCGGCGCTGGCCGGGTTGGTGCCGTGCGCCGAGTCAGGGATGAGGACGATATCGCGATGGGCCTCCCCGCGATCCGCATGATAGGCCTTAATCATCATCATGGCGAGCAGCTCGCCATGCGCTCCGGCGGCGGGCTGCAGGGTCGTCGCCTCCATGCCGCAGACCTCGGCCAGCATCTTCTGCAGCTCATAGAGGACCGCCAGCGCGCCCTGCGCCGTCTCTTCCGGCTGCAGGGGGTGCAGCGCCGCAAAGCCCGGCAGGCCCGCCGTGCGCTCGTTGACCTTTGGGTTGTACTTCATCGTGCAGGAGCCGAGCGGATAAAAGCCGGTATCAATGGCGTAGTTGCGCTGCGAGAGGCGCGTAAAGTGGCGCACGACCTCCAGCTCGGAGACCTCCGGCAGCGGCAGGTCCGGGCGCAGATTATCCGCGCCCAGCAGCACCGACGGGTCCGTATAGGGTACGTCACACCGGGGCAGATTGGCCCCGTGGCACCCCGGATCGCTCTTTTCAAAAATCAGCGGTTCACTCATCTACGGTGTCCTGGATACGACAAGATTTTTAGACAGGATTAACCGAATTTCAACAATATGGATAAACCCATGAGAGGGCGCAATCTCAAACTACCATTTCAGGCGGGGCTACCAACCTTGCTATTCTGTCTTGCCGTAATTCTGTAAATCCTGTTAAATCCTGTCTAAAAGGCTTTTGCTGTTTCCGGTTCGGCAAGAGAGGCAGCGACGGCATCTACCAAGCGGTCTACGTCTTCCTTCGTTTTGGTCTCTGTGACGCAGAGCAGCATGCCGTCGGCAAGCTCGGGATAGTACGGCCCGAGCGGCAGGCCGCCGACGATCTTATGCGGGAGCAGGCGCCGGTTGACCGTCTCCGGCGCGACCGGCAGGCGTACCACGAACTCCTTGAAGAACGGGACAGAGCCGAAGGGCGCCGAGACGCCGGGCAGCTCCAGCAGGCGCCTCTGCGCGTAGTGGGCTTTCTGGAGGCAGAGATCGGCGACCTGGCGCATCCCCGCCTTGCCCATCTCGCAGAGGTAGATGGTCGCCGCCAGGGCCAGCAGCGCCTCGTTGGTGCAGATGTTGCTGGTCGCCTTCTCGCGCCGAATATCCTGTTCGCGGGTACGCAGGGTCATAGTGTAGCCGCGCCGCCCCTGCCGGTCCACCGTCGCGCCGACGATGCGGCCCGGGAAACTGCGGATAAACTTCTGCTTGCAGGCGAAAAACCCCAGCAGCGGCCCACCGAAGGCCATCGCATTGCCCAGCGATTGCCCCTCCCCGACCACAATATCCACATCGTATTCGCCGGGCGGCTTGAGCAGGCCCAGCGCAATGGGGTCCACGCAGGCGACGGCCAGTGCGCCGGCGCGGTGGGCGATCTCCACACAGGCGGCGACATCTTCCAGGCAGCCGAAGAAGTTGGGGTGCTGGACGATGACACAGGCGGTCTGATCCCCGACGGCGGCGCGCAGGGCCTCCAGGCTGCTGACGCCCCCCCCCGCGGGCGCTTCGACCATCTGATAGCCCGTGGAGTTCAGATAGGTGGCGATGACCTGCCGGTAGTGAGGATGGACGGCCTGGGAGACGACGACCTGCCCGCGCTCGGTGATGCTGGCCGCCATCAGCGCGGCCTCGGCCAGCCCTGACGCGCCGTCGTACATCGAGGCGTTGGAGATCTCCATTCCGGTTAGCGCGCAGATGAGCGTCTGATACTCATAGATAGCCTGCAACATCCCCTGGCTGAGTTCCGGCTGGTAAGGAGTATAGGCGGTGGAGAATTCGCCGCGCCCTGCCAGGTAGGCCACGACGGAGGGACGGAAATGGTCGTAGATGCCCGCGCCCAGGAAACAGCGGTGCGATTCCAGATCGGCATTCTGCGCCGCCAGGGATTGCAGATGCCGTATAACCGCCGCTTCGTCGAGAGCGGCGGGTAGATTCAGGTCGCGCTTGAGCCGGATCGATTCGGGGATCGGCGTCAGCAGATCCTCCAGGGAACGGACGCCGATGGCGGCCAGCATCTCGGCGCGGTCGGCCTCCGTATTGCTTACGTAGCTGCTCACGAGGTCAGTGACCTCCTTCTTCCAGGAATTTGCGATAGTCGTCGGCGCTCAGCAGGCCCGCCAGCTCGGAAGGGTCGCTCAGGCGCACCTTAATTAGCCAGCCGTTGCCGTAGGGGTCTGCGTTGACGACTTCGGTGTTGTCGGTGATGGCGGTGTTGGCCTCGACGACTTCGCCGGAGACGGGCGAATAGAGTTCTGAGACCGCCTTGACCGACTCGACCTCGCCAAACTGCTCGTCGTGGGCCAGCATCCGGCCCGGCTCCGGCAGATCCAGATAGACGATATCGCCCAACTCGGCCTGCGCGTGGTCGGTGATGCCTATGGTGGCGATGTCGCCCTGGACGCGCGCCCACTCATGCGTCTTGGAGTATTTCAAATCCTGGGGTACGTTAGCCAATGGTCCTCCCTCCACAAGACGTTTCTCTTGACCAGAGAAGCTCCCTATTCATCAGGGGAGCCGTCAACTCTCCAGCAAGGCTTTTTTCGGCACAACGGTCGCGGCGGCGCGCTTGTCGCGGATAGCGATCTCGACCTCGGTGCCCGGCCTGGCGTAAGGCGTGGCGACATAGCCCATCGCGATGCTGTGGTTGCGCGTCGGCGAGAACACGCCGCTGGTGATCTCTCCGACGGCCTCCGGCCCGACGTAGATAGTATACCCCTGACGCGGCACAATTCGTTCCCTGAGAGTCAAACCGATCAGGCGGCGTTTTGGCCCCTGCTCTTTGACCGCCTGAATCGCATCGCGGCCCGTGAAGTCGCCCTTGTCCAGCTTGACCACCCACATCAGCCCGGCCTCTACCGGCGAGGTCGTGTCATCAATCTCGTGACCGTAGAGAGGATAGCCAGCCTCGATGCGCAGCGCATCGCGCGCCCCCAGCCCGCACGGCGCCACGCCCGCCTCCCGGAGCGCCTGCCAGACGCCGGGCGCGGCCCCGGCGGGGACGATGATCTCGAAGCCGTCCTCGCCGGTGTAGCCCGTGCGGCAGAAGGTCGCCTCCGCGCCGGCAATGCTGCCCGTCGCGTACTGGAAGCGGTCCAGGGAGAGCAGGCCCCTGTTGCCCACCACCTGCCCTACCCTGGCCGGGGCGTTCGGCCCCTGGACGGCGATCATGGCCGTCTCGTCGGTTCGGTTTTCGATAGCGACGTCGGCGGGCGTGTGGGAATAGATCCAGTTCAAATCCTTATCGGTGTTGCTGGCGTTGACGACGACCAGGTAGGCCTGCGCGCTCTCCCGATAGACGATGATGTCGTCTATGATGCCGCCCTGCGGGTTGGTCAGCAGCGAATACTGCGCGCGGGAGGGCGCGAGCGCGGCGACGTCGTTGCTGGTAAGCGTTTGCAGCAGCGTGGTTGCGCCGGGGCCGGCAACGCGCAGACGCCCCATGTGGCTGATGTCGAACATGCCGGCATCGGTGCGGACGGCGCGCGTCTCTTCCAGAATGCCGGTATAAAGCACAGGCATAGCCCATCCCGCAAAATCCACGATGCGGGCTCCGGCAGCGATATGGGCGTCGTAAAGCGGCGTATGCTTGAGACTGGTGTCTGTCATGGTTGTTCCTCTGCGGTTTTCCCCTCTCCCGCCGCGTGGATCGCAAGGCGGAGGGCCGGACCTCAACGGTTCGGCCCTTGCAGTAGGGGCCAGGGATGAGGGCCGCTCCCCTTCTCTTGCGAAGGCGAGGGACCGGTAGCAGGCGGAACCGTCGCCCTTCCGCGAATGGTCACGAAGCGGTCCCCTATTTCGATGTCGGTCAGGGTAAAAAAGCCGGAGAGCCCCAGGTCGGTCTGCACGTCCAGGACGGGATTGATGCCTTTGAGCAGCGATTGCGCCACCTGCGGAGCCAGAAAGGATCGATTGAGCAGAATGACGGGATCAGCGAAATCAATATAGCGTCCTGCGCGGGGAGCCAGGGTGCCGGTGGCGATGAACGGCACCGGCGCGGTAAAGAGCGCGATACGCCCTTTGAGATGGATTTTTTGGTTTTGTATCCAAATCTCAACGTCCGATAATGTTTGATGATATTTATGAGAAATAAAGGTACGCAATCCTTCCGCATCCACTAACGCTGTTACCGGCCCGGTCCCCGCGCTGCGCAGCCGCAGGCGGTCCTTCCAGATCGCGTGCCCGATGTCGAAGGTCACGAACGGGAGATCGGCCTCAAAGCGCGCAATGGGCAGCCCGGACAGCGTGAAATCGGTCAGGTGCAGGCGCAGGTGCCGGATGCTCCCCTTCCAGCCCGGCCTCGGATAGACGTAGAACGGCAGGCGGTCAGTCCGCTGGTGCTGCCCGTAGATGTCCACCGCCCAGACGTCGCTGGCGTAGAGGCCGAACAGGCCGCGCGGCTCCACGCTCGCCTGAATCGTCCCGGTGTTGTTGAACGCCTCGCGCATCTGCCGCGTCGCGTTGTGCCTGGCCCGCTGCTCCAGGCCGCCGTGCAGCAGCGCAAATACGAATAGCCCTATCGTCAGGTTCTTGAGGGTATCATCCATGCGCCTGCTATTCGCCCAGGTAGGCTTTGCGCACCTGGTCGTTTTGAAGGAGATTGGCGGCGGTATCCTCCAGGACCACGCGCCCCGTCTCCAGCACGTAGCCGCGATGAGCGATCCGCAGGGCCTGGTGGGCGTTCTGCTCCACCAACAGGATCGTCACGCCCCGTTGGTTGATCTCTTGAAGGATGCGGAAGATGCTCTGCACCAAAAAGGGAGCCAGTCCGAGTGAGGGCTCATCCAGCAGCAGGAGGCGCGGGCGGGCCATCAGCGCCCGCCCGATAGCCAGCATCTGCTGCTCCCCGCCAGAGAGCGTGCCGGCCGACTGGCCGAGACGCTCCTTCAGGCGCGGAAACAGCGCAAAGACGCGCTCCAGATCGGCCCGAACTTCCGCGGCCTGCCCCTGGCGCGTATAGGCCCCCAGCTCCAGGTTCTCGCGCACCGTCATGTTGGCGAAGACGCGCCGTCCCTCCGGCGCCTGCCCCACCCCCAGCTTGACGATCTCGTGCGGCGGCAGACGGTGCAAGGGCTTGCCCTCAAACAGGATTTCGCCCTGGCGCGGGCGCACCAACCCCGACACGGTACGAATGGTCGTGCTTTTGCCCGCGCCGTTCGCCCCGATCATCGTGACGATCTCGCCCTGCTTGACCTCCAGCGAAACGCCGTCCAGCGCGCGTATCGCCCCATAATAGACATATAGATCAGAAATCGTCAGCAACCCAACGCTCCATTAGAATCCACAGATTACACTTGCACAGATTGACACAGATTAAAGACAAAAGCCTTTGGACAGGATGAACCGGATTTCCAGGCTTGCACAAAGACAGGGAAGCAAGGCTTGTGTGGGTTTTAGAAATCCGGTTTAGCCCCTTCATCCTGATCTAAAAATCTGGTCTTTTGTTTTTTCTTAATCTGTGCGAATCGGTGTAATCTGTGGATCTCGCTTTCTCTGTTCGCCGTCCGGGACGCCATCGGCGTCGCCGAACTCCTCGCCCAGATAGGCGGCGATCACCTTCGGGTTGCGGCGTATCTCCTCCGGCGTGCCCTCGGCAATGATGCGCCCGTAGTCGAGGACGTAGATGCGCTCACAGATGCCCATGACCAGCTTCATATCGTGCTCGATGAGCAGGATCGTCAGGTCGTACTCGTCGCGCACCTGCCGGATCAGGCCCATCAATTCTACTTTCTCCTGCGGGTTCATGCCCGCCGCCGGCTCATCCAGCAGCAGCAGCTTCGGGCGCGTCATCAGCGCGCGGACGATCTCCAGGCGGCGCTGGTCGCCATAGGGCAGGTTGCGCGCCTGCTCCCCCGCCTCCGCGTCCAGGCCGAACTCCCGCAGCAGCGCGTGCGCCCGTGCCCGCGCCTCCCGCTCTTCGCGCGCCATGCCCGCCGTCTGGAACAGCGCCGAGAAGAGATTGGTGCGCCGCCGCCCGTAGGCGCTCACGAGCACGTTTTCCAGCACAGTCAGGTCGGGAAACAGGCGAATGTTCTGGAACGTGCGCGCCAGGCCCAGATGGCTGCACTGGTAGGGCTTGAGGCCGGGGAGATTGCGGCGGCGGTGCCGCGTCGTTGCCAGCGCCAGCGCGGCGGAGGCGACTACGAAGGCCCAGACCACGCCCGAATGCGCTCCGATGGCAAATACCTGGAGCAGCTGTGTGGGCGCGATGTTCAGGTCGGTAATCGAGGAGAAGACGACCGTGCCGACGATATAGCCGCCGAGAGCCGCCAGCAGCGTATCCCAGGCCAGCAGGAGCGCGCGCCTGGCCGGCGGATAGGGCCGGTCGCCCTCATACTGCGCGCCCTCGAACAGGACCGCGCCGGAGGTCGGCTCGTAGACGCCGGTAAGCAGGTTGAAGGCGGTCGTCTTGCCCGCCCCGTTGGGACCGATCAGCCCGACCAGCTCGCCGGGCCGCAGGTAGATATTGAAGTCGTCCACCGCGACCAGGCCGCCGAAGCGCTTCGTTACCCCCTCACAGCGCAGCGTATCTGCACCAGTGGATCTCTGTTCCCGCTCCTCCAGAGGCAGGCTGCCCGTCCCCGCCTCTTCCTCGCCACGGCGGCGAAACAGCGTTAGCTCGCCGCGCCCCAGAATTCCCTGGGGACGCAGGAGCATTACCAGCACCAGCAGCAGCGCAAAGGCGACCAGACGGTACTCATCCTTATAGTAATGGGCGATCAGGCCGGTGTTCACGTTGCGCAGGAACTCCGGCAGCGCCGTAAGGACAATGGCGGTAATGGTCGCGCCCGTAATGCTGCCCAGCCCCCCCAGCACGACCATCACCACGAGCATGATGGACATAATAAAGTTGAAGCTTTTGGGCAACAGGAACTGCTCGTTGTGCGCGTAGAGGCAGCCCGCCGCGCCGGCCAGAAACGCGGCCAGCACAAAGGCGGTCACCTTGACCTTCGTGGTGTTGACCCCCATCGCATCGGCGGCGATCTCGTCTTCGCGCACGGCCAGGAAGGCCAGGCCGTGCAAGGAGCGCTTGAGGTTGCGCGCCAGCGCGATGGCGACTACCGCCAGGCCGAACACCCAGAAGAAGTTGGTCAGTCTCGGAATGCCGTTAAAGCCAACGGCGCCGCCCATAAAGGCCAGCGGTGGAATTTTGTCCGTATTCTCCAGCAGGACGCGAATGATCTCGCCGAAGCCCAGCGTGACGATAGCCAGGTAATCGCCGCGCAGACGCAGGCTCGGCACGCCGACCAGCCAGCCGAAGAGCGCCGACACTCCGCCGCCAACAAGGCAGGAGAGCAGCAGCCCGAACCCGTTTTGCAGGCCCGGAAACTTATACGTCACCGCCGCGCCGACGTAGGCGCCCACCGCCGCGAACCCGGCGTGCCCGATGGAGAACTGGCCGGTGAAGCCGTTGACGATAGTGAGGCTGACGGCCAGCGTCACGAAGATGCCCGACAGCAGCAGCAGGCGCAGCACAAACGGGTCGAAGACCGGCTGGCCGTTGCGCTCCAGCGAGAGCACCGCGTTCACGCCGTAGAGCAGCAGGGCGACCGCGAGGCAGATCAGTACATGCCGGATCAGGCGCACCATCGGCGTCAGACCTTTTCCACCGTGAACCGGCCCAGAAGCCCGGCCGGACGGAACAGGAGGATGGCGATGAGGATAACGAAGGCAATCGCGTCCTTATAGGAGCTGAAAGGCGAGCCAGCGACAAAGGTTTCCGCCACGCCCATGATGACCCCGCCCAGCACGGCCCCGCCCAGGTTCCCGATGCCCCCCAGCACCGCCGCCACAAACGCCTTCAGGCCGAACATCACGCCCGTCAGCGTGTCGAAGGAGAACTGGGTCAGGCCGTAGTTGAGGAAGCCCGCCGCGCCGGCCAGCGCCGAACCCAGGAAGAAGGTGAAGGCGATGACGGTGTCGGTGTTAATGCCCATGAGCGCGGCGGCCTCGCGGTCAAAGGCCACGGCGCGCATCGCCTTGCCCAACCGCGTCTTCTGGACAATATAGAGCAGCGCCGCCACCAGGACAATCGCGGCGACAAGCACGATCATCTGCCCGCGATTGACGCTGAGGGCCACGCTGCCCAGGTGCAGGTTCAGCGAGGCGCCGATAAGCTGCTGCCCGCCGGGCAGCGTCGCCAGGGAGTAGGCGCGCGGATTGGCCCCGAAGACGGCCTGCCCGCCGTTTTCCAGCAGCAGCGAGACGCCGATGGCCGTGATCAGAGCCGTCAGGCGTCCCGCGCTGCGAATCGGCTTATAGGCCGCGCGCTCGATGAGCACTCCCAGCAGGGCGCACCAGACAATGCAGACCAGCAGCGCCAGAAGACCGCCTGTGAGCACCGAGCGCTGCGCGGCGGCGGTCAGGCCGCCCATCATCCGCGTGCCGAAGGCCAGCAGCGCATTCACGAGCGGCCCCAGCAGCGCCAGGATCAGCCCGAAGCCGACGATGCGCGCCGCCAGCCTCTTCGGGTCGCGCCCGTGCCCGCGCAGCGAGACCAGAAAGGTGACAAGCAGGATCATCGCCAGCACAATGACCATGGCCTGCCTGTCCACGGAAGCGGCGGCAAAGCCGGTCACCACAAACAGGCCCATGAACGCCCCGACCATGTAGACGTCGCCGTGCGCGAAGTTGATGAACTTGAGCACGCCGTAGACCATGGTATAGCCGACGGCGATGAGCGCGTAGACGCTGCCCAATTCGATGCCGTTGATGAGTTGTTGCAGGAAGAGCTGAAGCGATTGCCCCACGTTGCAAGCTCCCGCGTCACGGATGCTGAATGGTCGTCACGTACTTGAACTCGCGCCCTCTGATCTGGAGAATGACGGCGGGCTTCTCGGCGTTGCGCTCCGAGTTAATGGTGATGGTGCCCGTGACGCCCTTAAAGTTTTGCGTGTGGGCCAGCGCATCCCGAATGGCGGGGCCATCCAGCGAATCGGCTCGCTTCATCGCATCGGCCAGGATATTCATGGCATCATAGCCCAGCGCCGCCAGCGCGCCCGGCTTGCCTCCATACTTCTTCTGATAGGCGCTCACGAACGCCTGCACCGTCGGATCGGGCTGATCCACGGCCATGTGGTCGCTGAAGTAGCAGCCTTCCAGGGCGTTGCCCGCCGTCACGAAGATGTCCTGCGAGTCCCAACCGTCGCCGCCCAGGAGCGGCACCGTAATGCCCAGCTCCCGCGCCTGCTTTGCGATTGCGCCCACGCTCTTATAGTAGCCGGGCACCAGGATCGCCTCCGGTCTGGCGGCTTGGATTTTGGTTAGCTGGCCCTTGAAGTCCGTATCGGTGCCGGCATAGGCGGCTTCGGCCACGATCGTGCCGCCCATCTGGGTGAAGTTCTTCTTGAACTCCTCGCCGAAGTCTTTGCTGTAGGCGCTGTCGTTCTGGACGAAGATGGCGGCGTTGTTGACCTTCAGATTATCGTGGGCAAACTTGGCGACGACGTAGGCCTGGAACGGGTCAATAAAGCAGACGCGGAAGATATAGTCCCCCACCTGCGTCACCTTGACGTTGGTAGAGGAGGGCGTCACCATCGGGACGTGGTTGCTCTGGCAGATCGGCGCGGCGGCCAGGCTCAGGCTGCTGGCCACCTCGCCGACGACGGCCACGACCTTATCGTTGGTGATCAGCTTGGTCACGGCGCTGGCCGCCTTAGCCGGATCGCCCTCGTCGTTTTCCAGATGGATGGCGATTTTCTTGCCTTTGACGCCGCCGCTGCCGTTGATCTGATCCACGGCCAGGCTGAGGCCCTCGTTGGTCTGCTTGCCAAAGTCGGCCTCGCTTCCCGTCATGGAAAGATAGGAGCCAATCGGGATGGTATCTCCGGTCACCACGTTGCCGCGGCCCCCGCCGCCGCCTGTGCCGCCTCCGCCCGCGCCGCCGGTGGTATTGCATGCGGGAAGCAAGGCAAACACAGCCAGCAGTGCGCCCGCCAGCCAGCGTTTTGGAAAGTGCATGGAACTATCCCCCCTGAGAGTCCTGAGAATGCGGTGCGTGGGCGGCAGCCGCCGCGATGTGGGCCGGCGTGGTGCCGCAGCAGCCGCCGACGATGTTGGCGCCCGCCGCAAACAACTGCCCCGCGATCCGGGCGTACTCCTCCGGGCCAACGGGATAAACCCAGCGTCCTTGTGCATCGGAGACGGGCAGCCCGGCGCTCGGCTGCAAGAGGAGGGGCGCATCGGTTGCGGCGCGCATCCGGGCGGCAATCTCGACAAAGGCGGCGGGCGTTTCGCCGCAGTTGCCGCCGACGACATCGGCGCCGGCCTTCCGAAGCGCGCGTGCCGCCTCTTCCGGCGTCGTTCCGTCCGGCATTCGGCCATGGGCGCCAAAGTGACACGTCACCGCCAGCAGGTCCAGCGGCAGCTCGCGGGCGGCCTGCGCCGCCGCCAGGGCCGTTTCCAGCCCGGTGCAGGTTTCGATCAGCAGCGCGCCCGGCCAGTGCGGGACGTGCTCCGCCAGGAAGCGCAGGGTCTCGCGTTCGGCCTGGACCAGCCCCGGCACCAGAGACACCCATACGCCCACATCCTGCGGGCTCTCCCGGGCCGCGCAGACGCCCAGGCCGATCCCGGCGCGCAGGGCCTGCGCCCAATCGTCGCCGGTGCGCAGGCCGAAGGTGTTACAGGTGAGAATGCACGCCCCGGCCCGCAGATACCGGTCATGGATGGCGCGCACCGCCTCCGGCAGGCCGATATTGGCGCGCAGCGTGTCTTCCGGCGCGACGCCATAGCGAATCAGCTCGGAACCCATGCCGCCGTCGGCCAGAAAGCGCTCGCCGGCGCGCAGGCGTTCCCTCAATTCCCGCGCGGGTTGTAAGGGCATAGCGGTACTACAGATTTCCTCCCGGTGCTATCGAACGAGATGCCCTGTGCCGTGAGTTGATTGACATAGCGGTACTATAGGTTTCCTTCCAGCAGCGCCTGGCACACTTCCACCCGACTCAGCATGCCGACGATCTGGCCATCTTCGGCCAGCACCGGCAGGCGCTTGAGGTGGCGCGTCCGCATCAGCTCGGCTACCGCGCGCACCTCCATCGTCTCCGGCACGGAGAGGGCCGGGCTGGTCATAAAATCGCCCACGCGCAGCTCTTCCGGTCGCGCTATCGGCGCCGCGACCGCATCGGCAAACAGCGCGCGAAAGACGTCGCCTTCCATCAGCATACCGACCAGGCGACCCGTCTCATCCACGACCGGCAGGCCGTTGACCTGGTAGAGGTCCATCATATCTACCGCCTCCAGCAGGGTGGCGTCCGGCGTGGTTTTGACGATATGGCTTCGCATCAGTTCCAGCGCGCGCATAACGGCGTCCCCTCATCGCATGACTATACAATTGTACCTTGTGCAGGCAAATTCCTGCCTGGCCCCCACCCCGGCCTGCGGCCACCCACTGCCAAGGTCGGACCTGCAACGGACTGCCATGGTTGGGCCCCTGCTCGGGTCGGCGCTGCCATGGTTCGCGCCTCCGCCTAGCCACACCTGGCCACAGCCCTCCGCCTGGCGACATGGCTCCGCCTTGCGATCCACGCTGCGGGAGAGGGGGAACGGAGAAGCCTTGTTCTCCCCTCCTCCCCGGCCCTTCTCCCTGCTAGGGAGAAGGGGGAGGAGAAGTCAACTCTGACTCCCCTCTCCCACAGCGTGGGAGAGGGGGACAGGGGGTGAGGGCCTCAAACGGAGGGCTGCGCCCGCGATGGCCGTCAGCGCGCCGCAGGCAAGCAGCGTCAGGTAGAGGCCGAGGCGCAGCCCGTCCGGCGCATATACCAGGCGCACCTGATGCGTCCCCGGAGGCAGCAAGAGGCCCATCAGCGCGCCATCAGCCCGCAGCAGGCGGGCGGGGCGCCCGTCCACCGTCGCTTTCCACCCGGGATAGGCGGTTGCCGCGACCACCAGAAAGCCCGGCGCCGCGCCCGCGTTCGCGTGGAGATGCAGGACGCCCGCTGCGCGTGCGGTTATCTGGATCGGCGGCGCAGGCGGGATATCGCTCCCCCACCCTAGTTCATTCACGCTCCGGTCCGTGCCCGCGGAGACAATCGCCACCTCCCGCGGATCGAAGTCCGGGGCCGCCAGCGCCGCCAGTATTCGCTGCCTCCCTTCGACATGGCGCGTGCGCCGCACGATCCAGGCGCGCGGTGTGGCATCCAGGTTGCGCCAGGCGCGCAGGTTACGCAGCGGTTGGGAGGCCGAGGGAGGCAGCAGGCGCGGATCGGCCACGCGCAGGCTCCTGGGCAGCGCCAGCGTCGTCGCGTTCAGCAACGCCATGAGGCGCGATAGGTTCGGCTCGCCGCGCCGGTAGGCGGCGCGCGCCAGCCCTTCGACTGATACGGCTGCATCTATCGGAACCGGCTCGTAGCCGGAGGCCATCTCCAGTCCAAAGCGCATCGGGAGGTTGGGCATCAGCGTCGCCGTCTCCTCTGCGACAAAGCGCGGATCGGCGGGGCCGTAGTCCCGATACCCTTCGGTGATATAGCGTTTCCAGAAAAGGTCCTGACCGGGCAGGTAGAGCCGGCCGAAGCCCATCTGCGGGCGCAGCGCGCTCGCGGCGGCAGGGCGAGACGCCAGGGCAGCGGGCGGCGTGGCCGGGTTCCAGTCCTGCCCATACCACCAGAGAGGCGCGGCGATCAGCGCCAGCGCCGTCAGGCCTACGAGAGAAGAGCGCCGGCGCACCTGCGCCAGCCAGGCATCCAGCCCTGCCGCCGTCAGGGCGGCGAAGGCCAGCGTGGTCACAAATAAGAAACGGGCCGGATCGTGGAATTCGGAGAGGCCCGGCACCACCCAGAAGGCCAGGGTAAACAGCCCGCCATCCCGCCCCAACGCCAGCCAGAGGCTTCCCAGCGCGACCACGATCCAGAAGCGCACCCAGCGCTGCCGAATACAGCGCGCCGCCACATACCCGATCAGCAACAGCGGAAGCCAGCCGACGAAGAGGGCTGGCTCCCAGGCGTTGCCCCCGCCCCAGTAGTCGCCGCTGGCGGGATGGCCGAAGAAGCGCGGGGCGATCAAAGTGAGCAGTTGGCGAAGCTCCAGCACAAACCGGTTCGCCTCGGCCACCGTCATGCGCTCGCGCACGCTCTCGTGGGCCAGTTGCAGCGCGGGCAGCAGATGGGCCGACGCCAGCAGCAGCCCGAGGCCGCCGGAGGCGAGCAGCCATAGCGCCGCCGGAACCGGCGAGGTACTGCCCGGCTCTGCGGCCTGTCTCCGATAGGCAGCGAGCAGACGTGCCCCGGCGTAGAGGACGGCGCCGGCAAAGATCAGATAGGCCATCTGGGCATGGGCGGCGAACAGCGTCAGCCCGACGACAATTGCGGTCGCGGCTCCGGTCCACGGCCCCGGCCTCTCCACGCACGCATCCACGCAGGCCAGCAGCAGCGGGAAGTACGGCGCGGTCTGGATCATCGGCGGAAACTGGATGCGCCCGACCAGGCTCGCGCTGCCCATGTAGACCAGCGCGCCGGAGAGCGCCGCCGCGCGCCGGTGCGTCCAGCGCCGCAGGAAGAGATACGCGAACGTCCCGCACAGAAACAGGTGCACGATGGTGTTGAGACTCAGGAACAGCCAGACGGGAACCAGGGGCAGTAACGCCGTCGTGGGATAGAAGAGGGCACTTTGTGGATTGCCCACGTAGGGCTGGCCGCACAGCACATAGGGGTTCCAGAGCGGAAGACGCCCCTGCCGCAGCGACTCGCTGGCAAAGCCCAGCATCACATGGAAATAGAGCAGGATATCCCCCCAATAGAGGCTGCGCCCGAGACAGAGAGGCCAGAGCAGCGCCGCCGCGAAGAGCAGCAGCGCCACATAGGGACCGAACTGCCGCGTCAGGGCGGAGGGAACCGGTCGGAACGGTATCAGAGTGCCGAGCGCCGGTTCCACAAGCGGGCGCGCGCTATCCGGCGCCTCGATCACCGGAGGACCGGAGGCTATCGGCTGCACAGGGCACGCGACATCAGCAGCAGAAGGTTTTCTATGCAAGACAGACCTTTGCCAACGCCCGACGCTCCCGCGCAGATCGTCCCCCATCCCCTACTTACCGGCGCATTCGGTTTTTCTGGTTGGAGGAGGGATTCGCTTGCGCCGGGCCGCCGTTTGCGAGTAGAATGCCAGATGGGAATATGCGTCACTCAAACGGTCTGGCCTGGCCCACTAGAAAGAGACAGGCATGGAACACGGGCAGTGTAGCACGCGCCTTCTGCCTTTGTCAAGCGGAGGAGGCGCAGGCCACAGGGTCGGGACGGTAAGGAGGTTGTCATGCAATCCCTGACTGCTTTTCCGAGATTAAGCTTTGAGTGGCGCTACAATTTTTTCAACACGGCCTTTGTCATTAAAGACGGTAGCGGAAACGACTTACTATCTTTCACCTCCATCACAGGAGCCGCCAAGAACCAGCCGTACTCCTGTGGGGCAACGATGGAATTTAAGGTGCCAGCGGAAGCGCTGGCGGAAGTGGCATTCCTCGCGCTGGCAGGGTGGTATACCCTTCTGCCTGCCATCCAGAGTTTCGATGGAGACGGCGGTGTTATAACGTCCCATTGAGCTCGTTGACGAGGGTGAGGCTGACGGCGGGCGTGCCGTAGATGTCATGTTGGAGAGCCGTAGGAAGAAGGAGAAGGAAACGGACGGCAGGATGGAAGGACATATTGCGATTATTGGCGGCACCGGACTGGAGGAGTTGCCGCCGGAAATATTCGTCGAGCCGATCCAGATCGAGACACGCTTCGGGCTGGCCCGTGTGCTGAGCGCGTCCTACAACTACGTGGAACCGTACAAGCTGTACTTTCTAGCACGGCACGGCGCGGCGCACGGTTTGGCGCCGCATCAGATCAACTACCGGGCCAATATCGCGGCGCTAGTAGCGCTTGGCGTGCGTTATGTGTTTGCGACCAACGCCGTCGGGTCATTGCGGCCCGACCTTGTGCCGGGCACGCTGGTGCTGCTGCACGATTTTATTGACTTCACCCGGAGCCGTCCCCTCACCTATTTTGCCGAGGGCGAGACCTGGCAGCATACCGATTTCTCGGTCCCCTATAGCCCGCGCCTGCGGACTGCGGTTCTGGAGGCGGCGCGGAAGCTGGGGATCGCCCTCGCGGAGCGCGGTGTCTATCTCTGCTGCGACGGGCCGCGATTCGAGACGCCCGCCGAAATTCGCCTTTTCGGCCAGTGGGGCGCTGATGTCATCGGCATGACGGGCTTACCGGAAGCGATTTTTGCGCGGGAGGCGGGCCTAGAGTATGCGGCGGTCGCCATCGTGACTAACTTCGGCGCTGGGATCACGAACCTGCCGGTGGATCATCTTGCCGTGGTGGAAGCGATGCGCGCTACCGGCGCCCTGGTCCGAGAACTGCTGATGGAAGCAAGCGGTATTCTGGTCGAAGAGCTAGCCTCGAACCGATAACCTTCAGTGCTTTCGCGCCCTCACGCCAAACATGACCGCAGGCTTGTCCCCCAATTTGCCAAGGCAAATTAGCGCAATGGCCTGGCATCAGCTTTCCTTATCCATTTTTCTTATCCATACGTCCGATAATGTTTGATTGAGACTAGCAAATCTGCCGGGAAAGGTTTTTGTGGAGCGCGCTAGCGCGCTCCACAAAAACGCGCGGGCCGCCACGCGGCCCGCGCTCTCGTCTTCCTTTATCCAATCGGCGTCTAGCGGCGACGGTCGTTGATATAGTTCACCAGCGACTCCGCGGCCTGCCTGTCCCGCAACGGCCCGATCTCCCAATCGTTGCGGTCCAGGATCATCTTGATGCGCCCCGCCGTAATCACCGTGTTGTTTAACACAAAGACCAGGTGCTCGTTGAGGTGGTTATGTGACCACTGGAAGAACCGTGACCGGCCCTCATCCGTCAGCCCCAGATGGACGGTGTACGTTTTGGAGCCAAGCAGCGGCTCATCGTGCTCTTCCAGCCAGGCATCGGTGAACTGCGCGCCCGTCACCACTACCGGGCAGACTCGAATCAGCGTCTCCGCCGGGATCGCCATGCCGTGTTCGACCTCGCGCTCGCTGCCGCTGCCTCCCTCCGAGGAGTCAGACTCCGGAACATCGCGTCCCCCCCCCCCGGCGCCATATTTGTCGAGCAGCGCGCCCAGCGTTGTCTGATGCGCCGCGCTGCCCTCGCCCACCGTTATCGGCGTCTCCCGCGATACCTGGGCGTTCGCGTTCGGGTCGCCACTCAGCCGCGCCACGCCCACGCGCAAATACGGCTCTAGCATCCGATACCCGGTTCGGCTGTCCATCTTAATTGCCTGCTTGATCGCCGCTCCCGCCTGATCGGAGAACAGCGGGCCGTCCGTGCCGGTAAAGATAGAATTCCAGCCGAAGTCAGTCAGTTCTGGGCGTGAGGTCAGGTTCGCTTCGATGATATGGAACATATTCCGGCCAATCGACTCGCGTCCGTCCAGCGTGCCCACGACGGTGAGGCCGCTCGGGTCCGGCGATAAGGCCGGCCAGTGGCGGGATAGCAGCTGCTGGTCACGAACCTTGCCATAAGCAAACCACAGCGCCAGAAATGCGACAAAGCCGATCAGCAGCTTTAGCGTCCCTCGCTCGCGTGTCCAGGCCATGCGCTTGGCCGCATCCCCCATCGGCACGCCGACTGCATCTTGTTCTTTTGGAAACAGAGCCATTCTTCTCGCTATCACTTTCCGCCGCCAGCTCCTGGGGAGCCGGGACACCACACACAAGAGACCTCACGCCCGATCCGTCTTCTTGAGGACATTTCCCTCTCGCAGCGGGGCATTCCGAGGCTAGAGAACCATTCGAGCGGCGAACTGGCAGGCTAGGCCAGCGCTTCACGCAGCGCCGCCAGAAGCAGCGTCACGTTGCGGGGAGTCGCCGAAGCGCCCATCGTCCCGATCCGCCAGATCTTGCCCTTCAGCTCGCCCAGGCCGCCGCCGATCTCGATGCCAAACGCGCTCAAAAGACGCTTGCGCACCGCCGCTTCATCCGTCACGCCGGGCGGCAGCGTCACCGCGTTGAGCGTCGGCAGCCGATAGCCCTCCTGCGCGAACGGGCGGATCTCCAGGTCGGCCAGTCCCGCCATCAGCCGCGCGCTCACCTCCCGATGCCGCGCGTACCGTGCCTCCAGACCCTCCTCCTGCATCTCCGACAGGGACTCCTGAAGGGCGTAGAGCAGGTTAACCGGCACCGTATGATGATACGCATGCGGCTCGTCGTAATACGCCCGCAATAGCTTCCAATCATAATACCAGTTTGGAGCCGGCGTCTGCCGCGTGGAGACGACCTGCCAGGCCCGCTCGGAGACGGTAATCGGGGCCAGGCCGGGCGGCGCTCCCATGCACTTCTGCGTCGCGGAGTAGCAGGCATCTATGCCAATGGCATCTACTTCTACGGGCATTCCCCCCAGCGATGTCACCGCATCTACCAGGAATAAGGCCCCGTTTTCGTGCGCCAACCGCGCGATCTCTTCGAGCGGCTGCCGGACGCCCGTGGAGGTTTCCGCATGGACGCAGGCCACAAGCTTGACCTTACCCGCCGCCTTCAGCGCCGCGGCAAGCGGCTCCGGCTCCAGGATGCGGCCCCAGGGAGCGTCTACGCGCGTGACGTTGGCGCCCAGCCGCTGTCCGATCTCGACCATGCGCCCGCCAAAGAAGCCATTGACGCCGACAATCACGTTATCGCCGGGTTCAACCAGGTTGGCAAAGCAGCTTTCCATGCCGGCCATCCCGGTGCCGGTCAGCGGAAGGGTGAAAGCGTTCTGCGTCCCAAAGACGGCGCGCAGGCCCGCGCGCAGGCTATCCAGCCGCGTAAACAATTCGGGATCGAGATATCCGATAGGCGGGCGTCCCATCGCCTGCAGCACGCGCAGCGAGACGCTGCTGGGGCCGGGTCCAAGCAGTATGCGGGGAAAAGGCAACTCACTTGCCATCGTGGCATCTCCTCTCAGGCAGGGTTCACTGGATTGTAGCAACCTCCCCAAGAAAAGTCAACCGATTACGGGTTGGAGAATAATCCCCTAAGGGCGTGGTTCCATCTCCAATCGGGCCTTGCAGTGAAGACGTATCAACTCCATTGAGGAGGACTATCGGCCTGGGGACGGCACGGCAGTACGTTGGAGCTTACAAAGATAGGATGCAGGGAGCGGAAAGCCCACCCGCTTTAGCCCTGGAAGTTTCACATGCCCATAATATGGTAGCCGCCGTCCACATAAAGGACTTCGCCGGTGATACCGCGCGCCCAGGGGCTGAACAGGAACAGCGCCGCATCGCCGACCTCATCCGCATCCACCGCGCGCCGCAGGGGCGCCCGCTCGGCGACGTGCCGAACCATCGCATCAAAGCCCGCGATGCCGCTGGCCGCCAGCGTCTTGATCGGCCCGGCGGAGACGGCATTGACCCGGATATTCTCCTTGCCCAGATCCGCGGCCAGGTAGCGCACGCTCGCCTCCAGCGCGGCCTTTGCCACGCCCATCACGTTGTAGTTGGGAACGACGCGCTCGGCGCCCAGGTAGGTCAATGTGACGATGCTGCCGCCGCCGGCGGCCTGCATCAGCGGACGCGCCCCCCGCGCCAGGCTTACCAGCGTGTAGACGCTGCTCTCCTGCGCCAGCGTGAAGCCGGAGCGGGAGGTTGCCACGTACTCGCCGCTCAACTCATCCTTGTTGGCAAAAACCACGCCATGCAGCAAGCCGTCCAACCCTCCATCAAACGCGGCGCCCACCTGCCGATACAGCTCCTCTATCTGCGCCTCGTCCGTGGCATCGCATTGCCAAATCGGCGCATCAAATCCGGCATCGTTGAGCAGTTTCCCGACGCCGCCCATCTCACGCTCCCCCAGCACAGAAAACGCCAACTGCGCTCCCTCCCGCTGCAGCGAGAGCGCGACATGCCAGGCAATACTCCATTTGTTCCTGGCCCCTGTCACCAGCACCCGCCGACCTTCCATCACTCCAGGCATCTCTCCCTCCCTCGGCCGCGCTCACGGCGCCAACGCCACTGCCGCCCCACCCTGCGGACCCAATGGCTCAAGGCGCGCTCTGCAAGCAAGAAACGGATTTCAATAGGCGCTCACCTTCCTGTTGCTCACGCCAGCTTCATTGTACCTTGTATTGGAAGGGATTTCCGTATCGGAAACCTCTGGACATCCTCCGCCCTCAGAGAGGGCGGCTTACAAGCTCAATACGTCCGATAATCTTTGATTGAGACTGACAAACCTACCAGATAGCGTTTTTGTCTGGGCGCGCTAGCGCGCCCAGACAAAAACGCGCTGCCCGCGACGCGGCCCCCGCTCCCCTGCCCCGCTGTCTCCTCCCCTATGCCTCCCTCTCCTTAACGAGCCGGACATTCTGCTTCCTGATCGCGCGCCCATCGCTCCAGGCAATGCAAAAACCGCACAAATTCCGGCTCCCTGCGGCGACGGTTGCGGGCGCTGCGCCGTATAGATCAACAGGACTCTGTCCCCTGCTCAGCGAACTCGCAGGCACCCTGCTACAAGGAGCGTCATCGTCACCCGTGAAATCTCGGCCTTTCTTTCGTGCATCCTGCCGCCTGCTCTTCTGCCTTCTGCTAGCGCTTCCCTGTGGCGCCGCCCTGGGCCGCGCCTCCCGCCAGGAGCCGGATGCCGCCTCCCCGCGCATCGCCTATCGCCTCTCTATCGCCGACCTGGCGGCACGCCGGTTGCGCATCGCCATCACGGTAGATCACGCTCCCAACGCGCGCCTCGCCTTTGCCATCCCGGCCTGGACGCCCGGCTACTACCAGCTCCTCTCCTTTGAGCAGAACATTGAAAACGTGCGCGCCGAGGACGCCGAGGGACATTCCCTCTCGCTGACTCATCCGGATGCGCATACCTGGGAAACGGAGGCCGATCCCACCGGGCGCGTCACCCTCACGTACCAGGTTCACGCCAGCGAGGCGGGCCTGGGCTTTTTCGGCAGCGCCCTTAATCCCGGCGAGCGCGAAGGCTATATCAACGGCGCCTCCGCCTTTATGTACCTCGTCGGCCAGACCGCCGCGCCGGTTAGGCTCTCGGTCGCTTTGCCTCCGCAGTGGCAGATCGTCACGCCGTTGACCCCGGCGTCCGGCGCGCTGAGCCCGACCGCGCCGAGCCTCTTTACCGCCAGGAACTACGATGAGCTCATTGATTGTCCCCTCCAGTTGGGCCAGTTCCAGGAAGAGGATTTTGCCGTCTCCGGCGTGCCGTTTCGCTGCGTGCTGGTGGGCCGCGCCGCCGTAGATCGCGCCCGCATGGCCCACGCCATCGCCCGCATCGTGCAGGCCGCTTTCCAGGTCTTCGACGCCCCCGACAGTCAGGCGCCTTCCCGTCCCTTCCGCCGCTACACCTTCATCTACCACTTCGGCGGTCCCGGCTTTTTCGGCGGGCTGGAGCACCGCAACTCCACCGTCATCCACCTGGCCGGCAATATGGCCGGAGCGACTTCCGACGGGTTCCTTTCCGTCACCGCCCACGAGTTCTTTCACGCCTGGAACGTCAAGCGCCTGCGGCCCGCCGGTCTGGGTCCTTTCGACTACACCCGGCCTGTGCGCGTCGGCGCGCTCTGGTTTGCCGAAGGCGTCACCGACTACTACGCCCAATTGCTGCTCTACCGCGCCGGACTGCGCGACCGCCAGTGGTTCCTGAACACGATGGCAGACCGCATCGCCACGCTCGATTCCATCCCGGCCCGCACGCGCGTATCTCTGGAGGAGGCCAGCCGCAAAGCCTGGGAAGGAGGCAGCGAGGGCTTTGATGGCCTGAGCTACTATCTCAAGGGCAGCCTGGTCGGCTTCTATTTCGACCTACGGTTGCGCGCCCTCACCGGGGGCCGTCGAGGCTGGGACGACGTTCTGCGCGAGCTGGACCGCCGCTATGGGCAGCGGGATACCGCTTACCCCGAAACGGCTCTGCTGGATACCCTGAACGCGGTCGCCGGGGCCGACCTGAGCGACGAGTATAATCGCTACGTCAAAGGCACCGACGAGATCGCCTGGGACGACGTGTTGGCGAGCGCGGGCCTGCAACTGCGCCGCACCCCGACAGCCTATCTGGGCATCCAGATGCAGGACGAGAACCGTGACGCCGCCGTAGTGCAGGGCGTCGAGGAGAATCAGGCGGGCGCGCGCATGGGACTGCAATCCGGCGACGTGATCATCCGTCTCAACGGACGCCCGGTAGACGCCCTCTCGTTCGCGGAGGCGCTGCGCTCTCTGCCGGCACAGAGTCCGCTCACCCTCCAGATCGAGCGGGGCGGGCAGGCGTTGATGCTGAGCGGCGATACGGGAGTTCAATACACGCAGCACAGCTTGATCGCCTTGCCGGGCTCGGAGATACCGGCGACCGCCCGGCATATCCGGGAGGCGTTCTTTGCCACGAAGCGGCTCGCACAGCCTCTCTCCTCCGCCCGACATCCCTACAAAATCCACGTCGCCTCCGTCCGGCATATCCATCCTGCCGATAATGATACGAGGCGTCGGCTCGTTGCGGCCCGCGCGCCCATCCCATCCTATGCATTGGCAGGGGGTTTTTCGCGGTGAATAAGCGCCTTTTACAGCTTTTCTACATCGGCCCGGCGATTATCTGGATGCTGGTGATCTTCATGGGCTCTACGGACATCGGCAACGGCCAGCACTCCCTGAGCGTGGTCGAGTTTATCCTTCGGTTTCTCGCCCCGTACCGGCTGGAACAGCTCTCCCCGCAGACGCTGGACGTGCTTAACCTGGTTTTGCGCAAGGCCTGCCACGTCACCGAGTACGCTATCCTTACCCTGCTCGTGGTACGGGCCATTCAGTTTGGGGAAACCCGCCTCAAGCTCGGCGCGCTCGCCGGGGCGGCTGCCATCAGCGCGCTTTTCGCTTGCAGCGACGAGATACACCAGCGGTTCGTGCCCACGCGCGGCCCCTCGCCGGTGGATGTGATGATCGATTGCATCGGCGTGGTGCTGGTGATCATCGGCCTGCTGCTCTGGTTCGGCATCAAATCCCTGGAGCGCCGGTTACGCCGCGACAGCCCGCCCGATCAGCCTCAGGCGTTAGCGCGTATGCCCTATCAGGCAGTCGTCAACAAGGAGATGGGCCAGTAAGCCGCAGCAGAAACGCTTTGGCGTGCCGCGCGCCCTGGACGGCCTGGCCCACAGCCCGCAGGTCCCACTAACGCAGGCAAGGCAGCGAGTCGGCAGGCGAGGCGGCGCGCTCCCGCTTTTCCATTACCCAAGTTTCCCAGGAAGGAGACCCTTCAGATGGCACTGGATCGCAACACCAGCCTTACCTATCTCGGACATGCCACCGTTCTGATCGAGACACCCGGCGGCAAGCGGGTGCTGATTGACCCCTGGCTGGAGGGCAATCCCGCCTGCCCCCAGGAGTGGAAGTCCCCGGAGCGCCTCGGCAAGCTCGACCTGATCCTCTTGACGCATCTGCATAACGACCACGCCGGCGACGCCGAAGCGGTGGTCAAGGCCAATCCGGAGGCTGCCGTCGTCGCCATCTTCGAAGCCTGTAACTGGCTGGGCGGCAAGGGCGCTAAGAACCTCAAGCCGATGAACAAGGGGGGCAGCCAGACGGTCGCTGGGATCGAGATCACCATGACCCACGCCTTCCATTCCAGCAGCTTTCACGAGCCGGACGGCGCGGTGGCCTATGGCGGGGAGCCCGCCGGCTACATCCTCCGACTGGAAAACGGCTTTTCGCTCTACGCTGCCGGCGATACCGCCCTCTTCGGGGACATGGCGCTGCTGCGCGACCTCTACAGCCCGGAACTGGCCCTGCTCCCCATCGGCGACCTGTTCACGATGGGTCCGCGCGAGGCTGCGCACGCTATCCGTCTGCTGGGTGTCGCCCACGTGCTTCCCATCCACTACGCCACCTTCCCCGCGCTTACCGGCACGCCGGAGGCCCTGCGTCAGCATACCGCCGACATCCCCAACCTCCAGATTCACGCCCTCAAGCCGGGTGAAACTCTGCGCTGACTTGCTTACCGGGAAGACCTCACCCCCAGCCCCTCGTTTAGGGTGTAGGATATAGGGGGTAGGATCTCCCCTCATCCCCGTCCCTTCTCCCTGCAAGGCAGAAGGGGGAGCAGAAGCCAACTCTTCCCTCTCCCGCAGCGTGGATCGCAAGGCGGCGGGGTGTCGCAAGGTGTGGCCAGGCGGAGGCAAGGGCCGTACCCTTGCCGACCCTGGCAGTGGCCCGAACCGTTGCAGGGCCGATCCTGGCAGTCCATTGCAGCCCCGCCCCTGGCAGTAGGGGCTGGGGGTGAGGGCAGTAGGGCCGAGGGGTTAGGTCAGGAAGGGACGAGCGGTTAGGTAGGAACCTCAAGTGCGGACGGCGTACCGATAGGCAATCGCCAGCAGAATCCAGATCGGCGCATAGGCCAGCAGCCAGATCAGCATCAGAATCGGCAAGCGGGCCGCCTGCAGGAAGGAGTGCACGGCAGCGCGGCCCGTATCCCCCATCTCATCCAGGAAGCCGCCGCCGCTCTGGATGGTGGGCTTGGGCTTTTCCTGTAGCTGGACGGTAATAGTCGCCAGCGCCGAGAGCTTCTTAAGCAGTTGCAGGCGTCCTTGCGCCTGGGCCGCGCGAACGCGCAGTTGGCGTAAGTTTTCTGCATCCTCCCAGGTCTGCGTCTGATGGCGCTTATCGCGGAGCCTGGCTTCTGTTGTCCTGACCTCATCGCTGAGGGTGTGGGTAAGCTGCTCCTGGTCGCTCATCTGCTCGGTGATGTCCTCGCCGGTGACGTTCTTGGCCTTGACTTCGCCCAGTTTCCCCAGCTTGCTCAGTATCATCTCAAACTGTCCGACCGGAACTCTGGTAGTCAGCGAGGCGGCTTTGAGGTTGTCTTCGCCGGTAGAAAGCTGGTTGTTGGCGACAAACCCGCCCACCGTCTTGACCATCTGCTCAACCTCTTCGGTCTTCTCCTCCACGTTGGTCACTTCCACCGTGATGTCGGCCTGCTTATGCACCTGTCGCTCCGAGGAAACCAGGTCTGGAGCATTGGCAGCCTCGCCCGCAGCAATACTCTTGCTTTGTCTCATCCTTTCCTTTAAGTGGCCGTCCGAAAAAGAATCATTATCTACCGCCGTTGGTGCCGCTACAACAGTTGGTGCCGATGGCGCTCCCGCCGCATTCTCTACAGCGCCTTTACTCGCAAAGGTAGGCATCTTTGTCGCCGTTTTAGCAGTTTCCATCGGCGGCGAGGCGAGACGATGTTCGGCTATAGCCGGCCTTGCTGCCTTACTGGCCGAAGCGCCGCCCGGCGCCAATGATATGCTGCGCTCCGCCAATGGCGTCCATCCCTGCGTCAGCGGGTAGATGACAAACCAGGCCAGCACCGCTGCCGCCGTCGCGCTCCAGAGAAGGAACGGTTTCCGCCGCCATTTGGGAACCACCGGCTCGGCAGGCGTCTCCGGCGCGGGCGGCGCTTCTGTAGGAATGCTTGCCAGGATTTTGGCGCGCAGGGCCGGGTCAAGTGTTCCGGCGTCCCCCGCACGTAAGTCGTTGCTGATCTGTTCCATCTCCCGCATCTCCTCGCGACACGCCGCGCAGCGCGCAAGGTGGAGGCGCACGGCCAACCTCTGTACCGGCGAGAGCTCGCCGTCCAGATAGGCTCTCAATTCCTCTCGCAGCGTCTGACAATCTCTCATTGCGCCTTCTCCCTCACAGCCCCGGAGCACAGCGTATGGCTCTCTCCGTTGACGTAACTACCTAGATTTTCGCGCAGGCGGCAGAACGCATTGGACAGCCGGGACTTGACCGTGCCCACCGGCACGCCCAGCACGTTCGCGCACTCCTGATAGGTCAGGCCGTGCAATTGTGAGAGGATCACCACGTCCTGATGCAGCGGCGAGAGCGTATTGAGCGCGCACTGCACTTTATCGCAAAGCTCACGCCGCGCCGCCGCCCGCGCCGGGTCCGCCTTCCAGTCCTCCTCGGCCCGTATCGTCTGCTCGTCATAGGAGACGCTATCGGGCCGCAGACGCCGACAGTGCTGCAGGCAGCGATTGACGGCCACCCGATAGACCCAGGTGGACAGCGCCGACTCGCCCCGAAAACTACCGATGTTGCGATAGAGATCGAGAAATATCTCCTGCGTCACATCCTCAGCATCGGTGGCGTTCTCGATATAGCGCCGAACGAGGCGATGTACCTGCGCCCCGTAGGTGTCCACAAACGCCTCGAAGGCCCGCCGGTCTCCCTGCTGGATGCGTTGCGCTAACCGTTTATCGTCTCGCACTGTGACCGTCCTCCGGCAGCCGCGTGTGGTCTGGACGACCACGTCTTTGTCGCCGTCCCCGCAAATCGGGACTTCGCTCTATTGGATACAGGAGAGCGCCAAAGGGTTCACGCAGCAGACATAATTTCTTCCCTGCTCACGTATTTATAATAGATAATGGGTAGAGATCAGAGAGACGTCTTTGAAGAAAGGCAGGAGAGACGAAACGGCATGTCTAATGAGGACTCGCCGCCCCGCCCGCCACACGAGCAGAGAAAAACACAATGGATACAAAGGCTCAGCTACAGGCTTTATATAGACTTCAGCAGCTAGATAGCGCGCTGGCCGCCCTGCAGAGGCAGTATAACGCGCTCGATCAGGGCCGCGCCGAAAAGGCCGCTCTCGAAGCGGCGCAGGCCGCCCACAAAGAGGCCGATACCACCCTGCATGCTACCAGCACGGCCCTGCGCGACTCCGAACTGGAAGAGCAGACGGTAGAGACGAAAGCCGCCGCGATGGAAAAGAAGCTCTATGGCGGCACGGTGCGCGCGCCCAAAGAGCTCCAGTCCCTGCAGGAAGAGATCGAAATGCTTAAGCGCCAGCGCGGGCGGCTCGATGAGAAGATCCTGACCCTGATGGATGAGGTTGAAGCGCAGCGGGCGCGCGAGGCGGAGACAAAGCAGGCGCTGGCCGCCGCCGAGGCGGCCTTTCAGGCCAAGCGCGCCGCCTATAAGCGCGATGCCGAGGCGCTGGTCGCGCAGGCCCGCATCGTCGCCGCGCAGCGCGCCGAAGCCGCCAAAGCCGTGCCGCCCGCCCTGCTCAAGCGCTACGAAAGCCTGCGCGCCAGCAAGGGCGGCCTCGCCATCGCCGCTCTGGAGGATGAGAACGCCTGCGGCGGCTGCAAAATGGGGCTGCCCTCCAGCCAGGTAAAGCGCATCCACGAAGGCAACACCATCGAGGTCTGTGAAAACTGCGGGCGCCTGCTGTGCATCCCGCCCCCGCAAGAATAAATAACTCCCGTTACGCAGGCGAATTCCTGGCGATTAGTTGGTTCCGTCCGCCAGGACGGCTGGCCACAAGGCCCCCAGACGGGCATTGAAATACCCGGCTGGGGATGCTCACCATACGGGTCTTCATGGCCCGAATAAGTCGGCGTAAGGGAAGCAAAATAAGGAGAGACAAAGCGCGTGGAGAGATGGACGGCGTATGTAGATGGCGCGGCGCGGGGCAATCCCGGACCCGCCGGGATCGGGATACTGATTCAGGACGCGGGCGGCAACGTGGTCAAGGAGATCGGCGAGCCGCTGGGCCACACCACCAACAACGTGGCCGAGTATACGGCGATGATACGCGCGCTGGAGGAAGCGCGCGCCCTCGGCTGCGACCGCCTGGATGTCTACACCGACAGCGAGCTTATGGCTCGCCAGCTCAACGGGCGCTACGCCGTCAAAGCTCCCCACCTCCTTCCCCTCTACGAGCGGGCGCGCTGCCTGCTGCGCCAGTTCGCAAGCGCCACCGTCACGCACGTTCCCCGCGAGCGCAACAAGCGCGCCGATGCGCTCTCCAACCTCGGCGCGGACCAGGTGCAAAAGCGGGCGCAGGCAAAGCCGCAGACAAGTTAGAGCATAAGACGTCCCGCGCTCTTCATTTCATAAAGGCACGGCCAACATTTATCGTCCGTTTTGCTGTTTTATCCGTCTAATATCCATGCCGGGCTGCGAAACCTGCGCATTTTGCCTGACCCTTGTCCATTGTAGGATCTGGCTGGGGAGATGCGACGGAGCGGTGCAACGCTTCCCTTGAGGGGAACGTATTGAAAGTATTGCGGCGCGTGCGCGCCGGAAGACACCGGAAGATAAGAGCAAGGGGGGATGAAAGAATGCGTCCGATGCTAATAGACGCCCAGGAGGAGGTCGAACTGGCCAATGGGGAAGTTGGCCACATCGGTCGGCGCGCGCCTCGCCGTACTCGCACAGGCAACGGACGGCGGCGCAGGACGTTCCTGCTGGAAGAGACCCCGAGTGCGACGATAGATCTGGATACCAACCAGGTGCAGCGTCTGCTGCAAGATTACGTCCCGGATGGCGATGAGTCTGCCGCTCTGGCCGAAGAGGCCGGCGATGAGCTGCTGCCTCCGGTTGATCATAAGATGCGCCCGCACGCAGCGCGCAAGAGCGCGTTTGCCGTCCCTCTGGAAGAGCGCAACTCCTCGCCGATGCCTACCGGCAAGGGCGTGCTGCTAACGCCCTGCCAGGAGATCATTCTGGCCAAGCGGATCGAAAAGGGCGACCGGGCCGCCAAGGAGAAGCTGGTTAATGCCAACCTGCGCCTGGTGACCTCCATCGCCCAGCGCTATCAGGGGCGGGGCCTGCCCATGGAAGACCTGATCCAGGAGGGCATTATCGGCCTGATTCATGCCGCCGATAAGTTCAACTGGCGCAAAGGCTTTCGGTTTAGCACCTACGCCACCCACTGGATCCGGCAGACCATCACGCGCGCCATCGCCAACTCCGGGCGCAGTATCCGCCTGCCGGCCTATATCGTGGATACCATCGGGCGGCTAACGCGCATTCGGGGCGAGCTGGAGAACGACCTGGGCCGCACGCCGACCCGCGCCGAGTTGGCCAAAGCGGCCAGTATGTCGGAAGAGCAGTTGGCGACGCTGCTGCAAAGCATGGTCGAGCCCGCCTCGCTGGATCAGCCGCTTGGCGCGGAAGGCGAGCAGCGTCTGGGTGAGTTCATTCCGGCGGAAGAGAGCCAGGGACCCTACGCCAAGGTGTTCCGCCACGCCGTTCAGGAGGAGGTGGCGCGCGCCCTCAAGAGCCTGACGCCGCGCGAACAAGATGTCCTGCGGCTGCGCTTCGGGCTGAACGGCACCCAGCCGCACACGCTGGAAGAGGTCGGCAAGGCGCTGCACATCACGCGCGAGCGCGCCCGCCAACTGGAAAATCAGGCGCTGGAGAAGCTGCGCGGCAACCGGGCCGGGGCACGCCTGCGGGAGACGCTTGCGGCCTGATGCCGTTGGCTTGATTCCGCGTTCTCCAAAACAAAAGGCATGGGAAGGCAGCAGCGCCCTCCCATGCCTTTGCTTTTCGCACCCTCCCGGCAGCCCAACCGCTCACGCCACCTATCATTACATACTACTCTCCCGTAACGTCCGATAATGTTTGCTGAAACCTAATAAATCTGCCAGAAACCGTTTTTGTGTGGGGCGCGCTAGCGCGCCCCACACAAAAACGCGCGGGCCGCCACGCGGCCCGCGCTCCTTGTCCTTCCCGCCTCCCTCAGGATATCAAAGTTTATAGCCAGGCTGTCTGGGCAGTTTCTCAAGGATGGTAAGGCCGTTGCTGTAGGCGAAGTGCTTGATGAGCCACCCCTTGCAGACATCCACAAAGTCCTGGCCGGCATCGAAGGAGCGCCCAAAATAGTTTTCCAGCGCCGCGATCACGCCCCGATTGTCTATGCCGGCCATCAGCCGGCCATCCTTACGGCGTCCCAATCGCCGCTGATTGGTATCGTGGAACAGCACTTTGGCGTGTTCGGCTAAGAAGGGCAGCCAGCAAGCCAGTTCCTGAACCGTATGGTCGTAGAGATGGCTGGTATCAATGAAGAGGACATCAATGCGGGGGGCAAGGCCGCGTTCGGCGCAGTAGCGCGGGAACTCCTTGGCAAAGGCGACATCATCGCTCTGGACAAAGAGCCAATCCGGCCAGGAAGTAACCTTGGCGCAGTCGGCAATATCCACGCTAATTAGCCTGGCCTGGCACAGGCGCGCGGCCCGCTCCAGGACAAAGGTGCTGTCCCCTCCCCTGACCCCAAGCTCGACGATCAACCGGGGATGCATGGTCAGCGTCTCCGCGAAGAGCGTGGGCAGATGGTCGCTAATGTCGGTATCCAGCTTGCAGCGTTCCTGGATCTGAGCCAACTCTGGCAGGCAGGAAGGGTTTCCTTGTGGCCGTGTTGCTCGCCGGAGAGTAGCGTTGTGGAGAGCAATACGTAGTTGTAGTAGCTTCCACCGGACAAAGTTACTGACGATCTGCGGATTTCGGACAGCCCGTAGAATTTTAGAGAACATAAGAGTGCGACTTCGAGACTGGAAGCGGCGCCTCCGGCTCCTTGACTGCCCTTTCATGGCGGCGCTTTTTCCGCCCACGCCGGTGGGCGGCGGGCGCAAAGCGCCCCACAGCGGCAGGGTTGAGCCTGCCGCTAAAAGGACGGCAAATCCCGGTGTTTACGCTGCCGGGCGCGGGCCTGGACGCAGGCCCTCGATGTGCGCGCGCTTGCCGACGCGCACCGTTAGATCGCTGGCGACGCGGATCTGGCAGGAAAGCCGGTACTTGCCGAGCAATCCCGGCTCACGCTGCAGGGCGGCGCGCTCCCGCTCGCTCATGGGCGGCGCCTCCCCGGCCAGAATCTCCACGCGGCAGGTGGTGCAGCGGGCCAGCCCGCCGCAGCGATGCAGAATATCTATGCCTGCGTCTTCGATGCACAAGACCAGTTTCTTGCCTTCCTCGGCCTCGAAGGTCTTCTCGCCTTCGACGGTAATCTGCGGCACGATGTATTTCTCCTTTGATGGCAAACCTGCGGAGCCGGATCTGTTTGATCCGTTCCGCGAAATGGCGCAGGTATATACGCCTACGCAACCGAATAATCCTTTGCCATATCTGCCGGAAGGAGCCTGCCATGAAGCCTGCCGTATTGACCCAGGAGCAGCGTGCCGCCTTTGAGCGCGACGGGTTCCTGGTAGTGCCCAACGTCCTGCCACCCGCGATGGTCGCGCGGCTGACGGAGGTGGTAGATCGCCTGTATGAACAGGGAGTGCGCGCGCAGGGCCTTTCCAAAACCAATCACTGGCAGTTGCGTAACTGCATCGTGGAAGACGATCTGTTCCTGGAGTTGCTGGACTGGCCGGCGACCGTGCCGCTCGTGGTGGATCTGCTCAACTGGAACATCCACCTGATCACTTCTCACCTGATCGTGCGCGCGCCGAGTCCGCCGGAAGCGGACGCCCATTGGAAGGCTGAGAACTGGCACCGGGACGGCGGCACTTCGGCCCAGGAGATGCTGGAGCCGCACCCGCGCCTGTTGATTAAGATCGCCTACTGGCTCTCCGACCTCTCCGCGCCGGGACGGGGCAATATCCGCTTCGTGCCGGGCAGCCACCGCCTGATAGGACGCCCCGCGCAAGCCGACGACGCGCCTGACCCATACGGCGCCATTGAAATCTGCGCCCATCCGGGCGATGCCGTGCTGTTTGAGCAGCGCACCTATCACGCGGTCGGCCCCAACCGGTCCCACATCACCCGCAAGAGCCTGTTTTTCGGCTATGGTTACCGCTGGCTGCGCCCGATGGACTACGTGACGATGCCGCCGGAACTGCTGGAACGCTGTTCACCCGTTCGCCGCCAATTGCTGGGCGACGCCAAGACCCAGTTAGGCTACTACCTGCCCACCGACGAAGACGCGCCGCTGCGCGTCTGGTGGCAGGCCCGACAGCAGAACCAGGAGGCTGCATGGTAGCGCGCTCTGCTCTCTTTAAACGTGGAGCGGCCCCCACCCCCGCCCCCTCCCCCAATTCTAGGGGAGGGGAGTGGCCCTCCCCCCCAACCCATCTCCCACGCTGCGGGAGAGGGGGACAGGGGATGAGGGCCAAAGGCCGGGGGGTTAGGTGGTTCCTATGCACGCTGCTGCTCCTGAGTGTAAGCCTGGCGGCGCGCGCCCAGGCCCGTGAGGCCCTGCCAACCGTCACGGTGCGCGCCCTCCACCATGCCTACCATAACGCCATCGTGACGGTCGCGCTCCCACTCTCGACTCAGCACCGCCTTACCCTCGGCCCGGCAGACAGGCTCTATCTGGAAACGTCGGATGGCAAGGAGCGGCGGTCCTGTCAACTGGGATATACCGGCGAATATTACCGGCCCCAGCTTAGCTTTGTGGAGCCCGACCTGGCGCAGGGCGCTACGCGCACCTACCGCCTGCGCCGCGAGCATGCTTCCCATCCCGACCAACCGGAGGTGCGCGTCACGCCGCGCGGACCGGATATGGAGGTCTCCATCGGCAGCGCCCTTTTCACGCGCTACACAACCCATAGCGGGCCCAACAAGCCGTTTTTCTATCCCATCCTGACCCCGGACGGCAGCCCGATCACCCGCCGTTGGCCGATGGAAGCTACCACGGATGAAAGCCACGACCACCCACACCATCGCGGCCTGTGGTTCACGCACGGCAACATCAACGGCATAGATTTCTGGTCGGAGGAAAAGGGAACCGGCAAGACGGAAAATCTCGCCTTTCGCAGGCCGGTAAGCGGCCCGGTCTACGGCGGCTTTGAGGCGGAGACGGCCTGGCGCGCTCCCGACGGCAAGCTCATCGCCACAGACAGGCGCTGGATACGGGTTTACGCCCTGCCCAACGGCGACCGCGTGCTGGATTTCACCATTCAAATCCAGCCGACCGAGGGCCTAGTGGTTTTCGGAGACACGAAAGAGGGAACGTTCGGGCTGCGCGTGGCCGATACGCTGGCTCCCGCGCGCAAGCAAGGCGGCCACATTGAGACCTCAACAGGCAATAAGGATGGCGCGGCCTGGGGCAAAGCGGCGGAGTGGGTGGACTACTGGGGGCCTATCCACGGCCAGACCTACGGCGTTGCCATTTTCGACCACCCCGGCAACCTGCGCCACCCGCAGACCTGGCACGCCCGCGACTACGGCCTGTTTGCCGTCAACCCCTTCGGCCTGCACGATTTCGGGCTTGGCCCCGAAGGGGCCGGTGATTATACCGTGCCGCAAGGCGGCCATCTTACGCTGCGCTACCGCCTGCTGTTCCATCGGGGCGACACCGCCGCCGCGCAGGTGGCCCAACAGTACGCCGCCTACGCCGACCCGCCGCAAGCGGAGGCCCGTTGGTAGGAGCAATCCGCCGCGACCGCGCCCCGTGCGGCCATCATACGGACGAACCAGTTGAACCTCGTACAAATGCGCGTCCGCCAGGACGCTTGGCCGCAGGCCCTAGAGCCGGGGGTTGAAAACCTCCGATCCGTGCCGGGCATGGAAAATACCCGGCTAGAGGGCGGCTGCGCCGCCGACCGTCCTTCGGACGCTCACTACCTTTTAAGCTTTGCCGTCCGCAGGACGCTTGGCCGCAGGCCCTAGAGCCGGGTACTTTCAGTACCCGACAAGGGCTTCATTCCTTAGATCTAGAGGTAAGCCTGTTATGACAGACTCCCCTGAGTTTCATGCCGACCGCATCCGCGTCAACGGCTACACCATCTTTGAAGACTTGCTGCCGCGCGCGCTCATCGACTCGCTCCGCGATGCCTTCGATCGGCAGTTGAGCGAGCATATGCGCCGTGAGCCTTCCAACCGGGGCGCGAACCGCTACCAGATGTATCTGCCGTTTGAGCCGCCCTTTGCCGATCCGCGTGTCTACGAGAACGACACGGTGCTGGCCGTTGTGGAGGCCGTCTTCGGCAACGCGGCCTTTGCCGCCAACCCGGAGGCGGTGACGTCCATCTGCACCTACTTTGCCTCGGACACGCCGCTGCCCGGCTCCGACTATCAGCGCGTTCACTCCGACACGCAGCTTCTCTTCCCGGAGAATCGCCTCTCTCTGCCTGCTTACGGGCTGGTGCTGAATATTCCGCTGGTGGACGTGACCGAAGAGAATGGCCCGATGGAGATCTGGCCGGGCGGTACCCATCTCTGGCCCGGCGGCTCGGACATAGCGGCCCTCGCGCAGGAAATGCCCTCCCGACGGGTGACCATGAACGCGGGCTCCGTGCTGCTGCGCGACCTGCGGATGTGGCATCGCGGCACCCCCAACCACTCCGACCGCTCTCGCCCGAATATAGCCCTGGTCTATACCCGCCCCTGGTATCGTTTTGAGCAAAAGGTGCCCGTCATCCCACGCGCCGCCTGGCACGAGATATCGGATCGGGCCCGCAAGCTGTTCCGCCACGCCGTACTTACGGATTGAGGGCGCCTTCTTAAGGAGAGGGGAGCGGCCTCCATACCCTCGGCAGGCTAAACCCTGCCGGAAAGAGGTCAAATCCGAGAGATGTAAGTTACCCCTTCATAGGCGCAGGCGCCGCCCTCATCTTTGATATAGACCCGGTCCCGCTCACAGCCAAGCATCTTGGCGGCGACTTCTGCCAGCCAGTTCAGCGCGGCGCGGCGGCCCGGGGCTTGCGCGTCGCCGCTCCGCTGGCATGATGCCTCCTCGCGTTGCAGATACTCCTCGGCGCGGCGCATCCCCTCCAGGAACTCCTCCGTGCGTACCGTGCGGTCTCCGCAGCCCGGACACTTCCACAGCGTTCCCGCCTGCCAGACCGCCATACCGCCCGACGCTTCCAGCGCCGCCAGAATGCAGGCCCCCACCGCCGCATCCGCAAAGACTTCATGCTCCTGAAACCGCCGCGCGCTGCGCCAGCGCACCGAGAAGGCTTTCATGGCCGTGCTCTTACTCCGTCTTACCTGGAATCTATCCTGGTGGTTCGCGAGACAGGCGCGTTTTCCCTGCGCTCTCGCGCAAGGTCCGCCGCATGAGGGTCCCTATTGCTGAGCACGATTCGGCGACGCGAGCGTACCTGTATGACAGAAACACGGCAGCCATTCCCCGGCAGCAAAAGGGGAGCCTCCTTACCCTTGAGTCGTAAAGAGCAATCTATGACAACGAAAGTGCGCCAGAACCGTTCCATGCCAGCCAGTCCCGAGCAGCCAGACCATCAGCCTCTCTGGAAACGGCTCGGCCCTGGCCTGATAACGGGGGCGTCCGATGATGACCCTACCGCAGTCGGCACCTATTCGGTGGCAGGGGCGCAGTTTGGCTACGGGTTACTCTGGCTCTTCCCTGCCATGTTACCGCTCATGATTGCGGTACAGGAGATGTGCGGGCGTATCGCGACCATCACGGGCAAGGGATTGGCAGCCGCGATTAAAGAACACTATTCTCCCTGGCTCCTCTGGGGCGTCGTCATCCTGCTTTTCGGAGCCAATGTGGTTAATGTGTGGGCAGATTTGAATATCATGGCCGCCTCGGCGCAGATGCTCTTCGGCCTGCCGTTTTGGGTGTGGCTGACCGTCATTACGGCCTTAACGGCGGCTCTAGAGGTCTTCGTTCCCTATCGCAGTTATGTTCGCTATCTGAAATGGCTGGCCCTCTCGCTCCTGGCTTATATCGTCGCGGCCCTCCTGCCCGGAGTGCATCATAACTGGCCCCAGATCGCGCGCCATCTGTTCCTTCCCCATTGGAGCCAGTCCCCGGAATATATCCTGACGGCCCTGAGCCTGCTGGGAGGCACCATTTCGCCCTATCTGTTCTTTTGGCAGGCAGCAGAGATAGTCGAGGAAGCGGTAGAGGAGGGAAAGGCGTCCGCGCCAGGAAGACGGCTGCAGCGGGCTACCCAGCAGGAAATCCGTTCTATGCGCGCCGATACCATCGTGGGGATGCTTACCTCGCAGACGATTGCCTTCTTTATCCTTCTCTGCGCGGCTGCGTCGCTCCACGCGCGCGGCCTGACGCATATCAATACGGCCCAGGAGGCCGCCAGAGCGCTCCTGCCGCTGGGCAAAGCAGGCTACCGGCTGTTCACGCTGACGATTGTGGCCTCAGGGATGCTTACTGTTCCAACGCTCGCGGGCTCGGCAGCATACATGCTCTCGGAAGCGATGGGGTGGCGATATGGTCTCTATCGGCGGTTCAATCGGGCGCGCGGCTTCTACCTGACCCTCGCCGGCGTGATTGCCGTAGGGTACGCGCTCAATTTCGTGCATAGCATCAGCCCCATCAAGGGGCTATTGTATGCAGCGGCGCTCAATGGCGTGGTCGCTCCGCCCCTGATCGTCTTGCTCCTCTGGCTCTGCAATAACCCAACCGTTGTTAAAAAGCGGTGCAACGGGCTGCTATCCAATCTGTTCGGCGGCCTCACCACCGTGTTGATGGCCATTGCCGCCGCGCTCCTGTTCTGGGAAATGGCACGGGGCCAAGCCTTCTAAGGCAGGGCGCCGGCGCTGTCCGGGCGAGATCGGGAAAAAACGGCAGCAAGAGAGGCCCACGCAGAGTCTAGCCTGCCATTTCGTTCAAGAATGGCCCAACGGCCTGCCTCACTCGATCATGTCTTCCGGGCTCTCCTCCTGCGCGCCCTGGGAGCCGAAGAGCGCCTCGCCCACCTGCTCCTCCGGGCGGCTGTATTGCGCGAACAGAGGCATCAGCAGGTTCAGAAGCTGGATCAGGCCGTTGATGTCGCGGATAAAGACCCGGTGCGGGACCGTGACCAGGTTGCAGATCGCGACGAACTGGAAGCGCGCCTGGGCGTCCGGTCGCGCTTCATAGACCTTGATATAGACATCGGGATACGGCCCCCAGACCTGCTCCGGCTCAGCGTAGCCCTGTTGAGCCAGAAAGGCAGCCCATTGCAGCCCGTTCGTGTTCGGCTCATTGTGGGGCACAAACTGGCCGTTCTCAAATCGGTAGGCGTTAAACGCTTGTCCAGCCATGCACTTTCCTTTCGTTCCTCCCTGCCGCCCTTCTCCACTCCCAGAGTCATTCAGCTTTCGGTAGCGGGCGAATCAATTCGCGGCAACAAAGGCATGAAGTCGCCCTACGGCGACTACAGACCTCACCCCCGGCCCCTCTCCTTGGGAAGGAGAGGGGAGAAAGGAGTCCGCGAAGGCGGACTTGGTGCCTTTGTTGCTGCGGCTTTAGCCGCCCGAACAGAAACCAGTCTACTCCTCGCGCAGAAACGGCAGCGGCCACTGCGGGGTGCCCTCGACCTCCTGAGCGGGGCGCAAGCGGTCGGCAAAGGCGTCGAGAAGGCGTGCCGCCGCCCGCTCCCGGAACCCCGGCGATGTTTCAGCAGGAGGAATCGCCTCGCGCAGCATGGCGCGCGTCTGCTCCAGCGTGCGCGCTTCGTAGGCGCAGGCCGGGCAGCGCAACAGGTGCCGATCCACCCGACGGGCCATCTCCTCCGGCAACTCTCCATCCAGATAGAGATCCAGCAATCCCAGCAGTTCATCGCATCGCATCGTCGGTCGGTTCCTCTTCTTCCCAGAGCTCGGTCAGGCGCGCGCGCAGGGCGCGGCGCGCGCGATAGAGCAGCGATTTGGTGGCCGGCAGCGACTTTTGCAGCGTTGCGGCCACCTCGCGCGCGTCCCACTCCTCCACATCGCAGAGGGTCAGGGCCAGTCGGTACTCTTCCGGCAGTGCGGCAATGGCCTGGCGCACCAGAGCGCGCGTCTCCATCTGCGTCGCGCCATCGCCCTGATCGGTACGCCGTTCGGCCTCCTCCGGTTCCAAAAGCAGCAGGCGCGGTTGGCGCAGGCGGTCATAGCACAGGTTGCGCGCAATGCCAAAGAGCCATCCGCGAAACGGACACTCTCCCCGAAACGAGGCGACCCGCTCGAAAGCGCGCAGGAATGTCTCCGAGGTCACCTCTTCGGCATCCTCGCGATTGCCCAGCAGGTGCCTGGCATAGGCGAACACCCGGTCCACATGCAGCTCAAACAGCGCGCTCAGGGCCTCGGCCTCTCCCGCCTGTAGGCGCGCGACCAGCCGCTTCTCGTGCGCGCTCTCGCGATGGTTTTCGACAACGGCCACGTCTGAATCGACTCCCTCACCCAGGACGACGGCGCGCGCGCCCGAAAAGTGTCGCCGCGCCGCAGGAAAGTTTCGACACGCTTTGCGATTTGCCTCCCTGATATGGCCGGCAGAAGAGAACGCCGCGACGCTGGCCCGCCCCAATGCGCCCGTGCGCGTCGCCGACCTGCTGCCGCCCGCCTGAAAGGTTTCTCCCTTTGCTGATTTTCTTCCTGGCAAGCGCGGTGAGATAGCAAAATGCGTTCGTGCGCTCGCCTGAGATTGTATCGGAAGGATTGATTTTTGTCCCAATTTGTGCTAAACTGTGGCGTACTGGTTGAAAAGGAGGTTGTTCCGGCAGTGCCGCTTAAGAGAGAGGCCAAAACGGCTGTAATTACCGAGCACGCTACCCATGAGGGCGACACAGGCTCGCCTGAAGTCCAGGTGGCCCTGCTCACTGCGCGCATCAATCAGTTGACCGACCACCTGCGCGTGCATAAGAAGGATTTCCACTCCCGGCGCGGCCTGATGATGATGGTCGGCCGCCGCAAGCGGATGCTCGCCTACCTGAGCAAGAAGGACATCGAGCGCTACCGCCAGCTGGTCGGGCGGCTGGGCATTCGCAGCAAACTCTAATTTCATTTTTCGGATGCCGCCACGCCGGGCGGCCCCTGCGATCGGCAGCCGGCGCGGCACGATCGTATTCAGCAGTCGGCATCGTCCGAAAGGCAGGCTGCGTGCAGAAGAACACAGGGTTCAGGGTAAGCGGATTGGCCTGCGCCTGCGGCCACGTCAGTCCGTTTTCCCTGACCCCTTTCTTCCTCTGCACGCCTCTTCCTTCTGCTTCGGGCTGCCGACTGCTTTGGCACACCTTTTCAAAAGGAGAAAGCAGGAAGGAAGAGAGGACTCCACTTACCCCCTGGCCCTTCCCCCTTCCACTTCGCTCCTTTTGCCGTGGTTTCCAGAAGCGCCTCGCCTGCGGGCCGGGCTCTGGAACGAAGTATAGGAGAATACCTTGTCTCAGTCTGTTGAACGCGAGCTGGCAGGGCGGACTTTGCGCCTGGAGACGGGCAAAGTCGCCAAACAGGCCGGTGGCGCGATCTGGCTCACCCAGGGCGATACGGTCGTCATGGCGACCGCCACGATGAGCCCGGAAGCTCGTACCGGCATTGATTTCTTTCCCCTGACCTGCGATTACGAAGAGCGGAAATATACCGTCGGCAAAATTCCCGGCGGCTTCGTGAAACGGGGCGGCAGGCCCAGCGAAAAGGCGGTCCTGACCTCCCGCTTGATTGATCGCCCGCTCCGTCCCCTCTTCCCCGACGGTATGCGCAACGACGTTCAGGTCATCGCCATGCCCCTCTCGGTAGACCACCAGAACCTCCCCGACACCCTCGCCATGGTCGCTGCCTCCGCCGCTTTAATGGTCTCGAACATCCCCTGGAACGGGCCGATTGGGGCTGTGCGCGTCGGGCGCATTGACGGCGAGTGGATCATCAACCCTAGCCTCTCCCAGATTGATGAGTCCGACCTGGACCTGGTGGTGGCGGGCACGAAACAGGCGATCATCATGGTGGAGGCGGGCGCCACGTTCGTCACCGAGGCGGACATGCTGGCCGCGATGGACTTCGCGCATGAGGTCATCAAGGAGCAGTGCGACCTGCAAGAGGAGCTGGCCCGTATCGCCGGTCGGCCCAAAACGGAGGTCGAGCTGCACACCTACAATCTGGACATCTTGCAGGCCATCCGCGACCAGATGGCCGGCGAAATCCGGGCCACCATCCAGAACCCGGACAAGCTGGCGCGCGAGAGCGCCATTGACGATCTGAAAAAGGACATCGTCGCGCGCCTGCTGCCCAACTTCCCCGAGCACGAGGTCGAGCTGGCCGAAGCCGCCGAGAAAGCGGTCAAGGAGCAGGTGCGCGCCCTGATCATCGAGCAGCACGTCCGCCCCGATGGCCGCAAGCCCGACGAGGTACGGCCCATCACCTGCGAGGTGGGCCTGCTGCCGCGCGTCCACGGCTCCGGCCTGTTTACGCGCGGCCAGACGCAGGTGCTGACGGCGGTAACGCTGGGCGCGATGAGCGAGGCGCAGATCGTGGACACCCTGGAGGTGGACGGCGTGAAGCGCTACATGCACTTCTACAACTTCCCGCCCTACTCCGTCGGCGAGGTGCGTCCGCTGCGCGGCCCCGGACGCCGCGAGATCGGCCACGGCGCGCTGGCCGAGCGCGCGCTGGTGCCGGTGCTGCCGCCCGAGGAAGATTTCCCCTATGCGCTGCTGCTGCAAAGCGAGGTGCTGGAAAGCAACGGCTCGACCTCGATGGCCTCGGTCTGCGGCTCCACGCTGGCCCTGATGGACGCCGGCGTCCCGATCAAGGCGCCGGTGGCGGGCGTAGCCATGGGCCTGATGACCAGTGGCGACCAGTTCGTGGTTCTCACCGACATCCAGGGCATGGAGGACTTCTCCGGCGACATGGACTTCAAGGTGGCCGGCACCGCCGAGGGCATCACGGCCATCCAGATGGATACTAAGATCCAGGGCATTCCGCGTGAGGTGATGGTCAAAGCGCTCGAACAGGCACGCCAGGGCCGCCTGTTCATCCTGGGCAAGATCACCGAGACGATCCCCGCGCCGCGCGCTCACCTGAGCGAGTACGCGCCGAGCATCTTCACCATCGAGATCAACCCGGAGCGCATCGGCGAGGTCATCGGCCCCGGCGGCAGGACGATCAAGAAGATCACCGCCGATACCGGCGCCCAGATCGATATCCAGCAAGACGGCAAGATCTTCATCGCCGCCGTGGATCAGGAGGCGGGCAAGCGCGCCGCCGACGCGATCCTGAGCCTGGTGGCGGAGGTGGAGGTCGGGCAGGTCTACACCGGGCGCGTCACGCGGCTGATCGGCATGGGAGCCTTTGTCGAGATATTGCCGGGCAAGGAAGGGCTGGTGCATGTCAGCCATCTGCGCATTCCGCCCGTGCGCCGTCCCGAAGAGGCCGTCAAAGTCGGCGATGAGCTGAAGGTGCGGGTCATCGAGGTGGATAACCAGGGCCGCGTCAACCTGTCGGCGATTAATCTGGACCAGCCGTTCGACCCCAGCATGGCCCGGCGCGCGGAGACCGGGCGCTTTGGCGAACGGGAGCGCGGCGGACGCGGCGAGCGCGGCGGACGCGGCGGCGGGCGGGGCAACGGCGCTCCGGCCGAGCGCGAGCGGCCCGCGCGCGTGGAACCGGAGGAGGAAGAGAGCCCCGAGTCCGTCAAGGCGCGCTTCCGTCCCCGGCGCTAAGCCCTCGATTGCGCTTACAAACATCGGCGCGGCTCTGTCTCACAGAGCCGCGCCTTCTTATTTCCACGCCGGTGGAACCGTTCCGGTATATGCCCTCTCTTGGAGATAGGGGAGACATCCCCAATCGTGTGGATACATCTCAAAAGCGTGCGCTCCATGAGAAGCGTCAACACGGTTGGGAGGGATTACCGGAGATAGAGAAAAGGCAACTATTCCAGAGGGATGGATATTATTTGCCGTCCGCTGCTTCGTCTGGAGGCTGCTGGGCCGCACTGCCAGGGGCCGCGCGGAGCAACTGGTCGGAATCGTTCTCCTCTGTTCCGCTGGCCGGACGCAACAACTGTTCCGGAGCGCTCTCACTTGCTTCTGCCGGGCGCAGTAGCTGCCGAGCCTCGGATTGCCAGGCCAGCAGTTGTTGCCTGAGTTCCCGATTGCCGCAGTCCATGATCTGTTGATACGCCTCGTTGGTATCCATGCGGGAACAAAGCAGGCCACAGTGCAGGCAGAGACCAGCCTGTAAGGCAACGGTAATGCCAGGAGAGGACAGCAAAAAGGAGAACAGCCGAACGCCCTCGGGAACAAAGTGCGTAGGCTCCAGACGACCGCAGAGGACATGGTCGCTGCCACAATCCGGGCAGGCCGGGCAGTCAATAACGCGGAGGGAATCGACGTCGCGAAAGAGTTCCGGATTGGCGGGCGAGGAGCCGTCCTTGCCGGTTCCACAGCGCCAACACGAGTCGAAAGCGTCTTCGAGCGATTCCTGACAATACGGGCAGGTCCATATATCTCTTTCTCCCCTGGCAGCCTCAACGGCTGATTCCGCAACGCGCCTAGTGGGGACGGTGGCGCTCGATCCAGCCCTGCGCCATGAGGCCGTTAAACGCCCCCATCGTCGCGCCAAAAACCAGCATGGCCAGCAGAAGGGATGGCATCAGCAGCAAAGAGAGCAGGGCTATCAGCGCCAGCACCAGGCCCATCAGCGGGCTGCCGTGCAGTAGGCCCGCCAGGAAGCCGCTGAACGGTACATTGCCCATCGCGATCAAGACGCCATAGAGCAGCGCGCCGCCCCAGGGCACGCCCCGCGACCGCCCTACCAGCACCAGCCAGTACCACAGACACCCGAAGCCGATAGACGCGCCGGGCAGCATCGGCCAGAACTTGCTCCAGTGCGCCGCTGCGCCCACCAGCGGATAGGCTGCCAGGCGCGCCTCCAGAATGTGCCCTATATCAAAGAGCACGAACACGATCAGCAACACCACAGCGGCCACCAGGCCGTTGATTATCATCATCCCGAGCAGGCTGCCCCCGCCGGGCCGTCCAAACCGTCGCTTGCTACTCATCTATAACTCCATCCTATTCACCTCAGCACGCTTTGAACGCCTCCTTCGCCGTCTCGACGAGCCGCGCGATATCCTCCTCCAGCATGGCGGCGGACAGGAACGCGGCCTCGAACTGCGACGGCGGCCAGTAGACGCCCCGCGCCAGCAGCTCACGGAACCACGCGCCAAACTTTGCCGTGTCGGAGGTTTTGACGGTCGCGTAGTCCGTGACGGCGGGCGCCTCGGTAAAAAATACGGTGATCATGGAACCAACCTGATTGACGACGACGGGGACGTTGGCGTTTCGCGCCCCCCGACGCAATCCCTCCGCCAGCGTCTTGCCGAAGGTCTCCAGGCGGTCGTAGACCTCGCCCCGGCTCTGCCGCAGCAGTGTAAGCATCTCCAGGCCCGCCGCCACCGCCAGCGGATTGCCGGAGAGCGTTCCCGCCTGGTAGACTGGGCCGACCGGCGCGACGGTGTCCATGATCTCGGCCCTGCCGCCGTAGGCGCCCAGCGGCATCCCACCGCCCAGGATCTTGCCCAGCGTGGTCATGTCCGGGCGGATGCCGTAGCGCTCCTGCGCGCCGCCGTAGGCCAGCCGGAAGCCGGTCATGACCTCGTCAAAGATAAGCACCGCGCCGTGCTGCGCGGTCAGTTCCCGCAGCGTCTCCAGAAAGCCGGGCGCGGGCGGCACGCAGCCCATATTGCCCACGACCGGTTCCAGGATCACGCAGGCGATTTCGCCGCCGTGCGCGGCAAAGGCGTCGCGCACCGCCTGGATGTCGTTATAGGGAAGCGTGAGGGTGTCCGCCGTTATGGAGGCAGGAACGCCCGCGCACTCCGGCAGGCCCAGCGTAGCGACGCCCGAACCTGCCTTCGCCAACAGAAAATCGGCGTGGCCGTGGTAGTTGCCCTCAAACTTGACGCACTTAGCGCGCCCTGTGTAGCCGCGCGCCGCCCGGATCGCGCTCATGGTCGCCTCTGTGCCGGAGGAGACCAGGCGCACCTTCTCCACCGAGGGCACGGCGTCGCGCACCGCCTCGGCCAGATGCACCTCCAGCGCGGTCGGAGCGCCGAAGGTCGTCCCCTTCTCCAGCTGCACCCGGATCGCGCCGACGATGCGCGGGTGGGCATGCCCCAGGATCAGCGGCCCCCAGGAGCCGACGCAGTCCAGATAGCGGTTGCCATCCACATCCCAGAGGTACGCGCCTTTGCCCCGCTCGATGAAGAGGGGGTTGCCGCCGACGGCGCGAAAGGCGCGCACCGGAGAGTTGACGCCGCCCGGTATGACCGCCTCCGCCTCCTGGAAGAGCGCCTGCGAATGCTTCGTATTCATGATGGCCTCTCCTTAAGAGAAATCCAGAAGAAATCCATAGGTTGATGAGTCAACAGGCCAATGGAAAGCTTCTCTCCATGAGTTCATAGCCCCATTGTACCGCGTGCGGCGGGGTACGGCAAGCCTGCTGGCAGTTTCCTGTAACGCGCCCAGCAAATTTACGTAAAGGGTAGAGAGAAGAACGGAAGAGGTAAGGTTACAAAAGGAGGCAAACACGATGCAGTCATGCTTGGAATCAAGCTTGCGGCCCGGCTGCCGTGCCTCGTTCCTGCTCGGCCTGTGCGCCATCGCCCTGCTGCCTGCCGTCCTGGCAGGCGCACAGGAAGCACAGCCGGATAATGCCCCGGAAAGACGCACCGCTCAGCGCCGCCTGACAGTCACGGGCCAGGGAGAGGTACGGGTCAGGCCGGATATGGCAGTCATTACAATTGGCGTGGTGACCGGAGACAAGACCTCTCAGGCCGCAGCCAGGGCCAACGCCGAGGCCGCGCAGAAAGTTCAGAATGCGGTACGGGCCGCCGGTGTCGCGGAGAAGGACATTCAGACGGTCAACTACAGCATCGATCCGGTCTATGTGAGCGGTGGCTTCGGGGGAGGCTTGGGTGGAGGCGGCGAAGGCGGCGCTCAGAACGCCCAGCCGGGCGCGCAGGACCAACCAAAGCCGGTCAACCCGCAGCCGACCATCAGCGGGTATCGGGTTCGCAATCAGGTGCGCGTGACCGTTCACGACCTGAGCCGACTGAGCGAGATCATTGACGCGGCGGCCAACGCAGGCTCGAACACGATTGAGGGCATCGGCTTCCTGAAGGAAAACACGACGGAAGCGGAAGACGCGGCGCTTGGCAAAGCGGTGGCGGAGGCTCGGCGCAAGGCCGACCGTCTCGCGCAGGCGGCAGGCGTGGACATTGTCGGCATTTATGAAATCAATGAGGGCGGCGGCATTCGCCCGCTGCCGTATATGATGGCACGCGCTGGCGCAGAGGCCGCGAGCACGCCGATCTCGCCGGGCGAAATCGTCATCACCGCCAACGTTACCGTCACCTACCAGATAGGGCCGCAGCGGAGAGGCGCAGCGCGAGATAACAGCAGCCAGCGCGCCACGGCCCGCCGCACCAGTCAGAAGCTACAAACGTCGCGGCGATAGTTTTCTGGTTCTGGCCCCCACCCCTTTATCCCACTGCTAGGGTCGGGCCTGCAATGGTTCGGGCCTCCGCCTAGCGATCCCCAAGAACAGGGGAGGGGGAATCTCTCACTGCCAGGTTCTTTCGTTCTCTTGTATCTCCCCTCCTCCCTGGCCCTTCTCCCTGCTAGGGAGAAGAGAGAGCAGAAGCCGGGTCCCTCCCTTCCCTCGTAGGGTCGCAAGGTGTCGCGAGGCGGAGGCGCGAACCGTTGAGCGCCGACCCTGGCAGTGGGGGCCGGGGGGTTAGGTCAAACACGAGGAACAGAGGAGAGCTCCCGCCAGAGACCGCGATAGCACTGCATAAAGACAACGCCGTTGTCAGCATGGATGGGTGTGCCGACCTCGCAGAGCGTGAAGCGGTCGTAGCCGGACCCCTGGAGCAGAGCAAAGAGTTCTCGGTAAGGATAGGACTCGTCCCAGAGGTTATTGATATGGCAGGACTTGATGTCCGGGCGCAGCAGGTCGAAGTAGGTTTTGACCGAGCCGTTGACGAGGTCCTCATGATTGGAGTTCCAGCACGCGCCCACGCGCGGATGCCGGCATTGATCCAGAATAGTGCGGATATGCGGCGGATGGGCCGTTCCAGGGCCGTGCACTTCCAGCCATATCTCAACGCCGTGCGCGTCCGCCGCCTGGCCGCACTCCCGCAGCGCCGCGCCGATCTGGGCCAGCGTCTTCTCCACCGGCACGCCTTCCGGCAGGCCGTTGGGCCGGACTTTGACGCCGTGCGCGCCGAGGTCCTGCGCCAGCGCGCACCACCGCTTGCACGACTCGATCTGCTCCCGCACCTGCGCCGCGTCGGGCATATGGAACTCACAGACCGATCCCAGCCCCCACAGCGTCAGCCCGGCGTCCGCAAACCTCTGCCGTACCTCTTTGCGCTGGGCCGCGTTCAGGGTCGGCTCCACGCCGTGCGCGTGCGTGGTGCGCAGTTCCACGCCCTCATAACCGGCGGCTTTGCAGTGATGGATCAGCGTCGGCAGGTCCCAATCCCTGGCGATGTTATAGGTCACAGTTCCCAGTTTCATGCGCGGATGTCTCCCCTCTGGTAAACCAGTAGTTTCCCCGGCGGCAGGATACAGGACGCTCGCCGTCAGCAGCGCCGCCCCGCCCGCGATCGCTTCCCGCCGTGTCATTGGCTGCGCCATGCTTCTCCCCTTATGCCAACTACTCCGGCAGCGGCTTGCCTTTCGTCTCCGGCGCGAAAGCCAGGCCGATCAATCCCAGAACGTAGATGCAGGCGACAAGACTGGTCGCCATGCGAAAGCCGAAGCCGGGACGGGCTGGGTCTTCAAAATGGAGGGCAAGCTGGCCGAGCGCCGTTGGAGCGAAGGCCGCCAGGACGCGCGCGCAGTTATAGCAAAACCCGCAGCCGGTCGCCCGCAGGCGCGTCGGGTAGAGTTCCGGGAAGTAGACGGTATAAGCCGAGAATGGCCCCAGCGTGCAGAAACCCAGAACGGGCGCCCAGAGCATCAGCGAGAGGAAGCTGTTGGCCGTCCAGAACATGCCCTGAATGGCGGCGAACGATAGGAGGAAGAAGACCAGGAGAGACTGGCGGCGGTTGGTGCGCTCGCTGAAGGCGGCATAGGCATAGATGCCGAAGAAGGCGCCCATCTGCTGCACGAGAAACACCAGGCTCTTGACCTGCGCAAGCCGCACCGAGTCGAGGTGGAGCGGGGTGAGCGCGACTTTGGTCAATTCCGGCGTCCAGAAGCCCACGCCCCAGAGACCGCCCACGCCCGCCGCCGCCATCAGGGTCGCCGCCAGGGTGTTACGGCGCAGCAGGCGGTCGGAGAAAAGCTGCCAGACTGCGCCCAGTTCCTTGCCGCCGCCCGACGTTTCGGCCTCCGCTTTCGCCCGCTCCCAGCGCTCCGGCTCATGGATGGTGCGGCGTATCCACAGCACCAGCAGGGCCGGCAGCGCGCCCACAGCAAACGCCCACCGCCAGCCGCTCGCGCCGACCGCCGGATTGGCTAGCGCCAGCGTGATCAGCGCCGCCAGCATGTTGCCGACGGCAGAGAGAGCTTGCAGCATACCGAGCGCCATTGCCCGCGACCGCTGCGGAAAGACCTCCGCCACAATCGCCGCGCCCGCCGCCCATTCGCCCCCTACTCCCAGCGCCGTCAGAAATCGAAACAGGCCGAACAGCCAGAGCGTGTGCGTCAGGCCGCTCAAGCCTGTGAAGATGGCGTAGACCAAGATGGTGAGGATCATCGTGCGGGTGCGACCCAGGCGGTCGCCCAGCATACCGAAGAGGAAACCGCCCGTCGCCCATCCCAGCAGAAAGATCGTGGTCATATGGCCGCTGGCGCTGGTAACCACGGCCTGCTGCGCTTTGGTCAGCAGCGCCGCAGGGATGCCGGGATAGAGCAAGGCGGTGACGGCAGGCTGGCGCACGAGGTTGAAGATGTTCTGATCCATCGTGTCGAACAGCCAGCCGAGCGCGGCGATAGCCAGCACCGCCCACTGATAGCGCGTCAGCCCCTGATACCAGCGCAGCCCCGCGCCGCCCGCTGCGGTCTCCTGCGTGCGGACAACGGCCTGCGCGGCCACTCCGGCATCCTGATTTTCTCGCGTGTCGGCCATAATTTTACCCGCTATCTTTATTGCCCTCACCCCCGGCCCCTCTCCCACGCTGCGGGAGAGGGGAGAGTCTGTTTTGCGTTGCCTTCTCCCGAAGCGAGAGGGGGGGTTAGAGTGAGCGCTCACACAGGCGCTACTTCTGCGCTTCCTTCTGCTCGGTGGAACGCGCATAGCGCTTCGCGGCGAAGCGGGCGAACGCCACCGGCATAAGCGCGTTCAGCACGAAGACAATCCGGATAAGCCCATAGGGCAGCACTTCCGGCGCAGGGCGTGCAGAGGCGGCGCAGCGCACGATGCTCCTTGCCACGCTCTCCGATGAGAGCACGATCCCGCCCGGCCTGTATTTCTTGCCCTTGACGCTCTCAAAGAAGCCCGTCTTGACGGAGATGGGCAGCACCTCGCTGACAGAGACGCCGCAGGCGCTCGCCTCGATGCGCAGGGATTGCGTGAAGGCGTGGATGGCCCCTTTGGTCGCTGCGTAGGCGCTGATGGTGGGACCGCCGACGACAGATGCCGCCGAGGAGACGTTAATGATGTGGCCCCGACCGCGCGGAGCCATCGCCGCAAGTGCCTGTCGGCAGAGTTCAGCCAGCGCGAAGAAGTTGACCTCAAACAGAAAGCGCAGGTCTGCCGGTTTCGTCTCCAGCACCGTTGCCCCCAGGCCGACGCCCGCGTTGTTGATGAGAATATCCACCGGCCCGACCTGCTGTTCGACGTGTGAGATCAATCCTTCGACCTGCTCTGGGTGCGATAGATCTACGACAAGCGCCGCCGCCTGACCGCCTGCCCGCTGGATGGAGTACGCCACCGCGTTCAACTCCTCCTCACGCTCGGAGAGAAGGACGACTTGCGCCCCGGCCTGTGCAAACTGACGCGCCGCCTCGGCCCCGATGCCGGAGGATGCGCCCGTGATGAGCACGCGGCGATCCCGTAAATCCATGCCCTACCCCTCAGCCTTCGCTTCAAACCGCCACGTCGCAATGCGCTTGGGTGGCAGAGTCTCCGCCGCTTCTGGATCAGGTTCTTCGTCCAGGCGCACGCGCGTCGGAGCGGCCAGGTTTAGCACATCCGAGGGCCGGACTTCGGGCGTGAGCGGCTCAGAGCCGATGTTGAAGGCGCGGAAGATAAGGGCCTGGCCGTCCTCGCTCAGCTTGAGGGCGGTCGGAACCAGCGTCTCCGGCCCGACCCGGAAGAAGGAGTGCGCCCTCGGCAGCGGCCCCTCGTGGAGATCGGTCTGAACGGCGCGCAGGGGCACGTTAAAGCTGTGCCCCTCCTGCCAGACGCGGCCCTGCTCCCAATCGCCGGCGTGCGGGTAGAGGGCGTACTCGAATGTGTACGCGCCCGGCATCTGGCCCTCTTTCTGCTGTTCCGGCGTGCCGACCCCATTGCCGACGGCGCGCAGCAGCGTCAAGGCCAGCGTGCGCTGCGCATCGTCCTTGACCTCATACTCCGGCATTCCCTTGTTGATAACCGCGAAGCCTACCTTCCCATCGCTCACGTCCACGAAGGTCTTCATCGGGTACGTGCCCGGCTGCGGCTCTTTCCAGCCCGTGCAGTCCGGCAGCGCAATGCTTCTCTCCACCACATCGAAGGCCTGTTCCGCGTGGGAGTGCGTCGCGTCCTTCCTCCCCGACGGGAACAGCATTCGCAGCCGAAAGTTATGAAAGTTGTGGCGGTTTGTATCCACTTCAACCTTTGCATAACGGGAGACTGCATCCAGGCGAATAACGACCCAAATTGCCCCGCTGGCGAGGAGGTTCTTTTCTGTATCCCCATGAATACGAACAGTATCAGAGTGGAGGGTCAGTGTTGCAGCCTGATACCCTCCATTTTCATCAGCATCAGGTCGTAAAAACTGACCGATGCCCGAATAAACTATCTCATCGTTCTCCGGCTTGACATAGTTGTATCCGTCGCCATTGTCGCCGCTCAGCTCAAACACCAGACCTCCGGTAAATTTGGCCCCTGTCTCCTTATCCAGAACGGTCAAAGTATGATCCCATGCGATCTCCAGCTTCAGGAAAGCGTTCTCGATGCTGCGCTCGCCGACCACAACGGCTGGGGGAAATTGAGCAGGAGATTCAGGAGTAACGAAGTAGGTTTGGTAGCCGAAGGCGGGGACAGCGGCAGGAAAGCGGACTTTCCATCGTTTGTGCCTCTCGCCAACGGGAATATCAAACGGCGTCTGGTTAAGCGTGTGGCTGTCCTTCATAGGCACGCCGAAGGTGCAGGGGACGGCATCGCCCTGTGGGCCGCGAATAGCGATCTCCCCATCCTGGGGAGCGAGATGGGCCGGGATTTCGACGACCGTCTCCACGACTTCCGTGCGCGGCCAGGCGAGCGGATTAAACACGACCAGGGCGCAGAGCGGGTCGGGCATGAGCGGCTTGACGGGCGCATCGGACGGAGACGAGGGCGATATCGGCGCAGACGTGTTGATCTGCGAGGCAATATGGCTCAGGCTGTCCCGCCCGATCTTCTCGGCTAGGATCTCGCACTGGTCATAGCGGTAGAGCATATCCATATGTACCTGGTCAATCGAACAGCCGCAGATGGAGTCGTGGGGTTGGTTCTGGAGCAGGTATTTCCAGGCGAGGTTGAGGAAATCGGTTGGGTACGGCTTGCCGAGACGCGAAGCGATAGCGGCGTAGGGTTCGGCGTAACGCTCCAGCAGGGTTTCGCAGGCGTGATTGCGCTGCTTGAGATGAATGCGGGAGGAGGCGACGCCGGCAAGGAGAGCCTGGAGCCGCCAGCAGCGGTTGCTATGCCGCAGTTCGCCGGTCACGGCTTTGAGTTCGGGATGGGCCGCGCGGACGGCGGCGATGAACTCCGGCAGCGTGCTGTGAATGGCGCGGACCTCGCCGGACATACCCTCGTTGACGATGGCGATGATCTGCGGCGTGCGGGGCTGCGGGAAGATATGGTCTACGCCGTCCATCCAGAGCAGATGATTCGTGTTCGGACGCTGCGCCAGCGACTCCTCGTAGAGCGAGCGCGCCTCCTGCAATACCTGCTCCCGATCCAACTCTCCCCCATCTGCCCTCACCCCTGGCCCCTCTCCCACGCTGCGGGAGAGGGGAGAGACTTCACCCCCGGCCCCTCTCCTTAGCAAGGAGAGGGGAGTGTGGGAGAGCGTCTGGCGGAAGTGGTAGAAGAAGTTGCTGTAGGCCGTATCGTCGGGCATTTTGATGCCGAGGACTTCGGAACCATCCGGCGAACGCCAGAGGAACTCGCTGTCCACCTGGTCGGTCGTGATGCCGCGAAACAGCACGGCGTTGTCTATGCCGAAGCCGCGCAAAATCTGAGGGGTCTGTGAGATATGGCCGAAAGCGTCCGGCGCGTAGCCGACGCGGGTATAGTTGCCCCATGCCGCGCACTGCCGCCGTCCCAGAAGCAGGTTCCGAATGATCGCCTCCCCACTGACCAGAAACTCGTCCGGCTGAATGTACCAGGGGCCGACGTAAAGCCGCCCGCTGTCAAGAAGCTCTTGCAGGCGCTCGCGGTTTTCCGGGCGTATCGCCAGATAGTCTTCCAGCACAATCGTCTGCCCGTCGAGATAGAAATGCCGGTAGTCGGGGTTCGTTTCCAGCAGGTCGATCAGGAAATCCATCATCTCGACGAGCCGCCAGCGGAACTCCTGGAACGGGCGATACCATTCGCGGTCCCAGTGGGTATGCGAAACGACATGGGCGGTATACATGGTGGCTGTGTCTCTTTTGGGATGAGGTTGAACTTCGTCCTATAAAGGTTGTACCACCTGGGCCGTTTCTCCTCCTGCGCAAAAGGTTTGCGCTAAATCTCGCGCTTCCACTTGACAAATCGCAAAAATGTGCTACACTTCTTTATAAGAAGATAGAACGTTCTATCATGGGCCGATAGGATGGAAGTGAATGGCGACTCTGCGTGATGTGGCAAAACGGGCCGGTGCCTCCGTGTCAGCAGTCTCGGAAGTGCTCAACGGCAAGGGGCGGCATACGATCCGGGTCGGGCAGGCGACCCGGGAACGTATCTGGGCAGTAGCCAAAGAACTTGGCTATACGCCCAACCCGATTGCCCGCAGCCTGGTCACGCGCAAGACCGGCGTGCTCGGGCTTGTATTCCCCTACTCCGGCGCGTTCATAGACCGCAATCCCTTCTGCACGCAGGTGATGTCGGGCGTCTTTGAGGAAGTGGTGCGGGAGCGCTACAACCTGATGCTGCATACCGCACTCGGCGATGATTGGAGCACCGTGGAGGAGAGCGCGCTGCTAGATCCCCGGGTGGATGGGCTGCTGCTGGTTCTCCCGTCACCGCATAGCCCTGTGATCGCGCGCTGCCTGCGGGAAGGGTTTCCGTGCGTTGCAATCGTCTATGAGCCGGATTCGGACGATGTTTATACGGTCAACGCCGATGAATTTACCGGCGGAAGGCTGGCGACGGAGCACCTTTTAGAATTGGGGCATTGGCGCATCGCGCATCTGGTTGGCACTCCAGGCATCGCGACGACGGAGCCGCGCAAACAGGGCTACCTTGCGGCGCTGGCGGCGGCGGGCATTCAGGCCGATCCAGCGCTGCTTGTTCCGGCAGGCTTCGACTGGCAAAATGGATATGAGGCCATACGAACGCTGCTAGAACGTCCCTCTTCCCAACATCCGACCGCCATCTTCGCTGCCAACGACCTGTGCGCCGAGGGTGCGATGCACGCCTTACGGGAACGCGGCCTGCGCGTACCGGAGGATATGGCCCTGGTCGGGTACGATGATACCTGGTTTGCAACCATGACTCACCCCCCGCTGACAAGCGTCTATATGCCGATCTATGAGATGGGCGTGCTTGCCGCACAGATGCTTATCGCACTGGTAGAAGGCCGAGAAGTGGCCGACCGCCAGCCTGTCTTGCCGGTTCGCTTGAGTGTTCGTGAATCCAGCGGCCCGATCTCATCCTACTGAGGTCCCGCCGTGCTTAAGGAGCAATATCATGTCTCGCAGATGCGCTTTCACGCTCATTGAACTTCTCGTCGTTATTGCTATTATCGCCATCTTAGCGGCGATCCTGTTTCCGGTTTTTGCCCAGGCCAGGGAAAAGGCACGACAGACCTCCTGTCTTTCTAACCTCAAGCAGACTGGCCTAGCGGTTCAAATGTACGTCCAGGACTACGACGAGACGTTCCCCAAGGCCGAGTTCTGGAACTCCAGCACGCCTTTCAGCAACTATTACATGTGGAGCAGTCAGCTCTGCATCCAGCCCTACATAAAGAACAAGGACATCTATCGCTGTCCTTCCGACAGCTTCAGCGCCGGACACGATGCCGCCTATTACGGCCTCCCGCCTAACCGCGAGCCGGTCCCGATTACCTACCTCGCCAACGCCATCAGCCCGTTTTGGCCGATGTGGGGCGTGGACAATCCGCAGGGCCTGTTCACTTTTGGCCCGGAATTCGGCGGGGTGCAGGTCGGTGCGACCGCTCTGGCTGCCGTTGCCGCTCCTGCCGACATGGTGATGCTGTCAGAAGGCAGGAAGGAATACTACGACAGCCTTTACGGATGCGGGCAGTGGCTTAATAACGAGATAGACTGGTGCTACGTCGGCGCCGACATCTATGGGGACTGGATTGTCTATCTGTTTGCCTACGCGAGTCCCTCGGATAACTGGTATCGAGCCTGGCGCAAGCATTCCGGCGGGGCCAACTTCCTGCTCAGCGACGGACACGCTAAGGCCCTGCGTCCCGCCGATCTGCTCGATGGGAAACGCTGGATCGTTAACGCGCCGAACGCACAGTAGGAGTCGCTTGGAATGAAAAAAGTGAGTTGTCGGGGCGCTGTTATCCTCCTGGCGGCCTGCCTCGTATCGGTCCCGGTTGCGGGCTGCCATCGGGAGGATGACGGGTTGTCCCCCAAGCAGAGACAGACTGTAGATCGGCTCGACGAGATAGCCAAGAAGTCTGGCGGCGACTGGGACAAAGTCTCCCAGGCCGACCGGGACTACCTGGTCAACGAGGTGGCTCACGGCAGCGAGCAATCCGCGAAGATGATGCTGATGGCAAAAGGAGGCAAAATGCACGCCAATCCCGGCGGGCCTCCGAACAGATAACGGCAGCACACACTACAGACTGTGACAAAAGCCCTCAACCTAGAAGATCTCACCCCCGACCTCTCTCCTTCTCAAGGTTCAAGGGCGGACACTTATTGTTCGACGGGCTAAAGCCTTCGCTGGGTGGCCTCCGGCCCAGTCTCCCCCTACGGGGAGACCTACCAGTCTCTCAGTCGGTACGTGTCCGCGTAGGTGTCGCAAGGCGGAAGGCCGAACCGTTGAGGCTCGACCCTTGCAGTCACTGGGCGGGACGCCACAGAGCGAAGGAATTCTATTCCGTCGCTAACAGCGACTGTCCGCCCCTGAACTTCTCAAGCAGAGGAGAGAGGAAAAGTTGGGTCACCCCCTTCCCTCGTAGGGAAGGGGGACGGGGGGTTAGGCATACTCATAGGTTTTTTAGCCCTGGATCGATCCCTGATGTACCACTTCTTTGCCTTGTTCACACTCTCCTTGATGACGCTTTGCAGCTCTCCTGTGGGCGCAGCAAGCGCCTCACAAGCGCCACCCAGACTGGATAAGGCGGGCGCTCCCTTCACCCTTCGACTCCATGAGGGCGTGTGGTGGCTGGTAACGCCGGAAGGAAAGCCGTTCTTTTCTCTGGGCGTCTGCTGCGTCAATCCGGGCGCTTCCTGGCTTGAATATAACGGGAAAAATCCCGGTTACGCGGCCTGGCAGCACTATCCGGATGCCGTCTCCTGGGCCGATATGACGCTGGAACGGCTGAAGTCCTGGGGCTTTACGACCATCGGTGGCTGGAGCGACTATGCCACCTTGAAGCGCTCCCAGCACATGGATAGGCCCTATACACTGGTACTTCATGTCGGTTCCTCAGCGGGCGCGCCCTGGTGGGATATGTGGGATCCCAAAATCATCCATACCATGGAAGAGGTCGCCAGGAAGCAGATACTTCCGGTGCGCGATGACCCCCACCTTCTCGGCTACTATAGCGATAATGAGATGGGTTGGTGGAATGCCGCGCTCTTCAAGATGACGCTGGAGCATAAGCCGCAGAGCGGGCAGCGGAAACGTCTGCTTCACATACTGCGCGTCCACTATCACGACGACTGGGAGAAATTACGCCAGGATTTTGTGCCGGAGGGCGCCAACAGTTTTTCCGCGCTCGAACGGAGCGGCAAGCTCTATCTGCGACCCGGCGGGAACGGCATGAAGGAGATCAAGTCCTTTATCCGTCTCGTGGCGGAGCGTTACTATGCGCTGGTGCGCCAGATTATCCGCAAATATGATCGTCGGGGCCTCTTCCTCGGAGACCGTTATCAGTCCTTCTACTACCCGGAGGTCGCGCAAGCCGCGCGTCGCTATGTGGATGTCGTCTCCACAAACTTGAATGCCAACTGGAAGGACGGCACGTTCGCTCGGTTTTATCTGGATACGCTCCACGCCCTGACGGGCAAGCCGATCATGGTAGGCGAGTTCTACATGACGGCAACGGAGAACCGCACCGGCAATACCAATGATAACTCCGGCTTTCCGGTGGTCCCCACGCAGAAGGAGCGCGCAGTGAATGCCCGCGTGACACTGGAGCGGCTTGCCGGCACGCCGTACGTCGTCGGCGCGGACTGGTTTCAATATTACGATGAGCCGAGGTTCGGGCGTGACGATGGAGAAAACTACAACATGGGGCTGGTGGATATTGACGACCGGCCTTACCAGGAGATAACAGCCGCATTTGCGATGCTGGACCTGAACCGTCTCCATGCCTCTCCTGCACCGCCGCGCCCGGACGCCACTGCGGGCGTGCCGCCTGCGCCCGAGGAGCCGATGGGGCACTGGAAGCCGCTGGAGGCCCTTTGCTATTGGGACCGTGAGCGCGGGTTTGTGCCGCCGAAATCCCGGTATCCCCTCGCAGACATGTACCTTTGCTGGGATAAAGAGGCCGTGTATGTCGGCCTGTACGCCCCGGATTTCATCGAGGATATCTACTATAAGGACAAGCACGTTCCCGAAGTGGACCGTATGCAGTGGTCACTCACCGTCAATGGCAAGCGGCCCTCCTTGCGTATCCATCTGGGAGCCGGACGCCCGCCCACCCTCCAGGGCGTCGGGATCGGTCCCAGGGATGTCGCCAACCTGGAACAAAGCGTTCGGAACACCGCGGTTGTCAGGTTGCCTGCCGCCCTCTTCGGCAAGCAACGTTTACAGGCGGGCGATACCATCCGGCTTGTATCTACTCTCCTGACCCACGCCCGCGCCTATAAGGTAGAATGGATGGGCGAGTTTACCTTAGCCTCCCGATGATAGATAGCTATTTGAGTTATTACGGCTCGGTGGCGGTCATTTGCGGGGCCGGAGCAAATCCGAGCAGGTTGCGGGTCAGTTCGCCACCGCCGATCAGCAACTCCTCTAGCGCCAGGTGGAAATGATTATCCATGAGGCGCAGCGTGCCGTTATTCCGCGAGTTCTCTTCCGCCGCGATAAGCGCCGCCTTCCGCACCAACTCTTTAATAAAGGCCGGACTGGCTCCCTCTGTTTTGGAAACGACGCGATCCGTATTGTCGAGGGCAAGGTCCAATCCTCGCCCGTAAAGCTGGAGCAGGCGGCGTCGGCAATCGGCATCTGGCAGAGGAAACTCGATGGCCTGATCAATGCGTCCGGGGCGCATGGCGATGGCGGCCTCAATCGCCTGCGGACGGTTGGTGGTCAGCACAAAGATGACCTCGGCGTCCGATTCCAGGCCATCCATCTCGTTGAGCAGTTGGTGCAGCGAAATCGGGTAGGCCGGATGGCGGTGCTCGTCGCGCTGCGAGGCGATCAGGTCCACATCCTCCATGATGACCAGCGAGGGAGCCAGCATGCGCGCCAACTGGCAGCACTGCTTGATCAGCCAGAGTTCCTCCCCGGCCATGAGCAGGACCGTGACGCCCTGGAGCGACTGGCCGAGCCATTTGGCGGTGTAGGTCTTGCCGGTGCCAGGCTTGCCATGAAACAGCAGTCCACGCTTGACGGAACGACCGCTGCGGCGCAGGGCGTTGGCGTGCTTGAAGAAGCCGACCGTGTTGCGTTCCAACAGCGTCATTGTCGCTTCCGGCAGGATGATCTCGTCGCGAGAGACGGTTGGAAACCGATGGAAGGTGATCTGCTCGCCGCCGCAGCACAGGGAAAGGATTTTGCCGCGGTAGACGCTCGACTCGTGCGCCCGCCGGCGAATCTCCCTAGAAAGCCTGCCGCCAGATCCTCGTCCGGACTCATCACTTCCAGTTCCAGCGCCCCACGATGAAACATGGCGTCGCGCCGAACGTGCGCAGCGAAGTTGCCCCGGTCGGTCTTGATTAGAAAAATTCCCCGCTCGACGCAGGACATCTGCTGATCTACATCCACATCTACCATGCGATACTGGACGGGTCCGATTTTCATGCCGAGGAAGGAGCTCATCATGACGCTTTTCTGCCCCGCCAGTTTCGCCAGAGAATCCTGGAATCCCATGATCGAGCCGGTGTAGCCGATGACCCGCATCTGTGCCAGATGTGCCTGCTCATACTGCTCCAGCGCGATCTGTAGATTGGGCAGTTCGACCGGCAAAAAGCTGTGGCTCACCACCGGCAACTGGTAGGGGGCGCGCCCGAAGAAGCGGTGCAGTGCCTGAACCAGCGTGCGCCGTCCAAAGAGAAGTCCCAACGCCTCTTCCTCCTTGCACACTATGACAGGCAGCGTCATGGGCATCCCGGCTTGCCTTTCCGGTAGGCGCCAGGCGTCAGGCCCAGTGTCGTCCGAAACACGCGGATAAAATAGGCCGCCTCCCCGAAGCCGGATTGCTGGGCCACCTCGGTCACCGTCGCATCGGTGGCCCGGAGCAGAGTCTTGGCCCGTTCCAGCCGCAGATACCGCAGGTAGTCGCGCGGCGTCCGTCCCATCACCTTTGAGAAGACCTCCGTAAACCGATCCGGCGAGAGACACACGGACGCTGCGACCTGCTCGATGCGCAGCGGCTCGGTGAAGTGCTCATCCATGTAGCGCACCGCCGCCGCGATATTGGCCGGGTGCAGCGCGCAGGCCGGTTCGGAAGCCGAGATCGTCTGAGCCTGATTGGCCGCATAGCGCCGCGCCAGATGGACCAGCAGGCGCAGAAACAGCCCGCGCGTGAGCAGGGTGCCGCTCGGCGTACCGGATTGCCACTCCGCGCGCAGTTCCGCGACGGCTTCCGCGATGGGCGCATAGGTATCCGGCGTCAGATGCAGCCAGCGGCCTCGGAAACCGCCGCTCTCCGCGCGAAGCAGCGGCCCCTCAATGAACAGTTCCCGAAAGCCCGGAGTCGCCATAAGCGTTCCCAGCGTCGCCGAATCAAATATCTCCGGCAGAAAATGAAGCGTATCCAACTGGAGATTTTCGCAGCCGGAAAAGTAGTGGGCCATGCCCGGTCCCATCACATAAACATCCCCGCGCGCCACCCCATAAGGCTCGCCATCAATGATGTGCGTGCCCCGCCCCTGCCGCACAATATAGAGCGAGAGAAAGTCGAGATGGCGATTAATGAATCTCTCGAACCACCCGTGAATGTTATCTATCCAGATGACAAGCGGAAGATGCTCGGCGGCGGTATGCGGGCAGCCGGACGCCAACTCCTGAAACCGGTGATTGTAAACAGGCAGCTCGTTCTCTACTGTAACCATGGTTCCTCTGTCTGTCGATAATAGCATTAAAACGTGGACGGCGGGCAACGGGTGCTTCTGTGCATCACGCGCCCTGTCTGACAATAATGGAATGGAAGGCCGCTTAAGGCGCAGAACGGCCGGTATTACTGGCCCACAAATGGCTACAATACCGGAAAAATCCAAGTTTCCATCGCCAATGTTCTATACAAACGCGCTATTCCCTGCTAAACTGTTCCCAAAACAGGAAAGGCAGGTGAAAACGAGAGTGAAAGCAGGCGGTGTTGCCTCCCAAAAAGTCAGTCTCCGGACCACTCTGATTCTCCTCGCCATCCTGGCGATCCCGGCTTTTTTCTGGTTTCGTTATCTATACAACACTTATGTTGCAGATAACGTGTCGCCGGAAATGGCGCGGATGCGAGACGCCATGATGCGGCCCCATCCCATGCCCGGCGTGCATCCATCCACTAAAGCGAAACCTATCCCGCAAAAGAAAGGAGACAAAAAACCGGCCCCCTGAAGCCGACCTCTCTGAGCAAGAACCCTCTCTTACCGAAAGCAAAGAGCGCAAGCGCTTTGTCCGGCCTGTCCTGGCTTCTCTTAAGGAGATTTTTCATGAAAAGGCAGAGGATCGGATTTACCCTGATTGAACTGCTCGTCGTGATCGCGATTATCGCCATTCTCGCGTCTATCCTGTTCCCCGTCTTCGCCCGCGCCCGGTCCCAGGCACGCAAGACCGTCTGCCTGAGCAACATGAAGCAGATCGGCCTGGGCCTGATGATGTACTCGCAGGATTACGACGAAACCTACGCGCCGGCGCAATGGCACACCGAGTATGACAAGGGTGGCTGCGCGGCCTCGTTCTTCGGCTTTGGCCGAATCGGTGGACTGTTACAACCTTATATCAAGAATAAGGGCGTCTTTTTCTGCCCGGAAGATACCTGGGTCTCGAACACCACCGGCATCAGCATGGGCTATAATGGCCCGCCCTGGGGCATCCCGGACGCCGACGGCGGCTATGGCGACCAGATCGGGCCGGAAGGTCCGAGCCAGCGTCAGGTGCAGTTAGCCAGCCTCGGCCAGGGAACCACCAACTTCAAGAACCCCGATAATGGCGTCGAGTGCGACGGCATGCCGGTCATCGTCGGGACGGCGCAGGCCAAGATTGAGAATCCTGCCGGAAACTGGGCTATCGGAGACCTCTGGCCCTGGATTCACGAGCCTAAGTATGCCGGGGGCAATCTCGCCGTGCCCGACCCCTGGACCGGCGCTCCGCCGCGCGCCTCCAACATCGTCTATGCCGACGGCCATGCCAAGTACTTCAATAAGAACTTCATCAACCTGGCAGGCAACACCGGCTTCAAGGGCGGCTTCCCGTGGTAGCCCTCAGGAGAAGACGATGAACAAAGTCCTCAGCGGTCCTGTCATCGTGGGCGCGCTGGTTGTCGTCCTTCTGGCCATTGTCGTCTTCGGCTATCTCTACCTGGTCGGCGGCAGATCCAACCAAAGGCCGACATTTAGCGACCCCAGGATGAATCGCATGTATCCGATGGCCCCGGTGAAGGGGGCGAGTAGTAACCCGTAACAGCGATGCGGCCCCTACCCCTAACCCCACCCCCAATTCTAGGGGAGGGGGAATAGACCTCACCCCCAGCCCCTCTCCTTCTCAAGGAGAGGGGAGAGTCAGCGTTGGCTTTTCCTCCCCCTTCTCCCTAGCAGGGAGAAGGGCCGGGGAGGAGGGGAGAATAAGGCTTCTCTCTTCCCCCTCTCCTAGAATTGGGGGTCGCCAGGCGGAGGGGTGTGGCAAGGCAGAGCCGTGTCGCAAGGTGTCGCAAGGCGGAGGCAAGGGCCGTAACCTTGCCGACCCTGGCAGTGGGGCGAACCATGGCAGGCCCGACCCTTGCAGTCCATTGTAGCCCCGACCCGAGCAGTGGGGACAGGGGGTGAGGGCCAGAGCGGTTGACACAGAAAGAAAGTCGTATGCCTCAGCGACGATTGCACCCTGAATCGTCCCGTCATAGCCATACCGCCGATTCCGCCTTCCCCCCGCCCGTTTCGGAGACAGGTGAGGGTAAGGCGGAATCTCTTGTAAGATGCACAGCACACGCCTGGTGGACAATGGTAGGCGCGCTTCTGGTCCTTCTGCTCGGCACACCGGGCTGTAGGATGGGGCCGCCGGTCGGCCATGTGGCGGCGGCTGCCGAGAAAGTCGCGCCCAACGGCAAAGAGAGCGCCTCCCTGCCTCAGAAGGAGGTCGCCGCCGTCCCTGTGCGCTTCCGGAACGTGACAGGCGAGGCTGGAATCCATTTCCGCCTGGACAACGGTGCGCGCGGCGCGCACCACTTTATCGAGACCACGACGGGCGGCTGCGCCTTCTTCGACTATAACAACGACGGATACCTCGACATCTTCCTCATCCAGGCCGGGCCGACGCCCGCCTCCACCGCCCACCCGACCGCCCTGCCGCCCGGAGAGACCGCCCGCCCACCCTGCGCCCTCTACCGCAACAACGGCGATGGCACCTTTAGCGATGTGACGCATGAGGCCGGCCTGGACTTCGATCAGGGCTATGCGCAGGGCGTTGCCGTGGCCGACTACGACAACGACGGCTGGCCCGACCTCTATATCACCGCGTATGGCGGCAATCATCTGTTTCATAACGAGCTAGGGAAGTTGGAACAGGAGAAAGGGAAAGGGGACAAGTCCCTGCCCCCTACCCCCTACCCCCTACACCCTGTTTTCAAGGACGTGACCACCTCCGCCGGAGTTGCCGACAACGCGCACGGCCCCCGCTGGAGCACCAGCGCCGCCTGGGGCGATTATAATAACGACGGTCGCCTGGACCTGCTCGTCTGCCACTATGCGCGCTGGACTCCAGAGAAGGATTCGCCCTGCAGCAACCCGAAAGGAATGCGTGCCTATTGCAGCCCGGACCTCTACGCGCCCGAATCGCCCGCGCTCTATCGCAACAACGGCGATGGAACGTTTACTGAGGTGACGCAGCAGGCAGGCCTGAGCCGCCTGAAGGGGCGCAACATGGGCGCTGTCTGGCTCGACTACGATGGAGACGGCTACCCGGATATCTTCATTTCCAACGACCTCATGCCTAATCTGCTCCTGCACAACAATCGCAACGGCACGTTCACCGAGCAGGGACAGCGTACCGGCGTGGCCGTCATGGAGACGGGAGTGCCGCTGGCGGGCATGGGCATCGGGGTCGGCGATTACGATAACAACGGACGGGAAGACCTGATAGTCACCAACTTCTCCAACCAGCCCAAGATCGTCTTCCGCAACACCAATGGGAAACTGTTCAGCGACGAGACCTTCTCCAGCGGTATTGGCAGCACGACGCAGTTAGTGCTGGGCTGGGGATGCGAGTTTGTAGACTACGACCTGGACGGCTATAAAGACATCGTTGTTGGCAACGGCCACGTCAACGACGACGTGGAAACCTACAGCCAGGGCATTTTCTACCGCGAGCCCAAGCAACTGTTCCATAACCAGCGCGACGGAACCTTTGTGGAAGACCCGGCCAGCCTGGCCGATATGGCCGAGCCGACCACGACGCGCGGCCTCGCGGTCGGCGATTACGATAACGACGGCGACGCCGACGTGCTCGCCAACAACCACAACCGCGAAGCGCAGCTTTTCCGCAACGACGGTGGCAGCCGCAACGCCTGGATCACTTTCCGCACGGTCGGCACGAAGAGCAATCGGGACGGCATCGGCGCGAAGCTCTGGGTGCGGTGCGGTCCGCTCCAACAGTATGCGGAGGTGCGCTCCGGCTCCAGTTTTGCTTCGCACAGCGATCAGCGCATCACGTTCGGGCTGGGGCAGGCGCAGCAGATCGATTTTGTGCGCGTTCGCTGGCCGAGCGGTATCGAGGAGACGATACGCGGCCTAGCGGCGCGTCGGTTCTATGTCTTGAAAGAAGGAAGCGGCGCGGCAGCAGATACTCGAATCAGACCGCTCGCGCACGCGCCAAAAGGAAAGCCATGAAGGGTTATCGTCGTCTGGTCGTCTTGATCGTTATCCTCATTATCGGGGCGGGTGTCTCCGCCTGGGTCAATGTTCCGCCCTGGCTGACGCGCCGCCGCGCCGCCGATCACTATCGGCAGGGGCAGGAATTTGCGCGCAAAGGCGTCATGGACAGCGCGCTGGCCGAATGGCGCATCGCCACGCGCCTTGACCCCGACTATCCCGAACCATATCACAGGGTTGGCGAATTCCTGCTCAACCAGGCGCAGCGGCCCGATCTCGCCGGGGAGGTCTTTGCCCGTCTCGCGGTGATCGATCCCGATGGCCCCCATGTCTATTGCAACTATGCCAAAGCGCTTGCCCTGCAAAATGAGATGGCCGAAGCGCGCCAGTATGCGCAACTGGCCGTCAAGACGGAGCCGAACTGTGGGCTGGCCCACAATATGCTCGGCGTCGTTCTCACGACCGACCAGCAGGTCAGCGCGGGCCTCAAGGAGCTAGAGCGCGCCTGCGCGCTGTCGCCGCAGAATAACGACTTCGCGTTGATACTGGCGCAAGCCTATCTGGATACCTCGAACTTCACGGGCGCGCAGCGGACGCTGGAGGGCGTCCTCCAGCGGTCTCCCGACAATGCGCGGGCGCACTACATGCTGGGATGGGCCATCATACGCAAATCGCGCGCCCCGGACGCGGTGGAGAAGGCGCTCGGCCACTTCCGCGAGGCGGCCCACCTGGAGCCGGACGACGCCGAGGCGTATAGCGAATGGGGCAAACTGCTCTTGCAGACCGGGCGCACGGCGGAGGCCGTCCAGGTGCTGTCGAAAGCCTGGGAGTTAAATCCGCGCATCGTACAGGTCGCCCACAACCTCGCTGCCGCGTACCGGCAGGCCGGGCAGGAACCGAAAGCGCAGGCGATGGAGAAACAGGAGCAGATTCTGCTCGAACGGATCACCCGCCTGCGCGTGCTGGAGAAAAAGGCGAAGGCCGATCCGCACGACCTCGACATCGTCTTAAAGCTGGCGGAAGCGGAGATGCAGGACGGCAATCTGACCGATGCCATGCGCTACGTTCAGGGCGTCCTGCGGGTGCGTCCGGCGGACCGCGCCGCGCTGGAGCTTCTCGCTCAGATCTACGCGGTCGGCGGCAAACCGGACATGGCGGAAGCGGTGCGCGTGCACCTGCGCACACTGCCCGGCAGCCCGATAAAATAAGAGGGAAGCGCCCAGTTACGTGGGCCTCCGATAAGGCCGCCGTCGTGTTGGCGGCAGGCTAAACCCTGCCGCTGTGGGGCTTACAGCCCGCCGCCCACCTGCGTGGGCGGGAAATTCCACCTCTACTAATGGGCAGTCAAGGAGCCAGAGGCGCCATTGAGGAGCCGTGCCAAGATGAATCTTGCATCCCACCTGCGGGAACTTGACGAACAGGGCTTTACGTTGCTGCCGGGTTTTGTTGACCGCGAGACCACCGCAGCTATCCGCGCCTTCATTGACGAAACCCTGCGCGCCGGGTACACGCCGCTATCGGATCGCGGCAGCACCCGCTTCCACTATCGCATCTGCCATCCC
>Ga0209810_1000464_pt1 | contig 89651 bp, 80 predicted proteins | sample Coa_R1_7_FD_187159 | JGI IMG/M metagenome (GOLD analysis project Ga0209810, IMG submission 187159) | Surface soil microbial communities from Centralia Pennsylvania, which are recovering from an underground coalmine fire - Coalmine... | ecosystem: Environmental > Terrestrial > Soil > Unclassified... | reverse complement strand
TCATCCCACCAGTCCTCGTCGGTCGACCTCACCGACCAGCAGGCGCACGATCTAACCGTAGAGCTCGAACACTCCGCCGCCGCGAGTGCTGACCTGCTGGTGGCTCGGGACCAGCCTCACCGACTTAATGGCTCGGGTGGTCGACCCCCATTAGCCGCCGGGGACTGACTCCGCCTACTCTTTCCGGACAAATCGGTCCTCTGGGGTCGGTGTCTGCCGGAGGAGGTTGGCGTGAAGCGTTCCGTCCTGGGCCCGCTGGTGGCGTCGGTGGCCGTCCTGGGCCTGGCCCTCACCGGGGTGGCGGTGGCCGCCCCGCCCAACATCGCCGCCGTGCCCCGAGCCCACTGCGGCCCACGATCCCACCCGGAGCTGGGCCTGCAGGGGCGGGTGAGCGCCCGCGATGTCGCCGACGGGTACGCCGAGCAGGGCTACACGTGCAACACCGAGCTGGTGGGCCATTTCGGCACGACCGGGGGCTACCGCAACTACCGCTACGTCGACGCCGCCGGCCACGTGTGCGCCTTCTACGACACGACCCTGCTGTTCCCGACCAACGCCCTGCAGGGCAGCACCCACACCACCGGCGTGTTCGTGCTCGACATGTCGAACCCGGCCCGGCCGGTGCACACCGCCACCCTGTCGACCCCGGCCATGCAGTCCCCCCACGAGTCGCTCAGCCTGAACGTCAAACGGGGACTGCTCGCCGCCGACCTCGGCAACCCGCTGGCCTACCCCGGATACGTCGACGTCTATGACGTTTCGAAGGACTGCCGCCACCCGGTCCTCGACTCCAGCCTCCCGGTCGGTGTCCTCGGCCACGAGGGCACCTTCTCCCCCGACGGCCGGACCTTCTGGGTCAGCTCGGCCGGTGGAGGGACCCTGACCGCGGTCGACGTCACCGTGCCCCAGGCACCGAAGATCCTGTGGACCGAGCGGGGGATCGATCCCCACGGGCTCAACGTCTCCGACGACGGCAACACCCTCTACATCGCCGACCTGGGCAACAACGGCACGACGCCCGGGTTGACCGTGCTGGACGTGAGCCAGATCCAGCGGCGGGTGTCCGCTCCCCAGGTCCGCCAGATCAGCCACATCACCTGGCCCTCGGTCAGCATTCCCCAGGTGCCCCTTCCGGTGACCATCGGCGGCCACCGGTACCTGGTCGAGATCGACGAGTTCGCCACCGACGGCGGCAACGGGGGAGGCCCGGCGACGGACCCCAACGCTCAGGTCGGGGCGGCCCGGATCATCGACATCGCCGACCCAGCCCACCCCCACGTGATCTCCAACATCCGCCTCGAGGTCAACCAGCCAGCCAATCGGGCTGCGATCCTGGGCGACCCCGGCGCCAACAACTCGCTGCAGGGATACGCCGGCCACTACTGCGCCGTCCCCCAGCGCAACGACCCCGGCATCGTCGCCTGCTCGTTCATCCTGTCGGGGCTGCGCATCTTCGACATCCGCGATCCCTACCACCCCCGCGAGATCGCCTATTTCAACGCCCCCGTCCACCCGAGCTCCACGGGGGGCCCCGGCAGCAACTACGCCATGAGCGCCCCGGCCTTCGACCCGGCCCACAGCCAGATCTGGTACTCGGACGGGAACGACGGCTTCTACGCCGTCAGGGTGGTGAACGGCGTCTGGCCCTTCTGAGGGCCGGCCCAACCAGGATTCACCGCCCAATCGGCTCAGACCGGCCGTGGCGCGCTTTCGGCGCGCCCCCGGGGCTGGGACACTGGCCTCCAGGGTGCCCGACAACCGCGACCTAGGCGTCGCCCGCCACGGCGACGATCGTCTGAGGCTGGCCGCCGCCGCCGAGAACAACGAACTCGTCGGCGAGCTCAACGCCGCCGTCGCCCGGGCGGAGAGGCTCCAGTCGCTCACCGACGCCCTGGGCGACGCCCTGACCACCCCGGCGGTGGCCGACCTCATCGTGGCCATGGCGCCCGAGTTGCTGGGAACCGCCTACGCCACGGTCATGTTGATGGAGGCTGACGGTCGGTCGGTCCGCTTCCTCCGCCTGCAACCGGTTCCGGACCGGGTCGCCCGGCTCATGTCCCAGATCCCCGCCGGCGCCCGTTCGGCCACCGGTGACGCCATGGCCCTGCGCGAGCCGGTGTTCCACCGCAACCTGGACGAGTACCTCGGCGACTATCCCCACCTTCGCGAGGCCACCGAGGCCTTGGGGGTGAAGGCCCTGGCTCACCTGCCGCTGGTGGCCGGCCCCCGCCTGCTCGGTGTTCTGTCCCTGAGCTGGTGGGAGGAGCGCCAGTTCGAAGCGGACGAGAGACGCTTCCTCACCACAGTGGCGGGCCAGTGCGCCCTGGCCACCCAGCGGGCCGAGCTGTTCGAGCAGAAGAGCGAGGTCGCCACCATCCTGCAGCGGGCCATCCTGCCCGGCCGCCTGCCCCGCTCGGCCCGGCTGGCCTTCGCCGCCCGTTACCTGGCGGCGGAGACCGACATCGATGTCGGCGGGGACTGGTACGACGCCTTCCCCGGTCCGGACGACCGGGTCTGGTTCTCCGTCGGGGACGTGGCCGGGCACGGTCCGGAGGCCGCATCGGTCATGGGTCAGCTGCGCAACGCCATGCGGGCGTTGGCCTACGCCGGGCTGGAGCCCTCGGGCCTGATGGACGTGGTGGATTGCCTGCTGAGCCGGGCGGCGGAGGGGCCGGCGGTGGCCACCGCCATCGTGGCGGTGGGCGACCCCGCCACCGGCCGAGTGACATGGTCGAACGCCGGCCACCTGCCGCCGCTGCTCCTGCCGGCGGCCGGAGCGCCTTCGCTCATCGACGAGCGTCACGGTCCCCTGCTGGGAGTCGATCGGCCGGGCCGGCGCCAGGGGACCATCGAGCTCGACGTCAAAGACGTCCTCCTCTTCTACACCGACGGCCTGGTCGAGAACCGCGGCGAGCCGCTGGAGGCCGGCCTGGCCCGTCTGGTGGAGAGCGCCCACCACTGGTCGGCCGACGGCGGACCCGGAGCCGTCGCCGATCATGCCTTGGCCACCTCGCTGGGCGGGGGAGCCCGTCTCGACGACCTGTGCGTGCTCGCCGTCCAGCGGCAGGGCTGAGAACGCCGATCAGGCGGCGGAGTGGGTGATGGTGCCTTCGTAGGTGCCGGCCAGCTGGCCGTCCAGGGTGATGGTCAGCGTCGGGTCCCACGACGCTCGGTTGGGGCCGTTGGCGATCATGCTGCCGGCGGTGACCTGGTGGGCGACGACCGGCCCGCCCGCCCCGGTGAAGGAGGCGGTCGAGCTCACCGCGGTCAACCCGTAGCTCATGGCCCAGGCCGGGATCGTCTCCTGCGCCGCTGACGCCCCCGCCGGCACCGGGCCTTGGAGCACGAAGTCGCTGACCGAGGCCGTCGCCGTCCAGTCGTCGTTGAGCAGGCCGGTCCGAGTGTCGACGACGCTGACCGTGCCCAGCCCTCCCGTCGTCCACGACTCGTAACCGGACGGGGCCGAACCGAGATCGATGGCGGCCGAGCCGCCGGGAGCATCGACGCTGAGGGAACCGCCGGCCGTCAGTGTGATCGTCGCCGTGGTCGTGGCCCCGGCGGGCCACGCCAGCCCACCGGCTGTGGCCACCGCCCCGGCGGCGACCAGCAGCTTGCGGACCATCTCGCCAGCTCTACCACGGCCGGGAAACATCCAGGGCCTAACGGAGCGAAGGTTGATCGGAAGTTGGTCATCGACCGCCTCTACCATCGGCCGACGACATGGTCCTGGCCCATGCCTTTGGCGCCCGATACGACCTGCCGGTACCTCTCGTCTACTTCGTCACCGCCGGCGCCGCGGTCGTCTTCCTTTCCTTCCTGCTGGTCCTGCGCCGCGAGGTGGCCGCCGCCGCCGGGCCGGACGAGGGTGACGGTTCCTACGTGGCGGGCAACCAGCCGGTCATGGCTGTTGTCGCCCTGGTGGGCCTGGCCTTCCTGGTGGCCGCCGGCGTCATCGGTTCCCAAGAGATCCCCGAGAACATCGTCCCCACCGCCTTCTGGTTGGTGATCTGGATCGCCGTTCCCATCTCCTGCGGCGTGCTCGGTGACTGGACTCCGTGGCTGAACCCCTTTGCCATCGTGGCTCGGGCCGCTGACCGCGACGGACTGCGCAACGCGCTCACCGGCGCCCCCGACACCGTGGCCTGGCGGGGGGCATGGTGGCCGGCGGTGGTCATCTTCTTCGTCGTGGCGTCCGGCGAGCTGATCTACAACGGTTGGGCGACCCGACCCATCGTGACCGGGGTGGGCCTGGCCGTCTACGCCCTCATCTCGGCCGTGGCCGGACTGGTGTTCGGCTCCGAGGCGTGGCTGCGTCGGGGCGAGATGTTCTCCGTCCTCTACTCGACCTGGGGCCGGCTGGGGTGGTGGCGCTTCCGCCGGCCGGGGCACCGAGGCTTCCTCGGAGGTCTCGACCAGCCCTTCGAGGCCAGCGCCGGCCGCATCACCTTCGTGTTCCTGTTGTTGATGTCGGTCACCTTCGACGGGCTGCTGGCCACCCCGGCGTGGAAGCGCTTCGAGCTGCAGCTACCCCCGAGTTTCTCGGTGGGGTCGGCCCGTTACGTGGCCGTGGCCGAGGTGGCCTTCCTCCTGCTGGTGGGGTTGGCCTGGACCGTGTTCGGCGCCTTCGCCCGTGCCGTGCGCGCCGTGGGCCGGATCGACCGGTCGGTGTCCGCCACGATCGTGGCCCTGATCCCGTCACTGCTGCCCATCGCCTTCGGCTACCTCGTCGCCCACAACTTCGACTACCTGTTGGTGAACGGGCAGCTCCTTATCCCGCTGGCGGGCAACCCGTTCGGCAGGCACGGCTGGCAGTGGTTGCCCGCCCCGTTCAACGACAGCTACCAGGTGCACAAGCAGCCCGTTCCCAGTGCGGCGATCTGGTACTTCCAGGTGGCCCTCATCGTGTTGGTCCACATTGCCGCGGTGATCGTGGCCCACCGGCACCTGGCCCGCGCCACCCGCAGCCGCCAAGATGCCCAACGGTCGGAATGGCCGTGGATCGCCGCCATGGTGGCCTACACCATGACCAGCCTGTGGCTGCTGGCCCAGCCCATCGTCAAGGAGCCGGCCAAGGCGGCCGCCCGGCCGCCCGCCCCTTCACCAGTGGCGTCGACCCTTCCCGTCGATGCCGGGCGCGCCCCGCCCGACACCGGCTAGAACACCGTCATCGGCGAGGGAGAGATGACAATGACGAGGTCGGCGCGCGCCCGACGATGGGTGACGGAGCTGGTGGTGTTGGCAGCGGTGGGCGGGGCGCTGGCCGCCTGTGGGGGCGGGGCCGGCGACATGCTTTCCGTCGGCGCTGTCTTCCCCCTGCACGGGATGCAGTCCACCCTGGCCACCCAAGAGCTGCGAGGAGTGCAGATCGCCGCCGACCTGGCCAACCGCCAGGGGGGCGTCGGCGGTCGCCCGATCCGTCTGGTGGTGCGCGACCTGGAGACCCGCGACGGCGCCCGGGCGGCGGTGGACTCCTTGCAGCGCGCCGGGGTCCCTCTCGTCGTCGGGGCGTTCTCCTCCCAGCTGTCGATGCCGGCCGCGGCCGCCGCGGCCAGTGACGGCCTCGTGTACTGGGAGGCGGGGGCGGTGGCCGACCGCCTGACCGGGCAGGGGTCGCCCCTGGTGTTCCGGGTGGGGGCGACGGGGGCGAACCTCGGCGCCAACTCGGGCCGCTTCGCCGCCACCCAGCTCGCCCCCCGCCTCGGCCTCGCCCCTGACCGGACCCGCGTCGCCGTCGTCTACGAGAACGACGCCTACGGCCAGTCGGTCGCCGGGGCGGCCGCCTCCGCCGTCCGCCAGGCGGGCATGCCGGTCGTCGCCGACGTCGCCTACGACTACTACTCACCCCATTGGGCAACGGTGCTGGGCCAGGTGGCCGCCGCCCGTCCCGATGTCCTGATCCTCGCCTCCTACATTCCCGACGGCGTGGCCTTCCGGCGGGCGATGCTGGCCGCCCACCTGCGCGTCGGCGCCCTCATCGGCTCGACCATGGCGGAGTGCGGGCCGAACTTCGGTGATGAGCTCGGGCCCCAGGCCGTCGGCGTGTTCGCTTCGGACCGCCCGGAGGGAGGCTTCAATCCCGGCGCCCTCGACCGGACCGGTCGACAGGACTACGCCGCCCTGGTAGCGGCCTGGCGATCCGAGACCGGGCAGTCCCAGCCGACCGAGGAGGCGCTGGCCGGCTTCGCCGCCGGCTGGGCCCTGTTCCACTACGTGCTCCCCCACAGCCGAGGTCTGACCCCCACGGCCATCGCCGCCGCCGCCCGGGCGACCACCCTCCCGGTGGGCAGGCTGCCCAACGGGGCCGGGCTGCGCTTCGCGGCAGGGTCCGATGTGGGGCAGAACCTGTTGGCTTCGGCCGTCATCTGGCAGTGGCAGGCCCCCCGCCACAGCGTGGTGGTGTGGCCGGCCGCCTACGCCACCGGGTCTCCCCGCTTCGTTCCCCTTCCGGCGTGACCGCCGCCCTCACCGGCCAGCGGGGGAGGGCCGGCCTGCTGGTGGCCGGACTCGGGCTGGCGGTGGCCGCCCGCTCCGTCGTGGGCGCCGCCGACCCCCGGGCGGCGCTTCTCTTCGCCGCCCTCCTGACGGTGGTGTCGTGGCTGTCGGGCTGGCGCCCGGCCCGGCCCGGGCCGGCCTGGTGGGGCTGGGGTCTCGTGGGAGCCGCCGGTCTGGTGGCCGGCCCCCTGCTGCGGGGCGCCCCTCGGTGGCACCCCGGCGGCTTCGGAGGATGGGCCGTGGTGGTAACGGCCGTGGTGGTCGGGGAGGAGGTCCTGTTGCGCGGCGCCCTCTGGCAGGCCCTGCAGCCCCGGCTCGGCGTCGCCGCCACCATCGGCGTGACGGCGGCGCTGTTCGCCGTCGTCCACCTCCCCCTATACGGGGCCCGGGCCCTTCCCCTCGACGTCATGGCCGGCGTCTGGCTAGGCGTCATCCGCTGGGGGAGCGGCACCCTCGCCGCCCCGGCCATGGCCCACCTGTTGGCTGACTGGGCCGGTTGGTGGCTGGCTTGAGGGTCCGTCGCCCCGCCGTGGCCACGGCCCTCGCCGGCGCCGCCCTGGTGGCCGGTTGGCTGGGCGGCCTGTTCGGCGCCGCGCCGCCGGTCTACGACGGGCTGCCCCTGTCGGCCGAGCCCTACCGCTACCTGCAGCCGCCACCCGGGTTGGCCACCACCGCCCCGCCCACGTCGGCCACCAAGACGGTGACGGTGACGCCCCAGGCCTCAGCGGAGACCATCGACGTCTCCACCGCCGAGGCCCCGCCCCAGGCCTCGATCCTCTTCTCGACGGACGGGTTGGCGGCGCCCGCCGGCACGTCCGTGGTCGTCAGGATCACCCCCGTGCCTCCTCCGGCACCACCAAAGTCGGGTCGGATCGACGGCAACGTCTACCAGTTCAGCGCCTCCGCCGGGTCCGCCCCGGTCGGGCTGGGCGCGGCCGGCACGGTGGCCAACCTCGAGCTGCGGGCGACCGGCGCACCGGGGAACCCCACCATCGAACGCTTCGACGGAACGTCGTGGCGGGCGGTTCCCACCACCCACGTGCCTCCGTCCGAATACACGACCGACAGCAACTCGCTCGGCGACTTCGCCCTCGTCCTGCCCCCCGGCCCACCACCCGGCGCCGGCGGCCCGGGCACCGGCGTGGTCGCCGGCATCGTGGTGGGAGCGGTGCTCCTCGTCATCGGCGGGTTGCTGTGGATCCTGCGCCGCACCCGCCGGCGGCGCCCACCGCCCGCTGCCGCCCGGGGCCGCCCCCGGCGCTGACGCGGCAGGGAAGCTCCAACGCTTCGCCGTCAGAGGCCATCAGCGCGCCTAACGATTCCCTGATCTTCTCCTCGTGGTCTCCCAACACGCCGGCCCGACACTGCCTGTGAGGTCGGAAGAGCCGACGGAGAGAAGGGAGAAGGCAATGCGTAGCAAGGCACTGGTTGCCGGGGCGGTGGCCGCCACCGCACTGGTTGGGGCGGCGGGGACCGCGTTGGCCACCACCAGCGGAAACGGGGGGACGCCGACCAGCGGCGCCACCACGTCCTGTGACGCCGACGCCCACTGGCCGGCCTACGTGCAGGGCATGCCGGACGGGTTCGACCCCGGCGACGACGGCGTCTATCTCTGGCACAACCCGAGCGGCGGGTGGGGCCTGCGGGTCTCGCACCCGGTGCTGCCTGGCAAGGCCAACCGGGTCGTGTTCAGCGGCGCCATCACCTCCCGGGGCACGATCGGAAGCGTGGTGAAGGTGCGCGACGAGAAGGACGACGTCGTGAAGGTGGGGCCCGACGGGCACACCCTCTACTTCCGCTTCGTCAACTACGGAGGGGTGGACGGCGTCGACTTCACCACCACCTGCACTCCCGGGCTGCGCGCCGGCTTCAAGGCGGACGGCACGGTCATCGCTACCCGCTTCGTCCACCTGGGTGACCACAAGGTGAGCCCCGGCTCGGACCCGTTCATCGTCCGGCGCTCCGACCGCGACGTCACCACCACCGCCCCGGCCACCGCCGCCCAGAACCCGCCGGCTTCGACACCGGCGGCGTAGGCCATCGCCGGCCCGTCCCCGTGGCGGGGGCGGGCCGGCGGATACCGACCGGATCGGGACGTTTGTCCTCTGGAAGAGCGGCGAACGGTGGTGAACACTGGGCTGCGGAGGGGACCGCGGGCGGAGTCCGTTCCCCCTCTACCGGCAGCGGGCGGTGGGGGTGCGTCGCCGGGACGCACAGGAGCAGAGGGAGGGTGACTCATGTACTTGTTCAGCCGCTCGGCTCGGCTTACCCCCGGCAGTCCCCGGGAGCAGATCGAGTGGGCGATGCACATCACCGAGAAGGTCAACCAGATCAGCGAGCCCCGGTTCCAGCTCTGGTCGAGGGTCTTCTCGCCTGGGTTCGGCACATTCGCGTGGACGACGGTCTGTCAGGACCTGATGGACCTGGAGAACGCCGAGACCAAGCTGATGCTCGACGACGGCTACCTGGGCCTGGCCGAGCACGGCGCCAGGTATGTGTCGGCCGAGGGCATCAACGACGGTCTGGTCTACCTAAGCTACGTCGACCCCGACGCGGCCACGATCCACGCCGAGTACTCGGTCCTCAACACCATGCAGGCGGCGCCGGGCTGCATGAGCAAGGTCCTGGAGCTCGGCCCGATCGCCGCTCAGCGGGTCCGGCAGGTGACCGGCGCGCCGACCGTGTTCGGCAGTGGTGTCACCGGCCCGGCCGGAGCGGTCGGCGTCATCGCCCTGTTCGAATCGCTGACCCAGCTGCAGGCGGCGGGCGACGCGGTGCGGGCGGACACCGAGTTCGCGGCGTTCGTCGACGGGGCGTCGGACATGTTCGTGCCGGGCAGCGCCACCCAGACGATCACCCGGCGTCTGGCCTGAACCGGACGCGAAGGTGGGGGCGGCGTGCTCGCCGCCCCCACCTTCGGCCTAGGCCGGTTGCCTATTTGGCCTTGGCGTAGTCCCCGAATCCGGCCCAGTCCACGATCACGCACGGATCGTCGCCGACCACCCAGGCGTCGTGCCCGGGGGCCATGGTCGCCACGTCACCGGGCCCGAACTCCATCTCCTCGCCGTCATCCATGCGGACGACCATCCGGCCGGAGACGAAGTAGCCGACGTGGGCCGCCTGACAGCTGTCGGTGCCGGCGATCGGCTTCACGTGCTCGGACCACTTCCAGCCGGGCTCGAAGGTCGCCCGCCCTACCGGTCCGCCCGCCAGGGTGACCAGGTCGAGGTGGCCCCGCCCGTCTTTGAACTGCCTGGTCTCGTCCGGGCTGTTGATGTTCTTGCGCTCCAACGCTGCCATCAGTGAACCCCCTCTGCGCCGGTGGACTGACCAGCCGGCCCAGTGGCGAGGGTATCGAGACGCGGCGGCCGGCGACAGGGCCTGGAAGCGGCAAAGCTCACGATTTGGCCGACAAGTCCGTCCGCAGGGCGGTGATGGCGCTGAGGATGTCGGTGATGCCCCCCTGGGTGCGGGTGTCCAGCCGGTCGACGATGAGCTCGGTGTCGTTGAACATCTTGTCGGCCCGGGCGTCGGCGGCCACGTTCTGGAGATTCTGGCCGACCATCAGGGCGGGCAGCAGGATCAGCTGGATCCAGTTGGAGGACACCCAGTTGATCAGCACGGTGAGGCTGTGCTGGTGGATCGCCGAGGGCAGGCTGATGAGGGCGATCCCGTTGAACACCCAGAAGGCCCACATGGTGCCGACCACCTTGGTCAGCAGCACCGCCACCTTGGCGTTGAAGTTGTCAGCGGCCTGAAGCTCGCGTCGGATGGAGGAGGGGGTGAGGGCCAGGGCCCCGGTCATGTGGTGACGGGTGTCGGGCGGGCGAGGTGCGGCCTGGTCCGACGACGGGTCGGCAGTGGTAGTCATTCGGGCTCCTCCTGTCCGGATGACAGAGATGATCCCAACTTCCGTCCCGCCGTTGGTGCATCACCGGACCTACGATCACGGCGACGGTGGCCAGAGGAGGTCAGAGGGTGAGCGGAGCAAGGGTGCTGGTGGGCACGCGCAAGGGCGCTTTCGTCCTGACCTCGGACGCCAAGCGCGACCGGTGGAAGATCGAGGGCCCCCACTTCGGGGGCTGGGAGATGTTCCACCTGAAGGGATCCCCAGTCGACCCCGACCGGATTTACGCCTCCCAGTCGACCGGGTGGTTCGGCCAGCTCATCCAGCGGTCCGACGACGGCGGAAAGACGTGGAACCCCGTCGGCAACCAGTTCAGCTACGAGGGCGACCCCGGCACCCACCAGTGGTATGACGGCACCCCTCACCCCTGGGAGTTCGCCCGGGTCTGGCATCTCGAGCCGTCGCTGACCGATCCCGACACCGTCTACGCCGGCGTCGAGGACGCCGCCCTCTTCCGCTCGGTCGACGGCGGGCAGAGCTGGCAGGAGCTCGCCGGGCTGCGGGGCCACGGCTCCGGCCCCGCCTGGCAGCCGGGCGCCGGCGGCATGTGCCTGCACACCATCGTCCACGACCCCACCGACGCCGCCCGGATGTTCGTCGCCATCTCAGCAGCCGGGGCCTTCCGCACCGACGACGGGGCCAAGACGTGGAAGCCGATCAACCACGGCCTCCACTCGGCCCAGCTTCCCGATCCCGACGCCGAGGTGGGCCACTGCGTTCACCGCATCGCCCTGCATCCGTCGCGACCGGGGACTCTGTACATGCAGAAGCACTGGGACGTCATGCGCAGCGACGACGGGGGGGATTCCTGGCACGAGATCAGCGGCGACCTCCCCACCGACTTCGGGTTCCCGATCGACGTGCACGCCCACGATCCGGAGACCGTCTACGTCATCCCGATCAAGTCCGACTCGGAGCACTATCCGCCCGACGGGAAGCTTCGGGTCTACCGCAGTCGGACGGGCGGGGGTGAGTGGGAGCCGTTGACCAAGGGGCTTCCCCAGCGACACTGCTACACCAACGTCCTGCGCGACGCCATGTCGGTCGACGGCCTCGATCCCTGCGGCGTCTACTTCGGTACCACGGCGGGACAGGTGTACGCCTCCTCGGACGAAGGCGACACGTGGACGGCGATCGCCAAGCACCTGCCCCCCGTCTTGTCGGTGGAGGTGCAGACCCTGTCGTGATCCGAGTGGTGCTGCCGGCCCATCTCCGCACCATTGCCGGGGTGGTCGGCGAGGTGAGGCTTTCGGTGGAGGGCGCCGTCACCCAGCGCTCGGTGCTGGACGCCCTCGAGGAGGCCTACCCGGCCCTGCGGGGCACGATCCGCGACCACGCCACCCAACTCCGGCGGCCGTTCGTCCGGTTCTTCGCCTGCGAGGAGGACCTCTCCCACGAGTCGCCGGACGCGGTCCTGCCGGATGCGGTGACCTCCGGGGCCGAGCCCTTCGTCGTCCTCGGAGCCATGGCCGGCGGTTAGACCTCCCGGTAGAACGCCTCGAGCAGCGAGGCCACCCCGAAGGAGGCGAGGCCGGCGGCCACCACTGCCAGGGCGGCCCGGCCGTAGGGCTGGTGGAGCAGGGTCCGCAGGGCCCCGTCCATGCCCTTGGCGTCCTTGGCCTGGCCGTTGACCGCGGCCGCCATCATCGAGGCGCCGATGGCCGCGAACACGAGGCCCCTCGTCACCTGGCCGAAGGTCTCGACCACCCGGGTGAACGAGTGCAGGCTCTGGGGCAGCCGGGTCTTCTCGATGTAGCGCTCGAAGCCCTGGGTGGCGGCCCACCCGGCCAGGCCGATGCCGCCGGCGACGATGGCCAGACCCACCAGGGCGAGCAGCTCGCGCCCGGCCGGCACCCCCAGCAGCTTCCTCGAGTAGGAGAAGGCGGCGTCCCCGCGCTTCGATCCGCTTCCGGCGACGACCACCGCCGCCCGGAAGCACAGCGCCAGGTAGGCGACACCGACGGCACCCCATCCGACCCGCTTGGCCACCTCGGCCTCGTCGGCGCTGGTCGGGTCACCGGCCACCGCCTGCAAGAGCCGCCACCCGGCGTAGCAGGCGAACCCCACGGCGAGGATGACCAGCAGGGCGGGGCCGGCCGGCTGGGCGGCCAGCTCCTCGAGGACTCCCTTGGTGCTGGCCTGCTTGCCCTGGCCGCCGGTCAGGGCGATGTCGGCGCAGAGGAAGGACAGCACCAGGTAGACCGTGGCCCGGGCGCCGAGCCCGGCTCGGGCCAGCCGATCGACGACCGGGTTCGCCTTCGCTCGGCGGGCCCTGCGCTCGGTCCGGCTCCGCGACCCCCTGTTCGACACGACCTCATCCCTGGCAAGTGGTGACCCCATGCGTCCCCCGCCGGCGTTGGTCGGAAACGCCACAGAGGCGAAGGTCCCTAGCCCGGGCGGCGTCGGGTAGGCCACCCTGAGTGGGTGGGCCCTGAAGCCAAGGTCACGCAGCTCGGCTATCTCACGTGGAGCCGCACGGTCGTGCAGGGTCGTGCCGCCAGCTACGGACACGTGGGCAGCGGCTCCCCGGTGGTGTTCCTCCACGGCTGGGCGCTGGGGCAGCGGGCCTACAAGAGCGCCCTCCGCCGACTGGCCCTGCGAGGCATGGCAGTCCTCGCCCCCGCCCTCCCCGGCTTCCAGCGGACGGCCGAGCTGCCCACGCAGAGCCGGTCCCTGGCCGGCTACGCCCAGTGGGTCGCCGACTTCCTCGACGCCCTGTGCGTCACCGAGCCCGTCCTCGTGGTGGGCCACTCCTTCGGGGGTGGGGTGGCCATCCAGCTGGCCCATGACCACCCCGGCCGGGTGTCGTCGCTGGTGCTGGTCAACTCGATCGGCGGATCCGCCTGGAGCTCCAGCGGTTCGGTGGTGCGCTCCATGGCCGAGCGGCCCCTCTGGGACTGGGGCATCCACTTCCCCGCCGACCTGCTGCCCGGGCGCCAGCTTCGTCGGGTGCTGCCCGTCGTGCTCAGCGAGAGCGTCCCCAACCTCGTGCGCAGCCCGCTCACCTTCCTCAAGGTGGCCGACGTGGCCCGCAAGGCCGACCTGAGCGAGGAGCTGGAGGAGCTGCGCCGACGCGACCTTCCCGTCGTGGTCGTCTGGGGCAGCCGCGACCGGGTGATAACCCGCGAATCGGTGGACGCGCTGTGCGACGCTCTCGGGCGCGAACGGGTCACCGTGCCCGGCGGCCACGTGTGGATGCTCGCCGACCCCGACGCCTTCGGCGAGGTGATGACCAACGTCACCGCCGTGGCCGCGGCCGCCGGCGAGCCGTCGCCTGCTGCTGCCCCCCGCCGGCGGGCAGCGTCCGGTCCCCGCTAGGCGCGCCGCTCGCCGCCGGTTCCCACCCGACCGGAGGGTCAAGCATGGCCCGATGGGAGGATCAGCTGTTTCGGCCGTTGTGGCCGGAAGTCCCATTTTGTTAAGTGGCTGAGCGGGCCCACCCGATGGTCGGCGCATGGGCTCTCGTCTTCGCTCGCTGGCGGTGACGCTGTTCGGAATCGTTCTGCTTGGATTGGCCCTGCCGGCGCCGGCCACCTCGGGCCCGCTGGCGGCCCGTGGCTCTGGTGCCGGGTGGAGCATCGGTCGACTGGTCTCCGTCTGGCCCCAGCCGGCCCGTTCAGAGATCGCCGATCACACGTTCCTCTTCCCTGATGGCCGCGGCGGCTCGCTGGCCCGGTGGAACCCGTGCCAGCCCATCCGCTACGCGGTGAACACCTCCGACCTGCCGTCATTCGGGCTGGCCGATCTGCAGGCCGCTCTCGCTCAGGTGACGGCGGCTACGGGCATCCGCTTCGAGTACGTCGGGACGACGGACTTCGTTCCGTCGGGGTCGCCGGTGGACAGTTACCCCGCCGGTGTCGACGCCGTCGTCGGCTGGGTGTCAGCGGCCCAGTTCCCGCTGTTCGCCTCGCCGACCGAGGCCGGCTACGGAGGCGCCCAGTGGGTCCCGTCGACCTCGGGCGGTGGCGTGATCACCCACGGCTACGCGCTGGTCAGCGGGGCCGCCATCACCCGCGGGGCGGTGGGCGCCGGGTTCAGCTCGGGGGTGGGGGAGGGCCACCTACTCCTCCACGAGGTCGGCCACATGATGGGGCTGGGCCACGCCGCCAACCCCGCCGACGTGATGTACCCGACCAACACTTTGTCCTCGGCGACCAGCTACGGCCCCGGCGACCTGGCCGGCCTGCGTCAGCTGTCCTCGGGGGGCTGTCTCCAGCCCGTCGGATAGAGCGGTCGGGCGGGCGGTCCTCCGCCCGACCGCCTGCTACCCGGTGATACCGGTCTCGACCATGGTGACGGTGGAGTCCGGCAGCGCCGCTGTGCCCCCGAGCGCCGTCAGGTTGGTGACGGTTGCCTTGCCTTGGGCCAGATAGGTGGCCTGGGCCGGGCTCAGGGCTGAAGCCGTCGGGTCTGTCAGGACCAGGGGCCAACCCTGTTGGGCGGCGTAGGGAGCGCCGGCCAGGGCGTCGGGGAAGTTCAGGCCGGTGGCCACGACGATGCCCGTGGGCGCCGGGTAGACCGACTGGGCGACGTCGATCGAGGTGGCGTAGCGGTCGGCGCCGACCAGCGCGGTGGCCGAAGGGTCGGCCTGGGCGGCCGGCCCTCCGACGGCGGTGACGGGGAGGCTTGAGTTGGCGCCCAGCCACGCGGCCGTCGCCGAGGGCATCGTCGAGCCGTCGGTGAGGAGGATCACGCCCTTCTTGACCGGGGCGACCGCCGCCGCCGAAAGAGCGTCCGGGAACTTCAGTCCGGTCGCCAGGTACACATTGGCCACCGTCTCCAGGGACATGATCTGGTTGGCCACGAGCGTGGCGGTGGCGAAGCGGTCGGTGCCACCGATGCGGGTCACCTGGTACCCCAGGGACTGCAGCTGCGCCACGACTCCGTCCGAGATGGCCGACGTGCCGCCGAGGACGTACACCGTCGAGCCAGCGGGCAGAACGGCGGTCAGGCCGGACTGCGCCGGGGAGCTGAGCGCCGACGTGGGCGTGATCAGGACGGCCCCGCCCAGGGCGCTGGCCAACGGGCCGCCGGCCAGGGCGTCGGCGAAGTCGTCGTCGCGAGCCAGCACGACGGCCTTGGCGGTCGGTTTGGGGAACATGGCCTCGGCGACCATCGCCGCCGTGGTGTCACGGTCCACCCCGCCGATGCGGTTGACGACCATGGGCGTGGTCGAGCCGCCCCCACCACCGCCGCCACCGGTGGAGCCGCCGCCACCGCCGCCGCCGCCGCCGCCGCCACCACCACCTCCGCCGCCGCCGCCGCCGCCACCGCCGCCGCCGCCGCCGCCACCACCGCCACCGCCACCGCCGGGATAGGTGAACTGCTGGCTGGTGTCAGGGGTTCCGACCGGACCGGCCACCGTTACCGTCACCGGGCCGCCCGCAGCAGGACCGGCTGGTGCGACGACGGTCAGTGAGGTTGGCGTGATCGAGAGGATCTGGGCGGAGTTGCTCCCGAACAGGACCGACTCGGTCTGGTCGAGGTCGGACCCGCTGATGGTCACTTGGGTGTCCGCCGGACCCTGGGAGGGCACCAGGCCCGTGACCGCCGGGCCCGCGTAGGTGAACAGCTGCGTGGTGTCCTGGCCGTTGGGTGTGAACACCGCCACCGTGACCTGTCCGGTCGGGCCGACGGGGGCGTCGACCAGCAGGGTGGTGGAGCTGGCCCCCACCGTCTCCGCAGCCACCGGTGCCGGGAAGCCTCCAAAGGTGACCGTTGCCCCGGCCAGGTTGGTGCCGGTGATGGTCACCGGCGTCCCCTCCGGTCCGGTCGTCGGGGTCATGTTCGTGACCACCGGCGGGGAGGGTGGGAGCGGAAGGGTGTTGTAGGTGAAGGTGAGGGTGGTAGAGGTCGGGAACGCCCCGTCGGGGTTGTTCACGACGACCGCCGCAACCGTGCCGCTGGAGATCCCCGTGGGGGCGGCGACCTGCAGTGTCGAGGCGGTGTTGTACAGCACCTGGGCGGCGGTGTTGGCGAACGTCACCGACGCCTGGTCGAGGTCCGAGCCCACCATGGTCACCTGGGTGCCGGCGGGGCCAGAAGTGGGGACCATGCTGCTGACCACCGGCGGGTCGTAGCTGAAGGACTGGCTGTTGTCCTGCCCATACGGCGACACGACCGTGACCGTGACGTCCCCGAACTCGCCACTCGGCGCGTCCACCACCAGAGCAGTGTCACTGTCGGACACGATGGGGGCCGGGGTTGTCCCGAAGAGGACCTCCGAGACGGCGGACAGTCCGGTTCCGGTGAGCGTCACCTGGGTGCCCTCGGGTCCGTTCGCAGGCGAGATGCCACCGGTCAGGGTCGATGGCGGCGCCGGTGCCGGTGCCGAGCTGGCGTACTGAAAGGTCTGGGAGTGGTCCGAGCCGCGCGGGGTGGTGACGGTGACCGTCGGGGACCCCGAACCGGTCGGAGCGGTCACGACCACGAGGGTTGGACTGACCGACAGAACTGTGGCCGGTGTCGCGTTGAAGGTCACGGAACTGGTGCCGTCCAGGTCCGAACCGCTCAGGTAGACGGTCGTGCCGACGGGGCCGGATGCGGGGGCGATGGTCGCCACGACCGGCGGGTCGTAGGTGAAGGAGGTCGGGCTGGTGGCGGCGCCTTCGGGGGTGGTCACCGTGACCGGAACGGCAGTGGCGACGAGGTTGCCTACCGGAGCGTCGACCACGAGGGTCGACGGGCTGTCGGAGACGACTGGCGCCGGCACGCCGCCGAAGGTCACGGAGGTGACGGGCGAGAGGAACGTGCCGGTGAGGGTGACCTCGGTTCCCTCGGGCCCGTGGGTGGGGGTCAAACCACCCGAGCTCGAGATCGACGGGGTGTCATAGGTGTAGGTCAGCGACGTGGAGGATCCGGCGGTGTTGGTGACGATCACCGCTGCCGTCGAGGTCCCCGCCGGCTGAGCCGGGGCGTCGACCAGCAGTGAGGTCGGGCTGCTCGAGACGATCGGAGCGGGCTGGCCGGCGAACGTCACTACCGTGCTGCTGTCGCCCAGGTTGCTACCGGTGATGGTGACTTCGGTCCCCGCCGGGCCCGACGCTGGCACCAGGCTGGTGATCGCCGGCTTCCCCAGGGCCGGCGCCGAACCGGCATAGGTGAACTGGTCGGATGCCGTCACGCTCGAGGTCCCGTGGGGCGTGCTGACCGTGAGGTCGTAGGTGCCCGAGGCGAGGAAGGTGCCTGCAGCGTCGGGCACGGTCACCACCAGGTAGCCGGGGGCGGGGGGCGCCGTGGTCGACGAGGTGATGGTGGCGGCGGCGCTGGTGGTGGCGTTCGACAGCGTCACCGACGTGGCCTGGTCAAGGCCCGACCCGTCGATGGTGACGCTCGTACCATGCGGGCCGCTGGCCGGGCTGATACCTCCGATAGACGGCGGGTTGAAGGTGAAGCTCCCGCTGTTGCTGATGCCGTCGAGGTTGGTCACGACCACGGCCACAGGGGCCGTGGTGTACGACGTGGCGCCCATGAAGGGCACATCGACCGCCAGTACCGTTGGGCTGTCGGCCACGATCGTGGCGGAAACCCCGCCGAAGGTCACCGAGCTCGCCTGGTCGAGGTCCGATCCGGTGATGACCACCTGGTCGCCGACCTTGCCGGTCGGGGGGCTGACGCTGGTGATCGACGGCGCGGCGTAGGTGAACTGCTTGGAGCTGTCCTCACCGCCGGCCGTGGTGACCGTCACCGGCACGGTGCCGAACTGCCCGGTCGGGGCCTCGACTTGGATGGAGCCCAGGCCCCCCGACACGACGCCAGCCGGGACCCCGCCGAAGGTGACCGACGCCCCGCCCAGGTTCTGGCCGCTGATGGTGACGACGGTCGCCTCCGGGCCCGAGGCCGGAGTGACGGTGCTCACTTGCGGGGCCGGCGGTGTGGTGATGACCGGTAGGTAGGTGAAGGTCTGGGACTGGTCGGATCCGGCGTTCGTGCTCACCGTCACCGTTACGGTGCCGGTCGGTCCGCTGGGGGCCAGGACCTCGAGGGTGGTGTCATTGGTCACCACCGGTGCCCCCGCGGGGAAGTTGGCGAACGTTGCCGTCGCCCCGCTGAGGTGCTGGCCGGTGATCGTCACCAGGGTGCCCGGTGTCCCGGAGGACGGAGAGAGGCTCAGCCCGGACGGCGGCTGAGGTGTGGGCGTGTAGGTGAACGCATTGGGGAGGGTGGAAGTCGAGACCGAAGTGGTGACCGAGACGTTGACCGGCGTGTTGAGCGGCTCACCGCTCGGGGCGTCGGCCGTCACCTGCCATGTGGTGCCGCTCGTGTTGACCACGGTGAGAGGCGAGGTCTGTGTGGTGCCGAAGGTGACCGCCGTGGTGCCACCGAGGTTGGTGCCGGTCAAGGTCACCACAGTGCCTACCGGCCCGCTGGTGGGAAGGATCGACCCAAGCGAGGGTCCGGGTGGCGTAGGAGGGGTGCTGTAGGTGAACGACGTGGTGACCGACGGGGTCGGACTGGGGAACGCCACGGTGACGGTGACGGGGCCGGAGGGATTGGCGGGGTTGGCGGTGGGGACCTGCACGCTCAGCGACCCGGGCCCGTTGGCAACCACCGACGGGGAGGTGGCGGAGCCGAACGTCACCGACGTGGCGGTGTCGAGGTCGGTGCCGTTGATCACCACCGTGGCGCCCGCCAGGGCAGTGTTCGGGGATATCGAGGAGATGCTGGGCGCGGCGTAGGTGAAGTCCACCGGCTGTGTCGATGGCCCGCCTCCGGTCGTGACCGTCACGGGGACCTGGCCCAGATGGCCCACCGGGGCGTCGACCGTCAGCGCGTTGGAAGTGTCCGAGGGGAACGGCGGCAAGACGACCACCGAGCCGAATGACACCTGGGTGGCGCCACTCAGGTTGGAGCCGTTGATCGTGACCGCCGAACCTTCGGCCCCGGTGTTGGGAGACAGCCCTGTGATCGCCGGGGGCGGCAGCATGAATGTGAAGCTGACCCCGTTGCTGGTGCCGTACGGAGTGGTGACGGTGAGGGTGGTCGCTCCGGCGGCGTGGATCGGGGTCAGGGCGGTGATCGACGTCGAAGAGTTGATGACGTAGCTGGAGGCGTCGACCGGACCGCCGGCGTTGCTGAACTGCACGAGGGTGGTGCCGAGGAAGTTGCTGCCGCTGATGGTGATCGACGTTGGCACGTTGGTGAATGCCGTCGACTGCGAGAGGGTGGTTATGGTCGGTGCGTGGCCGTTGTAGCGGAAGGTTCCCACCTGGGTGGTCCCGCTCGTGGTGACGAGATCGACAGGGACCAGGCCGGTGCCGGCGGGCGTTACGACCGTGATCTTGTTGTCTCCGCCGTTCATGGAGAACCTGGTGCCCGCACTGGTTCCGAAATCCACTCCGGTGACGCTCGCGAAGTTGGAGCCCCAGATCGTCACGGGAGTGCCCCCACCCGTGGGTCCGGTGGTGGGGGAGATCCGGCGGACGTGGAAGGTTGCGGCGCTCGCCGGCGCGGCCCCGACGAGGGCGAGACTCGCCGCCAACAAAGAAGAAAGTCCTGCTGCCAAGATCCGGCGACTCCGGAGCATCTCTTTCACCTCTCCACGCGTATGCCGCCGCCTGCGACACGGGCGAACATTGCATCGCCTAGCTCCGAGAGCCGACGAGGCCTTGCCGGTCTCCGCGGGGCGAATTGACTGAGAGTTGGGTGAAGATGACAGCCGAGGGAGACAGGCGGCCCTCGTCAGCCGCCTGGTCTCGCTCGGGAGCAGTCGGTCAGCAGCCCAGCCTGCTGATCAAGCCCTGCACGCAGGAGTTCACCGTGTCGGCCTGAGCGGCGGCGCCGCCGTACATGACGGCGGCGGAAACCGACGAAGACGCCCCGCTCAGATAGGAAATGGTCGTCGCAGGCAGCGACGCGGCGGACGGTGGTCCGACGGAGGCTCTCGTCCACCAGCCCCGGGGGGAAACCGCCCGGCTCTACGTCGCAGGCGGCGGCTGGTCGTCGGGGCAGGAGCCCGGGGGCTCGTCGAAGCGCGGGTCGTGGACCCAGGATCCCTGCCACCAGGTGGGCGCCGGGGCGGGCAGCGACCAGGCCGGGGCCAGCAGGGCCTCGACGGCGGCCGAGGTGCGGGCGGCGCCGGTGGGGCAGGGGTGGACGTCGTCGATCATCCGGGCCCGGGTCCACCTGCCGTCGGGCCCCGGCAGCCAGGTTGCGTACTGCCCGTGCAGCTCCAGGGCAGCGGCCACCGGCAGGTAGGCGACCGTGCCCGGTCGGCGGGCCGCCTCGGCCGCCGCCACCGAGTTCCAGGCCTGGCGATCCCGCTCGACGGTGGCCAGGGTGGCGGAGTCGAACCCGGGGTGAGGACCGATCTTCGGGTACTGGACCAGCACCATCCCGTCCACCCCGTGGTCGACCAGGGTGGCGACGGCGCTGTCCAGGAGGGCGGCGTAGCCGGCGGGGTCGGATGCGGCGGCCCCGATGTCCCACCCCCACGTGCCGATCACGACCTCGGGGCGGTCCTGGGCGATCAGCGCCGGCCAGTCGGTCCTCCACTTGCTCTGGGTCAGCCCCCACCACGGGGCGGCGGTGTTGGTGACCCGCACCACGTTGGTGGACTCGAGCACGGCGGCCAACGCCGGCTCGGTGTCGTTCATCACGCTGTCGCCCACCACCAGCACCCGCAACGGGTCGGCGGCGGTCGGCACCCGCGGCAGGCGGAAGGCGGCTAGCGGCGCCGCCACGGTGGTGGAGGTGGAGGTGGTGGTCGACGAGGTGGTCGTGCTCGACGGCGTGGTGGTCGTTGGCGTCGGTGGCAAGGTGGTGGTCACCGGCGGGGGGGGAACGAACGGGGGCGGGGCGGCCGCCACCGCGGTGGCGGCGGGCGCCGAGGCGAACAGCAGTGCGGCGGCCGTGGCCCCGGCGGCGGCGGGCAGGGCGGCCAGGCGTCGCCACCCGGGCAGAGCGCCCCGGCGGACAGGGACCTCGACGAGGTAGTAGCTGGTGGCGGCGAGGGCGAAGGTGACGCCCACCCGGGCCAGGTCAGCGACGGGCGTCGGCCACCTTGAGGTGGGAAGCAGCCTCAACACCGGCCAGTGCCACAGGTAGAGGCCGTAGGAGATGCGCCCGACCCAGGCCAACGGCGGGCTAGCCAGGACCCGGCCCAACGGCCCGGGCTGGGGCCGGCTGACGCTGGCTATGAGCACGCCACCGAGGAGCGAAGCGGCCAGGAAGCCGCCCCGGAACATCCACGCCGGGGGCCCGGCGAGGGTCGCCCACCCGGCGATCAGCAGGGCGAGGGCGCCGCCGCCCCCGGCCTGCAACCAGCCCGGCCGGCGGGGCTCCCAGTCGGGACGGTCGGAAAGCAGCAGGGCGAGGCCGGCGCCGACCAACAGCTCGAAGGCACGGGCGTCGGTGCCGAAGTAGGCCCGGCTCGGGTCGGCGGCGCCGTGGGAGACGATGGCCATGGCCGCCACCGACCACCACGCCAATAGGGCGGTGGCGCCCAGGGCGACCTTCCGCCAGGAGCGCCCGGCCAGCACGGCCAGGCCCACCAGGAGGAGCGGCCACACGATGTAGAACTGCTCCTCGATCGCCAATGACCAGGTGTGCTGCAGCGGCGAGGGGGCGGAGAACTGGGCGAAGTACGACTGGTGAGCGGCGAGGAAGTGCCAGTTGGCGAAGTAGGCCAGGGCGGCGAGGCCGTCGCCCCGCAGCAGCTGGCGGTTGAGCCCGCCTGAGGCGCCGCCAGGGCTGGCCCCGGCCAGCAGGGCGAATAGGCTCACCGCCACCAGCACGCCGAACAGGGCGGGCAGCAGCCGGCGGGCCCGGCGTCCCCAGAACGAGCGCAGGGAGATGCGGCCGTCGCGGCGACGCTCGGCGGCCAACAGGCCGGTGATCAGGAAGCCGGAGAGGACGAAGAAGAGGTCGACGCCGAGGTAGCCGCCCGAGGCCCAACCGAGGTTGAGGTGGTAGGCGATCACCGCTCCGACGGCCAGAGCCCGCAGGCCGTCGAGGCCGGGCATATGCCGTGTTCGTACCGTCCGGCTCGGGGTCACCCCCAGAAGATCGTCAGCCCGAGCGGATACTGAAGTCCCCCAACCGGGCTAGCCCGACATAGCCATCTGTGATCATCTTGCTCAACTGGCAGCCACTGGCGTGACGACCCTGACCACGGTGAGTCAGGTCACGTCCGCGGTCAAAGGCGCAATCGTCTTCACTGTCGCCTACGTCGCCTGGGTGGCGGCCGGACCGTCGGGTCGGGTCGGGTACCTGGTGGACCGGCTGGCCGTGGTGGCTGTGTCGCTCGCCGCCGCCGCCCTGTGCTCGTCGGCGGCCAAGGCCGCCCCCGACGCCCGGGTCCGGCGGGGCTGGAACCTGTTCGCCGTCACCGGCGTGTGCTGGGCGCTGTTCAACCTGGTGCCGGCCGGCCTGGCCGTCTTCCACCGCGACGACGGCGCCGTGCACTGGGTCTCGGATGCGGCCGCCCTCGTCGGCGCCGTGCTGCCGGTGATCGCCGTGCTCGACTTCCTGGGGTCTTCGCTGTCGAGCGCCGCCCGGATGCGCCGCCTGGTCGACGGGCTGCTCATGGGGGCGTCGCTGCTTTTCGTGGCCTGGACGTCGGTGCTCGAGCGGACCTACCTGTCCGCCGGCGACAGCCCCACCCGCTTTCTGTCCCTGGCCTATCCGCTGGCTGACATCGTCCTGATGGCCCTCGTGCTGGTGGTGGTCGTTCACGCCCGCCACGAGCAACGGCTGGCCTGGATCCTCATGGCATCCGGTTGCGCCTGTGTCGCCCTCGCCCACGGCGCCTTCGCCTACCTGCAGCTCTCCCAGGCGTGGTATCCCGGCAGCCCGGAGACCTTCGGCTGGCTGGTCGGCGGCCTCCTTGTCGCCATGGCCGCCCACTTTTCGCGGGGTGGGCGCCCGCTGTCGCCCGCCGGCGAGGTCGAGGTCGGCGGGCCGCTGTCGGTCTGGCTGCCGTTCATTCCGGTGGCCTTGGCGGCCGTCGCCGCCGTGCCCCGGCTCAGCGGCGGCCGGGTGTCCTCGTTCGTGCTGGCCAACTGCGGTGTCATCGTCGTGCTGCTGGTGGCCCGCCAGGTTCTGGCCCAGCTCGACAACATCGAGCTGGCCCGCGACCTCGAGGCCCGGGTGCGCGACAGGACCCGTCAGCTCGACCTGCAGCAGCGCCATTTCCGGGCGCTGGCCCAGAACGCCTCGGACGTGCTGACCGTCATCGACGCCAACGGGATCGTCCGCTACCAGAGCGAGTCGGTCGAGCGGGTGCTCGGCTACCAGCCGGACGAGCTGGTCGGCCTGCCTGTCTCCAGCCTGTTCGACCCCGACGAGCGCGACGTGCTGCTAACCCGGCTGGGGGCCGCCATCGACCCGGCCGACCCACCGGTTGTGGAGTGCCGGATGCGCCGCTCCGACGGGACGTGGTGCACCTCGGAGACCACCATCGCCAATCTTCTCCACGAGGAGGCGGTGCGAGGCATCCTCCTCACCAGCCGCGACATCGGTGAGCGCAAGCGGTTCGAGGAGGAGCTGCGTCAGCAGGCGCTGATCGACCCCCTCACCCGGCTGGCCAACCGTTCCGTGTTGCGCGACCGGCTGCGCCATGCCATCGCCCGGGCCTCGCGCTCGCCGCAGAACCTCGCTCTCATGATCCTCGACCTCGACGGCTTCAAGCAGGTGAACGACAGCCTGGGCCACGAGGCCGGCGACCGTCTGCTGGTCGAGGTGGGGGACCGCTTGCGCCAGAGCGTGCGGCCTGGCGACACCGTGGCCCGCCTCGGCGGCGACGAGTTCGCCATCCTGCTCGAGGGGGCCACCCCCGGAATGGCCGAGCAGGTGGCCCGCCGCATCGTCGGCCGGCTGCGGGCGCCGGTCACCGTGGGCGGCAAGTCGATCGTGGTGGCGGGCAGCGTGGGCATCGCCGCCGCCTCGACAGCGGAGACCAGCGCCGAGGACCTCCTGCGCAACGCCGACCTGGCCATGTACGAGGCGAAGGCCAAGGGCAAGAACCGGGTCGAGCAGTTCAAGCCGGCCATGCAGGCCGCCGCCCTCGCCCGCCTCGAGCTGGAGACCGACCTGCGGCGCGCCGTGCACCGCCGCGAGCTGACCCTCGACTTCCAGCCGATCGTCGACGTCTCCTCGGGGCGCATCGCCGGCGTGGAGGCATTGGTGCGCTGGCGCCACCGCGACCGCGGCCCCATCTCACCTGCGGAGTTCGTGCAGCTGGCCGAGGAGAGCGACCTGGCCTTGTCGCTCGGCTCGTGGGTGATGCGCGAGGCCTGCCACTACGGCCGGCGCTTCCAGGAGCTCTACCCGACCCAGCCGCCGCTGACCGTCAGCATCAACCTTTCGAGCCGCCAGCTCTACAGCGAGCACATCGTCTCCGACGTGGCGACCATCCTGTCCGAGACCGGCATTGACCCCCAGACCGTGATCCTCGAGATCACCGAGGGCGCCCTGATGGACGACGACCGTGACGTGATGTCGACGCTGAGCGGCTTGCGCCAGCTCGGCGTGCGGCTGGCCATCGACGACTTCGGTACCGGCTGGTCCTCGCTCAGCCGTCTGCGCGAGTTCCCCGTCGACGAGCTCAAGATCGACAAGAGCTTCGTGGCCGAGGTGCACGACAACGCGGACGAGGCTCCGATCATCGCCGCCATCGTCGCCATGGCCCACAGCCTGAGCCTGTCGGTGGTGGCCGAAGGGGTGGAGACCCTCGACCAGCTGGCCTGCCTCAACCAGTACGGGTGCGACTACGTGCAGGGTTACCTGCTGTCGCGGCCGTTGCCGCCCGAGATGCTCGAGCGGCTGCTGGTCGAGCCCCGCGGCCTCCTCGAGCCGGCGGTGGCCGACGACGAGAGGTCCGAGCTCATGCAGATGGTGCAGGACGTGGTGTCCGGCGTTCCCGACAACCTCTCCCAGCTGGTCCAGTCGATGCTCGCCGAGCTGTGCCGGGTCAGCGGCGCCGACAGCGTGTACCTCACCGTCACCGACTGGACCGACCTCAGCGAGGAGATCCGCTTCCTGCGCAATGAGGGTGTCTACCGCCTGGCCGACCGGACCCGGTTGAGCTGGATCGGTTCGCCGGCCGCCGTCATGGCCGCCGACGGCCGCCACCTGGTGCGCGACCTACGCGACGACTTCCCCCAGCACGAGTTGTCCCGCCTCGGCGTCATCACCTGGGTGGGGGTGCCCGTCACCGACGACGAGCGCCACCTGGTCGGCACGCTGTGCGCCGTGGGCCACCAGGCGGGCCAGCTGAGCGAGTCGACCGCCGTCCTCCTCGACCTGTTCTCGCGCATGCTGGTCGAGCACCTGGGCGCCGCTCCTGGCGGCCACCGGCCGCTGGCGTCGCTCGGCGGTTAGCCGGCGGTCAGACGTCAGCCGGGGCCGTAGAAGGCCCGCTCGACCACGACCCGGGCCCTCCTCGTCACCCGTCGGTAGTGGTCGCGCAGCGCCGACGGGGTGGTGTCGAGGCTGCTGGCCAGCTTGCCCAGCAGATCGGGCGCGGTGGGCAGCGAGTCGCCCGGCTCGCCCTGGACGAGGTAGAGGCGGTTGCGCACCCGCTCGCAGAACTCGTAGGCGTCGGCCAGGCGCCGGGAGTCGGCGGCGGCCATCCATCCGCCGCCGGCGAGGGAGGTGAGGGCGGCGGTGGTGCTGGCCCCCGGCACCCCGTGGATGAGCTGCAGCAGCTGGACCGTCCACTCCACGTCCCACAACGAGCCGCGGCCCAGCTTCAGGTGGAACTCGGGGTCCTCCCCCCGGGGCACCCGCTCCCGCTCGATGCGGGCCTTCATGCGCCGGATCTCGCGGGCCTGGTCCTCGCCGAACGGCTCGTCGAAGACGACCCTCCGGGCCAGCTCCATGAAGGCCTCTCCGACCTGGGGGTCCCCGGCCACCGGGCGGGCCCGCAGCAGGGCCTGACGCTCCCACGTCTGGGCCCAGCGCCGGTAGTAGGTGTCGTAGCCGTCGAGGCTGCGGGCCAGCGGTCCCTGGCGTCCCTCGGGGCGGAGCCGGGCGTCGAGGGTGAAGATCCGCCGGGACGGGGTCTCCCCGTTCACGAAGCGCATGAGCCGCTCGGCGGCCTCCTCGACGCCGGCCACGTCTCCGCTCATGTGGCCCGGGAACACCAGCAGCACGTCGAGGTCGCTGGCGTAGGACAGCTCGCCGCCCCCGAACCGACCCATGCCGATCACCGCCAGGGGCACCTCCGACCCGGCGGAGGCGACCGCCGTCTCCAGCACGGCCTCGGCGAGGGACGTCAGCCGCCGGCCCACCTCGGCCACGTCCGCCTCGCCCAGCACGTCGGCGGCCATGACCATGGTCTCCTCCGCCCGTTTGAACAGGCTCGCCCCCGCCTGGCGGTGTTCGTCGCTTCGCCGCCAGTCGACCGTGGACCGGGCCGCGGCGACCAGCTCGTGGCGTGACCGCGCCCGCAGACCCCCCGGGCGTGACAGCTGGTCGACCAGCTTCGGGTCGTGGCGGATCGGCTCGTGGGCCAGCGGGGTGGTGCCGAGCAGCAGGCACAGTCGCCGGGCGGTGTCAGGGCTGTCGCGGAACACGGCCACCACCAGCGATCGGTGATGGTCGGGCCCGCCCACCAGCCGGCGCAGCCCGAGCAGGCCGAGGTCCGGATCCGGCGACTCGGAGAGCCATTCGAGCAGCAGGGGCAGCAACGCCTGCATCAGCCGACTGGAGCGGGTCAGTCCCCGGGTCAGCTCGGCGAGTGCCGCCCGGGTCCGCTCGGCGCTGGTGAAGCCGAAAGCCGACAGCCGCTCCTCGGCCGCCTCGGGGGACAGCGTCCGCCCGAACGCCGGGCGGCCCCGCTCGGCTCCGCCGAACGCCTCCAACAAGGGCCGGAAGAACAGCCGCTCGTGGATCCTCCGGGCTCCGCTGCGGTGGCGGCGCAGCTCCTCTTCGAAGCGGGCCCGGGCCGAGGCGGCCGGCAGGTCCTCGAAGCCCATCAGCCGGGCCAGCCACTGGCGCTCATCGGGGTTGGCCGGCACGGTGTGGGTCTGCTGCTCCTCGGCGATCTGGAGCCGGTGCTCGACCGTGCGGAGGAACCGGTAGGCGTCGGCCAGCCCGCTGGCGTCCTGCGGATCGACGTATCCGGCGCCGGCCAGCTCGCCCAGAGCCGGCAGGGTGGCGGCCACGCGTAGGGCTGGGTCGTGGCCGCCGTGTACGAGCTGCAGCACCTGGACGGCGAACTCGACGTCGCGGATGCCGCCGGGCCCCCGTTTGATCTCGCGCTCGGACACTCCCTTGCGGGCCAGTTCTCCCTCGGCCCGGGCCTTCATCGACCGGACCTGGCGAAGCTCGTCGACGCCGAAGGGCCGGTCCCAGACGACCTCGGCGGCCGCCGCCGCGAATTCGGCGCACAAGCGCCCAGGCCCGGCGACGGGGCGGGCCTTGATGAGCGCCTGGCGCTCCCACGGCTCCGCCCATCGGTCCCAGTAGGCCCGGTAGGAGTCGAGGCTGCGGGTCAGCGGCCCCGAGCGCCCCTCGGGCCGCAGGTTGGCGTCGACCCGGAAGCAGCGTCGGGCCACGTCGAGGACCGGGCGGGGGTCGCCTTCGCCGACGAACATGACGTCAACGTCGCTGGCGTAGTTCAGCTCGCCGGCGCCCAGCTTCCCCATGCCGATGACGGCGAGGCCGTCCTGGCCGGCCAGGGCCAGGGCCCCGCTGAGCACGTCGTCGCCCAGGAGGGCCAGGCTGGCCGCCACCTGCTCGAGGCCGTCGAGGCCGGTGAGATCGCGTGCCGCGATCCGCAGCAGCTCGCGGCGCTTCCAGGCCACCAGGGCGTCGGCGTCGTGCACCTCGGTGTCGGCCCGCTCGTCCAGCCGGCGCAGCACATCCAAGGCCTGACCGTCGGCGTGCAGAAGGCGGGTGAGCGCCGGGCTAGCGTCGATGACCCTGGCGAGCGCGTCCAGGAGGCGGCGGTCAGCGGTCAGCTCGTCGGCCAGGGCGGGCTGATCCTCCACCAGTCGCTCGAGGGCGGCCCTGACCGCCGCCGGTCGGGCCGTGCGGTCGGCGACGTCGGACAGCGGGGGAACAAGGCCCACCTGCGAAGTCTGGCGGAGGCGGTGCCGAGGGAGGGGCCGGTGGGTAGGTCGCCGCCGGCTGTCGTCTCATTAGGAGGTTGGATGGCGAAGGCAACGGCGGCGACTCCGGCCACGGCCCGTTCGGGACGGAGCCCGCTGGCCCGGGCCCTGTGGTACCGCCAGCTCGAGCACTATCCCGACACCGGCCCCCGCATCTTCTTCCTGGCCATCGTGGTGTTGGCCACGATCGTCCTCTACTACGAGCTCTACGTGGCGGGCTCGGTGGCCCCGGCCATCATCTCCCAGTACCACATGAGCTTTCGGTACTACGTGTACATCAGCGTGGTGGCCAACGCTGTCGGGGCCTTCTCGTCGCTCGTCGCCGGCCTGGCCGACCGGTGGGGCCGGGCCAACCTGGTGGCCTACGGCCTGGCCATCACCGGGCTTTTGGTGTGGTTCGCCGTTCCGGCGGCGCCGAGCAAGCTGTGGTTCGCCCTCACCCTGGTCGCCGTGGGCTTCGTGGAGGGCATCATCCTGGTGGCCACCCCGGCGCTGGTGCGCGACTTCTCGCCCCAGGTGGGCCGGGGGTCGGCCATGGGGTTCTGGACGCTCGGCCCGGTGATCGGCAGCCTCGTCGTCTCGGAGGTCTCCAGCCACACCCTGGCCAGCCACCCCAACTGGCACTTCCAGTTCCAGGTGTGCGGCATCGTCGGCATCGCTCTGTTCGTCGTGGCCCTGTTCGGGCTGCGCGAGCTGTCCCCCCAGCTGCGCGACCAGCTGATGGTCTCGATGCGCGACCGGGCGCTCATCGAGGCGCGCGCCGCCGGAGTCGACGTGGAGGAGAGCCTCCGCCACCCCTGGAGGCAGATGATGCACGCCGACGTCATCGGCTCGGCCTTCGCCATCAGCGTGTTCCTCATCATCTACTACACAGCCGTGGGGTTCTTCACCATCTACTTCACGACCATCTTCGGGTTCAGCCTCAGCCAGGCCAACGGCATCGGCAACTGGTTCTGGGCCTTCGATGCCGGCGCCCTGGTAGTCGTCGGGCTGTTGTCGGACCGGCTGCGGGTGCGCAAGCCGTTCATGGTGGTCGGCGGGCTCGGGGCGATCGCCATGACCGTGTACTTCCTGACCCGAACCAGCCACCTGCACACCGGCTACTACCACTTCGTGTGGATCGTCAGCCTGCTCGCCGTGTTCCTCGCCATCGCCTATGCACCCTGGATGGCCAGCTTCACCGAGACCGTCGAGCGCCGGAACCCGGCCCTGACCGCCACCGGTCTCGCCGTCTGGGGCTGGATCCTGCGGGCCGTGGTCGCCCTGTCCATCTTCGTGTTGCCCTTGGTGGTGGCGTCGATGACCCCGCTGGTCGACTACGGCACCCAGGTGTCGGCGGCCGCCAAGAAGTACGCGCCCGAGGTGGCCACCGCCAGCGCCATCGACCCGTCCACCCTCGCCGTCCTGAGCAAGCAGCCGACCAACGGCGAGGCGGCGCTCAAGGCGGTGGGGGAGGTCGAAAAGGCGCTGTCCGTGCCCACCGGTCAGGCCGTCCAGCGCCTCCTGGCCCTGGCCTCGGCGGCCAAACAGCCCGACTTCCGGCTCCTCGTCGCCCACGGCCCCGAGGTGATCAAGGCCGCCCACGACACGCCGGGCCAGTGGCGCAGCTGGTGGTGGGTGTGCGTGGGGGGCGAGGCAGTGTTCCTCCCCCTGATCGTCCTCATGGCCGGGCGCTGGAGCCCCCGGCGGGCCAAGGAGGACGCCGCCGCCCACCAGGCCCAGGTCGAAGCGGAGCTGGCCCGGCTGGGGATGGGAGGCGCGACCGGGGGCCGGTAGCCTCGCGATGTGTCACGCCTGCGCATCGCCGCCTGCCAGATCAACACGGTGGTCGGTGATCTCGAAGGCAACGTCGCCCGGATCCTGTCCGCCCTGGACGAGGCCGAGGCGTCCGGGGCGGACCTGGCCGTGTTCCCGGAGCTGGCAGTCACCGGGTACCCGCCCGAGGACCTGCTGCTCAAGCCGGGCTTCGTCGCCGACAACCTGGCCGCCCTGGCCAAGGTGGCCTCGGCCACCGGCCGGTGCGCGGCGGTCGTCGGTTTCGTGGACTCCGATCGCGATCTGCGCAACGCGGCGGCGGTGTGCTGCGACGGCGAGGTGCGCGGCGTCTACCACAAGCGCTTGCTGCCCAACTACGCCGTGTTCGACGAGAAGCGCTACTTCGAGCCCGGCGGCGGTGACCCGGTCCTGTTCGAGATCGGAGGCGTCCGGGTTGGCGTGTCCATCTGCGAGGACGCGTGGAGCCCGACCGGGCCGATCCTCGCCGCCGCCGCCGGCGGGGCCGAGCTGATCGTCAACATCAACGCGTCCCCCTACTACGCCGGCCGACTGGCCGAGCGGACCCGCATGCTGGCGACGCGGGCCGCCGACGCGTCCTGCCCCATCGTGTACGTCAACCAGGTGGGCGGCCAGGACGAGCTCGTTTTCGACGGGGCCTCTTTGATCCTCGACGACCGGGGGGAGATCTTCGCCTCCGCCCCCCAGTTCGCCGAGTGCGTGATGGTCGTCGACTTCGAGGTCCGTCCCGGGTTTCGCAAGCGGCTGCTGGACCCCCGGGCCCGCCCGGGCGGCGGGGTCGCCGCCGTGGTCGAGGTGACCAACGAGGGCCGCCCGCACACCGACCGCCTGCTGCCCGACACGGTGGAGCCGATGGGGCCCGCCCAGGAGATCTACCAGGCCCTCGTGGTCGGAACCCGCGACTACGTGATTAAGAACGGTTTCACCGACGCGGTGGTGGGGCTGTCGGGCGGCATCGACTCCTCGCTGGTCGCCACCGTGGCCGCCGACGCCCTGGGCGCCGACCACGTGCACGGGGTGGCTATGCCGTCGCGCTTTTCGAGCGAGGGCTCGCTGTCCGACGCCGCCGACCTGGCCGACAACCTCGGCATCGAGCTGCGCACCGTGCCCATCGAGCCGGCCCACGCCGCTCTGCTCGACATGCTCGGGCCGTCGTTCGAGGGAAGGGCGGAGGACCTCACCGAGGAGAACGTGCAGTCGCGCATCCGGGGGTTGCTGCTCATGGCCCTGTCGAACAAGTTCGGCTGGGTGGTGCTGACCACCGGCAACAAGAGCGAGCTGGCCACGGGTTACTTCACCATCTACGGCGACTCCGCCGGCGGCTTCGCCGTCATCAAGGACGTCCCCAAGACCCTGGTCTATCGGCTGTGCCGCTACCGCAACGACCGGGCCGGCCGTCCGCTGGTGCCCGAGAGCGTCCTCACCAAGCCACCCTCGGCCGAGCTGCGGCCCGACCAGCTCGACAGCCAGTCGCTGCCGTCCTACGAGGTGCTCGACGAGATCCTGCAGGCCTACGTGGAGGAGGACCGCACTGTGGCCGAGCTCGAGGCCGTCGGCTTCGACGCCGAGCTGGTGCGGCGGGTGGCGTCGCTGGTCGACCGGGCCGAGTACAAGCGACGTCAGACACCGCCGGGGGTGCGGGTCACGTCAAAGGCGTTCGGCAAGGACCGCCGGGTGCCGATCACCAACCGCTACCCCGGCTGACAGCCGCCCCAGCCAGCCCCACCGCAAGGTGCGAGCGAAGCCGGCGGCCAGGGCGGCCACCGCCACCAGGAACACGGCGAAGCTCCCCGGTCCCCACGCCACCCGGTGGCCGGAGTCGATCCAAGTTCCGAGGGCCAGTCTGACCACGTCCTGTACGAGGAAGACCTCGAGAGAGCGCCGGCCCACCCACCGCAGCCCTGGCCCGACGAGCGGCACCGCGCCCACCAGGGTGGCGACACTCGCGCCCGCTGCCGCCGCCCCGGCGACGATCAGCGACGTCGACACCGGGCTGAGGGCGCCGCCCTCCATGGCGCTGCCGGCCAGCCAGGCGACCAGCCCGGGCGCCGCCAACCAGGCCAACGACCGCGGCGACAGCCGGGCCAGCCACGGGGCGGCCGCCACGCCGGCGGCGAACTCGAAGAGTCGGGCGGGGGCCAGTATCGAGAGCCAGTACGTCTCGTCCTGGGGGCGGTGAACCAGCCCGGCCAGCACCAGGTGGACGCTCTCTCGGGACACCACCGTCACCGCCAGAGCGACGACCGCCAGGCCGGCTCCGCCCAGACGCAGGCGGGCCCGCCACAGGAGAGGGAACAGCAGGTAGAGCTGGGCGATGAGGACCACGAACCAGGCCGAGGGAGGCGGTGACTGGCTGAGGGGCACCGACCACAGCCGGCCCACCAGGGTGACCGCCGCCACCAGGCTCGCCGGGCCCGGGTGGTAGGGGACTCCGTCCAGCATCGGTCGCGACCAGGTCGCCAGCGCCCACGTGGCCGCCACGGTGAGGGCCACGGCGAGGTAGTAGGGAGGCAGCAGGCGGGCGGCGCGCCGGCGGTAGAAGGCCAGGGGAGGCTCCGAGCGGCGAGCGTGCGCCATGGCCAGGGCCGCCCCCGAAGCGAAGAGGAAGAGGCCCACCCCCTGGTAACCGGCTTGCACCACCAGCCGGCCGAGGCCCCCCATCGAATGAGCGCCGGTGACCAGCGAGGAACCCATCGCCTGCACCCCGGCGGTGTCCGCGTGCAGGTGGTAGGCGAGAATCCAGACCATCGCCAGGCCACGGAGGGTGTCGAGCCAGCTGAGCCGCCGGGTCACAACCCCGGTCAGTGTACGGAGGCGGGCGACGCTCGCGTCCCATGGGGCGGTGGTGGGGGCGGCCGTGCTGTTCGGCTCCACCTTCGTTCCGGTCAAGCACGCCGTGGCCACGGCCGGGCCCGTCCCCTTCCTCGCCGTGCGCTTCCTGGCCGGGGCGCTGATGCTGTGGCCGTTCGCCCGCCGGCGGCCCGCCCGGCCCGGGGAGGTGGCCGCCGCCTTGCGCTGTGGGGTGCCGCTGCTGGCCGGCTACCTGCTCCAGACGTGGGGGCTGCGCTACACGACGGCGTCGGTGTCGGCCTTCCTCACCTACCTCCTGGTCGTGCTGGTGCCGGTGATCACCGCCGTCACCGGCCGCCGCCTGCCCTCCCGCCCGGTGGCGGCCGGCGTGGCGGTCTGCACCGTCGGGCTGTACCTGCTCACCGGGCACCGGTTCTCCATCGGGTTGGGGGAAGCGCTCACCCTGGGGTGCGCCCTCGCCTTCGCCGTCAACATCATCGCCATCGACCGCGAGGTGGCCGTCCACGACCCGGTGCGCCTCGCCGCCGGGCAGCTGGCCGTCGTCGGCGCCGGTTGCCTGGTCCCCGGGTTCTTCGCCGGCGGCTACCGCCTGTCCGCCGGCGTCGTCGGGGCGGCGCTGTACACCGCCCTCGGCGCCTCGGCGATCGCCTTCGGGCTGCAGGTGTGGGGCCAGCGCCGGGTGGGCCCCACCCGCACGTCGCTGCTGCTGATGGTGGAGCCGGTCACCGCCGCCCTCATCGGTTGGGCCTTCGGTGACCGCCTCGGCCCTGCCGGCTGGGCCGGGGCCGCCCTCATCCTCGCCGGCATCGCCGTGGCGGAGGTCCCCGCCGCTCTTGACCGAACGGTCAACACCGGGGAAGCTTGCGGCTGACTCTGGTGTCACCCGGAAGAGAACCGGAAGAGAAGGAGCGCGCCAGGCCATGGCCGACCCCAAGAAGCCCCGCCCCGCCTTCGCCCCGTGGGACCGCCGCGAGCTGCCCGGGGCCTTCGACGTCGAGGAGACGGCCCGGCGGGTCGGTAACTACAAGTGGGTCGAGATGCGGCTGTTCGAGGCGCTGGGAGGCTGGGTGGCCACCGTCCCCGAGCTCGACGTCAAGATGCGCCTGGGCACCCACTGCTACAAGCACGCCTGGCATTCGGAGCTGTGGCACAAGCGGCTGCCCGAGCTGCGCGAGATGAACCCGGAGCGGCTCACCCTGCCCGCCAACTCCGCCGTCGAGGAGTTCATGGAGGCCATCACCGAACCGGAGGGCGAGGACCGCACCCTCGAGAAGCTGGTGGGCGTGTACCGGGTCCTGATCCCACACAAGATCGCGGCCTACACCTACCACCTGAACAACACCTCGACGATCACCGACGCCCCCACCATCCGCTCCCTCAAGCTGATCCTCAACGACGAGTTCGAGGACTGGCGTGACGGGGAGATGATGATCCAGTCGCTGATCGAGACCGAGGAGGAGGCCCGCCGGGCGGCCGACCGCCAGGCCCAGCTGGAGTCCATCCTCGTCCGGGCCGGGGGCATCGCCGGCCCCGGCTCGATCGGCATGCCCGCCCCCGAGGAGGTGACGGCTTGAAGCGACACCTGCGCGTCGACGACCTGGCCCGCGACTCGCGCTTCGTGCGCCTGCCGCTGGAAGCCCGCTTCAACGATCCCCGGCCCCAGGGCTCGCGCAGCAGCAGCGGCCGCAGCGGGGGTCGCCGCCTCACCCCCGACCGTCCCGGCGCGCCCGACGGCGCCCGGGCGCTCATGCACGGCATCTTCGTGGGGGAGATCCAGGCCCTCGAGGGGGCGGGCCGCACCTGCTACGACTTCGACACCGGCGCCGGGGCCGACGACGTCCCCTTCCAGCTGAAGCTGGACATGGCCCGGCAGTGCTGGGACGAGGCCCGCCACTGCGAGATCTCGGTGAAGCTCTCCGAGTGGATGGGCACGGAGATCGGCGAGTTCGCTGAGTCGACCTTCCTGTTCGAGGCCGCCTGCAACCCCGACCCGGTGCTGCGCCTCACCGGGGTGAACCGCGCCCTCGAGGGTCTGGCCATCGACGTGTTCAACGCCATGCGCGACTTCGGCGACCTGGCCGGCGACCCCGTCCTCGAGTTCTGCGAGGACTGGATGCTGGCCGACGAGGTGACCCACGTGCGCATGGGGTCGGACTGGCTCCGCCGCCTGACCGAGGCCGACCCGGAGCGGCGCCAGCGGGCCCTCGAGTTCCAGTCGATCGTCGACAAGCTCTTCTCCGGCGGGGGCTTCCGGGGCGAGGAGGAGGACAGCCCCATCCGCCTCGCCCGCCGCTTCCGCCAGCTGGCCGGGTTCACCGACGCCGAGATCGACTCGATCTCCGAGGGCTCCCGCCAGGCCCGCCGCGAGGCCGAGGCCGCCCGCCAGCGGGCGGCGGCGAAGGCGGCCGGCTAGTGGCGAAGGTGACGGTCAGCCCCGAGAAGTTCAACCTCGTGTTCTTCGACGCGGGTGAGATAGCCGAGCTGGTCGGCTCGGCCGCCGCCCGGATCGGCGTCGACGCCGACATCACCGTGGACGTCGACGAGGCCAGCGCCTTGGGGCGGGCCCGGGTCACCTCGATGGACCCGGTGACCCTGTCGGTCCAGGGGGGCGCCTTCGAGGACCCGAAGCGACCCCGCCACCTGGCCCCCCACAACGTGGAGGACGTCGCCTCCCGGCTGCTGTTCCGAGTCCGCGACCGGCTGGACCCGAGCTTCGGCGACCCGCCCCCGGACGAGGAGCTGACCCTGCAGCAGTCCACCGCATGGGACGCCTACTGCCTGGGCCGGGCCGAGCGGCTCGGCTTCCACCCGGCCAAGCCCCGCCGGCTCTACCACTTCCGCAACCGGCACGGCTTCAGCGACGTGGCCGACGCCGCCTTCGAGCGGCTGTGGTCGGCCGACGGGCTCACCTGGGCCGACCTCGAGGCCGTGTGCGCCGAGACGGAGGCCGGCCGCCAGGCCGTCGGCTGAGCCGACCCCCGGCCGCCCCCGCCGGCCCGTTGCCGCCCGGGAGGCCCCCGCCGCCCCCTCAGGTCTCCAGGTCCTGGGCCGAGATCCCCTCGAACAGGTCGATATCCGGGCGCTTGGCCAGCAGCCCCTCGCAGGACTGGGCCATCTCGACCATGGCATTCGAGTCGAAATGGGTCCGTTGCTCCTCAGGTGTGGCCCACTTCTCGACGATCAGATAGCGCCCCGGAGCGGTGACCGACGCCAACAGGTCGATGTTGCGGCAGCCGGGGTGCCTGCGGGACACGACCACGTACTTGGAGAGGACGGCCAGCAGTTGCTCGGATGCCGATTCACTGCTGCCGGCGGCGTCGAAGACCATGGTGACCACGGTCAGCTCGACCTCCCCCCCCCGTCCGTCGCCCTGGCCGGCCACGACCAGAACCTAGCGGCGGGAATGATTGACGCCCTAGTTATCCTGAAATCAGCGGTTTCATCGACTATCGCTCCACTAGCCCGCCCGAGGCGCGGGGAATCGGAGCCATCTCCCGGACGTTGGACCTTCCCCAGGCGGGTGGGCATCACGGAGGAAGTGTGATTTGGCCAAGGAGCGTGTAGACCGCGACGACGAGGACCTCGTTCGCCTGTATCTGACCGACATCGGTCAGTACCCCCTGCTCACCAAGGACGACGAGGTGCGGCTGGCCCAGGCCATCGAGGCCGGCGTCGCCGCCCGCAAGGAGCAGGAGAAGCTGCCGGCCGACGCCCCCGCCGCTCGCAAGCGCGAGCTGCGCCGGGCCGTGAACGATGGCGAGGACGCCCAGCGCACCTTCGTCCAGTCCAACCTGCGCCTGGTCGTGTCGATCGCCAAGAAGTATCAGGCCTCCGGCCTGCCCCTCCTCGACCTCATCCAGGAGGGCAACCTCGGCCTCATGCACGCCGTCGAGAAGTTCGACTGGCGCAAGGGCTTCAAGTTCTCGACCTACGCCACCTGGTGGATCCGCCAGGCCATCACCCGCGGCATCGCCAACACCGGGCGCACCATCCGCCTGCCCGTTCACGCCGGGGACACCCTGGCCCGGGTGCAGAAGGCCCAGACCCGTCTCGAGCTGAAGCTGGGCCGGCCGGCCACCCTGGCCGAGTTGGGCGCCGAGGTGGAGCTGCCCGAGGACAAGCTGGTCGAGGCCCTGCGGTTCAAGACCGAGCCGCTGTCGCTGTCCGAGCCGCTGCGCGAGGACGGAGACGCCGAGCTCGGCGACCTGGTCGAGGACCGGGCCGCCGAGTCACCGTTCGAGATGGCGGCCAACGCCCTGTTGCCCCTCGAGATCGCCAGGCTCCTCGAGCCCCTCGACGAGCGCGAGCGCGAGATCCTCCGGCTCCGCTTCGGCCTCGACCGGGGTGAGCCCCGCACCCTCGAGGAGGTGGGGGAGCACTTCAACCTGACCCGCGAGCGGATCCGCCAGATCGAGGCCCGGGCCATGTCGAAGCTGCGTCACCCCTCCAGCGACACCGGCGCCCGCGACCTGCTGACCGTCTGACACCGGAGCGGGCGGGCCCGCCGCCCCCCGCAAATCCCCCCAAACGGCCAACAGCTGGTAAACGGCAGGAGAACCAGCCGAACGCGACGAATCGTCGCGCCATGTCAGAAACCCGTCTCTCTCGCCGGCAGCTGCTGGGCGCCGGCGCCGCCCTCGGGCTGGGGATGGCCCTGGGCTCTGCGCCCCGACGGCTGATCGACCGGGCCCTGGCCGCGTCGGGCGGCACCGGTGGTGCCTGCGACATCGAGCACATCGTGATCCTCATCCAGGAGAACCGGTCCTTCGACCACTACTTCGGGGCCATGTCCGGGGTCACCGGGTTCAACGACGCCAACGTCCTCACCGAGACGGCGCCCGACGGGTCCACCCGGCCCATCTGGTACCAGTACGGCTACAACCCCGACACGGGCGTGGCCGACCCCAACGGTTGGATGCTGCCGTTCCACCTGGACACGACGGACCCCTCCATCGACGGGTGGTGCACCAACGACATCGACCACAGCTGGGGGCCCCAGCACGGCTACTGGGACGGCGGGAAGATGGACCACTTCGTGTCCGGCCACGTCGCCGTCGACGGGAAGAACGGTCCGCTGGCCATGGGCTACTACACCCGCTCCGACCTGGGCTTCTACTACGCCCTGGCCGACGCCTTCACCGTGTGCGACCACTACCACTGCTCGGTGCTCGGGCCCACCGACCCCAACCGTCTCTACTCGATGTCCGGCATGATCGACCCCGCCGGCCAGTACGGGGGGCCGCTGGTGGAGACCCTCACGTCCACCCGGCCCGAGTACTTCGGCAAGTTCACCTGGAAGACGATGCCCGAGGTCCTCCGCGACGCCGGCGTCAGCTGGAAGGTGTACCAGAGCCCCGACGGGCAGCTCGACGACGTTCTGCCCTACTTCAAGGCCTACCAGACCGACCCCAACCTGGCCGCCGACGCCTTCGGGCCCACCTTCCCGGGCACGTTCCAGGCCGACTGCCAGGCCGGCAACCTCCCGGCCGTCTCCTGGGTGCTGGCCCCCGTCGCCCAGAGCGAGCACCCCGCCGCGCCACCCACCTACGGCGAGTACGCCGTGTACCAGGTGCTCGAGGCGCTGCTGTCCAACCCCGACGTGTGGGCCAAGACGGCGTTCATCGTCACCTACGACGAGAACGGGGGGTTCTTCGACCACGTGCCGCCGCCGACGGCGCCGGCCAACACGGCCGGCGAGTACCTGAGCGCCAGCCCGCTGCCAGCGGCGGCGTCCGGGGTCGCCGGGCCGATCGGCCTCGGCTTCCGGGTGCCGTGCCTGGTCGTCTCCCCGTTCAGCCGGGGCGGCAACGTGTGCTCCCAGACTTTCGACCACACCTCGCTGCTCAAGTTCATCGCCGCCGTGCACGTCGACAAGATCCCGGACCTGCAACAGGCTCTGGTGACGGGGGGCCAGCCCAACATCTCCGCTTGGCGGTGGTCGACGGTCGGTGACCTGACGGCCGCCTTCAACTCGAGCCCGCGGGCCGACGTTCCGTCGTCGGTGACGGCGGCCGCCCCTTCCCTGACCGACCCCACAGTGCTGCAGGAGTGCGCCGTCAACGGCGTGACCGGCACGGGCGACCAGGCGCCGGTGTACCCGTATCCCACCGAGTCCCAGCAACAGGGCGCCTTCCCGCCGAAGGACCCCACCCCGGTCAGCCGGGGGACCCCGAGCGGTCTGGCCACCCAATACTGCTGAGCGCCGAGGATCCGCCCCGCCGGGTGTCGAATGTCCGGTAGATGCGGATGTGTAGGCCTCGGATCCGGCGGCTGAGCGCGGCGGCCGCCGCCCTGGCGGCCTTGGCCGCCGGCGCCGCCCTCGTCCCTGCCGGCGCCGCCCCCGGCGCTCCGCCGACCACCGTCGCCGGGCTGCCGGCCGGGGTGCCGCCGGCCGCCCTGGCCACCGAGCCGGTGGTGCCCGCCCCCGCCGGCTGGCCCTTCGGCGAGTCCTTCCCCCGCACCTCGGGCACCGGCCGGCTGGCCGGAGGCGCCGCCTTCTGGACCGACTACCTCTACGACGACCACGGCGCCGCCGGCGTCCAGGTCCAGTCCAACCCGGCGTCGCTGGCCCAGAGCGCCGGCACCTACGTGTATCCGGCCGGGCCGGCGGCCAACAACGGCGCCGACATCTTCCGGGCCGCGGTCGGCCTGACCAGCGACGCCACCTGGTGGCGGGTGGACTGGAACACCCTGGTCGACCCGAAGGTGCCGATCGCCGAGTGGACCTTCGACACCGACGCCAACCCCGCCACCGGCGGGTCGGCGTGGCCGGCCGGCGCCGGCGTCTCCTCCCCGGGCATCGACACCGCCCTGGTGGTCTCCTCCCGGGGGGCCCGGCTCCTCGACGTCCGCACCGGGCGGGTGCGGGCCACCTTCCCCACCACCGTGGACCGGGCCGCCCGCTCGTTCCTGGTCCGGGTGCCCCGGTCGGTGCTGGCGGTGGGCGGTCACTGGAGGATCCGGCTGGCCGCCGGGCTGGCCGGGCCCGACGGCTTCTCCTTCGCCCCGGTGAGCGCCCAGGACGGCGCCGCCCCTGGCCAGCCCGCCGTCTACAACGTGACGTTCCGTTCCCTGCGCCAGGAGCCGGTCGCCTACTGGATGGACAAGGCCCAGGCCGCCGCCCTGGCCGCCGGCGACGTGTCGGCTTTCTCGCTGGTGGTTGACTGGGCGGCCCTGGCCGCCAAGGCGACCACGCCGGAGCCGGCGCCAACGGGGTACTCGAACCGCTGGTACGTGAGCCCCCTGAACCTGGGGCAGGGCGTCGACACCAGCACCATGGACGACCTGCGCCCCAACTTCTTCGGGCGGGTCCAGCCCTACGCCGTCTACGTCCCCACCGGCTACGACCCCAGCCGCCCCGCTCCGCTCACCTGGATGCTCCACTCCCTCGACGAGCAGCACAACCAGTACGGGGTGCTCGCCCCCCGCGCCATCCAGCTGCTGTGCGAGAGGCGCCATTCGATCTGCGCCACCCCCCTCGGCTTCGGCCCGGACGGCTGGTACTTCGACGAGGCCGAGGTCGACTTCTGGGACGTCTGGCACGACCTGGCCACCCACTACTCGCTCGACCCGACCCGCACGGTCGTCTCGGGGTACTCGATGGGCGGGTGGGGGTCCTACAAGCTCGGCCTCACCTACCCCGACCTGTTCGCCACGGCCATGCCGCTGGCCGGCCCGCCTGTGTGCGGGCTGCGGGTCTACGGACCGGTGTGGGGGGCGCCGGCGTCGGGGCGGTGCCAGAGCGACGGCGACAGCACCCCGCTGGTGGCCAACGCCCGGTGGGTGCCCTACATCCTCGGCGACGGGACGGCCGACGAGCTGGTGCCGATCAGCGGGGTGGTGGAGCAGATCAACGCGTTCCTCGACGCCGGGCTGCGGATCCACGCCGAGATCTACCCGGCCGAGGACCACCTGGTCTACGGCGCCCAGGACGGGTTCTCCTCGGAGATCGCCCAGGTGGGCCTGGCCCAGAAGGTCGTCGACCCCGGCACCATCCACTACAGCTGGTACCCCGACGCCGCCCGGGCCGACTTCGGCATCGGGCCCACCGGCGTCTACTGGATCCGCGCCATCGTCGGTCGCGACCGGGCTCCGGGAGCGCTGGCGACCATCGACGCCACCTCGGGCATGCGGCCCGACCCCCGCATCACGCCGGTGCGGTCCCAGTCGGCCAACGTGCCCGGCGACCCCACCCCCGCCCTGGTGGTGCAGCAGAGCTGGCGGCTGGGCGCCGCCCCCGCCCCCACCCCGCAGCTGAGCCTGCGCCTCACCAACGTGGCCGACCTGTCCGTCGACCTGGCCCGGGCCGGGTTCCCCGCCGGGCAGCGGGTGAGCCTGACCGTCGTCACCGACGGTGCCGTGGTCGTGCGCCTCCTCCACGCCGACGGCACGGTCAGCTCACTGTCGTTCGGCGCCGGTTCGCACCGGCTCACCCTGGCCGCCTGAGCCGGGCCGGGACCGGCGTGGTGTGGCGGAGGTGGACGGGAATCGAACCCGCCACAGGGGGATCGCCCCTGTCACCCGCTTTGAAGGCGGGGGAGCCCACCAGGCGCTCGGACACCTCCGGGCGCCGAAGCTAATGGCCGCGGCCCGGTAGTCTCCCCACCAATGAAGAAGCTGATCCTGCTCGCCGTCTTGGTCGCCCTCGGTGCGGTGGCCGCCCGTCGCCTGCTCGGCGACTGACCTCAGCCAGAGCCCGCACCGCACCTGACGCCCCCCGGCGTCCCGTCTCCAGCGCCTCGAGCGCCTCGGACGCGCCCCGCCGGCCCACGCTGGCCGCCCGTTGTCCGGCCGCCAGGGCGGCAACCGCCGCGCCCGCCGCCCAGCCGGGCACCACCGGCGGGAGGGACGGCAGCGGGGGAGCGGCGTGGCGCGACCGCCGCCGGCGCCGGGCCAGCCCCCACCACACGCCGCCGACCGACAGGGCCAGGAGGCTGGCCGCCGCCGCCACCCCCGGAGCCCCGCCCGGAGGCGTGCGCCGCTCGCGCAGCCGCACGGTGCGCACCCACTGGCGGATCTCCCAGCCCCGCTCCTTGGCCAGCTTGCCGAGGACCCGGTCGGGGTTGATCACCACCGGGTGGCCCACCGCCTCGAGCATGGGCACGTCCGTGTAGGAGTCGGAGTAGGACCACGACCGCGACAGGTCGATCCCCTCGCGTTCGGCCAGCTCCCGCATGGCCTCGGCCTTGTAGGGGCCGTAGGCGTAGAAGGCCATCTCCCCCGTGTAGCGGCCGTCCTCCACCTTGGGCCGGCTGGCGATGGTGCCGTCCGCCCCCAGCCACTCGGCCAGCGGGTCGACGATCTCCTCGGGGGAGGCCGACACGATGTACACCCGCCGCCCCGCCGCCCGGTGGGCCTCGATCTCCTCCAGGGCCTCGGCGTAGCTGATCGGCTCGACGACCTCCTCGAGGGTCTCGCGCACCAGCCGGCCGATGCGGGCCTGCTCCCACCCCTTGGTCAAGGTGAGGACCGAGTCGCGGATGCGGGCCAGCTTCTGCTCGCTGGCCCCCAGGTGCAGGTAGACGAGCTGGCCGTAGAGGGCGCGCAGGATCGTCGTCCGGCTGATCAGCCCCTCGTCGTACAGCGGCCGGCCGAAGGCGACCATCGACGCCCGGGCGATGACCGTTTTATCCAGGTCGAAGAACGCCGCCTCTCCGGCTGCGGATGTCTCTGGCTCTGCCACCGTCCCCAGGATACGGACCCAGAAATGTGCCTAGTTCCCCGTCATCGTCACGGGCTAGTCACGTCTTGGGGGGCGTGGCCGGCAGCGGGAGCCCCATCGACCCCATCGGGCCGAGAGGAATCCCCCGCCCGGCGTCGAATACAGCCGTGTCTCGCTTAGGCCGTTCTAACCCGGCCGGCTGGGGCGGCGAGCGGTGCAACCGAGCGACGGAGGAACACGAAGAATGAACAAGGCAATTGCCCGGCTGGGGGCGGCGGGCGCCGTTGCAGCCCTCGGAGTGGCCATCGCCGCCGGACCGGCGGGTGCCGACACCCCCGAGGTGTTCGCCGCCTCCGCCGCCGGCCAGGCGCTCAAGCTGACGGCTTTCGGCCAGAACGTCACCGCCGGCATCAGCGACGTCAAGGGCGGCTCGAACCTGAACGTCACCGCCCACGCCATCGGTGAGCTGACCGCCCTGGCCACCACGGCCGAGAACACCGCCACGGCCAAGGGCGACAACCAGTCCCAGGCCACCCCGGAGAACTGCGGCACCCCCGCTCTCAACCTGCCCCTGCCGATCAAGCTCGACCTGGCCTGCTCCTCGGCCAAGGCTTCGGTCGCCAACGGGCTGCCCTCCGCCTCGGCCACCGGCAAGGTCGCCGGTCTCAGCCTGGACGCCACCTCGCTGAACCTGCCGGACATCCCGGTGGTCAGCCAGGTCCTCAACCAGGTGCCCCTGGCCCAGGTCGAGAACCAGCTGAACAACGCCCTCGGGATCAACGTGGCCCAGGTGCTCAACGTCAACGCCGCCACCACCACCCTGACCCAGACCCTCCAGGGCCTCGGCCTGGGCAACATCCTGACGGCCAACCTCGGTAACAGCACCTCGTCGCTCACCAGCGCGGCCGACAAGGTCGTCTCCAACGCCACCGCCTCGGGTGGTGAGATCGACATCCTCGGGCTGGCCAACCTCAACGGCAAGCCGCTGGCCCAGATCCTGGTGGGCAGCGCCTCGGCCACCGCCACCTACGACCGGGTCAGCGGCAAGGCCACCCCGAGCTTCGACCCGTCGCTGGTGACGGTGATCCTCAACCAGGCGACCGGCCAGATCAAGGAAGAGGTCGCCCCCGGCCAGAGCGTCACCATCCTCGCCGGCACGCCCCTCGAGTCCACCATCACCGTGGCCGACGGCAGCACGGTCAAGAACGCCGACGGCAGCGTGACCGCCACCGCCTCGGCCGTGGCCCTCGACCTGCTCAAGGGCATCCAGGGCGGCATCGGGCTGCACCTGGCCGACGCCACCGCCAGCATCGGCGGGAACCCGGCCGTCTACACCCCGGTCGCCCAGGCCACCCCGGTCAAGGCCCTGCCCTTCACCGGATCCACCCCGACCCTGCCCCTGGCCGGCGCCGGCCTGCTGGGCGTGGCCCTGGTGGGCCGTCGGGTGTGGCGGATCTTCCGCTAGCAGCCAAGCAGTGACCGTGGAGGGCCCCGCCCCCTCCCCGCAAGGGGGGTTGGGGCGGGCCCTTCATCGGGGGGCGACCTGAACGCTCCCGCCGCTGGGGTTAGAACGAACAACCAAATCGGGGGAGCCGGGGTCAACCGCCCGCCCCCGAAATGCCGATAGAACCCAGCGACTTCTCACAGGCGGCTTCACGTGGAAACCATCATCGCCAACCTGCGGACCAACAAAGCGGCCAAGACCGGCATCTCGGTGGTGTCGGTCGTCCTCCTCCTCGGGGCGGTGGCCCTGCTGGGCTGGCCGTTCTTCACCAACCTGTACCAGAGCCGGCTGCAGAGCCGGCTGGTGAAGCAGCTGGCCGACCCGGCGCTCGCCCAGGAGTTCCGCAACCACAACGTCCCCGTCGGGTTCAGCCTGACCAGGCTGCAGATACCTGCCATCGGGGTGGACACCATCGTGGTGGAGGGGACCTCCGAGGAGGCGCTGCGGGCCGGCGCCGGCCACTACACGGGCACCCCCCTTCCGTGCGAGGTCGGCGACGTCGCCATCGCCGGGCACCGCACCACCTACGGGCGTCCCTTCTCCGACGTGGACCGGCTGAAGGTCGGTGACCGGATCATCCTCTCCACGCCCATCGGCACCTGCACCTACGAGGTCGACCGCCCCCCGTTCGTCGTGCTCCCCTCCGACACCTGGGTGGTGGCGCCGACCCCGGGGCGGGCGACGCTTACCCTGACGTCGTGCACCCCCAAGGGCTCGGCCAGCCACCGCATCATCATCAAGGCCGTCATGGTCCAGACGGCCACCGCGGCATGAGGCCGGTCCGTCGCCGGCTGGCCGCCGCCGCTCTGGGTGCGGCCGGCGCCGCCACCGTTCTGCTCGGCTGTGCCGGCGTGGCCCTGGCCGGGTCTCCGTCCATCAGCATCGGCAGCCCGGCCGACGGGTCCACCGTCACCACCAGCACCTTCGACGTGTCGGGCACGGTGTCGCCCAGCTCCAACGGGGGGTCGATCACCGGCCCGCTGCAGGTGACGGTCACCAACCTGGCCGGCCACCCGGGCTACACCACCAGCCAACCCGACGGATGGTGCAGCGGCTCGCCGTGCTCGTTCTCGGTTCCCGTGTCCGGACTGGCCTGGAACGGCGCCTACTCGGTGGCCGTCAGCGCCACCGAGACCGACCCGACGATCGACACGTCGGGCTCGAACACCCACCCCGTCACCGTCACCTCGTCGTTCTCCCTGTCGGCCCCGCCCGCCACCCCCCGCAACTTCGGCGCCGTGCTGGCCTCCGACGCCAAGTCGATCACCCTGTCGTGGTCCCCGAACAGCGAGCCGGATCTCATCGGCTACCAGATCTCGCGCTCCCCGTCGTCGACGGGAAGCTGGCCGGCCGCCGTCACCGGCACCCGCTTCGTGGACGACTCGGTACAGCCGGGGATCACCTACACCTACTCGCTCCAGGCGGTGCGCCAGGGGGCCGACTCCTCGTCCGCCCCCGCCTACTCCCCGTCGGCGTCCGCCTCGGCCACCACCCCGCCCCCGCCGGCCCCGCCGGCCTCGTCATCGGGCACCGGCGCCGGCACCGGATCGGGATCCACCAGCGGCGCGTCCACCGCCGCCCCGGGCGGTTCGACCACCGGCCCGTCGGCCGCCTACTTCCGCAGCCAGCCCCGCGGTTCGGCCGGCTCGACCCAGGACCAGGCCGCCTCCAGCCTGTCGGCCTTCCAGGCCCTGCTGACCCGGACCCGGGCCGACACCTCGGCGCCGGCCCTGCCCGCCCCTCAGCTTCCCGCCCTGCCCGAGGACGGCGTCGGCCAGCCCGGATCCGACAACCCGACGGTCTCCCCGTTCAGCCAGGGGACGGGGACCGGGGGCGACTCGGCCCGCTCGGCCCTCGTCACCTACGAGTCGGGAGGCGGCGGCCCCAGCCGGTTCCAGACCACCGCCGCCGTCGCCATGGCCGCCCTGCTGGTGGCCATCGCCACCCACCTCATCTGGCTGCGCCGCCAGATCAATCAGCCCCCGGCCTAGGGGCGCCGGCCCCGCCGAGGACGGCTCGCAGCAGGGCGACGGCCCCGGTCTTGTCCAGGGGCTCGTTCAGGTTGCCGCACTTGGGCGACTGCACGCAGGACGGGCAGCCGGCCTCGCACGGGCAGGCGGCGATGGCGTCGAGGGTGGCGGCCAGGTGGACCCGGCCGGCGTCGAAGCCCAGCTCGGCGATGCCGGCGCCTCCCGGGTAGCCGTCGTAGACGACGATGGTCGCCGCCCCCGTGTCGGGATGCCAGGCGGTGGACACGCCGCCCACGTCCCACCGGTCGCAGATGGCGAACAGCGGGAGGATGCCGATGCCCCCGTGCTCGGCCGCGTGCAGCGAGCCCGGAAGGGTCTCGGCGTCCACCGGGCCGGCCGGGCCGGTCGGCCCGCCCAGCAGCCCGGCGTCGGCCAGCACCCGATCACCGACGGTGTACCAGAACCCCCGGGTCGAAAGGACGGTGGGGGGCAGGTCGAGCTCCTCGTCGCCCAGCACCTCGCCGCTCAGCAGGTCGCGGCGGCGGTAGCCGGTCACCTGCTCGGTGACCTCGACGGCGCCGACCGACAGGGTGGCCCGCCCGACGGGCGTCGAGGCGTCGGTGGCGAGGATCCGGAAGCTGGTCTCCGAGCGGGCCTGGGTGACCTCCCCCGGGTCGATCGGGCTCACCCACACGGCGTGGTCATCGAGGTCCATCCGGTCGACCCGGTAGTGCTGGCCCTGGTGCAGGTAGACGGCGCCGGGGTGCACGCTGGAGAAGGCCCGGGCCAGCTCGACGGTGCCCACCAGGTCCCCGGCGTCGTCGACGATGCGCAGCTCGACCGACGAGCCGCTGCGCAGGTTCACGGCCCGGGCCGGGTGGCGCCGGCCGGCGGGCACGGCCCGGCCGTCCCGCACGACGAGGCGGTCGTCGAGGACCAGCCGGCGCACCGCCTCGTCGAAGGAGCCCTCGGCCAGCCCCGGAGGGCCCCACCAACCCTCGTCGTCGTGGGTGAGGGGGGCTTCGTAGGCGGCGCAGGTCAGGTGGGGGTCGAGCACGAACGGGTTGGCCGGGTTCACCACCGCCGGCTCGGGCGGCCGGGTGAGGATCTCCGTCGGGTGGGCCATGAACCACTGGTCGAGGGCGTCCTCCCCCGCCACCAGCACGGCGAGGGACCGCTGCCGGGTCCGGCCGGCCCGGCCGATCTGCTGCCACATCGAGGCGATGGTGCCGGGGAAGCCGTTGAGGATGCAGGCGTCGAGACCGCCGATGTCGATGCCGAGCTCGAGGGCGTTGGTGGCCGCCACCCCCATCAGGGCCCCGGAGGCGAACCGCTCCTCGATCTGGCGGCGCTCGGCCGCCAGGTACCCGCCCCGGTAGGGGCGCACCCGGGCGGCCAGCTCGTCGGGGAGGCGGGCCTGGGCGCCGGCGGCGACCAGCTCGGCGCCTTTGCGGGACCGGGTGAAGGCGATGGTCCGGTAGCCGGCGCCCACCAGTGAGGCGAGCAGGCCGGCCGTCTCGCCGTTGGCCGACACCCGGGCGCCGCTGGGTCGGTCCCACATCGGCGGGTTCCACAGGGCCAGCAGCCGCTCGCCGTGGGGCGACCTGTCCTCCTCGACGGCGGCGACCGGCAGCCCGCACAGCTCGGACGCCAGCTTGGCCGGGTGGCCGACGGTGGCCGAGGTGAACACGAATGTCGGATGCCCCCCGTGGAGGGCGGACAGGCGGCGGAGGCGGCGGGCGACGTGGGCCACGTGGCTGCCGAAGATCCCCCGCAGGGTGTGCAGCTCGTCGAAGACCACGAAGCGCAGCCGCATCAGGAACGTCGCCCAGCGGGCGTGGTTCGGCAGCACGCCGACGTGGAGCATGTCGGGGTTGGTGAGCAGCACGTTGGCGTGCCGGCGGGCCCAGGCCCGCTCCTCCGGCGTGCTGTCGCCGTCGTAGGTGGCGGCGACCAGCCCGGGGACCTCGAGGCGGCCGAGGGCCCGCAGCTGGTCGTGGGCCAGGGCCTTGGTGGGGAAGACGAGAAGGGCGGTGGCCGGCCCTTCGGTCACCGCCTCGGCGACCGGCAGCTGATAGCACAGCGACTTACCCGAGGCGGTGCCGGTGGAGACGGCGACCGACCGGCCCGAGCGGGCCAGGTCGATGGCCGCCGCCTGGTGCGACCACAGCCCCCCGGGCGGCAGTCGCTCCTCCAGCGCCGGCGGCAGCGGCCGGGCCAGCGGGGAGGTGCGCCCCCCGGTTGCGGGGAGGCGGGCCAGGTGGACCAGCTGGCCTCGTTGGGCCAGCCCGGCGACCAGATCGCCCAGGTCGACCCGTTCGCCGACCTGCGCCGTGTCCCGGGCCATAGGGGCGGAAGCTAGACGTCGCCTAGTAGCGTGTCGCCGAACGCACCAGTTCACCGAACGCAGCTGGCGTCAGAAGGAGTGGCAAGCCCATGGATCTGGGTCTCGACGTGACAGAGAAGAACGGTTACGCCGTGCTTTCCGTCCGGGGCGAGGTCGACGTCTACACCGCGCCCCGCCTGAGGGAGCGGCTGGTCGAGCTGGTCAGCCAGGGCCACACCAAGGTGGTCGTCGACCTCGAGTCGGTCGACTTCCTCGACTCCACCGGGCTCGGAGTGCTGGTCGGGGGGCTGAAGCGGCTGCGCAGCCACGAGGGCGACCTGACACTCGTGTGCACCCAGCGCCGCATCCTGAAGGTGTTCGAGATCACCGGACTGACCAAGGTCTTCGAGATTCACGACTCGGTCGACGCCGCCACCCCCGCCTAGGTGGCCGCCGATCCCACCACCGCCGTAGAGGGGGTGGAGGCCGCCGGCGGCGTGCAGCTCGAGATCCCCGCCGACGTCGGCTACCTCTCCGTGGTCCGCATGGTCGTCTCCACCCTCGCCTTCTCGCGGCGCGACCTCGACGACGAACGGGTGGAGGACCTGGTCCTCGCCGTTTCGGAGGCGGCCACCAACGCCATCGAGGCCCATGCCGAGGTGCCCGCCGACCACCCCGTCGTCGTCGTCTGGCGCGAGGACGACGACAACTGCCGGGTCGAGGTGGTCGACCGGGGTGGCAGGGCCGACCTCGCCGCCCTGCCGTCCGAGGGACCCCCGACCGACCCGGGCCGGGCCGCCCTCGAGGGCAACCTGGGAGTGTCGCTCATCCGGGCCCTGGTCGACGACGTCAACTTCGAGACCGACGATCGGGGCACGGCCGTGTCGATAACGATGCGCTGCGGCCCCCTGCCCTCTCCGGCGCTCGACTAGCCCCCAGGCGCGGCGACCGGCCGCTACTTGACCAGGGTGGCCTTGAAGGCGTCGGTGGAGGCCGGGGTGACCAGAGCCAGCACCTCGTCGCCGGCGTGGAGCACCGTCTCGCCTCGCGGCACCACCACGTGACGGTCGCGGATGACGGCGACGATGGTGGCGTCGCGGGGCAGGTGCAGGTCGGCGATGCTGACCCCGGCGGCGGGCGAGTCGTCGGCCAGGGTCACCTCCACCAGGTTGGCCTCGCCCTGCTCCAGCTGGAGGAGGCGGACCAGGGACCCGACGGTCACCGCCTCCTCGACCACGCCGGTAAGCAGGTGCGGGGTCGACACAGCGACGTCGACGCCCCAGGCCTCGTTGAACAGCCAGTGGTTCTTCGGGTGGTTGACCCGGGCCACGACCCGAGGGACGGCGAACTCCTGCTTGGCCAGCAGCGACACGACGAGGTTGTCCTCGTCGTCGCCGGTGGCCGCCACCACCACGTCGGCCTCGCCGGCGCCGGCCTCCTGGAGGTTCCCGACCTCGCAGGCGTCGGCGGCGAGGATCGGGACGCTGATGGTCTTGGCCAGCCGCTCGGCCAGGTTGTGGTCCAGCTCGACCAGGGTCACGTCGTGGCCGGCCTCGAACAGGTCGGTGGCGATGAAGGTGCCCACGTTGCCGGCGCCGGCGATGACGATCTTCACCGGGCCGCACCGTCGCGGGCGTCGAGGCGGCGCTGCAGGTTCTCGAGGGCGCCCTGGTGCACCACCAGGTGGAGGAGGTCGCCCTCCTGGCCGACGGCGTCCTTCGTGGGCATGCGGGCCTCGTCGGCCCGGGTGATGCCGACCACCCGCACCCGGCCCTCCTCCTCCAGCTCGGCCAGGCGCTTGCCGGCCCACGAGGGGGGCAGGGCCCGCTCGATGAGCTGCAGCTCGCCGCCGGCGCTCGACCAGTCGGTGACGCTGCGCTCGGGGAACAGGCGGCGCAGCACCTGGTCGGTGGTCCAGGTGACGGTGGCGACCGTCGAGATGCCGAGGCGCTGGTAGATGATCGCCCGGCGGGGGTCGTAGATGCGGGCGACCACGTTCTCGATCTCGTAGGTCTCCCGGGCGATGCGGGCCGACAGGATGTTCGAGTTGTCGCCGCTGGTGACGGCGGCGAAGGCCCCGGCCCGGCGGACGCCCGCCGCCTCGAGGTGGTCGCGGTCGAAACCGAAGCCGGTGACGGTCTCGCCCCCCCAGCCCTCGGGCAGGCGACGAAAGGCGGCCGGGCGCTTGTCGATCACCGACACGGTGTGACCGTCCCTCGTCAGGGACACGGCGAGCCCCGAGCCGACCCGGCCGCAGCCGACCACCACCACGTGCACGGCCGCCATTGCTAACACAGCGCCGGGGGCGCCCGGCCGGGCTGGGCCCTATTCCTCCGCCGGGGCCGGGGCCAGGATCTCGTAGAGCGGGTTGAGGATGGCGGCCCGGCCGCCGTGACTGCCGACCCGCCCGGTGACGAGGAGGCGGGCCCCCGGCTCGATGCCGGGCACCCGCCGGCGGCCGAGGAAGACGACGGCGATGGTGTCCCCCGAGCTGTCGACGATCGTGGCCTCGAGGCTGGGCACGCCCGACCAGGGCTGGACGCGCACGGCGCGGACCCGGCCGGCGATCCTCACGTTCTGGCGGAAGCCGCACTGGCCGATCGGAATGGTGTCCGGAGGAGCGGGCGCGGTGTCGGCCCGGCCCCGCGTCTCCTCCGGCCTGCCCCGTCCGGGGCGGTCCACCGGGCGTTCGGTGACCGGCCCCTGCACGTGGAACGGGACGATGGTGGCGTTCACGTGCGGCAGCTGGGCCACCGCTTCGACGATGCGGTCGGCGGTCTGGTCGTGCAGGACCCGGCTCCAGATCCGCTGGTAGGCCCGCCGGGGGAGCAGGATCGTCACCTCGGTGTCCCCGTCGGCGGTGGCCTCAGCCGCCAGCTCGAGGGCGGCCCGGGTGAGCCGGCGGTCCGGGCAGTCGATCACCTCGAGGGCGAGGCGAGACAGTCCGAGCTGGGACCAGTCGCGTTGCAGGCGGCCGGCGTGGCGGGCGTCGACCATGAAGTGCACGGCCCGCAGCTCGTCGGGGTTGAGGGCGCGGGCGTACTGGATGGCCCGGGCCGCAGCCATGTCGAGCTCGTCGACGAACACGAACACCACGTGCCGGCGCAGCACCGGCGCCTCGGCCGCCCGGGCGGCGCCGGTGGTCAGCTTCTCCTGCTCCTCCTCGTACTGGCGGTTGAGCCGGACGAAGGCGAACACCATCACCGGCACCAGCACCACCACCACCCAGGCCCCTTCGGTGAACTTGGTGATGATGAAGATCAGGTCCACGATCAGCGACAGGACGCCGGCCGACCCCGTGATCACCAGCCGGCGCCGCCAGCCGGCCTCGTCTTTGTGGTGGAGCTGGTGCTTGGCCATGCCCAGCCCGGACATGGTGAAGCTGGTAAACACGCCGATGGCGTAGAGGGCGATCAGCGACGACACCTTGGCCTGGGTGGCGATGAGCAGCGCCACCGAGGCGATGGTGAGCACCACGATCCCGTTGGAGAACACCAGCCGGTGGCCGCGCCGGGTGAGCTGGCGGGGGAGGAACGAGTCCTGGGCGGCGAAGTTGGCCAGGAAGGGGAAGCCGGTGAAGCTGGTGTTGGCGGCCAGGATGAGGATGGCCATGGTGCCGCCCTGCAGGGCGTAGTAGCCGAGGTGGCCGGCCGGCGAGGACCCGTAGACGAACCGGCCGACCTGGGAGATGACCGTCGGCGTGCCCGACACGAACGGTATCGGGTGGGTGACGGCTGACAGCAGCGACAGGCCGAGGAACATCGAGCCGAGGATGGTGGCCATGGCGACCAGGGTCTTGCGGGCGTTGTCCGACTGGGGATCGCGGAACACGCTCACCCCGTTGGAGATGGCTTCGGTGCCGGTCAGGGCCGACCCGCCGCTGGCGAAGGCCTTCATGACGATGAACAGCGACGCCCCGGCCAGCAGGCCCCCGCTTGAATGGCCGATCGCCACCGCCCCCGACCCGCCGAGGGGGTGGGCGTGGAGGCTGCCAGTGGCCCAGCGGACCACGCCGATGCCGATCATCAGCGCCATGTTGGCGATGAAGAAGAAGGTGGGAACGGCGAAGGACCGCCCCGCCTCGCGGATGCCGCGCAGGTTGCCGTAGGCGAGCATCAGCACGAAGGCGATGCAGATGGGGGTGATGTAGGGCGTCAGCGACGGGGCGGCTGACGCCAGGGCGTCGACGCCGGCGGCGACCGACACCGCCACCGTCAGGGTGTAGTCGACGAGGAGGGCGGCACTGGCGATCTGGGCCACGGTGAGCCCGAAGTTCTCCCGGCTGACCACGTAGGCGCCGCCGGCCTTCGGGTAGGCCTGGACGACCTCCCGGTAGCACATGGTCACCACAGCCAGCACGGCGAGGATGGCGAAGGTGACGGGCACGACCATCGAGAAGGCGGCCAACCCCACCGCCGGCACCAGGATGGTGAGGATCTGCTCGGTGGCGTAGGCCGAGGAGGACATCACGTCCGAGGACAGGATGGCCAGGGCCACCGGGTTGGACAGCCGCTCGTCGATCAGCTGCTCACGGACCAGCGGGGGGCCGAGGAGGCGCCGCTTCAGCCGGTAACCGAAGGTCTCGGGCAGCGAGACGTGGCCGGCGGGGGAGGGGATGGGACTCTTCGGGGGCTCGTCGGCGGCCAGCACGGGCCAAGTCTGCCCCGGGTTGGCCTGAGGCTTGACGATTTCGGAGAGCCGAAACTACGTTCCCGGCCCGCCAAAGCCATGGAACTCGTCCTCACAAAGTCCGAGCGGGAGGCCCTCAAGGCCATCTACCGACTCACCACGGCGGAATCCGACGCCCACACCGGCGCGGTGGCCGACTCGCTCGGCGTCAGCCCCGGCACCGCCACCACCACCGTCAAGCGGCTGGCCGACCGGGGCCTGGTCCTGCACCGCCCCTACCGGGGGGTGGAGCTGACCCCCGCCGGCCGGCGGGCGGCGGTTTCGGCCATCCGCCGCCACCGCATCGTGGAGCGGTTCCTGTCGGACATGCTGGGCTACGCCTGGAACGAGGCCGACCGCCTCGCCGGCTCGTTCGAGCACGACCTGCCCCAGGAGGTGGAGGACCGCCTCTACGTGGCCCTCGACCGGCCGGAGACCTGCCCCCACGGCTTCCCGATCCCCCGTCCGACCGAGGGCGACATCGAGGCCCTCCCCACCCTGTACGAGCTGGAGCCGGGCGACACCGCCCAGGTGGCCGTGCCCGGTTCGACCGACCCCGAGGTGGTCGCCTTCCTCGAGAGCCTCGGGCTGCGTCCCGGGGTGCAGGTCGAGGTGCGCGAGAAGCACCCCTTCGACGGGCCCCTGGTCCTGCGGGTCGAGGGCGAGGACCGCACCGTGGGCGAGAAGCTCGCCCGCCAACTTTTCGTCAGTCGTGACCTGCCGTCGGGCAGGCAAACCCCGCGCCCCAGACAAGCGCACAGCAGAAGGGAGCAGCCGGCATGACCAACGTTCTGGCCACCTCGGGTGGATACCAGGACTTCGTCCTCCACTCGTCGGGCAAGGAGTGGCTGCTGTTCGCCCTCCTCACCGGGGTGGTGGCGTTGGGCACCGCCTTCGTGCTGATGCGAGGCGTCCTGGCCGCCGACACCGGCACCGACCTGATGCGCGAGATCGCCGCCGCCATCCAAGAGGGCGCCGAGGCGTTCCTCAAGCGGCAGTTCCGCACCATCGGCATCGTGGTGCTCCCCCTCGCCGTGCTCGTCTTCCTGACGGCGACCAAGGTGACCGGCCCGGCCGGCCACCCCCACCAGCTGTCCTTCGTCGGCTCCGGCCTCAGCCGGGCCGTGGCCTTCCTCATCGGCGCCCTGTTCTCCGGGCTCACCGGCACCATCGGAATGAGCATCGCCGTGCGGGGCAACGTGCGCACGGCGGCGGCGGCCCGGGCCGGCTCGCTGCCGCCCGCCCTCAAGGTGGCCTTCCGCACCGGCGGGGTCACCGGCCTGTTCTGCGTCGGCTTCGGGCTCATCGGCGCCTCGGCGATCACCCTCATCTTCCAGAACTCGGTGACCGCCGTGCTCGAGGGCTTCGGGTTCGGCGGCTCGCTGCTCGCCCTGTTCATGCGAGTCGGCGGCGGCATCTTCACCAAGGCGGCCGACGTCGGCGCCGACCTCGTCGGCAAGGTGGAGGTCGGCATCCCCGAGGACGACCCCCGCAACGCCGCCACCATCGCCGACAACGTGGGCGACAACGTGGGCGACTGCGCCGGCATGGCCGCCGACCTGTTCGAGTCCTACGCGGTGATGATGGTGGCCTCGCTCATCCTCGGCTACGCCGCCTTCCGCTCGCTGGGCTTCGCCGACACCGCCAAGGGGCTCATCTACCCGCTCGCCGTGGCCGGCTTCGGCATCCTCGCCTCGATCGTGGGCATCTTCAGCGTGCGGGGGCGCGACGCCGACCGCACCGCCATGACCCCCATCAACCGGGGCTACCGGCTGGCCGGGCTGCTCACCCTCGTCGCCGCCTTCCTCGTGGCCCACTTCTACGTGCACGAGCTGAAGGTGTTCTGGGCCGTCCTGGTGGGCGTCGGGCTCGGCCAGGTGGCCAGCCTCATCACCGAGTACTTCACCTCCACCGAGACCTCGCCGGTGCGCGAGATCGCCGACTCGGCCCGCACCGGGCCGGCGACGACCGTGCTGTCGGGCATCTCCGCCGGGCTCGAGTCGAGCGTGTGGGCCATCGTCGCCATCGCCATCTCCATCGGGGTGGCCATCGCCCTCGGCAGCGGCAACATCGAGCTGACCCTCTACCTGGTTGCCCTCATCGGCATCGGGCTCCTCTCCACCACCGGGATGGTCGTGTCGGAGGACTCCTTCGGGCCGGTGGCCGACAACGCCGCCGGCGTGGCCGAGATGGCCGGCGAGTTCGGCGGCGAGGCCGAGCGCGTCATGGTGAGCCTCGACGCGGTGGGCAACACGACCAAGGCCATCACCAAGGGCGTGGCCATCGCCTCGGCCGTCATCGCCACCGTGGCCCTGTTCGCCAGCTTCATCGAGACCATCGCCAACCAGCTCAACCTCGGCACCGGCGGGGCCGTGTTCGACAACCTCGCCACCCAGATCAACGTGGCCAACCCCAAGACGTTCGTAGGCCTGCTCATCGGCGGGTCGATCGCCTTCCTGTTCTCGGGGCTCGCCATCCGGGCGGTGGGGCGCTCCGCCGGCACCGTCGTAGAGGAGGTGCGCCGCCAGTTCCGCGAGCACCCGGGGATCATGGATCGCACCGAGCGCCCCGAGTACGGACGGGTCATCGCCATCTGCACCGCCGCCGCCCAGCGCGAGCTGGTGACCCCGGCTCTGCTGGCCGTGCTGTCGCCGGTCATCATCGGCTTCGGCATCAACTACTTCGCCCTGGGCGCCTTCCTCGCCGCCGCCATCCTCACCGGCCAGCTGATGGCCAACTTCCTGTCCAACTCGGGCGGGGCGTGGGACAACGCCAAGAAGTTCATCGAGGACGGGCATGTGGGCGGCAAGGGCTCCGAGGCCCACAAGGCGGCCGTCATCGGCGACACCGTCGGCGACCCCTTCAAGGACACCGCCGGCCCCGCCCTCAACCCGCTGATCAAGGTCATGAACCTGGTGGCCCTGCTGATCCTGCCCGAGGTCATCAAGCTCCACCACAACACCGCCGCCCGCTACGGGATCGCCGGCGGCTGCCTGGTGATCCTGCTGGCCGCCATCGCCTTCTCCAAGCGGGCCACCGGCACCATGGGCGACGACGTGGCCTCCGCCGAGACCGTCGGGGGGGTGTCGCCCGCCGAGGTCGTCGGGCATCACTGATTGACAGGGGGGCGGCGAGGGGCTGTTTGACAGCCGCCCCGCCGTCTGCCAACCCTGGCTGCCCGAGATGCCCAAACCTCTCGTCATCGTCGAGTCGCCGGCCAAGGCCAAGACCATCGCCGGCTATCTGGGCCGCGACTACGTCGTGGAGTCCTCCATCGGCCACATCCGCGACCTGCCCCGCAACGCGGCCGACATCCCGCCCGCCTACAAGGGCGAGGCGTGGGCCCGGCTGGGGGTCGACGTCGACAACGACTTCAAGCCCCTCTACGTGGTGGCCAGGGAGAAGAAGGCCCAGGTCTCCAAGCTGAAGGCGCTGCTCAAGGACGCCGACGAGCTGTATCTCGCCACCGACGAGGACCGCGAGGGCGAATCCATCGCCTGGCACCTGCTCGAGGTGCTCAACCCTCGGATACCGGTGCGGCGCATGGTGTTCCACGAGATCACCCGGTCGGCCATCGAGCAGGCCGTGCGCGACTGGCGCGAGCTCGACCGCCGCCTGGTCGACGCCCAGGAGGCCCGCCGCATCCTCGACCGCCTCTACGGCTACGAGGTGTCGCCGGTGCTCTGGAAGAAGGTGATGCCCCGCCTGTCGGCCGGGCGGGTCCAGAGCGTGGCCACCCGCATGCTGGTCGAGCGCGAGCGGGCCCGCATCCGCTTCAACTCCGCCACCTGGTGGGACATCGAGGCCACCTTCGAGGCGCCCACGGCCACGCCCTCCGGTGGGCGCACTTTCGCCGCCACCCTCGTGGCCCTCGACGGCCGGCGCCTCGCCACCGGGCGCGACTTCGACGAGTCCGGCCAGGTGCGCCAGGCCTCCGACGTGGTCCTGCTCGACGAGCCCGGCGCCGCCGACCTGGCGTCCCGCCTGGCCGGGTCCGACTTCGCCGTCACCTCGGTGGAGGAGCGCCCCTTCCGGCGGTCGCCCTACGCCCCGTTCATCACCTCGACCCTGCAGCAGGAGGCCGGGCGCAAGCTCCGGTTCAGCTCGCAGCGGACCATGCAGGTGGCTCAGCGCCTCTACGAGAACGGCTACATCACCTACATGCGCACCGACTCGACCACCCTGTCGGAGTCGGCCCTGTCCGCCGCCCGCGACCAGGTGCGCCGGCTGTACGGCGACGAGTACCTGCCGCCGGCGCCCCGCACCTACGAGAAGAAGGTGAAGAACGCCCAGGAGGCCCACGAGGCCATCCGCCCCGCCGGCGACACCTTCCGCACGCCCGAGCAGCTGGCCGGGGAGCTGCACGGGGACGAGGCCCGCCTCTACGAGCTGGTCTGGAAGCGAACGGTCGCCAGCCAGATGACCGACGCCCGGGGCACCAGCGCCCAGGTCCGCATCACCGGGCGGGCGGCGGCGGCTGCCGACGGGCGCGCCGAGGAGGCGACCTTCGCCGCCAGCGGCAAGGTCATCACCTTCCCCGGCTTCCTGCGGGCCTACGTCGAGGGCTCCGACGACCCCGAGGCCGAGCTGGAGGACCGCGAGGTCCACCTGCCCCCGCTGGCCGAAGGCGACGGGGTGGCGGTGGCCGAGGTCGAGGGCCGGCCCGGGCTCGAGCCCCGCACCCACGCCACCCAGCCTCCGGCCCGCTACACCGAGGCGTCGCTGGTGAAGGCGCTGGAGGAGATGGGCGTGGGCCGCCCGTCGACGTACGCGTCGATCATCGGCACCATCCAGGAGCGGGGCTACGTCTGGAAGAAGGGCACCGCCCTGGTGCCGGCTTACCTCGCCTTCGCCGTGGTCGGGCTGCTCGAGAGCCATTTCGCCGACCTGGTCGACTACGGCTTCACCGCCGCCATGGAGGACGACCTCGACGGCATCGCCGCCGGCCAGGAAGAGGTGGTCCCGTGGCTGCGCCGCTTCTACTTCGGCAACGGCCGGCCCGGGCTGCGCACCGTCGTCTCCGAGCACCTCGACCGGATCGACGCCCGCGAGGTCAACTCCATCCCCGTCGGCACCGACTCGGACGGCCACCCCATCGTGGTGCGCGTCGGCCGTTACGGGCCGTATCTCCAGCGGGGGGAGGACCGGGCCCCGGTGCCCGAGGACCTGGCCCCCGACGAGCTCACCGTCGAGCGGGCCGAGGAGCTGCTGGCCGCCCCCAGCTCGGATCGAACCCTCGGAACCGACCCCGACACCGGCCTGCCCGTCCTGGTCAAGGCCGGACGGTTCGGCCCCTACGTGCAGCTGGGCGAGCCCGAGCCCGGCTCGAAGCACAAGCCGGCCACTGCCTCGCTGTTCAAGACCATGTCCCCCGAGACCGTCACCCTCGACGACGCCCGGCGGCTGCTGTCGCTGCCCCGCACCGTGGGCACCGCCGACGGCGAGGAGATCGTCGCCCTCAACGGGCGGTACGGCCCCTACCTCAAGAAGGGGGCGGACACCCGGTCGCTCGGCAGCGAGGAGGAGATCTTCACCGTCTCCCTCGAGGAGGCGGTGGCCCTGTTCGCCCAGCCCAAAGCCCGCCGGGGGCGGGCGGCGGCCGCCGCGCCGCTGCGCGAGCTCGGCCCCGACCCCCAGACCGGCGAGCCCATGGTGGTGAAGAGCGGGCGGTTCGGCCCCTACGTCACCGACGGGACCACCAACGCCTCGCTGCGCAAGGGGGACGACCCCGACTCGGTCACCCCCGAGCGGGCCGCCGAGCTGCTCGCCGAGCGGAGGGCGGCCGGCCCGGCCAAGCCCCGGCGGGCCGCCAAGAAGGCGGGGGCCAAGAAGGCAGCGGCCAAGAAGACGGCCGCCAAGAAGACGACCGCCAAGAAGGCCGCGGCGAAGAAGAAGGCCTAGTGGCGGGGCGGCTCATCGCGTTCGAGGGTGGGGAGGCCTGCGGCAAGTCCACCCAGGCCGCCCGGCTGGCCCAGCGCCTGGGGGCGGTGCTCACCCGCGAGCCGGGGGGCACGGCCCTGGGGGAAGCGGTGCGCGACCTCGTCCTGCACGGCCCGTCCGACGGGTTCGACGCCCGGGCCGAGTCCCTCCTGATGCTGGCCGCCCGGGCCCAGCACGTGAGCGAGGTGGTGGCCCCGGCCCTGGGCTCGGGACGAGACGTGGTCACCGACCGGTTCAGCCACTCGACCCTCGCGTACCAGGGCTACGGACGGGGCCTCGACCTCGACGAGCTCACCCGCCTCTGCTCGTGGGCCGCCCAGGGCATCTGGCCCGACGTCGTCATCCTGCTCGACGTGCCGGCCGAGTTGGCCTGGGAGCGGGTGGGGCGGGCCACCGACCGGCTCGAGGCCGCCGGAGCCGGGTTCCACCTCCGGGTGGCGGAGGGCTTCGCCGCCATGGCCGCCGCCGCCCCGGCCGGCTGGCTGGTGGTCGACGGCACCGGAACGGTCGAGGAGGTGGCCGACCGGGTGGGCGCCTCCTTCGACCGCTGGGCGACGCGGTCGGGGGGCGGGCAGCCCCAAGTCGCCGGGCCCGCCTCGGCCCGCCGTTGAGAGCGCCGCTCGCCCCCCCGCCCGTCTTCGACGCGGTGGTGGGCCAGCCCCGGGCGGTCGAGGCGTTGGCGGCGGCCGCCTCGGCGCCGGTGCACGCCTACCTGCTGGTCGGGCCGGCCGGCTCGGGCAAGCGCGAGGCCGCCGTGGCCTTCGCCGCCGCCCTCCTGTGCGCCGAGGGCGGCTGCGGCGCCTGCGAGCACTGCCGGCGGGCGCTGGGGCGCTCCCATCCCGACCTGGTGATGGTGGAGCGCACCGGGGCGTCGATCTCCGTCGACGAGGCCCGCGACATCATTCGGGTCGCCTCGCGCACCCCCGTCGAGGCCGACCGCAAGGTGCTGGTGCTCACCGACTTCCATCTGGTGAGCAAGGCGGGCCCCGCCCTCCTAAAGACCATCGAGGAGCCGCCGGCGACGACGGTGTTCGTGGTCCTGGCCGAGAGCGTCCCGCCCGAGCTGGTGACCATCGCCAGCCGCTGCGTGCGGGTCGACTTCTCGCCCCTGTCCTCGGAGGCGCTCGAGGCAGTGCTGGCCGCCGAGGGGGTGGACGCCTCCACCGCCCGTTCGGTGGCGGCCGCCGCCGGCGGCCGGCTCGACCGGGCCCGTCTCCTCGTCTCCGACGAGGGCTTCGCCGCCCGGAGGGAGGCGTGGCGGTCGGTGCCGTCCCGACTCGACGGGACCGGCGCCACCATCGTCGTCCTGGCCGACGAGCTGCTGGCCGGCTGTGACGCCGCCGTCGAGCCCCTGGCCCGGGCCCAGAAGCAGGAGGCGACCCGCGCCGCCGAGGAGGCCAAGGCCCGGGGTGAGCGGTTCTCCTCCAAGGAGATGGAAGACCGTCACCGCCGCCAGCAGCGACGGGTGCGCACCGACGAGCTGCGGGCCGGGCTGGCCGCCCTGGTCGATGCCTACCGCCCGCGGATGGCCGGCGCCGCCGACGCCCGCGACGTCCGGGCGGCGGTGGAAGCCATCGGCGCCGTCGAAGACGCCGGCCGGGCGCTCATCCGCAACCCCAACGAGACGCTGCTGCTGCAGGCGCTGTTGGTGCGGTTGGACGGCCTGGGCCGCCGGTAGGATCGCTGCTTCCGCCCGAGTAGCTCAGACGGCAGAGCAACGCACTCGTAATGCGTAGGTCAGGGGTTCGATTCCCCTCTCGGGCTCTGGACTCGGAGACTCTGGTCACACCGGGGTGGATGTCGCGACCCCCGGCTATAAGGTGGCCCATGGCCGATCAGGCGACGTTCGTCGAGCAGGCGATGGAGCACATGCCCTCCCTGTACGCCGCCGCCCTGCGCATGACCCGCAACCCGGCCGACGCCGAGGACCTGGTGCAGGAGACCTACCTCAAGGCCTACCGCGCCTTCGGCTCCTACCAGGAGGGGACCAACCTCAAGGCCTGGCTGTACAAGATCCTGACCAACACCTTCATCAACAGCTACCGGGCCAAGAAGCGCCGCCCGGAGATGTCCGACGTCGAAGACGTCGAGGACCTCTACCTGTTCCGCCGGCTGGGCGGCCTCGAGGCGGCCCAGGCCGGTCGCAGCGCCGAGGAGGAGGTCCTCGACCTGTTCACCGACGACCAGGTCAAGGCGGCTCTCGAGTCCCTGCCGGAGCAGTTCCGGATGGCCGTCCTGTTGGCCGACGTCGAGGGTTTCTCCTACAAGGAGATCGCCGACATCATGGAGGTGCCGATCGGCACGGTCATGAGCCGGCTGCACCGTGGAAGAAGGGCGCTACAAAAAGCGTTGGTCGAGTACGGTCGAGAGCGGGGCCTGGTCGGCTGAGAGCCGCCGGGCCCGGAGGGTGGAAGTGACGAGCGAGCAATGAGCGTCCCGGGCGACGACTGCGGCGAGGCCATCCACCGCCTCTACCACTTCCTGGACGGTGAGCTGACCGAGGACCGGCGGGTGGAGATCCAGCGCCACCTCGACGACTGCGGGCCCTGCCTCGAGGCGTTCGACTTCGAGGCCGAGCTGCGGATCACCATCGCCCACAAGTGCCGCGAGGAGGTCCCCGAAAGCCTCCGGCTGCGGGTGGCCGCCGCCATCCACCACGAGATGCAGTTGAGCGCCGGCCCCGGGGGGCCGGCCCCGGCCGGTCCCGGCCTCGACGGCGGTCCCCAGACCGGCTCGTGACCGAGCCGGTCAACTGGGAGCTGGCCGCCCGGGTCGCCTCCCGGGTCGCCGGCAGCGAGCCGTTCGCCCGCTCCTACCACTACGCCGCCCTGCAGGCCGACTTCGACGAGGCGACGGCCCGGGCCGAGCTGATGGTGGCCGAGTCCACCGGCCTGGCCTCGCTGGCCGGGCCGGCCCGGGCCCGGGTGGCCGACCGCCCCCAGTGGGTGCGGGCCAACGTCGAATCCTTCCGGCGGCTGCTGTCGCCGCTCACCCGCAAGATCGCCGAGCGGCCCATGGCGGCGCCCGTCGCCGCGGTGGGGCGCAACATCGCCGGGCTGCAGGTGGGAACCCTGCTCGGGTGGATGTCGACCCGGGTGCTCGGCCAGTACGACCTGCTCCTGGTGGAGGACGAGCGCCCCGAGGACCAGGACGTCGTCTACTACGTGGGCCCGAACGTCATCTCGCTGGAGAAGCGCTACGCCTTCCCGCCCGCCCAGTTCCGGCTGTGGCTGGCCCTCCACGAGGTGACCCACCGGGCCCAGTTCACCGGCATCCCCTGGATGCGCGACTACTTCGTCGGGCTGGTGAACCAGACCATGTCCGGGGTCGACCCCGACCCCCGACGGCTGGTCGAGGGGCTGCGCCGCACGGTCGAGGAGGTCCGGGCCGGGCGCAACCCCCTGGCCGACGGGGGGCTGCTCGCCATCCTCGCCGGCGACGAGCAGGTGGCCGTGCTGCGCAAGGTGCAGGCCCTCATGAGCCTGCTGGAGGGGCACGGCGACGTCACCATGGACCGGGCGGCGTCCGGGCTCATCCCCGAGGCGGAGCGCTTCGCCCGGGTGCTGCGTCAACGCCGCCAGCAGCACAACGCCGCCGCCCGCGCCCTGCAGCAGCTGCTCGGCATCGAAGCCAAGCTGCGCCAATACGAGATGGGCGAGCGTTTCATCGCCGCCGTCGAGGCGGCCGCCGGCCCCGACGCCCTCCAGTCCGCGTGGAAGGGGCCGGACTACCTGCCGACCATGGACGAGATCCGCGATCCGGCCCGCTGGGTGGCCCGGGTCGACGGTCCTTCGGCCGCCGCCGTCTAGCCCGGCACCCCGCCGCCGCCGCCTTCGATAGCCTGGCTGTCCGAATGGCCCGGGTCCTGGTGGTTGACGACGAACCCGACATCGCCAAGCTCGTCCGCATCACGCTGGAGATGGACGGGCACGAGGTGACCGTCGCCAGCGACGGCCAGTCGGCGCTCGATCTGGTTGACGAGAACGCCTACGACGCCGTGCTGCTCGACCTCACGATGCCGGGCATGGACGGCTTCGACGTGCTCACCGCCCTCAAGTCCGACCCCGAGCCCTCCACCGCGTCGATCCCCGTCATCCTCCTCACCGCCCGCTCCGACCAGATGGACCGGATCCGGGGGGGCATCGAGGGGGCCGCCTTCTACCTGACCAAGCCGTTCTCGGGGTCGGACCTGCGGGCCCACCTCGGCCGCGCCCTCCAGGACGGAGCCGAGCCCGAGCTGCGCCGGGCCGCCCAGCGGGCCGCCCTCGAGCAGCTGGCTCGCATCGAGCGGGCCGAGCTCCAAGGCGGTGAGGACGTCCTCGAGGGCCAGGCCCGCCCCCGCCTGACCCGCCTCGACCACCCGCCGGAGCCTCGCCGGACCGCGCCCGGGCCGGCCCAGATCGACGCCGAAGCGGTGGCGTCGCTGTCCGACAAGCAGCGCGAGCTGCTCCGGGTGGTGCGCCAGACCCCGACCGTGCAACAGGCCGCCGCCGAGCTGGGGGTCAGCCGCTCGAACGTCTACGCCAGCCTCCGGCGCATCGCCCGGCGCCTCTCGGTGCCGAGCGTCCCCGAGCTGGTCAGCGTGGCCCGCCAGGGTGCGGTCCCCGGCCTCGCCGAGTCCTGAACCCGGCCAGCCGGCGGCGGGGCCGTCGGCCAGGGTCGTCCCGCGGCGCAGCGAGCTGTTGGCCCGCTGCGCCTTCCCGCCGGCGGGCACCGAGCTGACCTGCGCGGTGTCGGGAGGCGCCGACTCGATGGCGCTGATGATCCTCGCCGTGGAGGCCGGTTGCCGGGTGACCGCCGTCCACGTCGACCACGGGCTGCGGGCCGGCTCGTCCGCAGAGGCGGGTCTGGTGGCCGACGCCGCCGGCCGGTTCGGCGCCGCCTTCCGGTCCGAGCGGGTGGCGGTGGCCCCCGGCCCCAACCTCGAGGCCCGGGCCCGGGCCGCCCGTCGGCAGGTGCTGCCCCCCGACGCCGCCACCGGCCACACCGCCGACGACCAGGCCGAGACCATCCTGCTCAACCTGGTGCGAGGGGCGGGGCTCGACGGGCTCGCCGGCATCCGCCCCGGCCCCCGCCACCCCATCCTCGCCCTGCGCCGGGTCGAGACCCGCCAGCTGTGCGCCGAGCTCGGCGTGGCCATCGTCGAGGACCCCAGCAACGACGATCCGAGCCACCGGCGCAACCGGATCCGCCACCAGCTGCTGCCGCTGCTCGACGAGATCGCCGAGCGCGACGTGGCCGCCGTTGTCGCCCGCCAGGCCGCCCTCCTCGCCGACGACGCCGACCTGCTCGACGCCCTCGCCGCCTCCATCGACCCGACGTCGGTCGCCGAGCTGGCGGCGGCGCCGGCGCCCCTCGCCCGCCGGGCCCTGCGCAGTTGGCTGCGCCAGGCCGACCCCGAAGGCGAGGCCCACCCCCCGACGCTCACCACCCTCGAGCGGGTGCTGGCCGTGGCCCGCCACGAGGCCCGTTCGGCCCAGATCGGCGGGGGGATCTCCGTCCACCGCCGAGCCGGACGGCTGCGCATCGAGCGCGGTTAGCCTGCGCCCGATGACGGCGCCGGAACGGCCCGCGCTGGACACCTACCGCGACGACCCGCTCCTCGGCGACGTGGTGGTGTCCCACGACGCCCTCGAGGCGCGGGTGGGGGAGCTCGGCGAGCAGATCGCCGCCGACTACCGCGACCGCCCCCCGCTCATGGTCGGCGTGCTCAAAGGGGCGTTCATGTTCATGGCCGACCTGTCGCGCGCCGTCGGGCTCCCCGTCGAATGCGACTTCATGGCCGTCTCCTCCTACGGCAGCGCCACCAAGACCTCCGGGGTGGTCCGCATCGTGAAGGACCTCGACGCCGATCTGACCGGCCGCCACGTGCTCCTCGTCGAAGACATCGTCGACTCGGGGCTGACCCTTTCCTACGTGCGGCGCAACCTGGTGGCCCGCAACCCGGCCAGCCTCGAGGTGTGCGCCCTGTTGGTGAAGGAGGGGCTGCAGCGAGCCGATCCGGACCTGCGCTACGTCGGGTTCCGCATCCCGCCGGTGTTCGTGGTCGGCTACGGCCTCGACGTCGCCGAGCGCTACCGCAACCTCCCGGAGATCCGCGTCTACGAGGGCCCGGTCGGGTAAGGGCCGGGGTGGGAGTGGATGTCGCCCGCGTCGAGCGGGCGGTGCGCGAGATCCTCGCCGCCGTGGGGGAGGACCCCGACCGCGACGGGCTGGCCCGCACGCCGGCGCGGGTGGCGGCCATGTACGCCGAGGTGTTCTCCGGGCTGGCCGAGGACCCCGCCGACCACCTGGCCGTCACCTTCGAGCTGGATCACGACGAGATGGTCATGATCCGCGACATCCCCTTCTACAGCGTGTGCGAGCACCACCTGGTGCCGTTCATCGGCAAGGCCCACGTCGCCTACATCCCGAACGACGACGGCCGCATCACCGGGCTGTCCAAGCTGGCCCGGCTGGTCGAGGGGTTCTCCCGCCGGCCCCAGGTCCAGGAGCGGCTGACCACCCAGATCGCCGACGCCCTCGTCGAACGGCTCGAGCCCCGGGGCGTGCTCGTCGTCATCGAGGCCGAGCACCTCTGCATGTCCATGCGGGGGGTGCGCAAGCCCGGCACCGTCACGGTGACGTCCCAGGTCAGGGGGCTCTTTCGTACCAATCCGGCCACCCGGGCCGAGGCGGTCCAGTTCATCCACGGTCACTGACCGGCCAGTGGCCACCGGTACTCTGGCCCTCATGCGGCCCCTCGTCATGGGCGTGCTGAACGTCACCCCCGACTCGTTCTCCGACGGCGGGGAGTGGTTCGAAGCCGACGCCGCCGTGGCCCGGGGACTGGAGATGGCCGAAGAGGGTGCCGACGTGGTCGACGTCGGGGGCGAGTCGAGCCGGCCCGGGGCCGACCCCGTCCCCCAGGAGGAGGAGCTGCGCCGGGTCGTGCCGGTCGTGGCCGCCCTCGCCCCCCGGGTGCGGGTGTCGATCGACACGGTGAAGCCGGCCGTGGCCCGGGCCGCCGTCGAGGCCGGCGCCACTCTCATCAACGACATATCCGGCACCCTGGCCTCGGTGGCCGCCCAGGCCGGGGTCGGCTGGGTGGCCATGCACATGCGAGGGGACCCGAAGACCATGCAGTCCCTCGCCGCCTACGACGACGTGGTGGGCGAGGTGTGCGCCCGCCTGGCCGAGCTGGTCGCCGGGGCCGAGGCCGCCGGCATCGAGGAGGTCTGGGTCGACCCGGGCCTGGGCTTCGCCAAGACCGCCGCCCACAACCTGGCCCTCCTCGCCTCCCTCGACCGGTTGGCCGCCCTGGGGCGGCCGGTGCTGGTGGGCGCGAGCCGCAAGAGCTTCCTCGGCCCGCTGTCCGCCCGCGCCGGTGAGGACCCCGCCCCGGTCGACGACCGGGCCGAGGCGTCCCTGGCCGCGGCGGTGTGGGCCATGGACCGGGGGGCGGCCATGGTGCGGGTCCACGACGTGGCCGCCACCCTGCAGGCCGCCGCCCTGGTGGGGGAGGGCTGAGGTGCCGATGAAGGGACGGTGGGCGGCGGGCATCCCGCCCCGCAACTTCACCTGGATCCTGGCCGACCAGCTGGCGGTCAGCGAGCGCCCCGGCGGCTACGCCCGCAACCACCGCAAGGTCCGCCGCCAGGAGGAGATCATCTGGCTGCGCGAGCAGGGCTTCACCCGCATCGTGTCGCTGCTGCACTCCCCCCACAACCTCCACGCCTACGAGGAGGAGGGGATCAACTGGTCGCACATGCCGGTGGCGACCAGCGGCGACGTGACCGAGGAGCTCACCGACCTCTTCCGCAGCGTCGACGCCTGGCTGGCCGCCGGCGAGCGGCTGCTGGTCCACCAAGAGGAGCTCGGGGACCGGGTCATGGGCGTGATGGCCGGCTACCTGCTGTGGACCCGCCGGCTGGAGGACCCGCCCCAGGCGGTGACGGTCATCGAGCGCATGCTGAAGCGGCACATGGGGCCGTCCGGGCGCGAGCTGCTGACCATGGTGAAGCCCGCCTGAGGGCGGGCGGTCCGCTGGGGGTGATAGTTGGTGGCCGACTCGATTCAGGTGCGGGGGCTGCGGGTGATGGGCACCCACGGGGTGCTGCCCGAGGAGCGCCAGCGGGCCCAGCCCTTCGAGGTCGACCTCGACCTGCAGGTGGACGTCACCCGGGCCGGCGCCACCGACGACCTCGACGACACGGTCGACTACGGGGCGGTGATCGAGCTGGTCGACCGGCTGGTCTCCACCGAGAGCTGCCGCCTGCTCGAGACCCTCGCCCAGCGCATCGCCGACGCCGTCTTGTCCGAGCCGACCGTGGCCGCCGTCACCGTGGCCGTGCGCAAGCTGCACCCCCCGGTCGCCGCCGACGTCACCTCGGTAGGGGTGAGCATCACCCGCTCCCGTTGACGTCCCGGTGAGGGCCTTCCTCGGCCTCGGCTCCAACCTGGGGGACCGCTGGGCCCACCTGCGTTCGGCGGTGGAGGCGCTGCGAGCCGCCGCCGCCGTCACCTCGGTGCGGGTGTCCCCCGTCTACGAGACGGACCCGGTCGGCGGCCCCGAGGGGCAGGGCCCCTACCTGAACGCGGTGGCCGAGCTGACCACGACCCTCGACCCCAGGGCCCTTCTCGACCTGGCCCACGCCCTCGAGGAGGCGGCCGGCCGGGTGCGGGCCGAGCGCTGGGGCCCCCGCACCCTCGACGTCGACGTCCTGCTGCTCGGCGACGCCGGGGAGATCGCCGTCGACGAGGCGGACCTGGTGGTGCCCCACCCCCGGATGTGGGAGCGCCGCTTCGTCGTCGCCCCCCTCTCCGACCTGGCCCCCGAGCTGGTTCGGGACGGGTCGGAGGCCCGGCTGGAAGGAAAAGTCCGCCGGGTGGGTAATCTGTAAGGCACGAACGGCACCCCGGACGGGGGCTGGAACGTGCAGGAGAGACATTGGAGCTGGTGACCTCCGTCGCCGATTTCTCGGCGGCGCTCGACGCCCACCGGGCCGCGGGCCGGTCGGTGGGCCTGGTGCCCACCATGGGCGCCCTCCACGACGGCCACGCCTCGCTGATCCGGCGCGCCGGCGCCGACTGCGACGTGGTGGCGGTGACGATCTTCGTCAACCCCCTGCAGTTCGGCCCGGCCGAGGACTTCGACGCCTACCCCCGCACCCTCGATGCGGACCTGGCCGTAGCCGGCGCCGCCGGCGCCTCGATCGTGTGCGCCCCGTCGGTCGCCGAGATGTACCCCGCCCCGGTGCTGACCACGGTCCACGTCGCCGGGCTCACCGACACCCTCGAAGGGGCCAGCCGCCCCTCCCACTTCGACGGGGTGGCCACTGTCGTGGCCAAGCTGTTCTCCATGGCCGGGCGGTGCCGGGCCTACTTCGGGGAGAAGGACTACCAGCAGCTCGCCGTGGTGCGCCGCATGGCCGCCGACCTGTCCATGCCGGTCGAGGTGATCGGCTGCCCGACCGTGCGCGAGCCCGACGGGCTGGCCCTGTCGAGCCGCAACGCCTACCTCTCGGCCGACGAGCGGGCCGCCGCCCCCACCCTCCACGCCGCCCTGCGGGCCGGAGCGGCCGCCGTCGAGGCCGGCGAGACCGACCCCGCCGCGGTGCGGGCCGCCATGGGCGCGGTGGTGGCGACCGAGCCCCGCTTGCGCCTCGACTACGCCGAGGCGGTCGACGCCGCCACCCTCGCCGTGCCCGCCCGCCTGGCCGGCGAGGTCCGGCTGCTCATCGCCGCCCGCCTCGGCGCCACCCGCCTCATCGACAACCTCGGAGTCACCGTCCCCACCTCGCCGACCCACGGCGCGACCGAACCCAGAAAGGCAGGCCACGCATGCGCCGGCGCATGATGAAGTCCAAGATCCACCGGGCGACCGTCACCGACGCCAACCTGAACTACGTCGGGTCGATCACCCTCGACACCCGTCTCATGGAGGCGGCCGACATCCTCGAGTGGGAGCAGGTCGCCGTCCTCGACATCGACAACGGCAACCGGTTCGAGACCTACGTGATACCCGGCGGCCCGGGCGAGGTCTGCCTCAACGGGGCCGCCGCCCGCCTCGTCCACCCCGGCGACAAGGTGATCGTCATCACCTACGCCGACTACGAGGCGGCCGAGCTGGCCGGCTTCGAGCCGCGGGTCGTGCACGTCGACTCCTCCAACCGCATCGTCGACGAGCCCCACGGGGCCGAGGTGCGCCGGCTGGGCGCGTAGCCTCCCCGGCGTGAGCGCCGCCGGCACCGACGCCTCCCCGCTCGACGTCCTCGTCCTCGGCAGCGGAGTGGCCGGCCTGTCCGCCGCCGTGCGGGCCGCCGGGGTGGAGGGGCTGTCGGCGGGAGTGCTCACCAAGGCCGACCTGGCCCAGTCGGCCACCCGCTGGGCCCAGGGGGGAATCGCCGCCGTCCTCGGCGGGGACGAGGACTCGACCGACCTCCACCTGGCCGACACCCTCGGCGCCGGCGCCGGCCTGTGCGACACCGACGCCGTGCGGGTGCTGGTCGACGAGGGGCCGGCCCGGGTCAACGACCTCATCGCCATGGGGGCGGTGTTCGACCGCTACCCCGAAGGGGGACTGGCCCGGGCCCGCGAGGGCGGCCACTCCATGGCCCGCATCCTCCACGCCGGCGGGGCCGCCACCGGCGCCGAGATCGAACGGGCCCTCGTCGAGGCGGTGCGCCAGACGGCGGCGGCCATCTGGGAGGGATGGTTCGCCCTCGACCTCGTCGTCGAGGACGGCCGGTGCGTGGGCGTCACCGTCCTCGACCCCGCCGGTCGGGTGAGCGAGATCCGCGCCACCCACCTGGTGCTGGCCACCGGCGGGGCCGGCCAGATGTTCGCCGTCACCACCAACCCGACCCAGGCGACGGGCGACGCCGTGGCCATGGCCCTGCGGGCCGGGGCGGCGGTCGCCGACGTCGAGTTCATGCAGTTCCACCCCACGGCCCTCCACCACCCGGCCATGCCCCGCCCGCTCCTCTCCGAGGCGCTGCGGGGTCACGGGGCGCTGCTGCGCGACGCCGACGGCGAGCGCTTCGTCGACGAGCTGCTACCCCGCGACGTGGTCGCCCGGGCCATGACGGCCCGCATGCTCGACCAGGGCGTCGACCACCTGTGGCTCGACGCCACCGGGCTGGAGCGCTTCGACGAGCGGTTCCCCACCATCGCCGCCTCGGTCCGCCAGGTGGGGCTGGACCCGGCCGCCGACTGGCTCCCCATCGCCCCGGCCGCCCACTACCTGTCCGGTGGTGTGGTGACCGACCTGTGCGGGGCGTCGAGCATCCCCGGGCTGTGGGCGTGCGGCGAGGCGGCCTGCACCGGCGTGCACGGGGCCAACCGGCTGGCCTCCAACTCGCTGCTCGAGGGGATGGTCTTCGCCCCCCGGGTGGTCGAGGCCATCCTCGCCGGCACCGACGCCCCCCAACCGACCGGCGCCATGCGGGCGGTGCTGGACGGCTCCGCCGGCCCCGACGTGATCGGAGGCCGCCCTCTGGCCCTCGAGCTGCCGGGCGGCGCCGGCGGCGGCGCCGACGACGTCGGCGGGCCGGCCAACCCGGCCAAGGAGCGTGACCGTCTCCAGCGGGCCATGACCCACGGCGCCGGGGTGCTGCGCTCGTCCGAGTCGCTCGCCGCCACTGCCGAGGTGGTCGCCGGCGTCCTGTCCGACCTCTCCGATCGGCCGCCCACGCCCGAGGTGGCCGAGCTGCGCAACGTGGCCACCGCGGCGTGGGCGCTGCTGCGGGCCGCCGCCGCCCGCACCGAGAGCCGGGGGGCCCACACCCGCACCGACCACCCTGACACCCGGCCGGAGTGGCGGTGCCGGCTCGTGTTCGGCGGTGCCCGGTGACCGACCGGCGCGACGATCTCCACCCGCCGGCGGCGGCGGTGACCCAGGTGGTGGCGGCCGCCCTGGCCGAGGACCTCCTGCCGATGGGAGACGTGACCGCCGCCCTGGTGCCGTCGGGACGCCGGGCGAGTGCCCACTTCGTGGCCCGGGCCGGCGGTGTCCTCGCCGGCACCAGCGCCGCCACCGAGGCCTACGCCCAGCTCGACCCCGAGGTCGCCGTTGAGTGGCACGCTGACGACGGCGACGGCGTCACCCCCGGCCAGCGGGTCGGCACCGTGTCAGGACCGCTGCGGTCGGTCCTGACCGGCGAGCGCACCGCACTCAACCTGCTCTGTCATCTCTCGGGGGTGGCCACCGCCACCCGGGCCTACGTCGACGCCCTGGCCGCCGGCAACGCCGGCTGTCGGCTGCGCGACACCCGCAAGACCACCCCGGGGTTGCGGGCGTTGGAGAAGGCAGCGGTGCGGGCCGGAGGCGGCGTGAACCACCGGGCCAACCTGTCCGAGTCGATACTGGTCAAGGACAACCATCTCGGCGGGCTGACCATCGCCGAGGCCGTCGGGCGGGCCCGGCGCCGCTGGCCCGGACGCCACGTCGAGGTCGAGTGCGACGACGTCGACCAGGTGAAGGAGGCCCTGGCTGCCGCGGCTGACATGGTGATGCTCGACAACATGACCCCCGAACAGGTGGCCGAATGCGTCGAGCTGGTCCGCTCGGCCGCCCCCGGCGTCCCCGTCGAGGTGTCCGGCGGGGTCACCCTCGCCACCGCCGGCGCCTACGCCCTCGCCGGCGCCGACTTCGTCTCCGTGGGGGCCGTCACCCACTCGGCGCCCATCCTCGACATCGGCCTCGACATCGCCCCCGACGGAGCGGGCTGAGCGGTGCTGCTCACCATCGACGTCGGCAACACCCAGACGGTGATCGGCATGTACCAGTCCGACGCCGCCCCCCCGCCCGATGGGGGCCGCTCCGGTCCGGCCCAGGCCGGCCGCCAGGGGAGGGGGGCGGGAGGACGGGGCGCCGAGACCGACCTGCTCCACCACTGGCGGCTGGCCACCGTGGCCGAGCGCACCCCCGACGAGCACGCTCTTCTCGTGGCCGAGCTGCTCGACCTCGACGGCCACCGGGCCGAGGAGGTCGTCACCGGCATCGCCGTGTCGTCCGTCGTGCCCCGCGTCACCGCCGCCCTGCGCGAGATGATCGTCCGGCGCTACGACGTGTTCTCGGTGGTGGTGGAGCCCGGGGTCCGCACCGGCATGCCGATCCTCTACGACAACCCGAAAGAGGTCGGCGCCGACCGCATCGCCAACGCGGTGGCGGCCATCGACCTGTACGGCGGCCCCTGCATCGTCGTGGACTTCGGCACCGCCACCACCCTCGATGCCGTGTCGCCCAAGGGCGAGTACCTCGGGGGGGCGATCATCCCCGGCATCGAGATCAGCCTCGACGCCCTCTTCGAGCGGGCCGCCGCCCTGCGCCGGGTCGAGCTGGTCGAGCCCCGCCACGTGATCGGGCGCAGCACGGTGGAGTCGATCCAGTCGGGCGCCATCTACGGATACGTGGCCCAGGTCGACGGCTTGTGCCGGCGCATGGCGGCCGAGGTCGACCCCGCCGCGACCGTAGTGTGCACCGGCGGGCTCGGCTCGTTCATCGCCCGGTTGTGCGAGACCATCCAGTACGTCGAGCCCTGGCTCACCCTCCACGGCTTGCGCCTCGTCTACGAACGGAACCTGCCGTGACCGAAACCCCCTACCGCTTCGACCGCTCCCACCAAGCCGCCGCCCTCCACCACCAGTTCGACGGCATCGACGCCGGCGCCGAGACGGGTGAGGTGGTGTCGGTCGCCGGTCGGGTCATGCTCCACCGCCATCAGGGCAAGCTCGACTTCGCCGAGCTGCGCGACTCGTCCGGCTCCATCCAGCTGTTCGCCGGCGCCAACCACACCACCGACTTCGACGGCTTCACCCGGCTCAGCCTGGGCGACTGGGTGGGGGCCACCGGCGAGGTGATGAAGACCCGCCGGGGCGAGCTGTCGGTGCGGGTGTCCGAGTGGGTGCTGCTGGCCGAGGCCCGCCACGGCTTCGGCGACAAGTGGCGCGGCGTCACCGACGTCGACACCCGTTACCGCCAGCGCGAGGTCGACCTGTGGGCCAACGAGTCGTCGCGACGGGTGTTCGCCCTCCGGTCCCGCATGGTGAGCCTCATCCGCCGCCAGCTGGAGGAGCGGGGCTTCGTCGAGGTGGAGGGGCCCACGCTGCAGCTGGTGCCGAGCGGCGGCCACGCCCTTCCGTTCCGCACCCACCACAACGCCTTGGACCTCGACCTGTTCCTGCGCATCGCCCTCGAGCTGCCCCTCAAGCGGCTGGTGATCGGCGGCTTCGAGAGGGTGTTCGAGATCGGCCGGGTGTTCCGCAACGAGGGCATCTCGCCCCGCCACAACCCGGAGTTCACCATGCTCGAGCTGTACGAGGCCTACGCCGACTACACCGACATGATGGAGCTGACCGAGAGCCTCGTCTCCGAGACGGCGGCCGCCTTGCTCGGCACCACCTCCATCACCTACCAGGGGCGGGCGCTCGACCTCGGCCGGCCGTGGCGGCGGGCGACGCTCACCGAGCTGGTGGCCGAGACCGCCGGCCTCGAGGTCGACCTGGACATGGGCGTCGACAAGCTGCGGGAGGTCGCCTCCGCCGCCGGCGTCCCCGTCGAGCCCCAATGGGGCCCGGGCAAGGTCCTGCTCGAGATCTACGAGAAGACCACCGAGCACCAGCTGTGGGGCCCGGTCTTCGTGTGCGACTACCCCCAGGAGGTCTCGCCCCTGGCCCGGTCCCACCGCAGCCGGCCGGGATACGTCGAGCGGTTCGAGGCGATCGTCGCCGGGCGGGAGCTGGCCAACGCCTTCTCGGAGCTCAACGACCCCGACGAGCAGCGGGCCCGCTTCGAGGAGCAGGTCCGCGAGCGGGCCGCCGGGGACGCCGAGGCCATGCCCCTCGACGCGGACTACCTGCGGGCCATGGAGCAGGGGCTGCCCCCGACCGGCGGTCTCGGGGTGGGCATCGACCGGCTGGCCATGCTCCTCGCCGACGTGGCCAACATCCGCGACGTCATCCTCTTCCCGACCCTGCGCCCCGAAGCCTGAGTCGGCGTCAACTCCGGTTGGCGAGCGGGGACCGGCGACCACCAGCAAAAAATGCTGTCGCAAAATGCACCGAACGCCGGTGTCACACACCGTCGTTTGCCAACAAACGTTGGCAGAGAAAAACGACGAACAACCCCGAGAGCGGACCGGGCCGGCCCCCGGGGGGCGCCGGGGCGAGCGGTCAGACCGCCGGCAGGTCGTCGATGACCAGGTGGCCGAGTCGGCCCAGGGCCTGACCGACGGTCGGGGCCAGCCCGTCCACGGCCGAGGCGGCCTGGTCGGCGTAGTCGCGGGCCAGCTCGAGGCAGCCGCCGATGGCCCCGGAGGACCGCACGATGGCCCGGGCCTTGTCGCGCTCGGGCGGGTCGAGAGGACCCCCGAGGAGGGGCCGGAGCTCGGCGCCGGAGTCCTCGTCGGCCAGGGTGCGGATGACCGGCAGGGTGTAGACGCCGGCGACCATGTCGAGACCGGCCGGCTTTCCCAGCATCTGGTCGGTGCCCACCACGTCGAGGACGTCGTCGCAGATCTGGAACACCATCCCGAAGGCGTGCCCGTAGGAGGTGAGGGCCTCGAGCTGGTCGCGGTCCAGGCCGGCGGTCAGCGCCCCGATGCGGCAGGCGGCCGACATCAGCGAGGCGGTCTTGCCGGCGATGGCCGCCAGGTAGGAGGTCTCCGACCGGTTGACGTCGTAGGCGGCCTGGATCTCGAGGGTCTGGCCCTGGCACAGCTTGGCGATGGTGGCGGCCAGCAGGCCGGCCACCTCGGTGCCGAGGCCGGCGGCGATCTCCGAGGCCCGGGCCAGCAGGAAGTCCCCGGCCAGGATGGCGATCAGGTTGCCCCATTTGGCGTTGACCGTCTCCACCCCCCGGCGGGTGGCGGCCTCGTCGATGACGTCGTCGTGGCACAACGACCCGACGTGGACCAGCTCGACGGAGACCCCCCCGAGGAGCACCTCGTCGGGGGCGACGGGCCCGTCGGCCGATCCGGCCCCTGCCGCGGCCAGGGTCAGGGCGGGCCGGAGCCGCTTGCCGCCGGCGTCCACCAGGTGGCGGGCGACCTGAGTCAGGAACGGATCTTCGGTGCTCACGGCCTCCGTGAGGCGCCGCTCGAGGCTGGATAGTTCGTCCTCGAGGCGGGGAAGGTCCAGGAGGTGAGCCACGTTCACTGCCACGGAACATAGGCGACCCTCCCGGGGTTGAGAAAACCCCTGGGGCTACGGTGGTCCCCAGGTCTCATGGAGGGGGGGTGCCGTTCCGACACTCCCCCTGAGTAGAATTGTCAGCGAGCCACCTAGGCCCGCCAGGAGGCATCTTGTTCGAACGCTTCACCGACCGAGCCCGTAGGGTCCTCGTGCTGGCGCAGGAGGAAGCTCGGCTCCTCAACCACAACTTCATCGGGACCGAGCACATCCTCCTCGGGTTGATCCACGAGGGAGAGGGCGTCGCGGCCAAGGCGCTCGAGTCGCTGGGGATCTCGCTGGAGGCGGTCCGCGAGAAGGTGGAGGAGACCATCGGGCCGGCCGGGTCGGCGACGACGGGCTCGCCCCCGTTCACCCCCCGGGCCAAGAAGGTGCTCGAGCTTTCCCTGCGCGAGGCGCTGCAGCTCGGCCACAACTACATCGGCACCGAGCACATGCTGCTCGGGCTGGTGCGCGAGGGCGAGGGCGTGGCCGCCCAGGTCCTCGTCAACCTGGGCGCCGACCTGTCCCGGGTCCGCCAGCAGGTCATCCAGCTCCTGTCCGGCTACGGCAACAAGGAGGCGGCCGCCGCCGGCGGCCCGGCCAGCCAGGAGGTCCCCTCCGGCTCGCCCGTGCTCGACCAGTTCGGGCGCAACCTCACCAGCCTGGCCCGCGAGAAGAAGCTCGACCCGGTCATCGGGCGCGAGCGCGAGATCGAGCGGGTGATGCAGGTTCTCTCCCGCCGGACCAAGAACAACCCGGTCCTCATCGGCGAGCCCGGCGTCGGCAAGACGGCCATCGTCGAGGGACTGTCGCAGAAGATCGTGGCCGACGACGTCCCCGAGACGCTCAAGGGCAAGCAGCTCTACACCCTCGATCTCGGCGCCCTGGTCGCCGGCAGCCGCTACCGGGGTGACTTCGAGGAGCGCCTCAAGAAGGTGCTGAAGGAAATCCGCACCCGCGGCGACATCATCCTTTTCATTGACGAGCTGCACACGCTGGTCGGCGCCGGCGCAGCCGAGGGGGCCATCGACGCCGCCTCGATCCTCAAGCCCATGCTGGCCCGGGGCGAGCTGCAGACCATCGGCGCCACCACCCTCGAGGAGTACCGCAAGCACCTCGAGAAGGACGCCGCCCTCGAGCGGCGCTTCCAGCCGATCAAGGTGGACGAGCCCTCGCTCACCCACACCATCGACATCCTGAAGGGGCTGCGCGACCGCTACGAGTCGCACCACTCGGTGACCATCACCGACCAGGCTCTGGTGGCGGCGGCCAACCTGGCCGACCGCTACATCTCCGACCGCTTCCTGCCCGACAAGGCCATCGACCTCATCGACGAGGCCGGGTCGCGGCTGCGTATCCGGCGCATGTCGACGCCTCCCGACTACAAGAAGCTCGAGGACGACATCAGCCGCATCCGGCGCGAGAAGGAAGCGGCCATCGAGAAGCAGGCCTTCGACCAGGCCAAGAAGCTGGCCGATCAGGAGAAGGAGAAGCTCGAGGCCAAGACGGCGATGGAGGCCGAGTGGCGCTCCGAGGGCGTGGACCTGTTCGACGTGGTCGACGAAGAGGTCATCGCCGAGGTCCTGGCCAACTGGACGGGCATCCCCGTCTACAAGCTGACTGAGGAGGAGACGGCCAAGCTGCTGCGCATGGAGGACGAGCTGCACCGGCGGGTCATCGGCCAGCAGGACGCCATCGCCGCCCTGTCGCGGGCCATCCGGCGGACCCGGGCCGGCCTCAAGGACCCGAAGCGGCCCAGCGGATCGTTCATCTTCCTGGGCCCCACCGGCGTGGGCAAGACCGAGCTGGCCAAGACGCTCGCCGAGTTCCTGTTCGGCGACGAGAGCGCCCTCATCCAGCTCGACATGTCCGAGTACATGGAGAAGCACACCGTCAGCCGGCTGGTCGGCTCGCCTCCGGGCTACGTCGGCTACGAGGAGGGCGGCCAGCTAACCGAGGCGGTGCGGCGCAAGCCGTTCTCCGTCGTGCTGTTCGACGAGGTCGAAAAGGCCCACCCGGACGTGTTCAACGCCCTGCTGCAGATCCTGGAGGACGGCCGCCTGACCGACTCCCAGGGCCGCTCGGTGGACTTCAAGAACACGGTGCTGATCATGACGTCGAACCTCGGCACCGCCGATCTGCGCAAGGCGTCGGTCGGCTTCGCCAAGACGACCTCGGCGGTGACCTACGAGAAGATGAAGGAGAAGGTGCACGAGGCCCTGAAGCAGCACTTCCGGCCCGAGTTCCTGAACCGCATCGACGAGGTCATCGTGTTCCACGAGCTGTCCCGCGAGGAGGTCACCGAGATCGTCGACCTGATGATCCGGCGGGTCTCCGAGCAGCTCGAGGGGCAGGGCCTCGGCTTCGAGATGACCCCGGCCGCCAAGGCCCTCCTGGCCGAGAAGGGCTACGACCCCACCCTCGGCGCCCGACCCTTGCGTCGGGCCATCCAGCAGATGGTCGAGGACCCGCTGTCGGAGCGGATCCTGTGGAAGGAGTTCAACGTCGGCGAGACGATCATCGTCGACGCCGAGGGAGACCAGATCGTCTTCCGCTCCATCGAGGGCATCGAGCCCCCGCCGGTGGAGATGGCCGGCACCTCCTCCGAGTAGCCCGCCCTCGCGTGTACGGGCGGGTGCTGGTCGGCACGGACGGGTCGGACACGGCCCGGCGCGCCGTCGAGCGGGCGGTGGAGGTGGCGGAGGCCACCGGCTCGTCGGTGACGATCGTCAGCGTGGGCGACCCTGACCGGGCCCTGGCGGTGGCCCAGGCCGAGGCCGAGCGCCACTCCGACGCCGGGGTGGACATCGCCGCCCGGGCCTGCCAGGGCGATCCCGCCGCCGCCCTGGTGGAGGCGGCCGAGGCCGAAGGGGCCGGGCTCCTGGTGGTGGGCAGCCGGGGCATGACCGGCCCGGCCCGGCTGCTCGGGTCGGTCCCCAACAAGGTGAGCCACCACGCCCCCTGCCACCTGCTGATCGTCCACACCACCTGACCGGCGGGCGCCGCCATCCGCGGGGGTGTCGCAGCCCCTCCTTACCATCGGGCCATGCCCCGCCTGCGCACCGTCCACCGCTGCCACGAGTGCGGGTCCGCCCAGCCCCGCTGGTCGGGGCGCTGCGGGGCGTGCGGGGCGTGGAACTCGCTGATCGAAGAGGTGGAGGCCACGCCGGCGGCGGCGTCCTCCCGGCCGGCGGGGCTGCGGTCCGAGTCGGCCGGGCCGGCGGTGCCGATCACCAGCGTCGAGGGCCACGACGACCGCCCCCTGCCGACCGGGCTGGACGAGCTCGACCGGGTCCTCGCCGGCGGCCTGGTGCCCGGCTCGGCCACCCTCCTCGGCGGCGAGCCGGGGATCGGCAAGTCGACCCTGGTGCTCCAGGCCCTGGCCAACCTGACGGCGGCCGGTCACCGCTGCCTCCTGGTCGCCGCCGAGGAGTCCAAGGCCCAGGTGCGCATGCGGGCCGAGCGGCTGGGGGCGGTGGGCGACTCGCTGTGGCTGGTGGCGGCCACCTCCCTCGCCGACGTCACCGCCGCGGTCACCGAGCTAGAGCCGAGCGTGTGCGTGGTCGACTCGATCCAGGCCCTCTACGACCCGGCGCTGGAGTCGGCCCCCGGGTCGGTGGCCCAGGTGCGGGCCTGCGCCCACGAGCTGGTCGGGCTGGCCAAGGGGCGGGGCACCTCGATGGTGATGATCGGCCACGTCACCAAGGAGGGGGCCCTGGCCGGGCCCCGGGTGCTCGAGCACCTGGTCGACACCGTTCTTTCCTTCGAAGGCGACCGCCACCACGCCCTGCGCCTCCTCCGGGCGGTCAAGCACCGGTTCGGGCCGGTGGGGGAGCTGGGCCTGTTCGAGATGACCGGGGCCGGGCTGGCGCCGGTGGCCGACCCGAGCGGCATGCTCCTCGCCGACCGCCGCTTCGGGGTGCCGGGCTGCGTGGTGCTGCCGGCCATGGAGGGCAGCCGCCCCCTCTTGGTCGAGCTGCAGTCGCTGGCCACCTCGACCTCCCTGCAGATGCCCCGCCGGTCGGCCCAGGGCCTCGACGGCGGCCGCCTGTCGCTGATGATCGCCGTCCTCCAGCGCCGGGCCGGCCTGGCCCTCGGCACCTACGACGTGTACGCCTCGGTGGTGGGCGGGGTGCGGGTGACCGAGCCGGCGGCCGACCTGGCCCTCGTCCTGTCGCTGGCGTCGGTGGTGCGCGACCAGGTCGTCCATCCCGACCTGGTGGTGTTCGGGGAGGTCGGCCTGGGCGGCGAGGTCCGCCAGGTGGTCCACACCCCGAGGCGGCTGGCCGAGGCGTTCCGGCTCGGGTTCCGCCGGGCCATCGTGGCCGGCTCGTCGGCCGACGGGCCCGAGGGGATGTCGGTCTACCGGGTGGCGAGCGTCGGCCAGGCCATCGAGACGATGGGCCGGCTCCGTCCGGGGTTGAGGGCGCTGCCCGGGCCGGGCGGGCCGACCTGAGCGAGCCGACCCGCCGGTAGCATGCGGGTCGTGCCGTCCCGCAGGAGCCTGGCGATGACGGAGGCTCTCGGGGCGGTCGCGCCCGGCACCCCGCTGCGCGAGGGTCTCGACCGGATCCTGCAGGCCGGCAAGGGCGCCCTCATCGTGGTGGGCGACCATCCCGACGTGCTGTCGATCTGCTCGGGCGGGTTCCTCCTCGACGCCGAGTTCAGCCCCCAGCGGCTGTCGGAGCTGGCCAAGATGGACGGGGCGATCATCCTGGCCGCCGACGCCAGCCGCATCGCCCGCTCCAACGTCCACCTGGTCCCCGACCCGAGCGTGCCCACGACCGAGACGGGCACCCGCCACCGCACCGCCGAGCGGGTGGCCCGGTCGCTCGACGTTCCGGTCATCTCCGTGTCGGAGACCATGACCGTCATCGCCGTCTACCGGAACAACGAGAAGCACCCGCTGGAGCCCATCCCGAGGCTGATCGACCGGGCCAACCAGGCCCTCCAGACCCTCGAGCGCTACAAGAACCGCCTAGATGTGGTGTCGGCCGCCCTGTCGGCCCTCGAGGTGGAGGACCTGGTGACGGTGCGCGACGTGGTCACCATGCTGCAGCGTTCGGAGATGGTCCGCCGCATCGCCGAGGAGGTCCAGGACTACATCGTCGAGCTGGGAACGGACGGCCGGCTGGTCCTGCTCCAGCTGGAGGAGCTGATGGGCGGGGTGGAGGACGACCGCCACCTGGTGGTGCAGGACTACCTGCGCGAGGAGGCCGCCTGGCGGATCGACCAGGCCGTCGAGCTTTTGGCCACCCTGTCCACCGAGGACCTCCTCGACCTGAAGACGGTGGCCTGGGTGCTGCGCATCCCGACCGACGTCGGCGGGCTCGACGCCGGCCTGCAGCCCCGGGGCTTCCGTCTCCTGTCGCGCATCCCCCGGCTGCCCGACGCCGTCATCGGCCGGGTGGTGAACCACTTCGGCGACCTGCAGAAGATCATGCGGGCCTCGGTCGACGAGCTCGACGACGTCGAGGGGGTGGGCTCGGGCCGGGCCCGGGCCATCAAGGAGGGCCTGTCGCGCCTGGCCGAGACCAGCATCCTCGACCGCTACTCATGAGGACCGAGCTGCCCTCCGGCACCCCCGTCGAGCTGGCCCGGCCGGCGGGCGAGGCGGCCGGCGGCCTGGTGGTCGCCCCCGACATCGGCGGGCTGCGGCCGCTGTTCGACGACCTGTGCGCCCGCCTGGCCGAGGAGAACCGCTGGGTCGTCGCCGCCCCCGAGCCCTTCGCCGGCCAGGCCGACATGCCCGTCGATCAGCGCCTGGCCGCCGCCGGCGGGTTGGACGACGCCCGGGTGCTGGGCGACCTGCGGGCCGCCGCCGACCTCACCGGGGTCGAGCGGGTCGGCATCGTCGGGTTCTGCATGGGGGGCATGTACGCCCTGAAGGCGTCGGGCACCGGACGGTTCGCCGCCGCCGTGGCCTTCTACGGGATGATCCGGGTCCCCGAGCAGTGGAGGGGGCCGGCCCAGGGCGAGCCGCTGGAGGCGCTGGGCCGCCCCGGTCGTTGTCCCGTGCTCGCCATCATCGGCGGCCACGACCACTGGACCCCGCCCGGGGACGTGGACGCCCTCCGCCAGGTGCCGGGGGTGGAGGTGGTCGTCTACCCCGACGCCGAGCACGGCTTCGCCCACGACGCCAGCCGTCCCTCCCACCGGCCCGACGACGCCGCCGACGCCTGGGGCCGGGCGGTGGCCTTCCTGGGCGGAGCGCTGGGTTAGGTGGCCCGCTGGGCCAGCTTGCCCCGGTCGAGGACCCGGTAGCGGCGCTCCTCCTGGGCCAGCCAGCCCAGCCGGACGAAGGTGGCGATGGCCTTGTTCACCCGCTCGCGTGAGGCGCCCACGATGCCGGCCAGCTCCTCCTGGGTCACCGGCAGGACGAAGTCGTCGGCGTCGCCGGCCAGCTCGAGGAGCCGCTTGGCCGTCCGGCCGGTGACGTCGAGGAACATGGAGTCGGCCAGGGCCTCGTTGGTTGTGCGTAGCCGCCGGGCCAGCAGGGACACGACCATCCACAGCGCCTCGGGGCGGGCCTCGAGGGCCCGGCGCACCGGGCCGTAGGGGACGGCCAGCACCTCGGACGGTTCGAGGGCCCGGGCCTCGGCCGACCGGCCCCCGCCGTCGAGGAGCGGCATCTCGCCGAACACGTCCTCCTCCTCCATGAGGGCCACGACCGAGGAGTGGCCGTCACCGGAGCGGCGGGCGATGGCGACCCGCCCCGAGCACACCACGTACAGGGCGTCGGCCACGTCCCCCTCGGCGAAGAGCAGGTCCCCCCGCGACAACCCGACCAGGTGGGCCTCGGCCGCCAGATCGTCGAGGGCGTCGTCGCCGAGGCCGGACAGAAGCTCGGTGGCGGCCAGCACGGCGCGAATGTCCACGCCGGCGAGAGTAGCCAGACGACACCGGGCTGAGTTGTGGGAAGACCTCATCTCTGGCACCCTGGATAGGCCCCCACCTGCATAAATCCCCCGGGAGAGGTATGTCTTTCGACGTCGGTGACAAGGTCGTCTACCCCCATCACGGCGCCGCGGTGATCGAGCGACGCGAGCAGCGTGAGGTGTTCGGGGAGAAGCGTGAATACCTGGTACTTCGCCTGGCCTACGGGGACCTGACCCTGATGGTGCCGACCGACAACACCGACGAGGTGGGCCTGCGCGAGGTGATCAACGACGAGGAGGTCGAGGAGGTGTTCGCCGTCCTTCGCAAGAAGGAGGCGCGCATGCCGACCAACTGGTCGCGTCGGTACAAGAACCACGTGGAGAAGCTGAAGTCGGGCGACATCTACCAGGTGGCCGAGGTCGTCCGGAACCTCTCCATCCGCGACAAGGACAAGGGCCTGTCCGCCGGCGAGAAGCGGATGCTCACCCGTGCCCGCCAGATCCTCGTGTCCGAGCTGACCTTCGCCATCGGCGTCGACGAGGCCGAGGCCGAGAAGAAGCTCAACGAGGCGCTGCCGTAGCTGCGGGCGTCTGGGCCCTCGTGCTGGCGGCGGGTGGGGGGAGCCGGTTCGGGGGACCCAAGCAGTTCGAGCCCCTCGCCGGCCGCCGGGTGGTCGACTGGTCGCTCGACGCCGCCCGCTCGGTCGCCGACCATGTCGTGCTGGTCCTGCCCGCCGGGCGCGCCGAGGGTGACTGGCCCGGCGCCGACGACGTCGTCCCCGGGGGGGCGACCCGCTCGGACTCCGCCCGGGCCGGGCTGGCCGTCGTCGACGCCGACGCCGAGGTGGTGGTCATCCACGACGCCGCCCGGCCCCTCGCCCGACCCGAGCTGTTCGCCGCGGTGGTGAGCGCCCTGGGCCGGGGGGCCGACGGGGCCCTGCCCGGCGTGGCCGTCCCCGACACGGTGAAGGAGGTGGCGGGCGACCGGGTGGTGGCGACCCTCGACCGGGCCCACCTGGTGCTGGTGCAGACCCCCCAGGCCTTCCGGGCCGACTGGCTGCGGCGGGCCCACGCCGCCGGCGGCCAGGCGACCGACGACGCCGCCCTGGTGGAGGCGGCCGGCGGCCGGGTGGTGGTGGTCGAGGGCGACCCCCGCAACGTGAAGATCACCCATCCCGACGACCTCGTGGTGGCCGAGGCCCTGCTGGGGCGGCGGTGAGCCACCGGGTCGGGCTGGGCTTCGACGCCCACCGCTTCTCCCACGAGCCCGGCCGCCGCCTGGTGCTGGGCGGCGTGGAGATCGCCGACGGGCCTGGGCTGGCCGGCCACAGCGACGCCGACGTGGTCGCCCACGCCGTGGCCGACGCCCTGCTGGGGGCGGCCGGCCTGGGCGACCTGGGCACCCTGTTCCCCGACAGCGACCCGTCCTTCGCCGGGGCCGACAGCGTGGAGCTGCTCGAGCGGGTAGTCGCCATGGTCGTGCGGGCCGGATGGCGGGCGGTGAACGTGGACTGCGCCGTCGCCCTCGAACAGCCCCGTCTCGCCCCGCACAAGCCGGCCATGGAGGAACGCCTGTCCGGGGTGGTCGGATCCCCGGTGACGGTGCGAGCGAAGAGCCCCGAAGGCCTCGGCGCCCTGGGCCGGGGCGAGGGTGCGGCCTGCTGGGCGGTGGCCCTGCTCGAGAGCCAGTGAGGGGTCGACCGCCCCGCCGGCCCCCGCCGTCCCGGGCCCGCCTCGACCCCGCCCGGCGCCGGGCCGCGCCCCGGGGCCTGGGCGGGGAGCAGGTCGAGGGCCGCCGGGCGGTGGAGGAGCTGCTCAGCGCGGGCCGGCGCCGGGTGCGCGACGTCTGGGTGGCCGAGGGGGCCGAACCGTCGCCCGTGCTCGAGCGGATCATCGCCTCCGCCACCCGCCGGCGGGTGCCGGTGCGCTGGACCCCCCGGGGCCGGCTGGAGGCCGAGGCCCGCACCGAGTCCCACCAGGGGGTCCTCGCCCACGCCGACCCGCTGCCCGAGGCCGACCTCGAGGAGCTGGTCCACCGGCCGAGGGGCGGGGCCGTCCCCTTCCTGGTCGTGCTGGAAGGCGTGACCGACCCGGGCAACCTGGGCGCCGTCCTGCGCAGCGCCGAGTTCGCCGGGGCGACCGGGGTGGTCCTGGCCCGCCACCGGGCCGTCCACGTCACCCCCACGGTCGCCAAGGCCGCCGCCGGCGCCGTCGAGCACCTGCCGATCGCCCTGGTGGCGGGCATCCCGACCGCCCTCGCCGCCCTCGGGCGCCTCGGGGTCTGGTCGGTCGGCCTGGACGCCGACGGGCCGGCGTCGGTCTTCGACCTGGAGCTCGCCGACCGACCCATCGCCCTGGTCATGGGGGCGGAGGACCGGGGGTTGTCGCGCCTGGCCCGTCAGCGCTGCGACGTGGTGGCCGCCATCCCCCGGCGGGGGAGCCTGGAGTCGCTCAACGTGGCCGCCGCCGCCGCCGTGGCCTGTTTCGAGGTGGCCCGGAGGCGCCAGGCCCCTAACTAGTCACGAACTAGGCAGGAACTGGTTGAGCTACGGGGCTGGCCCTCTCCTTTCCTGCTCGGGCTCGCAAAAATTTTGTCCGAATCTTCCGGATCCGTAGGATTTTTGGCCCGTGGTGGGTGGTTGGGGACCCCTTGTGACCGTTGACACGCACCCAGTGGCGTGGCTATAGATACCTAGTCCTTACGGGCTAGGACCCCCAAACCTCCGGCCCGCAGGCGACGAGCGCAGCACCAGGTCACACAGAAACCACCATCACACCAGACCAGGAGCACTCCCCCAATGGCCCAGAACGCCCTCACCGCCCTGCAGGACCTGGCCGACGAGGACCTCGTCGAGCGTTTCCAGGCCGGAGACGCCGACGCCCTCAACGTGCTCCTCGAGCGCTACCGCCGCTTCGCCCGGGCCAAGGCTCGTGGCTACTTCCTCGTGGGCGCCGACGCCGACGACGTCGAGCAGGAGGGTCTGATCGGCCTGTACAAGGCGGCCCGCGACTACCGGCCCGAGCGCGAGTCCTCCTTCCGGTCCTTCGCCGAGCTGTGCGTGACCCGTCAGGTCATCACCGCCATCAAGACCGCCACCCGCCAGAAGCACCAGCCGCTCAACCAGTACCTGTCGATCTCGGGCTCCCGGCCCAGCGAGGACGGCGGCGAGCGCAACGCCGACGACGTGCTCGAGGGCCGCCACTGCGCCCCCGACCCGGCCGAGGAGGTCGTGGCCAACGAGCGCATGAACCGCATGCGCCAGTCGATGGCCGAGATGCTCTCCGGCCTCGAGGTCGAGGTGCTCCGCCTCTACGTGGAGGGCCGCTCCTACCAGGAGATCGGCTCCCACCTGCAGCGCCACGTCAAGTCGATCGACAACGCCCTGCAGCGCATCAAGCGGAAGTTGGACCAGCACATGGCGACCGAGGCGGCCGAGGACCTGGCCGACCAGGAGATGGCCCTGGCCGGGTAGCGCCGCTACGGCCCCGGCCGGACGCCACGTTCGCCCTGGTAGAGGGGTTCTGCGCCCGCTACGCCAACCCCAAGACCCGGGCCGACCAGGCTCGCTGCCTCTGGCAGTTGCTGGGCGACCTGGCGCCGGCCGAGCTGCGGGACGCCGACATCCTCGACTGGGCCCGGGGCCGCGACCGGACCTTCGCCAACAACTCGATCCGGCGCCGGCTGGCCCTGGCCAGGACGTTCCTGCGGTGGTGCGACCGGCGGGGGGTCGGGCCGGGCCTGGACCTCGAGGAGGAGTTCGCCGTGATGCGCCGGAGCTACCCGGCCACCTACGGCAAGGTCCAGGACGCCCACCCGGCCCGTTGGCTGAGCGCCGATGAGGCCGCCCGGCTGGTGGCCACCTGCTCGGACGGCACATGCCAGGGCGAGCGCGACGAGCTGGCCATCCGCCTCGGGCTCCTCGGCCTGCGAGTGGCCGAGCTGTGCTCCCTCACCTGGGCCAACGTCCTTGCCGACCGGACGCTGGCCTGGACCGGCAAGGGCCGCAAGCCCCGGCGGGTGAGGATCGGGCTCGGCCTGGCCGCCCGCCTGGAGGCCTGGCACGATGCCTACGAAGCCGGGCTCGGCCGGCCGGTGGCCGGGTCGGACCCGGTCATCTGCGCCATCCGTACAGCCAACCAGCACACCGCAGCCCGGCAGGTGGCTTGGAGCGCAACCATCACGCACTACGCGTACCGGCGGCTCCTGGCGCGCCGGGCCGACGCCGCGGGGCTCGGCCACGTCGCCCCTCACGATCTGCGGCGCACCGCCGCCAACCTGCTGAACACGGCCCGGTCGGCCGACGGCGGGCACCTGTTCGACGTGGGCGACATCCAGAAGGTCCTCGGCCACGCCCAGATCGGGACGACCCAGCGCTACCTCAACGCCCTGGACACCGACGCCATCGATCGCGCCGCCCCGGTACTCGACCTCGCATAGGCCCTCCCCACGACTCCGCAGCCATCCTTCGACACGCTCAGACCGCATTCCCGGGGTGCCGACGGCGGCCTTGCCGGCTGCGCCTCCCGGCCGCCGCACCCGCATGCGCCCGCGCTGTCAGGTGGTCACGAAGCGAGCGGGCCAGCCTGCCGGTCCGCCCGAGCCGCTTTCCGTGCCGCGGCCGTCTCAGACCAGCACAGCAGCCGGGCCGCCTGCTCGGGGCCGAGCCCGAACGCGGTGATGCCGTCCCCCCAGTGCCGCAGGATCATCCCGGTCTTCGGCCGGAGGGTGCGGCTAGCCCCGTAGCTGTCGACGTAGAGCTTCCAGCCCACCCATCTCGACAGCCGCCGCTCGAGCTCCTCGGCAACCGCTCGGTCGACCTCCACCTCCTCGACGACCGGGTTGAACCCGACCTTGCGGCCCCACCGCCCGAAGTACTGGCCGACCCCGACGAAGCCCTCCGGCGGGCACTTCTGCCGCCATTTCGAAGCTTCGCGGGCCAGGTAGGCCGCGACCCTCGTGCGGTCTGCGGCCACGGCCACCTCGTCGGACCAGAACATCACCGCCACGTCCACCCCGCGGGCGTGATGGTTCTTCACCACCCCGGAGGTGCCGACGATCTCCGCCCACGCTGTGCGGATCCACATGGCGAACTCCCCGCCGTAGCGGGTGCCGATCGGACGAAGCACGGCCCGGCCCTGGTACCGGCCCAACGCCCGCTCGAACCGGTGCCGCATCAGAGTGCGCTCACGGAGACCTTCGAACTCGTCGTCGGAGAGCTGGCTGGGCAGGCCGATGTAGAGGTGCATGTGGGGTCGGCCGGATTGCTGGAACTCCTTGGCCCACACGCCAACCAGCGGCTCGCCCCACCGGCGCACCCATCGCCGTTCGAACGCCCGCCGGTGGGCCTCCATCGCCCGGCCGTCCGGCACCCACTGCTTCCAGTCGCCCGGATAGGTGAGCGACACCATCGCCGGCCGGGGTCCCAATAGCTCCCACGGCAGGGACATGAACAGCCGGCGCATGTTGTTCCGGCTGCGACGGCTCTGACCCCGGTCGCCCCGGCCGGCCGCCGGGCCACCGTCTTCCTCGGCGGACGGCCCGGCGGGGGAGTCCACGCCGTCGGGGTCCGTCTCCGACAGCCCGAGTTCGGGGTCCAACGGCTGCAGGGGGCGGGCGCTGCCCCGGCCCTTGGGACGGCCGGAGTGCCGGACCAGCTGGACGTAGCCCCGGCTGACGACCAGGCCGAACCGGTCCTGGGCCCAGGGCTTCCGGTGGAGCGGCTTGTAGAATTGCACGAATGTGATTTATCGGTCGCCTGTGACAGTCATCTGGATCTGGCTTGCTCTCTCCAGACTTGGCCGTACAATGGACGTACAGAGGAGGCGCTAGCCATGGAGATCGCATCCAGGAGGCGGAACCGAAGGCTGGAGCTGCGCACGACGGCCGAGGAGCGCGAGCTGCTTGACCGTGCAGTGGCGGCCACCGGCACCGACATGACCGACTTCGTGGTAACGCACGCCTCCGACGCAGCCCGCCGGGTGCTGGCCGACCGCGACCGCTTCGAACTCGATCCCGAAGCCGCACGCGCCTGGGAGGCGATAAATGCTCGCCCGGCGCGGGACCTCCCCGGCCTCCGGCGCCTGATCGAGCGGCCCTCACCATTTAGCGAGTGAAGCGCCCCGGCTACCGGCTGCCGGAGCCACTCGACGACCAACAGCGACTTGAGGGCTTCGTCTGCCGATCCTCCGAACAGACTGAGTGGCTACGGCGACATGCCCGCCAGTCGGCTGCGGCGGGGACGACGAGGGTGTTCGTCGTTACCAAACACGGAAGCGGCGACGTCGTCGCCTACTACGCCTGGTGCATGGCGCAGCTGGCCCTATCGGCAGCGCCGGACCGCCTGCGCAAGGGTGCTGGCCGATATCCCCAGCCGGTCGCACTCCTGGCCCGACTAGGTGTCCATGTCGACCATGAGGGCCGGGGCCTTGGCGCAGGGCTCCTCCAAGACGTGTTTGCCCGGTTGGCTGAGCTGTCCGAGGACATCGGATGCCGCGGCCTTCTCGTACATGCCGAATCCGCTGAGGCCCGTGATTTCTATCTGCATCTCGTCCCCGAGTTCGAGCCCAGCCCGACCGATGACCTTCACCTGGTGCTCCTCATGAAGGACATACGTCGGACACTGCGCGGCTGACGGAGCGGTGACCGGTCCTGAGCGATCTGATCGGACACTTAGGATATTCTGGGCTCGCCCCGGGACGCGAGGTACCGGCAATCTGGTCGGGTGACGAAGCAGCGACCCAAGCCCGGTGCGGTCATCAGGCTCGCGCTCCCGGACGGCCGCTTTGCCTTCGGTCGGGTGTACCGGGACGCCACGGTCTGCTGGTACGGAGATGCTGGCTTCGACCCCGATTCTCCACCGATCGGAAGCCGCGACTTCCTGTTCTGCACTGGCGTCTCCGACGACGCCGTGAAGGGCTGGACCGTCTGCGGCCTGGACCCGTTTCAGCCCGACGAGGACGACGGGTGGCCGCCGCCTACCTCGGTCCGCGATCCGATCACAGGGCGGTTCAAGATCTACTACCGAGGCGCTATGCGGGAGGCAGACGAGGCAGAGGCCGCGACGCTGGAACCAGCTGCGGTCTGGGACGAGCATCATCTCGTGGGTCGTCTGGCAGACCTGCTCTCCGAGAGCCCATAGGTGCCGCTACCCGACGCCTCGGCTCTAGGCTTGCGGCGATGACTGACGGATGCTCCTTTTGCGGGCTGGAGTCCTCTGTTGGCCTGTTCCGGGGGCCGGGCGTCGCTATCTGCGGGGACTGTGCCGCCCTTGCCTACGAGTCTCTGTTCGACGGGAACAGGTCTGTAGGGCAGTCCACGGCAGCCCGCCTCGTTGCCTTCCCCGAGGAACCTACTACCCACCCCTAAGTGATGGCATGACAGGGCGGCCGCCCCGCCCTCGCTGAGTAAGCCGGTCGACGGGTCCGGCCGCAGCCGAGCCGCTGGAGGACCAGGTGGCGGTTCGAGCCTCTAGCAAGACGACGGGGTCCCCTC